>JADMIO011624600.1_pt1 | contig 41952 bp, 32 predicted proteins | sample 8958161 | NCBI WGS metagenome assembly JADMIO01 (sample SAMN16585339, study PRJNA669376) | soil metagenome | isolation source: Crop rotation soil | place: USA: Cullars Rotation, Alabama | collected 2011 | reverse complement strand
GCACCCTCGCTCGGGCGCACGCGGTTCACGATCGCCGCGATCACCTTGCCGCCCTTGAGCCCGCCGTAGCGCCGCGCGGCCCAGTGCAGGTGCGCTTCGAACTCGTCGAGCGGCGTCGTGCCGAGCGCGCCGACGAGGATGACCTCCGCGCTCAACGTGCGCACGACGAGCTCGTTGAGCTCCCCCTCGCCCGAGGTCTCGTGCGCGTCGACGAGCCCCTCGACGATGACCACGTCCGCATCGCGCGCGGAGCCGTGAAACGCCTGCATCACGCGCTCCAGCAGCTCGTCGGTGTGGCCGGTCGCCGCGAGACGTCGTGCCTCCTCGAGCGGGATCGGCGCGACCGGCTCGAGCGCGGAGGTCTGACGCACGAAATAGGTCGAGCGCTCCGGTCCGTGGTCTTTCGCGCTCGACTGTCCGATGGGCTTCAGGAATGCGACGCGGATGCCGCGATTGTCGAGGGCCCGCACGAGGCCGAGCGCGATCGACGTGAGTCCGGCGCCGGGACCACTCGGGACGAGGTACAGCGTGTGGGGCATTTTTCTAGGGCCTTGGGGTGCTAAACGGTGCCGAACGCCAGGCGCGCGGTCTCTCGCGCAATCACGAGCTCTTCGTTGGTCGGGACGACGAGCGCGCGGAGCTTGCCGCGCTCGTCGGTGATTCGGCCGTTGCTGCTCGCGCCGTGCTCCGCGTTGAGCGTGGGGTCGAGCACGGGCTCGAGCAGGCGCAACTCGGCGAGCGTTTGCGCGCGCACGGGCGCGGCGTGCTCGCCGATGCCGCCCGTGAACACGAGCGCGTCGATCCGGTCGAGCGCCGCGCAAAGGCCGAGGATCGCTTTCGCGAGGCGGTAGCAGAAGACGTCGATCGCAATTTTCGCGCGAGCGTCGCCGCGCGCGCTCGCCGCGAGCAGCGTGCGCATGTCGTTGCTCGAGCCGGAGAGGCCGAGGAGCCCGCTCTGCCGATTCAACAGATCCGTGACCTCGCCGAGGGAGCGGCGGCTGTGCTCGGCCAAAAATTCGTGCAGATTCGGATCGACGTCCCCCGAGCGCGTGCCCATCACGAGCCCCTCGAGCGGCGTGAGCCCCATCGTCGTGTCGACGCTCTGGCCGCCACGCACCGCCGCCGCGCTGCAGCCGTTGCCGAGGTGTGCCGTCACGAGCTCTACCTCCGTCGCCGGCTTGCCGAGGCGACGCGCTGCCTCCGCTGCGACGTAACGGTGGCTCGTGCCGTGAAAGCCGTAGCGACGGATCTTGTGCTTTTGATAGAGCTCGTAAGGGATGGCGTAGAGGTACGCCTTCGGGGGCAGCGTGTGGTGGAACGCCGTGTCGAAGACGGCGACGTGGGCGAGCGTCGGGTAACGCTCGAGGGCGGCGCGGATGCCGCGCAGGTTCCCGGGATTATGCAGGGGCGCGAGCTCCGAGCATGCTTCGATGCGAGCGATGGCGGCGTCGTCGAGCACGACGCTGTCCGAGAACGCTTCGCCCCCGTGAACGACGCGGTGCCCGACAGCCGCCACGGAACGTGGACCGAGCTCGGCAAGCATGCGGTCGAGTGCCTCGGCGTGGCCGGCCTCCGCCCCGAGCGGCGCCGTGGGACGGTCGTCGACCCGGAACGACGCTTGCGCGGTCCCGAGCCGCTCAGCGAGCCCATGGCTCTCGAGCTCGCCCGTCTCGGGCTCGACGAGCGCGAGCTTCAGCGAGGAGCTGCCGCAGTTGATGACGAGAATGCTTCGGGACGGCACCGGGAGGACCCCTCGCGGCTTAGCATGCGTAGCGGTTCGGGATTGCACCTTTGGCGTGAAGGCACTAACCGTCTTCGGAGGGCATGCGCCGGGTCGGTCGTCCTCTGCTCGCGAGCGCACCGAGCGTCGTCGTGTTGACGCTGCTCGCGGCGCCGCCGCTCGCGGCCCAGCACCGCGCAGCGCCGGCTGCGCAGGACAAATCGGCGGCGGACACGCCGGATCGCTTCACCGTCCTCGGGCAGAGCGAGACCTACGTCCAGCTCTACCGCCAGGCGCTCGTACCGGGCCAGAGCGGCGCGCAGGTGCCTACGGAAACGGCCGTGCCCGTGCACGAATACCTGTTCGCGAGCGCGCGCGACGTGGACGCGCCCTGGCAGAAGGACGCGATCGGCGTCGAGTTCGCGGCCTGGGGGCGGCTCTGGCCGACGGAGTCGAGCCTAGAGCGCCCCTTCGACGGCGATATCCAGACCGCGAACGTGCGCCTCGACGCCGGTCCTGGCTGGGCACGCCTCGGGCGGCAGCAGGTGGCGGGCGGTGCCGCAAGGTTTGCGCGGTTCGACGGCCTGACGCTCGGCGTGAGCCACTTCGGTTTCTTCGCCGAGGGCTACGGCGGCTTCACGGTGCTGCCGCGTTGGAGTGCAACGGCGTACCACTCGCTCGGTAAGGAGGAGGACACGTTCCTCACGGTTCCGCCGATCCAGCCGGAGCGCAGCAGCCATTGGCTAGCGGGCGGCCGCGTCGGCTACAAGGCGGACCGCGTGAGCGGCAGCGTCTCGCTCCACGAGCAACGCACGGACGGCGGCGTCGACCACCGGAACCTCGGCCTGGATCTCGGAGGGCGCCCCATCGACGAGGCGTCGCTCGGAGCGAGCGCGCTACTCGATCTCGACAGCGGTCGATTTGCAACCGCTCGCTTCTGGGTCGATGCGAGCCCGCACCGGCTCATCGATCTCGGCGCCGAATACCTCCACGCCGAGCCGTCGCTCCTGCTCTCGCGCCAGTCCGTGCTCTCCGTGTTCACCACCAACGGCTATGAGGAGGTCGGCGGCACCGTTCAAGCGCGCCTCGAGAGCTTCCTGCGACTCGAAGCGGGCGGATACATCGAGGCGTACAAGGACAACGGCTCGGGCGAGCGTGGTGAGCTGGCGGCGCGCTTTGCCTGGGGTCGCTCGCGGCCCACGCTGATTCGCCTCGCGTTCATGCGCGTGATCGCGCCAGAGAACGGCTATCGCGGGACGCGCGTGTCGTTCAGCCAGAAGCTCACGAGCCGCCTCGGCTCCACGCTCGAGGCGTACGGCTACTTCTACGATCAGCCCGTGGCCGGCTTCATGACCTCCTCCGTCTACGCCGGCACGGCCACGTACCAGATCCTCGATCGGCTCGATGCGCTGCTGAGCGGCTCGATCGCGCGCTCGCCCTACGCCGCCTTCGACGCGCAGACGATGCTGCGCTTGACGTACAGCTTCGATGCGCCCTCCCGCCGGAGGTTTCAGTGAGCGAGCGCGGGTTCTCGCTCGTGCCGAGCACGCTCGTCCTGTGGCTTGCCGTCGTCATCGCGGCCGTGGTGGCGTGCCGCAGCGAGTCTGCGCCGCCGCGCTTCCCGCATCAGGTGCACTTGGCGGGCATTCCGTGCGGCACGCCGGGCAAGCCCCGGTGCTTGAGCTGCGTGAGCTGCCACGATCTCGCGCGGCACGATGCGGGCGAACGCACGCCGGGCGGCCGCTTGCCGGACGGCGTCGTCTGCGACCGCTGCCATCGCGACGCGCACCAGTCGCGGGCGATCTTGGCCCTCGCGCCGGTGCGTCCGAGTGGGGAAATCACGATCGATCACGACAAACACCTCGCGATGCCCGAGATCCGCGGGCAATGCGTGCCGTGCCACGCCGGCGTGGTCGACCCGAAGCGCTCGACGATCCCGCCGATGAGCAAGTGCTTCGAGTGCCACGAGCACGAGGAGCAATGGCAGAAGGGCGTGTGCACGCCGTGCCACGACGCGGACGCTCTCCGGCACACGATGCCCGTCACGTTCCTCCGCCACGACACCGCGTTCTTGCGTCACCACGGCGAGCAGATGGCACAGAGCCCGCAGGCGCAGCTCTGCCAGAATTGTCACACCCAAGCGCAGTGCCAGTCGTGCCACGACGTGACGCAGGATCTCACGGTCGAAGCGCGCCGCCCCGAAAAGATCGAGTCCGGCCAGGTGCACCGCGGGGACTTCATGGTGCGCCACGCGATCGAGGCTCGGTCGGAGCCCGCGCGCTGCCTCTCGTGTCACACCGTTCAGACCTGCGACTCCTGTCACGCCGCGCGCGGCGTGAGCGCGAACGTCGCCAATCCGGTGAACCCGCATCCGCCGGAATGGATCGGCAACAACACGAGCTCCCCCAATTTCCACGGCGTCGCCGCGCGGCGCGACGTCGTCTCCTGCGCCGGCTGCCACGAGGCGGGCCCCGCGACGAACTGCATCCGCTGCCACAAGGTCGGCGCCTATGGCGGCAACCCGCACCCTCGCGGCTGGAAGAGCTCGCAGAGCGAGAGCTCGGAGATGTGCAGGTACTGCCATGGCTAGGCGTTCCTCCGCGCGCAAGAAAAGCCGCGTGTTCGCACGACGCGCGACGCTCTCGCTCTGGGTCGCGACTCTCGGGGCCGTGGTCGGTGCGCTCGGCGCCCCCGGCTGCCTCACGCGGCGTGACGAGCCGCCGGGCGAACCGGCCGACACGCGCTGCACGAGCTGCCACGGCGATCCGGCGCGCTCGGGCGATTACCTCCGGCGCGCCGCGCCCCCGTTCGACCTGATGCGCAACTCCGACACCCAGTATCCCGGCGTCGGCGCGCACGACATTCACCTCAACGCGGGTCCGACGCACGCCGCCATCGCGTGCGATGAGTGCCACGTCGTTCCTGCGGACGTGACCACGCCCGGCCACGCCGACGATGGGCCCCCCGGTGACGTGACGTTCGGCGCCTTGGCGCGCGAGGGGAACCGAGAGCCGATGTACGACTCCGGGGCTCGCACCTGCGTGGCGAGCTATTGCCACCGGAGCGCGTTACCGGCATGGACGGAGCCGCGCACGAGCGACCAGGCGTGCGGCAGCTGCCACGGCTTGCCGCCGCCCGCGCCGCACCCGCAATCGGGGCGCTGCTCGGTGTGCCACGGAGACGTGATCGACGCCGAGCGCCATTTCATCGCGCCCGAGCGGCACGTGGACGGCAAGCTCGACTACAAGGCGGGCGAGTGCGTTCAGTGCCACGGCAGCCTGGAGAACGCAGCGCCCCCGCTCGATACGGCTGGCAACTCGGACATTTCGGCTCTCGGTGTCGGCGCGCATCAGGTGCACCTCCGGGGAGGGGACAACGGGCGGCCGCTCGAATGCACCGAGTGCCACGTCGTGCCGAAGCAGATCGCCGCCCCGACGCACGCCGACGGCCTGCCGGCGGAGCTCACGTTCAGCGGCATCGCGCTCAACGACGAGCGCGAGCCCACGTGGAGCCACTCGCACGCGACGTGCAGCAACACCTACTGCCACGCGCCGTCACCCGGCGACGGTCGCAGCTCGCCCGTGTGGAACGACGACAAGACGCCCGGCTGCGCGTCCTGCCACGGCCTGCCGCCGCCCGCGCCTCACCCGCAGTCGGAGCAGTGCTCGGCCTGTCATGCGGCGGTCGTCGCGGAGGACAACCGCACCATCATCGACAAAGCCCGGCACGTGGACGGCACCGTCGACTACATGCCGAACGACTGCAACACGTGCCACGGCAGCTCGAAGAACGCAGCGCCTCCCAAGGACACGAGCGGCAACACCGCGATCTCGGCCATCGGCGTGGGCGCGCACCAAGCGCATTTGAGCGGCGGCAACGCCAGCCGCCCGCTCGCTTGCGGCGAGTGCCACATCGTTCCCAAGCAGACGAACGAGCCTGAGCACGTGGACGGCTTGCCGGCGGAGCTCGTTTTCTCGGGCATCGCGCTCACTGACGGGCTCGTTCCCGCGTGGCAGGAGTCGAGCGCGACCTGCACGAACACCTACTGCCACGCGCCTTCGCCTGGGCAGAACCACCCTTCGGCGGTGTGGAACGAGGATACGTCGCTCGGTTGCGCCTCGTGTCACGGGCTTCCGCCCGCGTTGCCGCACCCGCAGTCCGACCAATGCTCGGCGTGCCACAGCAAGGTGGTCGACACCGACAATCGAACCATCCTCGACCGGACCCTGCACGTGAACGGCACGGCGGACATAGACTTCGCCGCGACCTGCACGACGTGCCACGGCTCGAAGAAGAACGCCGCGCCGCCGCTCGACGCGGAGGGCAACGACGATACGGCGAGCCCCGGTGTCGGTGCGCACCAGACGCACGTGCGCGGGACCGAACGCTCGCGCGCGGTCCCGTGCCGGGAATGCCACCGGGTTCCGAAGGAAGTGCTCGCTGCAGGACACGTCGATTCGGCGCGTCCCGCGGAGCTCTCGTTCTCGGGTGTTGCGCTCGCCCACGGCGCGGAGCCGAGCTACGAAAATGGCACGTGCCAGACGACGGCGTGCCACGGCGCCGTTTTTCCGGACTATCCGTCCGGCGGCTCGAACACGACGCCGACCTGGACGAACGTCGACGGCACGGAAACCACCTGCGGAAGCTGCCACGGCATCCCACCGCCACCGCCGCACGTCGGGCCGGGCAATCCGTGCCACGACTGCCACGACGACGTCGCGGACGACGACGTGACGTTCACGCGGCCGGAGGAGCACGTGGACGGGATCGTTACGTTGCGGTTCGAGTGATTTCTGGATCCACCGAAGCGCTCAGCGCGATCGCCGGGTCACTGGCGAAGGATGTCGGTCATCTTCTTCCCGCGGGCCAGCTCGTCGACCAGCTTGTCGAGGTAGCGGATCTTCCGCATCAGGGGGTCAGAGACCTCTTCCACGCGCACGCCGCAGACGACGCCGGTGACGAGCCGTGCTTTCGGATTGAAGCGCGGCGCGCGAGCGAAGAACGCCTCGAAGCTCAGCTTACTCTCGATGGCGCCTTCTAGGCTCTTGCCGCTGAAGCCCGTGAGCCACGCGATGACCTCGTCGACCTCCGCCTTCGTTCGGCCCTTCCTTTCGGCCTTCTGAACGTACAGCGGATAGACGCTCGCGAACGACATGCCGAAGATGCGCGGCTTCTTCGCCGCAGCCGCGTTCGCTACCCGCGTCTTCGGGTGGGCGCCCTTCTTGGCCTTCGTACGGCCGGCCTCGACTGCTACCCGTTTTATCGTCTTCTTGTGCGACGCCTTCGTCTTCACGACCATGAGCGTCATGGTACGTTACGAGCCATGCTCCGCGATGGGGAAAGTCGCAGCGTCGGGCGTAGCGTGAGCGGACCCGACTTCGCGACCGAAAAGGCCGAGCTCGAGGCGTGGCTCGACGAGACGCCGCCGTCTGCGGCGGTGAAAGGCATGTACGTGGAGTCGCTCTTCACGATGCTCGCCGAGCGCGGAGCAGCACGGCCCACCGACAAGCGCTACTTGTCCTTCAAGGATTATCCCCTTCGCGAGTTGATGCGCCTGATGGTCGATGCCGTCGGCGTGCTCTACCCCGAGACTTCCCCGCGTGAGGGGATGATCGCGCTCGGGCGCCTGGCGTTTCCGACTTTGGTGAGCACGACCGTCGGCAAGGTGATCTTCAGCATCGCCGGCCATAGCTGGGTGCGTGCCCTCAATCTCGTCACCAAGGCGTATGAAGTCTCCATCAAGCCTGGCCGGGCTTCGGTAGAGGCGTTGACCGAAACCGGGGCGCGCGTCGAGCTCCGCGAGATTTGGAATTTCGGGGACTCGTATCAGGTCGGCGTATTCGAGGGTGCCATGGACCACTTCGGTGTGCGCGGCAGCGTACGGCCCGTGAGAGTCGGCCGGCGCTGTGACGTCGACCTTATCGTTCAGTGGGAGCAATGAAAGGCAACCGGGCGCGAGCGCGTCAGGTAGCTTTCGCGGACAGTGCCGAAAGCTCCTCGAAGTCGAGGTCCCGCTCGAGCTCGTGCAGCACGCGATCGTCGATTTGCCCGGCGCGATGGAGCCGCAAGAGCTCCGCGCGCCCGGCCGCGTTGGCTTCCAACACGAGATCGAAATGCGCCTGGAGTCCTGGCTGGTACTGCGCCTCGTTGCCCGTATAGCGCTCCGTGATGCTGGCGCGCCGGCGATAGGTTTCGAGCAACTGCGGGTGGATCAGGGTGCCGTCCGGCGCGTAGGCGCGGCCCTCGATGAACGTCGCCTGGGCCTTCGCCATGGCCGCCTCGGCCTGTGACATCGTGAGCGGCGCAACGTGGGCACCAGCCTCGGGCGGGCGGAGCCAGCGAATGACCACGCCGAGCGTAGTGCCCTGCAGGAGCACGGTGACCAAGATCACCGCGAAGGCCGCGACCAGCAGGAAATCGCGGCCCGGCAGATCCGCGGGCACGCTGAGCGCCACTGCCAGCGTGACGACGCCGCGCATGCCGGCCCAGCTCAGCACGGTCGACGCCCGCCAGCCCATCGTCTCGAAGCGACGCCAGCCGAGCTTGCGGCGCAGCGCGATGACGCCGTCACAGGCGAAGATCCACGCGAAGCGCGCCAGCGTCATCGCCAAAAGGACCCAGAGGATCGGCACGGTCATGTGCTCGACCACCACTCCGAACCCGCCGGCGCGCTCGATGACGTCGCGCAACGACGACCCGATGAGCATGAACACGCTGGCTTCGAGCAGGAAGATCAGCACCGTCCAGAATGAGGTGCCCCGGAGCCGAATGGCCGCCGAAAACACCGCATGCTGGTACCAGCCGCAGATGAGCCCGGTCACGACGGTCGCGATCACACCGGACACGTGCAGCATTTCCGCCAGGATGAAGGCTGCCCAGCACAGCAAGACGGACGCGGCGATGACGAGGTACTCGTCGCGCAGCCGTTTCACCACGGTGACCCAGGCGGCGCCGACCGCGGCACCGACGGCCACGCCGCCCAGCGTCAAAAGCGCGAAGCTACCGAGCGCATCCACGGTGCTGAACGTGCCCGTGACCGCCGCAACGAGCGCGAACCGGAACAGCACGAGGCCGGTGGCGTCGTTCAAAAGGCTCTCGCCTTCCAAAAGCACGGACAGCCGCTGCGGCAGGTGCACGCGCTGAAGCACGGCGCGCGCGGCGATCGCATCGGGCGGCGAGACGATTGCACCGAGCGCCGCGCACGCTGCCCACGACGCCGAGGGGATCAGCGCGTGCGCCACCACGGCGACGACGAGGGTGGTGAACACGACCGCGCCGATCGCCAGCGACAAGATGCCGATGATGTGTCGGCGCAGGTGCCTGAGCGGGATGAACCAGGCGCCGTCCATCAAAAGCGGCGGCAGGAAGATCACGAGCACGAGCGCCGGATCCAGAGAGACGTGGGGCAACCCGGGAATGAACGCGAGCGCGGCGCCGCCGGTGATCAGCGCCACGGCCGGCGGCAGACGCAACCGGTGCGCGACGTAATGCAGCGCGATGACCGCGAACAACATCGCGATCAAGAGCTCGAAGAGATGGACGGCGTTCATGGGCGCTTGGTACACCCAAGCTCGCTTGGGTGTATCGATGCAAGATAGTCACCGGCAGACGGATCTCGCCAAGACCCAAGTGAATTTTGGGGGTTCAAACGAAGTGGCCCCCAATATTCACGATCGATGCGAACGGTCTGCGGTATAGGTAGCGTGAACGGGTGCAAAATACTGCGCGTTGGGCAGCAATGAGCCGTACGCGTCTTGCTGAGGAGAAGGTGATGCCTCATTGGCGCGCGTGGGACCAGAGGTTCGTCCTGATGCTGATCGCATTGGCCGCCGCGTGCGGCGGCGAATCGAAGGGAACGTCGGGTGCCCACGGCGGGGTCGGCGGCGGGGACTCGAACGGACGACAGGAGCCGCCACGGCTGATCCTCGGCGCGCTCGCGGAGGGAAACGGGGTCTTGGTGGCGGCGGGCGCCGAGTACACGGAGTCCTTGCAGTGGAAGGGCGTCATTTTTCGTTCCGAGGACGGCGTCGATTGGACGAAGGTGGCGTCGGAGCTCGAGACCGTGCCGTCGGACATCGAGTTCGGCAACGGCCACTTCGTCGCCCTCGCGAGGATGTTCGATTCCCTCGGCTTCGTGATGAGCCGCAGCTATGTCTCCGACGACGGCGCGCTCTGGACGGAGCACGAACTGCCCGAATCCATCTCCGAGATCGGCGCAGGGCTTGCTTTCGGCAATGGACTCTTCGTCGCTGCGGGGCTCGAGGGGCACTTGTCCTCGACCGACGGCAAAACCTGGCGCGCGTACGGTCCGGCTGTCGCCGACGCGTCGAGCAGCGGCGTCGAATTTGCTGCCCGTCGCTTCCTCAGCTGGTCGATGGTGAACCTCGTCGTCTACTTCGGCGACGGCGAGACGTGGCAGTCCGCGCCCTTGGACCTGGACTGGCAAACCAAGCTCGACGCGGTCGGCACGGTGAACGACGGGTTCGTCGGCATCGTGAGCCAGAACTGCTGTGCCGGTGAGGCGCCGTCGACGTACCGGCGCGCGGCGTCGGTGAACGGCGTCGACTGGAACGTCGAGACCTCCGACACGAAGGCCCCCTCGGTGCCGGTCATCGACGACGGCACGGCGTGCATCGCGCGCGGGCTCTCCGGTATCGTCGCGGGGGCGACGTGCGACGCCGTCGGCTCGATCATCGTCCAGAGCGAGAACTACAACGGAGATGCGCTCGCCGCCCTCGGTCGCTACTTCGTCGTCGGAGCTTCCTTCAGCGGCATTCTGTCGAGCAGCGACGGCATCGAGTGGGCCAAGGTGCCTTTGCAATAGAGCGCGGCCTTGACGTTCGCCGAGCGACGACGCGCGCTAGGGCCCCGCCGTGAACAGGTGACAACTCGCGCAGCGCGGGCTTTGCGGGAAATGGTTCGCCCGGTCTTGGTGGCAACTCATGCACTGCGCGCGCTTCGGGGCGGACGCGTCGTCGTGCCCCGTGTGGCACTTGAGGCAAGGTTGATGCTGCGGCTGCGAGTGCAGGCCGGGAAGCTTTCCGAGCTGATGGCACGTCGTGCAGGTGGGGATGGTGGCGACGCCCTTCGGGCCGTGGGGGCGATGGCAGGTCTGGCATCCTGTCGCCATCTGCCCGTGCGGGCTCTTGGCTTCCATCGCGTGGCAGCTGGTGCACTGCTTCTGCACGGGTAGCCCTGCGTGCGGCTCGTGGCAGCCCGTGCACGCTTGGTGACCCTGGGGTGCACTCTGCTGCTCGGCCTTGTGGCAGTTGCTGCACGCCTTCGCTTGCGCGCCCGAGTGCGGCTCGTGGCATTGCGTGCATTGCGCGTGGCCGGTCTTCACGAGGGCCGCTTCGCGCCCGTGGCACTGGCTGCAGGCTTTCTCGTTCTCGGGCTTGTGCGGTAGTCCCTCGTGGCAGCCTTGGCAGGCGTGGTGGCCCTTGTTGAGGCCCACCTGCTCGACGCGTTGAGCGTGGCAGCCCTCGCACGTCGAGAGCTCCGCGAGCGAGCGCCCGAAGTCGTGCGGCTTGTGGCAACCGGTGCACGCGGCGCCGCGGTGCGCGCCGTGGTCGGAGTCGGCAAGCTTGTGGCAGGAGGTGCATGTCTTCACGTCGACCACGTCTTGGATGACCCGCTTGGGATGCGGGTCGTGGCAGCCGATGCAGGCGCCCGCTTGCTTCGGATGATCGGAGTGGACGGCTTTGTGGCAGGTGGGGCAGGCGGCGGGGGCCGATGCCTTCACGTCGTGCGGGGAGTGGCAGTTCGTGCAGCCGTTGTGGGCGCCGATGCTGCCGCCGCCGATCACGTTGAGCGCTTCGTGGCAGGACCGGCACGCCGCGGCGTTCTTCTTTTCGAAGTCGTGCGGCTTGTGGCAGTTGGTGCACGCCGTGTGACCGTTGTCGAAAAGCGCGGTAGCGGGGACGAGCGGCTGCTCCTTGCCGTGGCACTCGACGCAGGTCGCGAGCGCGTCTTTGGCGGGGGCGTGCCGGTCTTGGTGGCATCCGGAGCAGGTCTCGACGAGGGACTTGCCGCGCGAGTCGTGGGTGGTCGCGATGTCCTTGTGGCAGTCGTTGCAGGGGGCGGACTGCGGGGCGCCCTCGTGCGGCTTGTGGCAGTTGAGGCACGGCTGGCTGCCGTGCACGGTGACGGCGGGGGTCTCGCCTTGTGCGGTCGCGTGGCAGCGTTTGCATTCACTCGGCTCGTACGATTCGACGCCCATGGCGTAGCGGCCGGCGCCTCCGTCGATCGGTACGCGCGGCGCTTCGCCCTTCACCATTGCTTCGTCGTGCTTCGTGCCTTCGAGCGTGAACGCGTGGCACGCCGTGCAGACGGCCTTGGTTCCTGCACCAAAGCGCTCCGCCGCCTGCTTCTCGGCATGCTGGATGTGGCTCTGCTTTTCGTGGCAACTCGCGCAACGCGCGGGGACGACCCGGCCCATCGAGTTTTCAGTGGGCTCGTGACACTTCGTGCACTCGATCTTCTCTTTGGTGACGTGCACGCGGTGCCCGGCCACTTCGCGTGCGAAGCTCCAGGCCTTGTCGACGTAGACGCCGCTGCCCCATTGGCCGTTCTTCGGCGCTTCGTTCTTGTCGGCGCACGCGGCGAGCGCCGCAATGACGAGCATCGCGACGAGCGCCCAGGTGGCAACGGACTTCCGCTGTTCCACGCGCCGCCATCCTAGTCGCTTTTCGTCCGACGTTGAAAAACGGCTTGGTGGTTAACGCTTGCTTGCGGCGTGAGTTCCTTGGAGTATGCGAGGCCCGTGCCCCACGCTGGCCCTTGGCTCGGCTACGTAGCGCTCGCGAGCGCGGCCATCGCCGCAGCGATTTTGCTGCATTTTCTGCTGCGGCGGCCGGCGCTGGATCTGCGCGCGAAGCTCATGCTGCTACTTGGCCTCGGCGTCTTCCCGGCGATCTGCGCGGCGACCTCGACGGTGGCGGGCATGGAGCAGACGACCCATAGGGAGTTCTGCGGCTCCTGCCACACGATGGACGATCACTTCGGCAACGCGACGGACCCGAAGGAGCAATCGCTGGCCGCCCGCCACACGCGGAACCCGTTCTTCGGCGAAGAGAGCTGCTACGTGTGCCACGCCGACTACGGCATGTTCGGCTACGCGCTCACCAAGCTCGGCGGGATGAAGCACGTTTACTACTACTACCTCGGCGGTTACCGGGAGATGTCGAAAGAGGAAACACGCCGTTCCGTTCACATCGCCAAGCCCTACAACAACCTGAACTGCCGGCAGTGCCACACGACCACGGCGCGAGTCTGGCGCTCGCTGCCGGACCACCTCTCGATGGAAGCGGAGCTCGCGAGCAACAAGGTGAGCTGCGCGAGCCCCGGCTGTCACGGGTACGCGCACCCCTTCAGCAAGGGGCCCGACGGCATCGGAGCCGGCTCGCACGTCGCTCCGGGCTCGGGTTCGACCACCCCCGCTTCGGCCGCGAGTCATTCCCCATGAGCTTCGTGGACCGGCTCCGCCAGCAAGTTTTTCGCAAGCTGCAGAAGCAGTCGGTCGTGGGCATGGTGCGCTTCTCGTGCTGGGTGGCGCTGGTCGGGTTGACGGTGATGGCGGCGTCGATCCTGTTCCCCAATCCGCTCCTCATCATTTTCGCGACGAGCGCCGGGCAGATGATCGGCATGGTGGCGGCGCTCTGTTACGCGATTGCAGTGGTGGGAGACGTCATACGAGGCACCGATCACCCCGCAGACCAGCCGGGCCCAGCGCGCAAATATCGCGCGGACGACTCCGGCGGCACCACTTCCGATTCCACCTAAATCACGCGCTGATCAAGTTGACCGGTGCATCCGACCGTGCGACCTTCGGCCCGCGTTTGAGGTCGACGTGCGACCCGCGAGGGAAGCACTCACCGGAGGAGAATTCGTCATGACCGTCCGCTGGGGTGCCGCTTTCGTTCTCGCGATGGGACTCGCTTCGTACTCCTGCTCGGGTGAGGACGGCGCGCCTGGCCCGCAAGGCCCGCAGGGCCCCAAGGGCGATACAGGGAAGGCCGGTCCGCCCGGTCCGCAAGGTGGTCAGGGGCCCGAAGGCGAACCCGGGGAGCCCGGCGAACCAGGTGAGAAGGGCGACAAGGGCGACCAGGGCGACCAAGGTGAGCCAGGCGAAAAGGGTGATACGGGCGACCAAGGTCCCCCTGGTCCGCCCGGTGACGGCGCCGGCGGCGACGGCAACGGTTCGGGCGGCGCGGGCTCGGTGACGGTTCCCGACGGAACGCTCAACGCGAGCTGCATGCGGCCGTGCCACACGTTCTCCGGCATGGTCGAACAGTGGAAGACCAGCCGTCACTACTCGACGTACATCGCGAACCTCAACGGCGAGGAAGTGGACAGCTGGACAGGCGCGAAGTCGTGCGGCAGCTGCCATGCCTCCGACGCCATCGAGCAGCGCGTGGCCGGGAACGTCGGCCACGGCACGGCCCCTTCGGGCCCCCTCAATCTCGACCAGGGCCAGATCAACTACAAGGACGGCTCCAAGTATTCGGAGATCACCTACGCGGGACAGACGACGGTCGCGATGGTCGGTTGCAACACCTGCCACGCCGCCGTGGAGAACGATCCGCACCTCACGGGCGACGACTACGTCACGGGGTCGTTCCCGTTGCGCGTGCCCGTGGGTGCCGACGACCAGGCCGTCATCGAGCGTAGCTCCGCGGCGGGCGTCTCCGATGGTACCGAGGTCGGCAAATACGGCGCAGGAAACGCCTGCATGTGGTGCCACAAGTCGCGCAAGGACGTCGTGAACTACATCCCGGCGAGTCCGCCCACGAACGTCAGCAGCACCAACTGGGGCCCGCACGAGGGTCCCCAGACCGACGTCTACTCGGGTAAGGGCGGCTACCAGTACGCCAGCAAGACCTATACGAACAGCGCGCACCAGAACTTCACGGGCACCGGCAGCAGCGGCAACGGCTGCGTTCGTTGCCACATGCCTCCGGTCGCGGAGAACAACGGGATGCCGAACCACTCGTTCTACCCGCAAACCTCGGTCTGCACCGGGTGCCACGGGCCCGTGGACGACTTCGACGTGAACGCCGGCCAATCGAACACGAAGGTTCGCCTCAAGGCGCTGCGCACGAAGTTGAACCAGCTCAGCATGCTCACGCGCGACGGCGTCAATATCCTCACGCAGGCGCAGCTCGACGACAGCGACTTCGAGCTCGACAAGGCCATGCCGGCGTCGGTCGTCTCGGCGAACGGAGCGCTGCCCCCCGACACGGCGGGCGCGCTCTACAACTACTTCGTGCTCGCCCGCGGCTCCGCGCTGAGCGTGCACAACCCGAAGTACACGGCGCAGCTCATCTTCGATTCACTCTATGCCCTCGGTGTGACCCCCGCATTCTGCGCTCCGGATCGCACTCAGGCGCCCTGCGTTCCGTGATCACGGCGGGCGCAGCGCGCCCGTCGTGAGCTCGAAAATCCTTCGTTCGGACACGATCACGTCGCCACGGCGCCGCTCGACGTGATCGCGCCCGGGCCGCGGCCGAAATATGCTCTTATGGGGTGGCGACCAGCCGAAGGGAAGCCAAGCGTGGCCAAAGGAAGAAAGAAGCGCGCGAAGAAGGAAGCCGAGACGCACGCGGAACCAAAGCTCGACGCGCGGCCGCCGCTCGACCGCAAGGCGTACGAGAAAGCTCTCGAGAAGCTGCACGTCGAGCTCGTGAAGCTCCAGCAGTGGGTCGTCAAGGAAGGGCTCAAGGTCTGCATCGTGTTCGAAGGACGCGACGGTGCAGGCAAGGGCGGCACCATCAAGGCCCTGACCGAGCGTGTGAGCCCCCGCGTCTTCCGCGTCATCGCGCTGCCGGCGCCGACCGAGCGCGAGAAGAGCCAGATGTACGTGCAGCGCTACCTGCCGCATTTCCCCGCGGCGGGGGAGGTCGTGATCTTCGATCGCAGCTGGTACAACCGCGCGGGGGTCGAGCGCGTCATGGGCTTCTGCAGCGACAAGGTCGCCGCGGAGTTCTTGCAGCAGGTGCCGCAGGTCGAGTTCTCGATGGTGAAGTCCGGCATCATCCTGCTCAAATACTGGCTCGAGGTGAGCCCGGAAGAGCAGGAGCGCCGGCTCCGCTCGCGCATCGACGACGGTCGCAAGATTTGGAAGCTCTCCCCGATGGATCTCAAGTCGTACGACCGCTGGGACGACTACACCCGCGCGCGCGACGACATGTTCGAGGCGACGGACACCGAATGGGCCCCCTGGTACGTGGCCCGCTCCGAGAGCAAAAAGAGCGTCCGCCTGAACGTGATCAGCCACATCCTCGACCACGTGCCGTACGAGGAAGTGAAGGAAAAGCACAAGATCGAGCTCCCGAAGCGCAAGGTCGGGCGCTACACGGCGAAGGATTTGCCGCTCAAGCACGTGCCGGAGCGGTACTAGCGCGCTTTTTTTACTCGACGCTGAGCTCGCGCTGGCGCGGCAGGGCGCTCGGATACTTCGCCTGCACGAACGCGATGAGCTTCTCGCGGATCTCGCAGCGCAGCTCCCAGGCCGACGACGGATCGTCGGCACTCATCTGAGCGCGCACCACGAGGGAGCGATCCGTCATGTCGACGACGTCGAGAGACCAGCTCACTTTGTTCCAGCGCTTGGATGCCGAGAGAAGCCGTTCGAGCTCCGCGCGGAGCGCGTCGATCGGGGCCGTGTAGTCGACGTAGAGGAGCACGTTGCCGAGCATGTCCTGCGAGACGCGCGACCAGTTTTCGAAGGACTTGTCGAGGAACGTCCCCACGGGAAGCACCAGCCGGCGGAGATCCCCGAGCCGCACCACCACGTAGGTGAGCGTGATCTCCTCGACGGTGCCTTGCTGCCCCTCGACGACGACAACGTCGCCGATGCGGATCGGCTGCGCGATCGCGAGCACGAGGCCGGAAACCAGCGTGGCGATGCTTTTTTGCGCGGCAAAACCCACGACGATGCCGACCACGCCGGCCGAGGCGAGGACGCTCGTTCCGAGCTCGCGCACGCCCGTGAAGGAGAGCAACGCGAGCCCGCCGCTCACGAGGGCGATCAGAAAGCCGGCGATGTTCCGAAAGCTCTGGAGCTGCGTGTAGTTGCCGCGTGCGTCGGCCTTGACGGTGCCGTTGACGACGAGCCGCGTGCTGACGATCTCCTCCGCGACGTGCACGATGCGAAACAAGAGCCAGCCGATGTTCAGGATCGAGAGCACCACCAGCACGTGGTGCACCGCTGCCATCGCTCGCTCGCCGAGCTCCACGCCCGACAGCGCGAGCTCGACGGCGAACAACGGCAGGAGCCAGCGCACCGGATCCTTCAGGTGCTTGACGACGACGTCGTCCACCGGCGTCGCGGTCATGCGCGCCCAGCGGCTCGCCACCAGGAAGAGCACCTTCGCCGCCACGCGGCCGAAGACGAACGCGATGACGGTCGCGCCGACCGCCCAGAGCACGTCCTCCCAGTACGAAAGGTGAAGCAGCGGCTCGAGTCGGGCGATCCAGTGCGGGACCCCACCCGCCAGCGCTACGAGCGCCATGCTCAGGGGTTCGTCCAGAGACGAATTCCGCCCGTCATACCCTCAACGTTCGTGAAGAGGCGGGCATTGCGAGGCAGGTGCTGCTTCAAGTGCTGGGCGTTGCCGCCGCCCAGGTGGATCACGCGCGGGTTGAAGACGAGAGCGATCTGGTCGAGCGCTTCGCGAACGCGGCGGATCCAGTGGCGCTTGCCGATGCGCTTGAGCGCGGCGTCGGACACGCGCTGCTCGTAAGTTTTGCCCTTCTTGAACGGCTGATGTCCAAGCTCGAGGTTCGGAACCAAGCGACCATCGACGAACAGCGCCGAGCCGAGGCCGGTTCCGAGCGTGAGCACGAGCTCGACGCCGCGTCCCTCGATCACGCCGCAGCCCTGAAGGTCGGCGTCGTTGATGACGCGGGAGGGGGCACCCGTGACCCGTTCCATCGCCGTCTTGAGGTCGTAGCCCTTCCAGTACTGGGTCCCGAGATTCACCGCCGTCATGACGACACCGTCGTGAACGACGCCGGGGAAGCCCACCGAGACCCGATCGAAGCGCGGCTTGGCGCTCAGCATGCGGCGCACGACGTCGAGCACCGCTTCGGGCTTCGCGGGGTGAGGGGTGAGCATGCGCAGCCGTTCCGTCATCGGGTCGCCCTGGGCATTCAGGGCGATCATCTTGATTCCGGTGCCGCCGATATCGACGCACAGCGTCGTGAGCTGGCGCTGCCGCGTGGGCTTCGCGTTCCGGCCGAGGGTGTGGGGGCGGCCCGTGCGCTTGGCGGCGCGCGGACGGGGCGTTTTGGGGAGAGCCATGCCGAAAGCGCGACTATTTCTAGCGGACTGGGCGGGCTTTGTCTCATGAGAAGCGCGCGGCGGAGCGTTTCCGAAGCCGCCCGCTCCCGGCACCGCGCTTGCGCGCCTGTCCTAGCCGGAAGACAATCGTAGTATCGTGCGACGTTTCGCGCGTTCTCGGGCCCGCGTGCAGCTCGGCACGTCGTGGGCTTTGGCGGTCTCGGGTTTGGCGCTCGGGGCTTGCCTTCTTGGCCTGACGGCGTGTGACGGAGCCGGTCGGCCTGCGTCGAAAGCCGGGCGATCCCGGAGCCTCACGGTTCCATCAGGGGGTGCCATCGCGTCGATAGCGGCGCTTCCGCCCGCCGCCGCGCCCATGCCCGCGCCACGGAGCTCGACCGCGCCGGACGTGACCTGCGAGGCGCGCCTGCGACGAGCCAGGGAGCTCCCGGCGAGACCGTCGGTGGAAGGCTCCGAGCTCGACCGCGCGTCACTGCTCGTGCAGGTGAAGGCGACGCCAGTCGTCTTCCTCGAGCGCCCCGAAGCCCGAGCGAGCGACCCCGTGGTGCGCGAGTGGCGACGCCGGCTCGCGGCGGCCGAGATGCCTGGGCGAGTGCTCGCGAAGCTGCTCGGAACGTTCAAGCACTTTCCGGCCTTCGTTCGCGACGTGCTGCTCACTGACGGCTACCTGTACGCAACGACGGCGCCGCTCGGCGCGACCCTCGCCGAAGGAGTGACGCTCGGGCAGCTTTTCCGCGAGCCCCGCGTCGTCATCGAGCGCGGCGCGGCGCGCCTCAGCGCCGAAAGCGACGGCGAAGGGGGCTACGTGTACGGCGACGGTCCGGACAAGGGGAAGCCGGCGCGGCTGGTCTTGTTCGACCGCGTCTGGGCGGAGGGCGCGGAGCCGGGACCCCGCGTCCACGTCGAGATCGCGGCGCTGCAGGCGTCGCTCGGCTTCGACTCCATCGCGCTCGAGCGAGTCACGGAGCAGAGCATCGTCGCAACGGCGCGCTACGGCACGAAAAACGTCCCCACGCTGCTCGAGCGCGCGGGGGCGTCCCTCGAGCTCGGCTGCGAGGTCGCGGGCGCCGATGCGGCCCCGTTGGCTCGATTTCGCGAGCAGGCGTCGCGGCGGCGACGCGCCTGGGAGCGCGTGCGCGAGATGATTCGCACCGCGATGGACGAGAATCTTCCGTTCGACGAGCCGCGCACGGAGTACGGGCAGGAGGACGGCAAGCTCCGCCAGCATTGGCGCGAGGCGTATTTCCAAGGCGCGACGCGCTACGACTTCAACGGTGACACGTATGCGGTGTTCGACCGCCAGGGGCGTCCACTCGTGCCCGAGGTCTGCATCGACTTCGTGATCGATACCTTCGAGCGCGCCGGGGGGGCCTGGTACGCGGCTCAGGATCAGCCGCGCGCGCGCAGTGTCGGGCGGGTCGATTTCGACGCGACGGGCACCCTGAACCGCCGCAACGTGGAGGAGTTCCTGGCGCTCGCCAAGCGTCGTCCGGAATGGTTCGAGAACAGGCCGGTCCCGCCCGAGGAGCAGGTCGCGCTCGAGCGCCGGCCGCGCTTCTTGAGCACGCTGTTCGAGCACCGGAGCGAGTACCGGCCCGGTGACGTCGTGGTGATCCTCGGACCACGCGCGGACGAGAAGCTCCACTACCACTCGTTTTTCGTGTTCGATGCCGATCCGGTGACGGGGATGCCGAGCTTGGTCGCGGGCAATTCCGGCCGGCCGCGCGTCAGGGCCTGGACCTCGGAAATGGCCTCGGCGCCGAAGCGCAGCGTCGTGGCCCGCATGCGCCCGAGCTTGTCGTTCCTCGAGCAGGCGTGGCCGGCCCTTCCGGCCGAGGGGGCGAGGCCCTTGACCGCGCAAGCCGAGCCACTAAGGTCACCCGCGACCCCATGAGCACAAGCGGGCGAAAAGGCGTGCGCGTAGCCCTCCTCGGTTGCGGAACCGTGGGCGGCGGCGTGCTCAGGCTCTTGCGCGACAACGGCGAGTTCCTCCTTCCGCGCGTCGGCGCGCCCATCGAGGTCACGCACGTGCTCGTCAAAAATCTCGAGAAGCCGCGCGTGCCGGAGTGCCGGCGCGAATGGCTCACGACCGATCCGGAGGTCATCTTCGGCGACGAGAGCGTCGACGTGGTCGTCGAGGTCATGGGCGGCGAGCAACCGGCGCGCAGCTACCTCGAGCGAGCGACGCGCGCCGGCAAGGCGATCGTCACCGCCAACAAGCTTCTGATCGCCAAGCACGGGCCGACGCTGGTCGCGGACGCCATCTCGAAGGGCACGGACCTCGCGTTCGAGGCCTCGGTCGGCGGCGGCATCCCCATCATCCGCACCCTGCGCGAGGCGCTTTCGAGTGACTCCGTGGCGAGCGTGCACGCGATCCTCAACGGCACGTCGAACTACATCCTCACGCGCATGCGCGAGGCGCACCTGTCGTTCGCGGCGGCGCTCGCCGAAGCGCAGGAGCTCGGCTACGCCGAAGCCGATCCGACGCTCGACGTCGACGGGCACGACGCGGCGCAGAAGCTCGTCGTGATGGCGATGCTCGCGTTCGGCGCGCAGGTCGACACCTCGAGCATGGTGGTCGAGGGCATTCGCGCCCTCGACGAGTCGGATTTCGCCTTCGCGGACCGCTTCGGGTTCACGTTGAAGCACCTCGGCATCGGCCACGATCGCGGCGACAAGGTGGAGCTTCGCGTCCACCCGGCGCTCGTGCGCAAGACGAGCGTGCTCGCGAACGTCGACGGCGTCCTGAACGGCATGTTCGTGCTCGGGCGCGCGCTCGGACCTTGCCTCCTCGTCGGACGCGGCGCCGGCGACATGCCCACGGCGGTGAGCGTCGTCGCTGACCTTGTCGACGTCGCTCGCGCGCGCATCGAGGGCCAGCCGGGCCTGATGACGCGCGGGATCCAGCTGAAGCAGCGCGGCCTCCTGCCGCAGACGGAGGTCGTCACGCGCTACTACCTGCGCTTCGACGTGGGTGATCACCCGGGCGTGGTCGGCACCATCGCGTCGGTGCTCGGCGCCGAGGGCGTCAGCATCGAGCAAATGGTTCAAGAAGGCCGCGCGGACGGCAAAGGCAGCGCGGTTCCGGTGTGCATCATCACGCATGCTTGCCTCGAGGGCGCCGTCGTGCGCGCGCTCGGCGCCATCGAAAAGCAGCCGTTCATGCGCGGGCGCCCGCGACTGCTCCGCATCGAGGAAGTTTGACGCGACTGCCTCCGGCGGCAGGCCCGGAGGCTCCGATCGGCGTGTTCGATTCGGGCCTCGGCGGGCTCACCGTCGCGCGGGCGCTGCGGCGTGCGCTGCCGCTCGAGCGGATCGTGTACCTCGGCGACACGGCGCGCGTCCCCTACGGGACCCGGTCGCCGGAAACCGTGCTCCGTTACGCGCGTGCGTGCTCGCGCGTCCTCATCGAGCGCGGCGTGAAGGGCCTCGTCGTTGCGTGCAATACCGTGAGCGCCGTGGCGCTCGAGATGCTGCGCGCCGAGCTCGATCTGCCGGTGCTCGGCGTGGTCGAGCCGGGCGCGCGCTCGGCGGTCGAGGCGCTCGAGCGGCGGCCGCCCCGGCACGGGGAGCCTGCGAAGATCGGCGTGCTCGGGACGCACGGGACGATCCTCTCCGGGGCTTACCCGCGCGCCATCGGACGGCTCAGCACGCGCGTGGAGGTGCTCGCCGCCCCCGCGCCGTTGCTCGTGCCCCTCGTCGAGGAAGGCTGGCTCGAAGGGGAGGTGCCGCGTCTCGCCGTCGAGCGCTACGTGGAGCCGCTGCTCGCCGCGGGTGCCCGCGTGCTCGTCCTGGGCTGCACGCACTACCCGCTCCTCGCCCCCGTCATCGGCGAAGTCGCGCGCCGCCTCTCGGGCGAGGACGTGGCGATCGTCGACAGCGCCGTCGCGACGGCCGAGGACGTCGCGCGCTGGATCGCCGAAGAGCGCATTGTCCGCGCGCCCGGCAGCTCGCCGCTGCCCCCGCTCGAGATTTTGGTGACGGACCGGCCCGCGAGCTTCCAGGCCGTCGCGGCGCGTTTCCTCGGTGCCGACGCGCCTTCCGTAGTACAAATCGATCTCGGCGCGGCGCTGAGCTCCTGATTTTCGCGGGAGTGACGCCGGTATCGGCGGCAGGGGAGGGGTTCCGGCTTCAGGCCGTACCAAAGCTAGGGTAGAAATCCTTTGGTGGACTCGGACTTGGAGGTTGCCCGGGCGAGGCTCGGCCAACGCGTCGGCGGGCGCTGGCTGCTCGAGCGCGTGCTCGGGACGGGCGGCATGGGCGCGGTCTACGCCGCGCGCTCCCCCGAAGGCCACGTCGCGGCGGTGAAGATCCTCCACCCGGAGATGGGCGCGCGGCGCGAGGTGCGCGAGCGCTTCCTGCGCGAAGGCAAGGCGGCCAACGCGATCGGGCACCCCGGCGTCGTCCGCATGCTGGGCGAGGGCGACGCGGAAGAGGCGTTCCTCGCGATGGAGCTGCTCGAGGGCGAGACGCTGCGCGAGCGCGTGCGCCGCCACGGCCGCCTCCCGCTCGAGGAGGTGCTCTCCTTCGCGGAGCAGGTGCTCGACGTGCTCGTCGTGGCGCATGCGCGCGGTGTCGTGCATCGCGACCTCAAACCCGACAACCTGTTCGTGACGCTCGACGGACGCATCAAGGTGCTCGATTTCGGGCTCGCGCGCTTGCTCGACGGCGTTCCGGGGCGCCAGCAGACGCGCACCGGCGTCGCGCTCGGCACGCTCGCGTACATGGCGCCCGAGCAAGCGCTCGGCCGCCGCGGCGAGATCGACGGCCGCGTCGACGTGTTTGCGCTCGGAGCGACCATGTTCCGCGTGCTCTCGGGTCGCGGCGTGCACGAGGCAGAGAGCGAGGCCGAGCTCCTGATGGCGATGGCGTCGCGTCCCGCACCCCCGCTCGCATCCCTCGTCCCCGGCACGCCCGCCGGCGTCGCCGCCGTCATCGACCTGGCGCTCGCGTTCTCGCGCGATGCCCGCTATCCCGACGCGCGCACGATGCTGAACGACGTGCGCTCGCTGCGCGAAGGCGGCAGCCCGGCCTACGCCGCCGCGCGGCTCGCTTCGCGCGACGAGCGCACGCGCCCGGAGCAACCCGCGTTCGTGCCGCCCAGCCAATCGGTCGGCGGCATGACGGTGCCGACCAGTGCGAGAACGCAGCCCCTCGTCGCATTTGCCGAGCCGACCATGCCGTATCCACCGGGCGGCATCGGTCCATCCTCGAGCGCGCCCACGGCCATCGGCATGCCAGCGGACACGGTGCCGCTCTCAGCGCGCCCGCCGACCTCGGCGCGTGCCCCGAGCTCCGCGCGCACCGAGCCGATGCCGGCGGCCGTGCCCACGGGCGGCTCGATGCCAGCGCCCGCTGTCCTCCCCTCCGGCGCGCCGGCGCCAATACCCTCGGGAATACCGGCAGCAATTCCTTCCGGAACGCCGGCGGCAATTCCGTCGGGAATGCCGGCAGCCGTGCCGGCCGCCGCGCCCATCGCGACGGCGCCTCCCGTCGCCCCCTGGCCGAGCGCCGCCGCGCCGCCTCCCGCGAAGAGCCGAGGCTTGCTCGCCGTGCTCGTCGTGCTCGGAACCTTGAGCGTCGCCTCGGCGGGCGGCTTGGTCGCCTACTTCATGCTCGCGCCATCCGCGTTGCCGGCAGCCTCCGCACTTCCCGCCGCTCTGCCCCCTGCGGCCGCGCGCACCGAAGCGGCGTCGCCGGGCTCGACCGTCGAAGCAGGCCATCCCGAGGCGCCGGGATCCAGCACACCCACCGCAGCGGCCGGCGGAACCCATCACGCAGCCTCGTCAACGTCACCCGCACACGCCGACACTCAGCCGAAGTCGGTCGCGTCGGGCACTTCTGCCCCCGCGCCGATCGCGCCTGCCCCGGCTTCATCCGCGGGCCTCGTGGCGCCAACTCCCGTGCCGACGCCACCTCCCTCCGCCGGGCCCGCGCTCGCGCCGGCTCCGGCAGGGTCGGCCGCGCCGGCACCCGTTGCCGCCGCGCCGGCGACTGCCGCGTCGGCTGCGACCGGCACTCCTCCGACGCCCTCCGCCGACCCCGGCCGCTTCGGAAAGCGCGGTCCCCGCCGACGCTGACGCGGACTACCGGTTCGCGACGGCCTGGCGAGCAACGCCGTCAGAGGACTTTCGCGATCGCCGAGGTGACGTAGTCGAGGTTCTTGTCGTTGAGAGCGGCCACGCAGATGCGCCCGCTGTCGACGACGTACAGCCCGAACTCGGTGCGCAGGCGCTTCACGCGCTCGAGCTCGAGCCCCGAGTAGGAGAACATGCCCTTCTGCTTGGCGATGAACGAGAAGTCGCGCGACACGCCCTTTTCGGCCAGGCTCGCCACGAAACGTGAGCGCATCGAAAAAATACGCTCGCGCATTTCCCGGAGCTCCTGCTCCCAGTCCGCGCGCAGCTCGGGATCGGCCAGCACCATCGCCACGATCTGTCCGCCGTGGGAGCTCGGGTTCGAGTAGTTGGTGCGGATCACGCGCTTGAGCTGCGACGTGACACGCTGCTTCTCTTCGCCGCCGTCCGTGACGAAGGTGATCGCGCCGACGCGCTCGCGATAGAGCGAAAAAGACTTCGAAAATGAGCTCGCGACCAGGAACTCGAGCCCGGCTTCGGCCAGCGTCGAAAGCGCCAGCGCGTCCTCCGTGATGCCGACGCCGAAGCCTTGGTACGCGAAGTCGACGAATGGCACGAGAGCTTTCGCCTTGCACACGCGTGCGACCTCGAGCCATTGGCTCGCGTCGAGGTCGACGCCGGTAGGGTTGTGACACGAGGCGTGGAGCAAGATGATGCTCTTCGCGGGCGCGTCCGACAGCGCCTGGATCATCCCCGAGAAGTCGAGGCCATGAGACCCCGCGTCATAGTAGGGGTACTCGCGCACCGTGAAGCCGGCTGTCTGGAACACCGCGCGGTGGTTCTCCCAGCTCGGCTTGCTGAGATAGAGCTCCGAGCCAGGCAGGAAGCGCTTGAGGAAATCAGCGCCCAACTTCAGGGCCCCCGTACCGCCGAGCGCCGCGGCGGTCACGAGCCGGTCCTCGCCGAGGAGCCGTGAGCCGGCGCCGAAGAGCAGCTTCTGAACCTCGGTGCGGTACGCTGGAGCGCCGTCGATCGGCAGGTACGCCTTCGAGTCCTCTTTCTCGTACCAGAGCTTCTCCGCCTTTCGAACCACGCGCAAGACTGGCACCTTGCCCGTCGAGTCCTGGTACACGCCCACGCCGAGATTCACCTTGGCGGGGTTCTGGTCCGCCACGAAGGCATCGGTAAGACCGAGAATGGGGTCGGGAGGCGCGAGCGGAACGTCGGAGAAGGGCGAGGGGACCATGCGGCTTCGTAGCACGCCGAGATTCCGCCTAAAGCTCGAGCTTCACACCCATTTGCACCCAACGCGGCGGATTCGGCCGCGCCCCGAACGGCCGCCGCGACACGATGAACTCGCCGTCGAGCAAGTTCCTCACGTTGCCGTAGATCGAGAGCGGCCCCCACACCTTTGCGCGCGTTGCGAGGTCGATCCAAAACTGCGCGTCCGTCGCGAGCGACTCGGAAAGCGGCGCGTGACCCGCCTCTTCGCGCATGGCCGCGACGTAGTTGAACGCGACGTTGCCGCCGCCGCGGGGATGCTCGACGCCGACGGACGCGTTGAGCTGATGCCGCGGAATGTACGGGATCTCGTCGCCCTTTTGCACCGAGCCGTAGCTCGGATCGGCGGAGACGAACGTGTTTTGAAAGATGCCGCGCGTGAAGGTGTACGCCGCGTTGAAAGGCAGCGTCAGTTTTCCGACGAGCGTTAGCTCGTGCGCGACGTAACTCTCGATGCCGTAGATGTGCGCCGCGCCCGCGTCGTATTGCCGGTCGAGGTTGCCGCTCGTGCAGCCGCTCGCAAAATCGCACACATTGGTCAAGTTCGAGTAGTCGTTGAAGAAACCGATGACCTCGGCGCGCGCGGGCCCGTCGCTGTAGCGGGCCCCCGCCTCGTAGTTGACGCTGTACTCGGGCTTGGTTCCGTCGGCGCTCGCGGGCGCGGGCGGCGTGAAACCACGGTACACCCCCGCGAGCATGCCCAGGCTCTTCCGGAACCCGTAGTACGCGCCGAGGCCCGGCATGAGCGCACGCACGAGGCCGCTGGATTTCTCGTCGTGCAAGCGATCGTCGATCGTGGAACGAATCACCTCGATACGCGCGCCGGGCGTCAGCGTGAGCTCGCCGAGCGTGAGCGCATCCACGGCGTAGAGCGCGAGCGCGTCGGATTTCACGAGCTCCGAGGCCGTGACGAGCTCCGAGCGATCGGCGGGAACGAGCGCACCCGACGTCATCACGAAGGCGTTCTCGCTATGGCGTCGATCGATCTGGTCGTGGTGCAGCCGAAACCCGAGCTCGAGGCGTTGCGACACCGGGGCATGCTGGAACGACGCGGAGAGCACGGATTGAATGCCCTCGCTGATGAAATTGCGGTTGTTCGGGCCGATCCAGAGCAGATCGGCGCCCGTTCCCGTGCTCACGTTCGCCGTCGCGTCGCCGCCTTTCAGCACGTTCAGTAGCTCGCGGTTGCGCGGATCGTTCGGGTTCTGCAGGACGGACGCCGCGTCCGAGCCCTCGAGGCGGTTGAATTTCCGCCAGATGCGCGCGTAATCGTGGCGGTAGACGTCGGTTCGGAGCTTGACGTTCTTCTGCTCGAAGCGATGCGTGAAGACGACGCTCGTTCGATGGTTCTTCATCTGGTCGAGCGCGCTGGCGGCGTAGCGCTGGTACGGATTGGCTCGAAAATCGGCGTCGGTGAGACCGAGGTAGCTCTCGTCGGAGACCTCGTCGGCGTAGGCTAGCTTCAGCCCGAACTCGTTGCGCGTGGAGGCGCGCGGGTCGACGACGTACGACGTCTTCACCATGAAGTCGTCGCGCGTCGAGCCCGTGTCGGCTCCGCTCGGAAGCTCCTTGAAACCGCCATTCCAGATGCGAACGCCCTCGAGCAGGAAACCGAGTTGCCCGTCGTTGCCGCCGACGTAGGCGTGCACCTTGCCGTAGCCGTAGTCGCCGAAGGCGAGGTCCGCATACACGGTGGGATGGTCGGGTACGGGGCGGCTCACGAAATCGATCGCGCCGCCCACGGTGTGGGGACCGTACATGATCGCCGACGGTCCCTTGACGACGCGCACGGTCGTCATGCGCGTCATGAGCGGGAAATAGTAGGCGGCCGGGGCCGAGTAGGGCGCCGGCGTGAACGGAATCCCGTCCTCCATCAGCGTGAGCTTCTTGCTGCGATCGGGATTGGCGCCGCGGATGCCGATGTTCGGGCGCAAGCCGACGCCGTCCTCCTGACGCACGTACACGCCAGGGACCTGCCGCACGATTGCCTGCGCATCGTCGTACTCGTAGCGTTCGAGCTGCCGCTCGCTGATGACGTGAGCCGAGCCGGGCGTGCGCGCGAGTCGGGTGCCGGCGATAACGACCTCTGCAACGGGAGGAGGTGCTGCCGGCTGGGCGGCGGCGCTCGCGGGTGCCGTGCCCGTGGCGGCGGCCGCGGCGTCTGACTGGGTCGGCGCCGTGGTCGCGGGCACCGGCGCGGTGTCGACATCGGGAGAGTCGGGCTCAACTGACGATTCGGCGTGCGCGGAGCGGGCAGCGACGAGCGCGGTCAGAAGCAAGGCAAGCGTGGGCAGGTGAGGGGTGGAGACGCGGCGCATGGAAAAAAGCCGTCACAGGACGGGGCGGGTGCGGGGTGGGGCGCTGCGCGGTGGCGGCAGCACGAGGCCGGCAAGACTGAGCCCGTCGTCGACGCGCCCGAGGTCGATGGCCGGGTCGATGAACGGAGCGCTGCGCCGTCCATTCAGCGACACCCGTGACTCGACGCGCACCTCCACGGGGCCGTGCCCGCGCTCCCGAAAGTCGTCGCGGATGCGATGCGCGAGCTGCACGATGAGATCCGGCTGGCTCGACATCTCGCTCTCTTGCAGCACGGTGAGGTAGCTGCGCGGGCTGACGAAGAAGACGCGGCTGTCTCGCTCGCGCCGCACGACGAACGTCGTTTCGCCGCCCTTGGCGCGCAGCATCACACGCCACGAGAAGCGCATCCCTTGCTCGTCCCACAGCACGTTGCCCCGATACGCGAGGAAGCGCAGCGGCAAGGCCAGCTGAACGGCGCAGTAGAAGACCCCGAGCGCGAGAGCGACCGTGGTGAAACGGCTCGGCATCGGGGCAGGGCCCAGTGCGGACGCACGTGCGTGCAAGCCGGATACCGTCGGAGGACGGCGGAAGGTCATGCCTGCGGCGGCGAGCACGTCGCACGGCCAGCTCGGCGAAAAAAACACCAGCGCCGAGAGCACCATGATCAGCGGGAACATCCCGATCGGGAACAACAGGCTCGTAAGCGCGTGGAACACCACGACCACGGGAAACGCGAAGCGGCGCGTGCGCTCCCAGAGCAGGAACGGGACGATGGTCGTGTCGAACAGGAAGCCGCACCAGGAGAACAGGAAAGGCGCCCACGCCCGCGTGAACAGCGGACCGAGCAGCGGTAAATCCGTGACCGCACCGAGCCAGATCGCGAGCGGCTGCGCGTGCAAAAGCCAGTCGCCCTGGGCTTTGGCGAGCCCCGCAAACGTGTAAACCACGCCGATCTGAAAACGAAACAGCCAGAGCCAGCTGCGCGCGACGACCGGCGACGGAACGCTCTCGAATGGCCGCGCCGCGCGCCTCCGCCGGTGTCGAAGCCAAGCGTCGACTGACCAAAGGCGTGCCGCCGGTGCCGCCGCGAGCAGCCCTGCGAGCAGCGCGGCGAGGTAGTAGTGGTTCAGGTACGTCGTGACATCGAGGAGCTCGACGTACGCGAGACCGAGCGCGAACAAGAGAGCGCTCGCCCGGTAGAACAGGCCGGCCGCGATGCAGAGCGCCAGCACGAGCAAGAGCGCGAAGAGTCCGTGGAGGAGCGGCCCCGGTAGCGGCTCCACCCAGGCAAATCCCCAGTATTTGAAGTGAAAATGCGGCTCGACGAAGAAGCTTTCGACCCATCCGTAGGCGAGGAATCTCCCCATCGAAACGGCGAGCAAGACACCGTAGATGACGCGGAACGCCGCGAGCCAGCTGGCATCGACCGGTGCGACCAAGCGAGCGCGGAGCCCTGCCAGCGGCGACGGGTGCGGCGCAGGCTCGGCGGCGGAGAACGAGCTAGTCGGTGTCACCTTGCACCGTCATCGGCAGCTTGAGGTTCAGGGGACTGCCCGCTCCGAATAGATCCGACTTGAGGAGATTCGTGAGCGCCTTGACCGTGAAGTAGAACGACTCGAGCTCGGTCGGGGTTGCGGCGTCCAGCGGGGGGAACGTCGCGGCCGTCGTCTCGGCAGCGTCGAGCGCGCGCAGAATGTCCGCGCCGAGCTCGCCGTGGCCTGCCGCATCGAGCCAGTCGTCGAAGCCGAGTCCTTCACCCGCAGGGCCGCAGCCCTGGAACAGGCGCCGGAAGCCGCGCAGGTTTTGGACGACCGCCTCCGTGCCGGCGTGCGCGAAGCTGGCCTCCGGCCCATTCACCGGCTGGTTCAGCGTGAAACCGGCAGGAATACCGAGCTTCCAGTCTTTGACCTCGCGCTCCACGTAAAGCAGCGCCCAGCCGAGGATCGTGAGCGCTTGCTGCTCGTCCTCGTAGCCCTGTGCGGCGACGAACGTCGCGAGGAAGTTGCCGCCGGCCGGATCCCAGCGCTCGAGCAGGCGATGAGCGTTCGCGAGCACGTCGCCGGAGACCGCGCCGAGGTACCCGAGCTTGCGCGCAGCGAGGTCGTCTGCGTCGAGCGAGGCAAACACGTTCGCGGTCGCCGTACCGGGATTGCACGCCGTATCGCTGCCTTCGTAGAAGAGCAGGTACTCGAGCGCCGTGAGACCGCGGCTCGACACGAGGACGCCGCCGAACCCGTTCTTGTAGGCCTGGCTCGCGAGCTCTTCCTCGACTCGGCAGCGCGCGTCGAGCGGCCAGGAGTACACGAGGTCGCGGATGCCTTCGCCGTGCACGCCGTCGCGTCCGGCGCTGTCGGCGCTCGACGCGAGCGGGCCGAACTGAAAGAGCTCGACCGTCGACCACGCGCTCATGGCCTCGCGCCACGCGGTGCGAGCGCGCTCGAGCGTGTCGGCGCTCGGTCTTGTGACGTGCCCGCCGATCCGTGCGTCGAGGGCGGCCGCGCGCGACGCGAACTTGCAGTAGTGCCAGATCGCGCACTCGCCCGCGGCGCTCCTGAGGGCGCTCTTGCTGAACGGCTGCGTGGAGATCGGCGGCTCGCCGCAGCCGTCGTCGGGTAGGGGATTGCCTTCGCCGCCCGTGCCGAGGTCACCGCCTTCGCCGGACGAGCCCCGCATCGTTCCACCGGAAGCGCCGGATCCGGTGGTTCCACCTTTTCCGTCGGTGCCGGTCGTCCCGCCCCGGGTCGGACCGGCGCCCCAACCAGACGATCTGGTTCCGCCTCGGCTCGAGCTCGCGCCGTCGCTCCCGCCACGCATCGAGCCCGCGGGCTCGCCACTGCCTCCGCTCCCGCCGGTCGTCTCATGGGTGCTGCCGCCGCGCGCTGCCGAGCTCGAGGCGCCACCACTCGTTGGACCGCGCGCCGCGCTCGCGCTGCGATAGACCTCGCGTGGGTTGTCCGTCGCGCACGCACCGAAGCTCGCGAGCGTGGCGAGGGTTGCCCACGCGAGCGAGGCGCTCGTGTAGAGCGGGGAGGGGGGCGCGTTCGGCTTCAACGCGCCCACGGATGTAGCGCGCTGATGCGAATTTGAAAATCAAAATCAGAAGAAGAAAATGATTTTCATTTTCAATAAGGCGCGGTAGAGCTGCGGTGCGACCGGGGAAACAGCGAGAGGCGCCACCCCGGAACTGATAATGATTCTCGTTTTCAATTGCCTCTCGCGCGGAGCATCCGAGCCATGCTGACCCGTCCATCCCCCACGTCTCCCGCACGGAGGAGCGCGCTCTCCGGCCCCGTCCTCTCCGTTCTGATCCCGGTGCTCGGGCTCGGATGGACCGCCGGGTGCGGCGACGACAACGGCACACCCACGAGCTCGGGCGGCAGCTCGAACGGCGGTTCGGGCGCGAAGGGTGGCAAAGGCGGTAGCTCCGGCAAAGGCGGCGCGAGCGGCAAGGCCGGGAGCAGCGGTGCCGGTGGTAGCGGCGCCAAGGGCGGCACCAGCGCGACGGGGGGCACGACGGGCGAAGCCGGTGAGGGCGGCGGCGGAACGAGCGGCAAGGGCGGGAAGGCTGGCAAGGGCGGCAGCGGCGGCAACGCCGGAGACGACGCGACGGGAACGGGCGGTACCGGACTCGCCACGGGCGGAACGGTAGGTCACTCCGGCGAGAGCGGAGCCAGCGGCGGCGAGCCGCAAGCCGGGAGCGACAGCGGAGGCTCGTCCGGCGATGGCGCAGGCGGGGAAGCCGGATCGGACCATCCCGGCGCTGCGGGCAATGCAGGCGAAGGGGGCGGCGGCACCGCGCCACGCGTCACGGTTCAAAAGGTATTTCCGCTGTCTCCGACGGGTCCCGACCGCCTATTCGGCGTGACGTACGGTGCCGACGGCTCGATCTTCGCCGTAGGCCAGATCGCCATCTCGAACGATTCGAACGCCGATCAAGCCATGCTGCTCGTGAAGCTCACGGCCGAAGGCAACCTCGACGCGAGCTTCGGCGCCGGCGGGGTCGTCGTGCGCAACGTCGCGAGCGGAACGAACGGCGAAATCTACCGCGGGGTCGCGGTGCAATCGACCGGTAAGGTGGTCGTCGTCGGCAACGCCGAGCACGCCGGCGCGACCGATGCGCGCGATCGCGACATCGTCCTCCTCCGCTTCAATACGAACGGCACGAAGGACACGTCGTGGGGCACGGACGGCATCGTGACGCTCGACCTCAGCACGGGCGTCGTCCACGGCACCGGATTCTCCGCGGACAGCGCCTGGGGCCTCGAGCGCTATGCCGACGATCGCATCGTCATTTCCGGCGGGCAGGTGCGCGTGGGCGCCACCGATACGGATTTTGCCCTCGTACGCCTGAATGCGGACGGAACGCGCGACGCCACCTTCGGCACGAACGGCGTCGTCACCCTCGACACGCAGCTCAACGGCTCGAGCAGCGACACCGCGAGCCCGCGCCACGTGACGATCCTCCCCGGCACGGACGGCGTGATCGGCGCGGGTTACCGGCCACTCGCCGGTCACGACACGGCGCCCGTCTTGTGGAAGGTCACGGACGCGGGCGTGCTCGACACGACCTTCGGCGTGAACGGCGTCTTCAGCGAGGCGGTGCTTCCCGAGCAAACGGAGGCGTACCAAGCCGTCGTGCAACCCAGCGACGGCGGCGGCTACAAGCTCGTCACCACGGGCTACGGCAAAGGGCTCGCGGGCGAGCCGACGGATCTCGTGTCGCTGCGCGTGACGCAGGCGGGCGTGCTCGACACGACGTACGGCTCGAACGGCCTCGTTCGCGTCGATATCGGCGGCTTCGGGGACAATTCGCGCCGGCTGCTCGTGCTGCCGGATCGCCGCATCGTGCTCGTCGGGGGCGGCAGGCTCACCTCGGCCGACGTGGACGGCATCGTCATGGTGCTCACGCCCGAGGGGCAGCCGGACAGCTCGTTCGAGTTCAACGGCTGGCGGCGCTTCGATCTCGGCGGCGTCTCGGATTTCCTCTGGAGCGCAGCGCTCGCGCCGGACCAGAAGACGCTGGCGCTCGCCGGCATCAAGGGGGTCGGGAGCGCCCCCACACCGCCTTCGGCCAACGACGACGCGGCCCTCGTGCTCTTGCCGATGCGCTGAGCAGATCCAGCGAGCGCTACACCGCACCGGCAGCGAAGGCGAGGACGGCCATGCGCACGGCGACGCCCGCTTCGACCTGGTCGAGGATCGCGCTCGTGGCGCCGTCGGCGACGTCGTCCGACACCTCGACGCCGCGGTTGAGTGGGCCCGGGTGCATGACGATTGCGCCCGGCTTTGCCAGATCGAGCCGCTTGCGGCTGAGCCCGAACTCGCGCGAGTACTCGCGCAAGGACGGCAGGAGCGCCGCGCCGAGCCGCTCCTGCTGGATGCGCAGCATCATGACGGCGTCGGCGCCCTCGAGCGCCGGCTCGATGCGATCGTAGATGCGCGCCCCGAGCGCGTTCGGAACGTGCGGCAACAGGGTGCGGGGCCCGGCCAAGCGCACCTCGGCCCCCAGCAGGCCGAGCAAGAGCACGTTCGAGCGCGCGACGCGGCTGTGCAGGATGTCGCCGCAGATCGCGACCACGACGCCGTCGAGCTCGCGCCCGAGGCGCCTGCGAATCGTGAACGCGTCGAGGAGCGCCTGGGTCGGGTGCTCGTGCATGCCGTCGCCAGCGTTGACGACGGGAGCGCGGATGCGGCTCGCGACGTAGTGCGGCGCGCCGGAGGCCATGTGCCGAATGACGATCGCGTCGGCGTGCATCGCATCGACCGTCGCGACCGTGTCGAGCAACGACTCCCCCTTGCTCATACTCGACGACGAGCCGCCGAGGTTCACGACGTCGGCGCCCAGGCGCTTGCCGGCGAGCTCGAAGCTCGTGCGCGTTCGCGTCGACGATTCGAAGAACAGGTTGATGATGGTCTTACCGGTCAGGACCGGTACCTTGCGCACGGCGCGCCGCCCGACCTCGTGGTACTCGGCGGACTTGGCGAGCAGCGCGAGCGCGGTCTCGCGCGAGAGACCCTCGATGCCGAGCAAGTGTCGCTGGGGGGACGCCAAGGCGGCACCGTTGGTAGCACGCCCCCCGAGAGGGCGGCGAATTTTGGAAAACGCCCGGAGTTTGCGGGATTCGCGGCGCCCGTTTCCCTACCCGCCGTGCAGGATCTCGTCGAGCGCGTGGAACGCCTTCTGGGGGAAGCGCTCGCGTGGGTAGTAGCGCGTGATGAGCTCGACTGCCGCTTCATATCGTTCGATGTTCAAGTAACGAAGCAGGAACCTCACGTCAGCCTCATCGTGAAACTCGGGGCCAAGGCGGAACGCGAGGCACTTCATGGCCAGCAGGTACTCAGGCCGCGCGACCAGCACGCGCAGGTGGGGCAGATCGAGGAACGGCTGGTACTCACCGTGAGGGCTCAGGAAACTCTTCACCGCGTCGTTGAGCCAGTCCTCCCGAATCCCGCGCTCCGCGGCGACGCGGGTCGCCGCACGCCGGACTGCATCCGCGGGCTCGAAATGCGCGTCGACGTCGAGGGTGGCCGGGCGCGCGTTGAGGGCGAGACACAGCACTGCGCCACCGACCAAGTAGAGCTCGCCAATCACGGAGCTTCGCGCGAGCTCGGCGTCGAGCGCGACGAACAGGATCTCGATGCTTTCGCGCGTGAACGCAACGCCCGTCATACCCGGCCGCCGACGGACGTGTCGATGAAGAGATTGCGCGCTCGAAACGGGGGAGGCGAGCTCGTGAGCAAGTGCAACCGGATCGACGCGAGGGTCGAGGGGAACCACGGCGCGGCGAGCGGCTCGACCTGACGTACCCAAGCCGGTGGCTCGACGCGGAGCCGGGCCGCCGTTGCTTCGACCATTGCGGCGAGGTAATTCGCACGAAATGGCTCGACGCCGCTGAGCGCGAGCTCCTCCGTTGCGGCTTTGAAATCGCCCCGCTGGAGGCCGGCGAGCAGGTCGTGGAGCGCGGCGAAGGCGAAGCTCGGCGTGCTCGCAGCTGCGAGCGTGCGCACGAGCGCTTGCAACCGAGGGCGCACGGGCGGGACCAGGCGCCCGAGCATCCAGGAGCTCAAATCCATGCCTTCCGCTCGCGCGCGCCGCATGAGGTCCTTCTTCTGGGCTGGTGTGACCCGCAGCTGGATTTGCGAGGTCTTGTTCATCGGCTTCAGCACAAGGTGGCACGCTTCTAGAGGCTGTCAATACGCGCGTAATGACACGAATCGGACGAAAAACCGTGCACGCGGCCGTTACCTCCGGGGCAAGCGGTGGCCTTATCCCGACGGCGGGGCCCGTTCCGCTACGCCGGAGCGGCTATTCCGCGGGCTTGCAGTCGAAGTCCTGCTTCCACTGCAGGAGCGTCGGGGACGAGTTGCCGGTCGGGTTGATGGTCATCGAAACCCTGAGCCAACGCCTCGACGGTTGCGCGGGCGAGAGGGCGGCGAGGCGCGTCGCGACCGTCTGCGTGTCGCTCGTCCAGCCCGTCGTGGTGGCGGCGCCCACGATGCTGCCGGCGCTGACGGAGGTGGCGGCGCCGAGCGCTGCCTGCGTGTCGGCGGTCTGGGCGTTGAAGACGATCGAGGTGGAGCCCGGTGCCGTCGCCTGCCAGTAGAAGTACAGCCACTCCGGCTGCGTCCCGATCGGGCACGCCGAGTCGTAGTCGACGGTATAGGTCGCCGGGGAGAGTGGGGTCGCAGGCGCGGGCGGCGTGACGAGGCCGACGCACTGGGTCGCGTTGAAGAGCAAAAACTCGAACGCCTTCTCTTCGCCGTTCATGGCGGAGGTGTCGCACGTGCTCGGGAACGCGGTGTTCTGATCCGTGCCGGTCGACTTGGACACGTGACTCTCTGCCACGACGACGCGGCCGCACTGATTGGCGGCCGGGACACCCCACGGCGTATCGAACTGGTAGGCGGCCACCATGGGCCCGCCCCAGCCGTAGCCGGTGTCGTTGCAGTCCATCGTGCCTGCGCTGGGCGTCGCGTAAGGGGACGTGCCGGTGGCGGTGCACGTCGGATGATTCACGGGGGCCGCACGCGAATCGCCGTAGGCCAAGCGGACCGTTCCCGTGTTCACCGACTCGACGAGGTGACGCCAATTGCTGAACGTCACCGTCGTCGTGCCGAGCCACGACGAGAGCGACTGACCCACGACGTTCGTCGTGTCGATCGTGTACGGGAAGGGCGTTCCACCTGTCGGGTTCGGGCCGTGGCGATCCTTGTCGACGAAATCGCCGTAGAGGTAGTTGACCGCTCCCGGGTAGGTGTCACGCGTGAGGAAGTTCGCCATCCAATGCGTGGAGAAAAGCCGGCCGCCCTTGTTGATGTAGGTTTTCAGGTTCCCCGCATGCGTCGCGGTCGGCGTGCCCGTGAGGACCGGGATGCCGGAGTCGGGTGCCGTGAGCAGAGCGGGGTACGCGGTCTCCGCGGGGTTGGTGTTGGCCAAGTTGCCGTAGCCCGTGTACGGGTTCGGCGCGGTCGGGTTACCGCCGTAGGGATTCTTGTCGCAGGGAGCGATCACGGCGCTGTACGTGTCGAGCTGCGTGGGCGACGCCCAGAGGTCGATCGCGCACGTTCCCGCGGGGTTCGTCGTGCAGCTCGCGCCGGTAGTCGTCGCGGCGCCGCTGCCGGCGAAGGTGAGCCCGTTGTACGCGTAGAGGTGGACGCGGCCGCTTCCGTTCTTGTTGGTGAACTCGCTGTCCTCGATGCCGATCTTGCGGAGCAGGCATTCGAGGTGGTCACCTGCGCTGAGCGACAGCGCCATCTTCGGGATGTTGCCTTCGCTCGCCTTGCTCGGCAGGCGCGAGTTCTCGTGGACGCAACACGTCGTCGAGGGGGTCGACGTCGCCGTGCAGCTTGCGGGGTTCGCGGACGCCGAGCAGCCGGTCTGCGCCGAGCTGGCCCAGCGGGTCAGCGTGGCGGACGGAGTTCCGCTGCCGCAAAGGCCGATGATCGCGGGCTGATCGATCACGCGGCGCCAGCGCCCGATCTGGACCACCACCTTGAACGGGACGCCGACGGGCACGTTCGTGAGCACGAACTTCCCGTCCGCGTCCGTCACCGCCGAGGCGATGGGCGTGCCCGTGTAGAGGCTCGAGCAGGTGTCGCACTGCACGCCGTCCGTGAGCGCCTGGAGCGACGTGGACGTCTGCGGCACGTACACGATGGCATTGGGGACCTCGTTGACGCCGGCCGGGTCGTAGATGGTCCCCACGAGGTTTGCCGCAGGACACGTCTGCGAGCACTCGTACCCCGTGCAGCCCGTGCAAGCGTTGGCGGGCTCGAAGACCTGCCAGTTGTTCGCGTAGTTGCACTCGCCCCCCGCGATCGACTTGTCGTAGTTGACGGCGATGGCACGCGTCGCCGAGAGGTCGAGCGCGGGCGAGAGGCTGGCCGTGCTGTTCGACGGCGTGACATCGATGCACTTACCTGGATCGATGTAGCTACCGGCGGCGGTTCCGAGGTTGAACGTGACGTAGCCCTTGTCGGGCGCCGCCGTTGGCAGTGCAGTCTGCAGGACCGCGCTGCTCGAGAACACGCCGATCTTGACGCTTCCCGCGTCGGCGCGAGACGACCCGCGATTGCAGACCTGAAAGTGGTACGAGAGCAGCGTGCCGCACGGGGGCCCGAGCTCGAGGTCAATCTTCTTGGCGAGCGCGCAGCCCGCGGGGTTCGGGTCGTAGCAGGGGAATGCCCAATCCGCGCACGACGTGCCCGTGCAGTCGCGGTCATAGCCGCACACGTCCCCCGCCGACGTCGCGCCCGTGCACGTCGACGGAAGCTTCCTCCAAGAAGCGCCCAAGCTCGAATACGTCCCGCCGTGAGGCCCCGAGTACCCGCAGCTCTTCCCGCATGCCACGATGCCACCGCCCGCCGCTTCGCAGATGCCCGCGGGGAGGTTGTCCGGATCCTGCCCGTCGTCCGAGGTGGTGGTGCAGAACGGGTCGCAGGGGTTCGTCGTGCACTTGGTGGTCGTCGATGCCAGCGTGTGGATCGCCGAGCGTGGCATGAACTCGCTCGTCTGGTGATCGTAGATGCAGGCGCCCCAGACGTGGTCGATGGTGCACTCGCGCTCGCCCATCGAGCAGCTCACGTAGTCGCCGGATCGAAGCTCCGTGGTTCCACAGTCGACGAGCTCGCCCACCTCGTCGCAGGGGCAGCCGTCGTCGGGCGTCGCGCACTCGGGGCCGCCCGTGTAGTTTCGGTCGGGCCCGGAGCCGACGATCCCGTGGAGGTCAGCCTTGTCGTTGACCTTGCAACCGGTGAGCACCGTCAGCGCGAGGCCTAAGAGAAACCCACATTTGTGCACCCTGGAGCTCATGAGCGTGGAGGAATTCCCCGGTTAGCGAGCAAGGTTCGTGCCCCGAGCGACACGCCTCGAGCCTCGGGTTTTTCGCGGAAATGGCAAGCGTTGCACGGGTTTTTCGGCCCGAATGGCTGCAAAGAATGCAGGGCTCGCAGGGCCTTGCGATGTAGGGAAATGCCCGCATTTCGTGGGTGCGGGCAACAAGTCGTCCCCCCTCAGAGACCGTTGCGTCAAGTTTTCAGAACGGCGTTTTCGGGGCCGGGGCCCCGCTTCATCCGGCTGGAAGGCCCCGCAGTCTAGTTGAGCCAGCCCCCGTCGGGGCCTTTCTTGCCGTTGCCGTTGCCGTTGCCGTTGCCGTTCGAGCCGCCGTCGGACTTGCCGCCCTCGATCACGTCGAACCCCGAGCGAGAGACGCGACGCTTGCGCGCGCCGGCTTCGCGTCGCGCTTCGGCGTCGAGCTGCGCGAGCCTGAGCTTGAGCCACAGACGACGCATCGGCGACGGCGTGCCGCCACCGAACAAGTAGCCCGCGAGCATGCCGCCGAACGGAGCGATCTGCCCCTCGGGGCCGCCGGCCTGAGCGATCAGGTACATGACGTTCAGCGCCACCACGAACAGGATGAGCCCCGTCGACGTCACCGGAATCACGAACATCACGTTGATGGTGCGCCCGCGAAAGCTGAGCGCCCACGCGATCGAGACGGCGGACACCACCGCCATCGAGCCGAACCAGTAGTCGGGCACGAGGCGCGCCGCGAGCGTCGCCGGCAGCACGAGCTCGACGAGCATCTGCGTGACGTTGGCGAACAGCGCGGAAAGGCCCAAGAAGCGCAGGAAACGCGCGCTGCCCCAGTGGCTCTCGAGCGACGGCCCGAGGAAGTAGAGCCCGAGGAGCGCCCACAACACATGCCCGATGTTGTGGCTGATCTCGTGCATGAACGGCGCCGTGAACAGGCGCCAGACCTGGCCGTGGAGGATGTCCGCCGTGTTGCCGCACAGGGCGTCGAACAACAGCGGCGGCGCGCCGGCCCAGTTCACGCCGAGCGCGAACGCGAGCCACACGGCGAACACGGCGATCAGCACGCCGCGCAGACCCGGCCCGGGCCGGGGGAGCCCCATCGCTTGCAGGTCGCCGCGTCCGCGCGCCATCAGGGCTCCGCGGTGCAGGTGCTCGTGACGGCGTTACCGGGGATGACCGTCCCGGTGCAGAGCGCGGTGTCGAGCGGTTCGCCGACCGACGGCAGCGTGACGCGCGCTTCGGCGGTGCCGCTCGTCACGCCGGTGAAGCGCACGGGGAGCTCGCAGCCGCTCGCGTCGACGTACATCGGCGGCGCGCCCGCCTCGAGCAGCTCGACGCGCAGCTCTCCGAGGGCGCTGCAGTCGAGGCCGAGCGCGGCGAGCGCTGCCGACGGCAGCACCTCGAGCGCGCCTTGATCGCTCAGGGTCGAGCACCCGGCCTGCACCGTGATGCCGGCATCCGGTCGTGCCTCGCAGGTCGAGCCCCAGCGCGCGTAATCGGTGCCGGGCTCGTAGGCGAGCAGCGTGAACGGGATCGTCCCGACGGCGGGGACATCGGTGAACGTGATGGTCTCTCCGCACGCCGCGCTGCGCATCGGGCCGCCGACGATCCCGACCTCGAAGCGCTCGACCTGTCCCGGCTCGCTCCCGCAGCTGAGCTCGCCGAGCGCGCCGGTGATGCTCACCTCCACGGCGGTGGGGCCCGGCGTGCCGCTGTCGACCAGCGGCTGGCAGTCGCGAATGGTGCGCACCCACGCCGTGCGTGCGAGCGTGGGCGAAGTATCGCCGCAGGTGGTCGTCCAGCGAGGCGAAACGCGCTCGCCCGTCACCGGGTCGACCAGGATCGGGACCCCGAAGGTGACCTTCGGATCGCTCGAGCCGAGCGGGACGAGATCGCCGCGGTCGTAGCCGTCCACGCGGGCGGTGTAACGGTGCGGGTCGAGCACCCGCGAGAATGCCACGGGGTTCTTGCACGAAACGGGACCCGAGCTCGGCAGGGCGAACGGCTCCTTCGGCGCTGCCGCCTCACCGACGTCGAAGATGGTCGCCACGTACGTTTGCATGGCGCCGGTCGCGCCCGGGCGACAGGGGACCGTGCCCAAAAACTCATCCGGCGAAACCTGGATCAGCGTCGGGTGGTAGACGCCCTCGACGGGGACGACCGTCTCCTCGCAGCCGGCGAGGGCCCCCGCGAGCAGCAGGGTAAGGACGGGCGTCGTGGCGGACCGTGTCGGCATGGACCCGGCGCCCATAGCACGACGCGCCCGGCGGGAGCGAAATCTGCCGTCCGGGTGCGGCCTTAGAGCGCGCCTGACTGCTCTAGCCGCCGTCGCCGCCTGCGCCGGACTGGCCTCCGGCGCTCTCCATGGGGGGCGGCGGCTTGGCGCTCAGGAAGCTGCAGGCGTAGGCCTTCTCCGGAAACTGGATCACCTCGCACGCGGTCGTGGCGTCGTGGGTCTCGATGTCCCCCTCGCAATCCTTGAGCTCGGTGGCCGCGCCGTTCTGCTTCGCGCACTCGCCCAGCGCTCGGATCGCGATCACGCAGAAGTCGACCGTCGCCTGTTGGGGCTGGTTCCCGGGCAGGCCGTGCAGGCAGTGGTCGCGGTAGTAGAGCTCGCAACGCTGCTGGTCGGTGATGATTCCGCAGGGCACTGCCGCCGCGCAGCGTGCCGTCTCGATCTCGCGGCAATCCTCGACGCCGTGCGCATCGGTGCCGCACCCCGGGCTGCTCGCGAGCGCGAACGAGCCGAGCGCGGAGAGCGCTGCGACGAAAACGCCGCGCGTGCGGCGAAAGAGACGAAGGGACGGAGACCTGCGGGCCACGTTATCGAAGCCGTTATCACGGGCGTGCCGGCCTCGCGAGTTTTCGCCGATTGCCGGCCCTCCGGAGCAAGCGGGGGTATACCGCTCGAGCCATGCCTCGGACGATGGTGCTCTGCGCCGGCTACGGCACGCGCCTCCGGCCGCTCAGCGACGAGCTGCCGAAGCCCCTCGTCCCGTTCGGCGACCGCACCCTCCTCGAGCACGTCCTCGACGGCCTGACTCCGGCGTTCCTGCCCGCGCTGGCGAACGCGCACCACCTCGCAGAGGTTTTCGCGGAGCTCGTCAGGGGTTACGAGCGCATCGCCGACGTGCTGGTCGAGCCGGAGATCCGCGGCACGGCGGGCGGCGTCGCGGGCGCCCGTGCGCTCCTCGGCCCGGCGCCGGTGATCGTCACGAACGGCGACGTGCTCGCGCGCATCGACTGGCAGGCCCTCGTCGCGCGCACGGCGCCCGCCGGGGTTTGCCTCGCCGTGTCCCCGCGTGCGGTGGGCGAGGGGACGGTGGGGCTCGGCGCCCAGGGCGAGGTCGTGCGGCTCCGCGGCGAACGTTTCGGTGCCGAGGTGGCGAGCGGCGACTACGTCGGTACCCTGGCGCTCGGAGCGGAGCCGCTCGCGACGCTCCCCGCGCACGGCTGCCTGATTGGCGACGTCACGCTGCCACTGCTCCGCCGTGGAGCGCCCGTCTCGACGCTCTTCGTGGCCGGTCGGTGGTTCGCACCGGGCGACGGGATTGCCGAGTACCTCGACGAGCATCGCGCGTGGCTTCGGGAGCGCGCGGCGGCGAGCCCTGCGTCGACGCGCAACGGTCGCGTGGCCGAGCTCGCGTCGTACGTCGGCCCCGGCGTCACCGTCGCCCCCGGCGTCGCTCTCGACGCGTCGGTGCTCGGTGCCGGCGTGACCGTCACGGGCTCCGGCCTGCTCCGGGGCGTCGTGGCCTGGCCGGGGGCTCAGGTTTCGGCTCCGCTCGAGGACGCGGTCGTCACGACTCGCGGCACCGTGGTCCGGCGCGCGAACGGCTGACCCCTGGTGCGTGGTACACGGCGAGCACGATGCTCGCGTCGCTCCTCGTGGACGCACCCGCCGACCCTTTCCAGCACATTGGGATCCTAAGCTTAGAATTCCACGTGGACAAGTTGTCGC
>JADMIO010361597.1_pt1 | contig 41953 bp, 38 predicted proteins | sample 8958161 | NCBI WGS metagenome assembly JADMIO01 (sample SAMN16585339, study PRJNA669376) | soil metagenome | isolation source: Crop rotation soil | place: USA: Cullars Rotation, Alabama | collected 2011 | reverse complement strand
GCCGCGACTTCAAGTCACGTGAATTCCAAGCTTCGGATCCCACTGTGCTGGAAAGGAGGTCGGCGCGCTCGTGAAGGATCTCGGGCTCGGCGCGATCGCGCTCGGTGCGCAGGCGGGTCGCGTCGTCGACGCCGCGGGCGCGAACGCCGAGCTCGCCACGGATCCGAGCGCCGCCGCGGCTCGCGCGCTCGCACGCACGAAGCCCGGCGACTGGATTCTCGTCAAGGCGTCGCGCGGCATGCGCCTCGAACGCGTCGTCGCCGCGATGAAGGGACCTCCCGCCTAATGCTCTTCCACCTGCTCTACGGCGGGCTCTCCGAGAAGATCGGCTGGCTTCGCATCTTCCGGTACACGTCGACGCGCATCCTCGCGGCGGCGATCACCGCGCTGATCCTGTCGTTCATCATCGGGCCGTGGTTCATCGAGAAGCTGAAGTCGCGCCAGATCGGCGAGACGATCCGCGAGGACGGCCCGAAGACGCACAAGAAGAAGGCCGGCACGCCGACGATGGGCGGCTCGCTGATCCTGTTCTGCCTCGCGGTCTCGACGCTCCTGTGGTGCGACCTCACGAATCGCTTCGTGTGGCTCGCGCTGTCGGTCACCGTCGCGTTCGGCGCGATCGGCTTCGCCGACGACTACACGAAGGTCGCGAAGAAGAACAAGAAGGGCATCAGCGGCAAGCTCCGCCTCTTCCTCGAGTTCGGCATCGCGGGCGCGGCGATGGCCTATCTCTTCTACTCGGATCTCATGGGGTCGGACGTGAAGCTGCACGTGCAGCTGCCGTTCACGAACTTCTACGAGTCCGGGCTCGAGCTGCCCGCGTGGGCGTACTGCACGTTCGGCGCGTTCGTCGTCGTCGGCACCGCGAACGCGGTTAACCTGACGGACGGGCTCGATGGGCTCGCGATCGGTCCGTCGATCATGAACGCCGGCACGTTCCTCATCCTCGCGTACATCGCCGGCGCACCGACGACGCTCGCGGTGAAGGGCCAGGAAGTTTCGATCGCGCAGTACCTCCACATCGCGCACATCCCCGGCGTCGACGAGCTCGCCGTGTTCTGCGCCGCGCTGTTCGGCGCCGGCGTCGGCTTCCTCTGGTACAACACGTACCCGGCGCAGGTGTTCATGGGCGATGTCGGCGCGCTGTCGCTCGGCGGCTCGATCGGAATGCTCGCCGTGCTGACGAAGAACGAGCTCGTGCTGCTCATCGTCGGCGGGCTATTCGTGATCGAGGCGCTGTCGGTGATCATCCAGGTCGGCTCGTTCAAGACGACCGGCAAGCGCGTGTTCCGCATGGCACCGATCCATCACCACTACGAGCTCAAGGGGTGGGAAGAGCCGAAGATCATCGTGCGGTTCTGGTTGATCTCGCTCTTGCTCGCGCTCGTCGCGCTCGGCACGCTGAAGCTTCGGTGATCGACCTCTACGGCAAGAAGATCGTCGTCGTCGGGCTCGCGCAGACCGGCATCGCGGTCGCGCGGTTCGCGGCGCGGCGCGGCGCGCGCGTGATCGTCACCGACGGCGGCAGCGCCGAGAAGCTCGCGCCGAAGATGGCGCAGCTCGAGGCGTTCCCGATCACCTGGGAGCTCGGCGGGCACGACACGAATTCGTTCACGAGCGCGGATCTCGTCGTGATGTCGCCGGGCGTGCCGACGCTGCCCGAGATGACGGCGGCGCGTGCGGCGGGCGTCGAGGTGATCGCCGAGATCGAGCTCGCGTATCGGTTCTTTCATCCCGAGGCGAAGCTCGTCGCGATCACCGGCACCAATGGCAAATCGACGACGACCGCGCTGACCGGTGCATTGTGCGAGTACGCCGACGCGCCGACGTTCTGCGGCGGCAACCTCGGCAACTTCCCGCTGATCGATGCGGTCGATCATCCGGCGAACGCACCGGGCGGCCTGATCGTCGCCGAGGTCGCGGCGTTCATGCTCGAGAACTGCTCGACGTTCCGCGCCGACGTCGGCGTGCTGACGAACATCACCGAGGATCACCTCGATCGCTTCGGCACGATGGAGCGCTACGCGGAGATGAAGGGCCGCATCTGGGACTTCCAGCGCGCGAGGGATGTCGCGGTCGCGAACGCCGCCGACGCCTGGACGATGCGCGAGACCGCGGGCATCCCGTCGCGGCTGTTCACGTTCGATTCGCGGCGCGGCGCGACGATTGCCGCGGGTGGCCGCGGCGCGATCATGACCGAGGATCGCACCGGCATCGAGCTGTGGCTCGACGACAAGATCGAGACGTATCCCGTCGACGATCTCGTGATCGTCGGCAATCACAACATGGAGAACGCGATGTGCGCGTATCTCGCGGCGCGCTCGATCGGCGTATCGCCGCAGAGCGTGCGCGCGGGCGCGAAGTCGTATCGCCCGCTGCCGCACCGCATGGAGCTGGTCGGCGACAAGTCGAACATCTACTTCTACGACGACAGCAAGGGCACGAACGTCGCGTCGGTCGCCGCGAGCGTGCGCGGCTTTCCGCGCCCGCTCGTGCTGATCGCCGGCGGTGTCGACAAGGGCGGTTCGTACGCGCCGATGCTCGAAGCGCTCGACGACACGTGCAAGGGCATCGTGCTGATCGGCAAGGCCGCGCCGCTGATCCGCGAGGCCGCCGCGGCGCACGGGGTCAAATACCCCGTGATCGATGCCGGCGACATGCACGATGCCGTGCGCCGCGCGACCGAGCTGTGCCGCGCGGGCGACGCGGTGGTGCTGTCGCCCGCGTGCGCGAGCTACGACATGTTCCAGAACTTCGGACATCGCGGTCGCGTGTTTCGCGAAGCGGTCGAGGCGGTCGGTGCGCGCCGGCTCGACGTGTCGAACCCGTGATATCGTGACCGCGATGCGCGGGACCTTGTTGCTCGTTGGTGTGTTCGTCGTCGGTTGCGCCGAGCCGGAGAAGCCGAAGATCATGCCGCCCAAGCGGCCGAACAACGAGCTGATCGTCGATCAGTTCGAGCGCCATCCGCCGCAGGGCACGATGGCGCTGCGGTTTCGCGCGTCGGGCGACGTCGAGGTCGGCAAGGACAAGGCGGGCCTCGAGAAGCCGCTTGCCACCGGCAAGTACGAGCTCGAGAAGGATCAGATGACGTTGACGTTCGAGTCGGGCGAGCTGTGTACGCCCGAGCAGAAGGGCGTGTACAAGGTCGTGCTCAGCAAGCTCGGCATTCGCTTCACGAAGGTCGAAGACGAGTGCGAGGCGCGCGCGCGCTGGGACGGCTCGACGTTCTGGCGCATCAAGTAAGCGCAAAAACTCGCCCCGCGATCCGCCGCGTGCAGGATGGAGCGGATGGGCAGTACGACCGAGCGCACCGCGCCGACGACCGTCGACCCGGTGCTGCTCGCCGCCAGCGCGCCGACCGATGACCTGCCGCCGTTGCGGGTGCGCCCGCGTGCGAGCACCGCACCGATCGATCGCACACGCGGTCGCGTGCGCACGGTCGCGCCGGCGGACGACACGGTTCCCAATGCAGGCGCGCCGCGGCGCAGCCTCGGCAAGCTCGTCGGTACGGGCATTCGCCGTGCGCTCACCGCGATCAAGCGCAAGAAGCACCGCGCTGAGGTAGATCCGACGCTCGCCGCCGCGCCGTCGGCGATCGTCAACGCCGCGCCGACCGCGTCGCTCCCCGAGCGACCGTACGATCTCGTCCTCCTCCTCGCCGTGCTCGGGCTCCTCACGAGCGGCACGATCGAGATCTATTCGGCGACCGCCGCGACGATGCTGACGCGCACCACCGGCGCCGCGAGCAACACGCTCGTGTTCCTCCAGAAGCAGGTCCTGTTCGCGTCGCTCGGCGGCTTCGCGATGTGGATCGGCGCGCGCGCCGACTACCGGATCCTTCGCCGCTGGAGCTATCCGCTCCTCGCCGGTGCGTTCGCCCTCCTCGCGATGGTGCTGCTCACCCACGCGACGAACGGCGCGAAACGCTGGATCCCGCTCGGCCCGCTCACGTTCCAGCCCGTCGAGGTGGCGAAGCTCGCGCTGGTCGCCTATCTCTCGACGTCGCTCGCGCGCAAAGCCGATCGCGTGAAGACGTTCACGATCGGTTTCGTGCCGCACCTCGTCGTGTGCGGGATGATGATGGTCCTCCTCCTCAAGCAGCCCGATCTCGGCTCGTCGATCGTGATCGGCGCGACGACGCTCGGCCTCCTGTTCATCGCCGGCACGCGCATCTCGTACATCGCGCTCGCGATCCTCGGTGCCGCGCCGGTCGCGTATCACCTCGTCGTCGGCACGCCGTGGCGCCTCCAGCGGTTCCTCGCGTACTTCAACCCCGAGGCGTACGCGAACGGCGAGGCATATCAGTTCATGCAGGCGCGCCTCGCGCTCGGATCCGGTGGGCTCACCGGCACGGGATTAGGCGACGGTCATCAGACGTTGGGCTACATGCCCGAAGCGCACAACGACTTCATCCTCGCGCCGATCGGCGAGGAGATGGGGTTCATCGGCGTCGCGCTCGTGCTCGTGCTGTTCGCGATCCTCCTGTGGCGCGGGATCCGCGCCGCGCTCGGCGCGCGCGACACGTTCGGTGGTTACCTCGCGTTCGGCATCACGTTCCTGTTCGGCGTGCAGGTGCTGTTCAACGTCGGTGTCGTGCTCGGCGTCGTGCCGAACAAGGGCATCACGCTGCCGCTCGTCTCGTACGGTGGGAGCTCGCTCGTGATCACGATGTTCCTCGTCGGGCTCCTGCTCAACGTCGGGCGGCGCCCGATCCACGAGTCGAATTCCGTGGCGAAAGCGGAGCGCGTACGCGAGCTCGCGCGCCGGAAACGAGCGCGCGTGCGCGTGGTCGTCGCGTGAAGCTCGTGATCGCCGGTGGCGGCACCGGAGGACACCTGTTCCCCGGCGTCGCGATCGCCGAGGAGCTGCGCGCGCGGTTCGCCGATGCGGAGGTGACGTTCGTCGGCACCTCGCGCGGGATCGAGGCCCGCGTGTTGCCCGATCTCGGCTGGCGGCTCGAGATGATCCAGGTCTCGGGCTTGAAGACCGTCGGGATCATCGGCGCGCTGCGCGGGATGTTCCGGCTGCCGCGCGCGTTGTGGCAGGCGCGCAAGGTCGTGAAGAAGCTCGCGCCCGACGCGGTGATCGGCGTCGGCGGCTATGCGAGCGGTCCCGTCGTGTTGATGGCGCGCCTGCGCGGCGTGCCGACGGCGATCTGCGAGCAGAACTCGATCCCGGGGTTCACGAACAAGATCCTCGGTCGCGTCGTGCGCGCGGTGTTCCTGTCGTTCGACGAGAGCAGGCGCTTCTTCAAGGACAAGAAGGTCAAGCTGACCGGCAACCCGGTGCGGCGCGAGCTCCTGCAGAAGCTCGTCGACGTGCCGGCCGCCTCGACCGGCGCGAACGAGGTCGTCACGATCCTCGTCAGCGGTGGCTCGCAGGGCGCCGTCGCCGTCAACGAGGTCGCATCGGCCGCGCTGATCGCGCTCGCGAAGGAAACCAAGCTCGCGATCATTCACCAGACCGGCGTGAAGGATCTCGAGGCGACGACGAAGCGCTACGCCGATGCCGGCGTCGCCGCCGAGACGAGCGCGTTCATCAAGGACATGGCGGGAACGTACGCGCGCACGGATCTCGTGATCGGTCGCGCCGGCGCGACGACCGTCGCCGAGCTCGCGATCGCGGGCAAACCCGCGGTGTTCATCCCGTATCCGACGGCCGCCGACGATCACCAGACGCTCAACGCGCGCGAGATGGCCGACAAGGGCGCCGCGCTGATGTTCAAGCAGTCCGAGCTCACACCCGAGAAGCTCGCCGATGCGTTGCGGCCACTCCTCGCCGACGCAGCGAAGCGCCGCGCGATGAGCGAGGCGATGCGCAACCTCGGCAAGCCGCGCGCCGCCGCCGACGTCGTCGACTGGGCGCTCGCGGCATCGAAACGCTAGTTCGCGTTGCAGTCGAGCGAGGCGATGATGCGATCGATCGTCGGCTGGAACGCCGCGATCTCGGCGGCCTCGATCTCGAAGCTCGCGATCGCGGAGCGCCCCGGTAGCGCGAACGCGATCGCGCGCCGCGGCGGGATCCACGCCGGGTGATTGCCGGTCGGCGTCATCACGCAGGTGATGTGCTCCTCGGCGTGCTCGACGACGTACACGTCGACGGTGGCACCGCAGACGGTGCGCTTCTCGGTGTGCGGGACCCAGTCGCGATGATCCTCGAGGAACGTCGCGATCCTCTCGGTCGGCTCGGCGAGGTAGCTCTCGCCCTTTCCGTCGTCGGTCGCGCGGATCAGCCAGCGCAGCGTGTCGTGGTCACCGATGCGAACACCGTGACCGACGACGCCACCACCACCGTCCCACGGCGTGAAGCTGATGCCGTCGACGGTGAACGTGTCGAGCGCGAGGTGCAGCTCGGGGATCGCGTGCCGCACGAGCTCCACCGATGCGGCCTTTACGGGTGGTGACACCTTGGTGGGCACGCAGTCCGTCTCGGGAGCCGGTGCACGCGGGGCCGCCGACGAACATGCCGTGACGGCGACAAGGACGACGCAGCGCATCCGGCTTCAACGCGCACCCGCACCGGAGGTGCTGATCGGGGGGAAGTCCCAGCGGATCGAGGTCCCGTGTAGCCGACATGTAGTCGCAACCCATTGTTTGCACATCACGCGCAGTTGGCCCGGAAGCTGAAACTGACTTCAGGTATGCGTCGACTTTCGTGTCTTGCCCTGGTGGTGGTCGCTTCGTGTGTCGGCAGCGGTGACGAGATCGGAGCCGGCGGTCCGCAAGCCTGTGAAGGCCCGCTCGGTCCGCCGATCTCGATCTCGGGCATCAACGCGATGACTGCCTGCTGCCAGGACGTGAACGGACAGTCCGGCGCGGCGCACTGCCTCGAGAGCGTCCCCGGTGAGATCTCGCCGTTCCTCGCGACGTGCGAGACGGGCGGCTACTGCGTGCCCGATAACTTCCTCGCGACCGGCGCCTCGAAGCCGCCGGCCACGTGCACCGCGTTCGGCGGCGCCGGCGTGTGCCTGTCGCGCTGCATCCCGCAGGTCGCCGAGAACGAGAGCCTGCTTCGCCCCGACACCTGCGAAGGCGCCGACGAGCTGTGCGTCCCCTGCATCTCGCCGCTCGACATGATGCCGACGGGCGCGTGCGATCTGCTCGAGCTCGCGAAGTGCGTCGGCGACGATCCCGCACCGACGCCGGATCCCGTCGCGTGCGACGATCCGAACACCTGCGTGTACGAGGCGAGCTGCGCGCCCGCCGTCGATCCGTCGGTGCTTCCGGCCTGCGCGCCCGACGCGCACTGCGTTCCTCCCGCGCTCGTGACGGATCCCGCCCAGGCGATGCAGCTCGGCAAGTGCGAGGACAACACGTCGTATTGCGTGCCCGACACGTTCATCAAGACGAACGGCAAGTTCATCGCGCCGTCGTGCACGTCGGTCAACGGTGCCGAGGGCCGCTGCCTGTCGAAGGCGCTGCCCGCCGTCGCGGATCAGGCCGACATGCTGCCGCAAGACTCGTGCACCGTCGACGAACGCTGCACGCCTTGCTACGACCCGATCAGCGGCGTGTCGACGGGCGCGTGCGGGTTGTCGTGCGACACCGGGCCGACGCTACCGCCGAAGACGTTCGCGCAATGCTGCGATAACCGCGCGCGCTGCGTGCCGACGTCATCGATCCCCGACGATCAGGAAGGTCAGCTCAACGAGGACAGCTGCGATACCGACCAACCCGGATCGCTGTGCGTGCCCAACGAGATCCTCGCCGACGGCCCCTTCCCGATGTGTGCGGCGAGCGGCCCGATCATCGGCAACTACACGGGCGTGTGCCTGTCCGACTGCCTCGACTTCGGGTTCGCCGGCGTCGCGCTCGGTCGCGGTAACTGCGCGCAGGGTTACAAGTGCGCCCCGTGCGAACAGTTCGGCAACCCGACCGGCGCGCCCGGTTGTCCCATGCAATGATTCGTCGATGAGGATCGCGCTGCTCGTCGGGGTAGCTGTCGTCGGTAGCGCGTCGAATGTCGACGCCGGGAAATGCGCGGGCACCGGCCTCGAGGTCTCGCTGATCTCGCCCGCCGCGACGACGATCGATCAGGACGGCGGCATCGTCGTCGGGCTCGACACCGACCCGACGAACAACCTGTCGGGCGATCTCCACAACACCGGGTGGCAGTACTTCGACGGCAAGGCGCACACGAAACCGCGCGTCATCCCGCTCGCGCCGGGCCTCGCGGTGCTCGCGCCGAACCCGATGCGCGGCGAGCTCCAGCAGCGATTGATCCTGCACGACGCGAATCAGAAGAAGCTCGTCGACGTCGCGTTCGAGTTCGCGGTCTACGACGATCGCCCGATCGGACCGGCCCCGGTTCCGACGAGCGCGACGTTGCGCGAGACGATGGGCAATCGAACCTTCGATCGCCGGGTCGACGTCGGGGTGAAGGCGGGCGCGCCGGCGAATTCCGTCGCGGTGATCGCCTTCGAGGCGGATGCGAGCGGCAACCCGAAGGCCGCGATCTCGTGGTCGCGCGCGTCGGCGGGCGACAAGTCGTTCACGATCTGGCACGTGCACTCGTGCGTCGATTCGCCGCCGGGATACGGCTACATCGAGAAGAAGCAAAAGATCGTCTTGATCTGGGTCGATGCCGCGGGACACTTGTCGTTGCCGTCGCCGCCCGTTGTCGTGAACTGAGGGATCGCCATGAAGCTCGTCGTGCTCGCCGTTCTCGCCGCCACCGCGGCACCCGCCATCGCCGGACCGTGCGCGATGCCGACCGTGCAATCGTGGCCGCTCACGCCCGACAACGCGACGATCGATCAGCACGGCGGGATCCTGATCTCGCAGCTGGCCACGCACGGCAATCAGGGCGTCGACCGCACGGACAAGCTCGATGCGCTGCCGTGGAAGCTCAACGGCAAGGCGCTGAAGATCGAGCTGCTCGCACCGGGCCTCGCGCGCGTTGCGAGCACCGACGCGAAGCTCGCGCTCGCCGATTCGAAAGGAAAAGAGTTCTTCCACGCGAAGTTCGCGATGGTCCCCGATCGCGACATGAAGATCGTCGTCGCGACGCCGACCGGCGCGACGATCACGAACAGCTCGTTCGTCGGGCCGCGCTCGAGCGGCCAGAACACGACGGTCACGTTCGCCGCGACGCCACCGAAGAACGTCGCCGGCGTGCTCGCGTACGACGCGGCCGCGTACAAGAAGGGCGGCGCGCAGGCCGTGTCGTGGGCGCCGGTCGACCTCGTCGCGAAGACGGCGTTCCTGTTCGCGCAGGGTCGCTGCCACGTGCAGACCACGGGCTACGGCCCGGTGAAGGGCGAGAAGGTCGTGCTCGTGTACTTCGACAACGTCGGGCATCTGTCCCTGCCGTCGACGGAGATCACGGTCAAGTAGCCCCCGTGGTATAGGGCCTTCGTGTTTCGCAAGCAGGACACGAAAATCCACTTCGTCGGCATCGGTGGCATGGGCATGTGCGGCATCGCCGAGGTGCTCGCGAACATGGGCTACCGCGTGTCGGGCTCGGACATGAACGACACCGAGATCACGCGGCACCTCGCGTCGATCGGTTGCACGGTGAAGCAGGGGCATCGCGCCGATAACCTCGGCGAGAGCGATGTCGTCGTCGTGAGCTCGGCGATCAAGGGCTACAACCCGGAGGTCGAGGCCGCGCGCGCGCGATCGATCCCGGTGATCCCGCGCGCCGAGATGCTCGGCGAATTGATGCGAATGAAGTACGGCATCGCCGTCGCCGGTGCGCACGGCAAGACGACGTCGACGACGATGATGCACACGGTGCTGATGGCCGCCGGGTTCGATCCGACCGCGGTGATCGGCGGGCGCGTGAACTCGCTCGGCCTCGCGAACGCGCGGTGGGGCAAGAGCGACTATCTCGTCGCCGAAGCCGACGAGAGCGATGGCTCGTTCCTCACGCTCACGCCGACGGTCGCGATCGTGACGAACGTCGACGCCGAGCACCTCGATCACTACGGCACGTTCGACAACGTGAAGAAGGCGTTCACCGACTTCTGCAACCGCGTGCCGTTCTACGGCGTCAGCGCGCTGTGCAACGACAACCCGGGCGTGCAGGCGATCCTGCCGAACCTGACGAAGCGGTTCACGACGTTCGGGATCACGACGCAGGCCGTGTATCGCGCGCGCAACCTGCGCGCCGACGGACTCTCGACGAGGTTCATGGCGTGGCGCCGCGCCGACGAGCTCGGCGAGGTCGTGCTGCCGATGCCGGGGAATCACAACGTGCTGAACGCGCTCGGCGTCCTCGCGGTGTCCGACTTCATGGGCATCCCGTTCGACACGTACGTGAAGGCGCTCGCGCAGTTCGAAGGCGTCGCGCGCCGGTTCACCGTGCGCGGCGAGGTCGGCGGCATCACCGTCGTCGACGATTTCGGCCATCACCCGGCGGAGGTCCGCGCGACGCTGCAGGGCGCGCGCGCGTCGTTCGCGGGTCGCCGCGTGCTCGCCGCGTTCCAGCCGCACCGCCACACGCGCACGCGCGATCAGTTCGCCGAGTTCGCCCGCGCGTTTCACGACGCCGACACGATCGTGATGTGCGACATCTTCGCCGCGGGTGAGAAGCCGATCGACGGCGTCACGAGCGAAGCGCTGATCAAGAATATCCGCGAGGCCGGTCACCCCGACGCGCACTACCTGCCGAAGCGCGAGGATCTCGCCGCGTGGCTCGATGCGCGCGCGAAGCCGGGCGATCTCGTGATCACGCTCGGCGCGGGCAACATCCAGCTCACGTGCAACGAGGTGATCGAGCTCCTCGAGAAGCGGCTCGGCGCCGCGACGAAGAAGAACCTCGTTCGCGTCCAGGAATCATCGGCGACCGTCGCTCGTTGAAGCAAAGCCAGTTAGAGTCGCGCGCACATGGCAACGCTCAAGAGGACTTCGACCGCCGTTTGGAAGGGCACCGGGATGAAGGGCACGGGAGCGATCTCGACGCTCTCCGGCGCCTTCAAGGATCAACCCTACGGGTTCAACACGCGGTTCGGCGCCGAGGATGGCAAGGCGGGGACGAACCCCGAGGAGCTGATCGCCGCGGCGCACGCGAGCTGCTTCACGATGGCGCTCGCGTTTCAGATCTCGAACGCGGGCGCCGAGCCGGCGGAGCTGCGCACCGAGGCGATCGTGAAGATGGAGAAGCAGGACATCGGCTGGACGATCATCGAGATTCACCTCGACGTGACCGGCTCGGTACCGGGCATCGACGCCGCGAAGTTCGAGGAGCTCGCGCAAACGGCGAAGAAGAACTGCCCGATCTCGCGCGCGCTCGCGGCGGTGCCGTCGATCACGATGACCGCGAAGTTCGTGTGATCGGGCTGCGGGCCTCGGGCTTCGGCCAGAGGAAGACGGCGGCACCGATGTGCGTTATATCGACGCCTGCATGAGTCACGCGCCGCCGGTCGATGACGTCGAGCTGATCGGCGATGAGGAGCTCGGTGACGACGTCACGGAGAACCCGCGCAACGCGCGCTCGGTACTCGCCGAGGCGCAGCGCGCGGCGATCCGCGAGCTCGTGCCGACCGCGCGGTTCGACGAGCCGCTGCGGCGGCACTGCACGTTGAAGATCGGGGGTCCTGCGGACTGCCTCGCCGAGCCCACCGCCGCGCAGATGCCTGCGTTCTTGCGCTGGGTGGCGGCGCAGAAGCTGCCGCTCGTCGTGATCGGCGGCGGCTCGAACCTGCTCGTGCGCGACGGCGGTGTGCGCGGCGTGGTTCTCGGCACCGGCGGGTTGCGCGGGATCGAGCTCGTCCCGCCGGGTACCATCCGCGTGCAGGCGGGAACGTCGACGGGGAAGGTCCTGTCGCTCGCGCTCAAGAACGATCTCGGCGGCGTCGAGTTCCTCGGCGGCGTGCCGGGCTCGATCGGCGGCGGCCTCATCATGAACGCCGGTACGTACATGGGCGAGCTCAAGGACGTGACGACGTGGGTGAAGTCCGTGCGGCTCGCCGACGGCGAGGAGATCGTTCGCGACAACGCCGCGTGCGGGTTTCGCTATCGCCACAGCGACCTCCCTCCGACGGAGATCGTCGTCGCCGCCGAGCTGCAGCTGAAGCCGCGCCCGCGCGCCGAGATCGAGGCCGACGTGAAGTCGCTGCGCAAACGGCGCCACGAACGCGAGCCGAAGAAGGTCGCGAGCAACGGCTCGACGTTCAAGAACCCGCCGAACGACTTCGCGGGGCGGCTGATCGAGGTCGCGAACTGCAAGGGCTGGCACGAGGGCGACGCCGTGTGCTCGCCGGTGCACGCGAACTGGCTCGTGAACACCGGCGCGGCGACCGCGTCGCAACTCCTGCGTCTGATCGAGCGCGTCCGCGCGGAGGTCATTCGCGTGCATGGGCTCGAGCTCGAGCTCGAAGTGAAGATCATCGGCGAGGATTGATATGGCGCATCGATTTCAAGGACAGCGCGTTGCCGTCGTGATGGGCGGTCTCTCCGCCGAGCGAGAGGTCTCGCTCAACACCGGTGCCGGTGTGCTCGCGGCGCTCGTGGAGAAGGGGTGGGACGCGGTCGCGATCGACTGGGTCCCGAGCGCGTCCATCGCGCAGCTCATCGAAGCCGCGAAGCCCGCGGTCGTGTGGAACGCGTTGCACGGCACCGACGGTGAAGACGGCGCGCTGCAAGGCCTCTGTCAGTGCTTGCGGATCCCGTGCACGGGCTCCGGCGTGCTCGCGTCCGCGCTCGCGATGGACAAGGTCATGAGCAAGCGGATCTTCGAGAGCAACGGGCTGCCGACGCCGACGTGGCAGCTCCTACCGCACGTCGCGACCGGCGAGGATCGCATCGAGATCGACTATCCGTTCGTCGTGAAGCCGGCGAACGAGGGCAGCTCCGTCGGTGTATCGATCGTCGAGTCGCTCGATCAATTGCCCGCGGCGCTCGCGCTCGCTCGCCAGTTTCACGGCCCGGTCATCGTCGAGGATTACATCGCCGGCACCGAAGTGTTCGTCGGCATCCTCGATGGCGAGGTGCTCGGCTCCGTCGAGGTCCGCCCGGCGACGAAGTTCTACGACTACGAGGCGAAGTACAAACGGAAAGATACGAAGTACCTGATCCCGCCCGAGCTGCCCGCCGACACGATCGCGCGCGCCGAGGACTACGCGCGCCGCGCCTACCTCGCGCTCGGCTGCAGCGGCCACGCGCGTCCGGATCTGCGCATCGCGGAGAACGGCGACGCGTACATCCTCGAGGTGAACACGCTGCCGGGGATGACCGGCACGTCGCTCCTGCCGAAGATCGCGAAGTCGATCGGCATCGATTATCCGACGCTGTGCGAGCGGATCTTGTCGTCGGCGTCGTGACGGTCGAGCGACCGTTCGAGCACGTCTACACGATGACGGACTGGTACGACGGTCCGCGCGGCGTCGTCGCCGACTTCGACGGTCGCCCGCACGCGTACTTCGCGGAACCGCTCGAGGAGGTCTTCGAGCTGCGTCCGGTCGACGACGCGTACCTCGTGCTCGCCGTCGAGGACTGGGCGATCTGGCTGCGCTGGCAGGCCGCGAATCGCGCGGGGCTGACGCCGATCGAGACGCATCCGGCGCTGCCGGCGGATCGTGCACGCCACGACGAGATCACCCGCACACTCGAAGCGCGCCGCCTCGATGCGCCGGTCACCTACGCGACCGCGGAATGGCGCAATCGTCCGACCGAGATCGACCGTCTCGAAGTCCGCTGAACGGTGGTGGCTTCGCCGCCCGATCCGGGCAAACTATCGTGAAACCATCCCGCCGTAGAGGCGTCTTTCGATCGTGACTCGCTGGCTCCCATTGGTTCTCGTCGCATGCGGTTCGCCACCGCCGGTCGTGACGCGGCCGCCGTCGAACGACGTCGCGGTCGTGAAGCCGGCGCCCGATGCAACGGAGACGCAGGTCGAGCCGATCGCGCCGCCGAAGAAGCTGATCGACGTCGACTGGGATCGCACCGAGCCCAAGACCGACGCCGAGGCGCTCGCGCTGTGGGCGAAGATCGCGCCGACCGGCGCCGACTGGGAAGCCAAGGTCGACGAGATTCCGTCGGAGAAAGCGGCGGCGCGTCCGCTCGCGATCGCGCTCCTCCGCGGCGGCAACTTCCAGTGCAGCGCCGTCGCGCGCACCTGCGGGATCGCGATCGACGTCGAGGCGCCGAAACCCGATGCGACGTTCGCCGATCCCTGCCTGCGCCGGATGCTCGCGCTGTGGGCGATCGATCAGCTCGAGGACGAGGACCTCCCGGCGACGCGTGATGCGCTGCGCGCGATCATCGCGTTGCCGCTGCCCGAATCGCAGCTCGTCGCCGCCGCGATGGCGCAATTTCCCGAGGCAAACCAGAACGAGCGGCTCGAGATCATGGCGATCGCGTGGGCCGCCGGTCACTCCGATCTCGTGGCCGGCGCGATCGGCACCCTCGACGAAGCGCACCAGATCCTCGCGGCGACGAAGTTCCACATGGACCCGGCCGTCGAGGTGCTGTCGCCGAAGGCGCATCGCAAGGTGTACATGCAGGCGATCCTCGACGACAAGCTCACGCCGAAGCGGCGCGCGTCGGCGCTCGTCGATCTCGCGATGGCGGAGGACACGATCCCGCCCGACGCCATGAAAGTGATCGTGTCGGCGACGAGCACGCGCGAGTGCTCGGTCGCCGCGACGGCCGCTCGGGTGCTACGCAACCACGGGAACACGGCGTACGTGCCGAAGCGGACCGCGGCGATGCGGACCGAGGCGCAGCTCGTGCGCGGGATCTGCGTGCTCGCGAGCTATCAGGAGCTCCAGGACAACGACGAGCCGTCGCTGTTCCCGAGCTACATCGCGAAGGACGGGCTCGAGCGCGTCGACGTCGCATACGATCCGCTCGGCGAGAGCAACGCCGACGGCGACAACGATCCGCACACCGACCGCCAGGTCACGCGCGTGGCGCGCGACGAGGCGATCCTGCCCGAGATCGCCGACCTCGTCCGCGCGATGCGCACGTGCCAGGGCAACACCTGCTCGACGGACGACCACGAGTTCAAGCTCACCTGGAAGTCGGTCGGCGGGACGCTGGTGCTCGCGAAGCTCGAGGTGTGGGAGCGGGCACCGTGCCCCACCGGGCCGACCCCGGCGCAACCGTAGTTTGGGCTCGATCGCCGGTGCGGTCGTGGCATGATCAGGCCGTGCTGCGCATCGCCCTCGTGGTCGTCGGAATTCTGCTGATGGCTCCCGCTGCGGACGCGCAGGTGTTCCGGCCGCGCAGCAAGACCGGCGTCGTGCACGCGGCGAAGAAGATCACGCCACCCGGCGCGATCGTCGCGACGACGATTCCGTCGAACGCGAGCGCCAACCCGATGGCACCGACGAAGAGCCCGGTGAAGACGGCGACCCCCGCGGTCGTGAACGCGAACAAGACCGCCGCGAAGAAGACCGGCGGCACGAAGAAGCGCGTCGTGAAGAAGACCGGCGGTGACGACGACGAAGAGGTCGTGGTCGTCGACGACGACGACGACGAGTAGCGCGACGGATCGCGCGCGAGCGCACATGACGCTACCCATGCGTTAGCCGCACGGCTGTTCAGTGTCGACGGTGAAGAGATCCGGAATCGTTCCGGATTACCTCCGATCGACCTCCAAAAAATTGCCCCTCGCGATCGAGGTGCGTATTTCCAAATCATGGAGCGATCTCGTCGGGGAGACGTGATTCCGGCGGCATCTCGTCTCACCGTTCGCCGCAAGGCGAATCGGAAGCGTGCGACCACGTGGACACAGAATCTGCCGGAACCGAAGGCGATCGTCGTCGCGTGCGGTCGCACGCTCCGTCGAGGATTGCCGCTCGCCGCGGCGCTCACGATCGCGTTCGGCCTCGGCGGCGCGGCGTGGGCCGGCTATCGATTCGTCACCACCTCGCCGCGCTTCGCGATCGAGAAGATCGAGCTGCGCGGAAACGCCCGGGTCTCGACCGCGGAGCTCGCGTCGGCCCTTCCGGTGCACGCCGGCGACAACACGTTCGGCGCCGATCTCGACGGTGCGCGCCGCGCGCTCCTCGCGAATCCGTGGATCGCGAGCGTCTCGATCGAGCGCGTCCTGCCGCACACCGTGATCATCGACGTTCGCGAGCGCGCGCCGGTGGCCGTCGCGTCGTTCGACCGCGGCATGTACCTCGTCGATGCGACGGGCCATCCCTTCAAGCGCGCCGCGATCGAAGCCGGTGAGGGGGCCGATCTTCCGATCGTCACCGGTCTCGATCGCGGCGCGTACCGCCTGTCTCCCGACGTCGTGGCGGCTTCGATCCGCACCGCGTTAGATGCGCTGGTCGCGTGGCGCGCGGACGCCGAGCGCCCCGCGATCGGCGAGATTCACCTCGACGCCACCGGCGAGCTCGTCCTCCGGCTGTACGACCACGCGACGGCGATTCGCCTCGGCGCGATCGCCGCATCGACCGACCTCGCCGCCCGCCTCGAGACGTTCGACGCCACCTGGCGCGAGCTCACCCCGGACGAGCGCGATCGCGCGCGCGCGATCCGCCTCGACACCCGAACCGATCACGTCACCGTCGCCTTCACGAACTGAGCGCTCCACAAAACCATGGCCAAGCCCAAGAACAACGAAATCATCGTCGGCCTCGACATCGGCACCACCAAGATCGCCTGCATCGTCGGCGAGGTGACCGAGGACGGTATCGACATCATCGGCATCGGGACCGCGCCGTCGAAGGGCATGCGCCGGGGCAACGTGATCAACATCGACGCCACGGTGTCGTCGATCCGTCACGCGGTCGACGAGGCCGAGAACATGGCCGGCTGCGAGATCACGACGGTGTACGCCGCGATCAGCGGTCCGAACGTGAAGGGCTTCAACAACAACGGCGTCGTCGCCGTGAACAAGGACAAGGAGGTCCGCGACTCGGATCTCTCGCGCGTCCTCGATCAGGCGCGCGCGCTCGCGATCCCGGCGGATCGCGAAGTGCTCCACGTGCTGCCGCAGCAGTACATCATCGACGATCAGGACGGCATCCGCGATCCGCTCGGCATGGCCGGGGTCCGGCTCGAGGCCAAGGTCCACATCGTCACCACGCTCGCCGCGTCGGCGCAGAACGTCGTGCGCTGCGCGAACCGCTGCAACCTGCAGGTCGCCGACATCGTGCTCGAGTCGCTCGCCGCATCGCAGGCGGTGCTCGAGGAGGACGAGAAGGAGCTCGGCGTCGCGCTCGTCGATATCGGCGGCGGCACGTGCGACGTGATGGTCTACGCCGACGGCGCGATCGTGCACACCGCCGTCCTCGAGTTCGGCGGCGAGCGGATCACGAACGACATCGCGTGCGTGCTGCGCACGCCGGTCGAAAGCGCCGAGCGGCTCAAGCGCAAGTACGGCTGCGCGTGGCGCTCCCTCGTCGACGATGCCGAGCCGATGGAGGTCCCGTCGGTCGGCGGGCGTCCGCCGCGCTCGCTGAAGCGCCGCGAGCTCGTCGAGGTGATCGAGCCGCGCGTCGAGGAGATCTTCGAGTTCGTGAAGCTGAACCTCGTGCGCTCGGGGTACTTCGATTCGATCGCGGGCGGGATCGTCCTCACCGGCGGCGCCGCGATCATGGAGGGCATGACCGAGATGGTCGAGCACGTCGTCGGGTTGCCGACGCGTCGCGGCCTCCCGACGAAGATCGGCGGTCTCGTCGATGTCGTGCGCTCGCCGTGTTACTCGACGGGCGTCGGCCTCGTGATGTTCGGCGCCGAGCAAGGCGCGCGCGTGCAGCTCCAGAGCGCACGCGGCTCCGACGAGCGCGGCGGAGTGATCCGTCGCGCCTGGGGTCGGCTCGCAGAAATGTTTTGAGGAATCTTTTCAAAGCAAAAAATTGGCCCTCGGTGATCCCGAGGCTCTAGATGGACCGCAGAGGGGAATCGCAAACACCATGGCACTCATCGAATTCGACGACGTAAGCCACGCCAAGATCCTCGTGATCGGCGTCGGCGGTGGCGGTGGCAACGCCGTCAACACCATGATCAGCGGCAACCTCGACGGCGTCGAGTTCGTGGTCGCGAACACCGACATGCAGGCGCTCGAAGCCAACATGGCGCCGCACAAGATCCAGCTCGGCAACGCGCTGACGAAGGGCCTCGGCGCGGGTGCGAACCCCGACGTCGGTCGCCGCTCGGCGGAAGAGTCGATGCAGCAGATCGCGGATCTGATCTCGGGCGCCGACATGGTGTTCGTCACCGCCGGCATGGGCGGCGGCACGGGCACGGGCGCCGCGCCGGTCATCGCGCAGATCGCGCGCGACTGCGGTGCGCTCACCGTCGGTGTCGTGACGAAGCCGTTCGAGTTCGAAGGCAAGAAGCGCGGACGTCAGGCGACCGAGGGCATCGATCGCCTCGCCGCCGCGGTCGACACGCTCATCGTGATCCCGAACAACCGCCTGCTCGGCCTCGTCGGGATGAACACCTCGATGGTCGAAGCGTTCCGCAAGGCCGACTCGGTCCTCCTGAACGCGGTGCAGGGCATCAGCGATCTGATGACGATCCCCGGCCTCATCAACGTCGACTTCGCCGACGTGCGCACGATCATGAGCGGCACCGGTCGCGCGCTCATGGGCACCGGCATCGGCACGGGCAAGAAGCGCGCGATGGAAGCCGCCGAGATGGCGATCAGCTCGCCGCTCCTCGAGGACGTCTCGATCGACGGTGCGCGCGGCATCCTCATCAACATCACCGGCGGCCCGGACCTCACGCTGCACGAGGTCAACGAGGCGTCGACGCTCATCCACAAGGCCGCGCACGAGGATGCGAACATCATCTTCGGCTCGGTGATCGATCCGAACCTGTCGGAAGAAGTTCGCATCACCGTGATCGCGACGGGCTTCGAGTCGTCGGCGCGCGCCGCCACCACGTTCCACGCGCCGGTCGTCGCCGCGCCGCCGCCGGCACCCAAGCAGCGCCTGTCGTCGCCGCAGGTGGCATTGCCGTACGAGATCTCGTCACAGACGACGAAGGAATATCCCGCCGCGACGGTCCCGCCCGGCATCGCCAAGAAGGCGAGCGCGCAGATCGTCGAGGAGCCCGAGATCGACGTGACCTGGGCGACCGACGACGGCATCGAGTCGGCGCTCGCCGGCTTCACCGAGTCGGTCCCCGCGGATCCCGAGCTGTCGGTTCGCCTCGCCGCGGGATCGGGCCCGTCGCCCGTCGAGGGCATGCCGCTCGTCCAGCCGACCGAGCGCAAGCGCGCCCAGTCGCGGCCCAGCATGAAGACCGTGCTGTCCGGCGAGATCGATAGCGACAGCGAGCTCGACGTTCCGACGTTCATCCGTCGCCACAGCGCGACGCAGCAGTAACCAGGTTCGCTCACGGCAGGCGTCACCCGACGCCATCGTCACCCGACGAGCCGCCGGCTTTCTCTGACCCTCCCAATCTTCGACGAAGAGGCTCCGCCACGGAGCCTTTGTCGTTTTCGGAGTACGTTCGTCCGGTGCTGACCGAGACCGCCGCGCGCTGGCTCCTCGTCTTGCACACGATCCTCGGTGTGTCCGCGGTCGGTGCGGCCACGCACCTGGTCGTGTGGATGTGGCGCTATCGGCGCGGCGAGTTCTCGCGACACCGCGCGGTGCGACGCTTCGCGATCATCGCGTTCGTCCTGCACGCACTCGGATTTCTCGTCGGAAACGTCGCGTATCCGACGTATCGCGTCGAGGTACGCGCGGCGTATCTCGAGAATGCGGGCGCGGTCTCGCGACGCGCGGACGATCATCGCGCCGAGCTCGCGAAGCTCGCGGCGCGCGAGGGTGCGGACGCCCCCGAGGTCGCGCCGGTCGGCGAGACGATCACGCGCGCGGGCAAGGCGGCGCGCTGGTTCGACGTGAAAGAACACTGGATCGCGCTCGGGTTGTTCGGCTCGGCGGCGCTCGTGATGATGTTGTGGCTGTGGCATCCCGAGAAGCACGGACCGGAGCTCGTGCCCGTCGTGCTCGGCCTGGCCGTGACGGTCGCCATGACGCTGTGGATTGCCGGGGTGATCGGTGTAATGACCGCCGCGTGGCGCGCGATATAGAGGGCGTGATACGAGGAGAACACCTATGAAGATGCTTGTCGGCTCGTGGTTGATGATGACGACGCTCGTGATCGCTTGCGGCAGCGCGAAGCCGAAGCCGGAGAGCGCCCTCGTCGAGGAAAAGGGTTCGGGCGTGCCCGAGACCTGCTGCTGCAAGTCGAACCCGGCGGTGTCGGAGGACGGCAAGCCGAACTACGACATGGCCGGCCGCATGGAGTGCTCGTCGAAGCAGGGCGAGTGCGTCGACGACGTGCAGTGCAACGGCAAGCAACAGCCCGAGTAGTTACCAGGTGAACAGCAGGCTGCTCTGAAACAACATCGAGCGGTCGGTGAAGCGTTGCTCGGGCATCATCGGCGCCGGGCGGCACTCGACGCCGCGGCAGATCGAGGCGGCCTCCGTCGCGTGCGGCGCGAAGGCCATGCGCCAGCCGAGGAACCAGCCGATGCGCCGCGGGAAGCTGATCGGCTCCTGGAGGCGATGATCGATCGCGATCCCCGCACCGGCGATCGCCTCGACGTTCTTGCTGTCCTCGGGCACGAGGCGCGACGCGTCGTTGTACGCGGGTGCGTACCAACCGTTCCACGCGACACCGGCACCACCCTCGATGTACACGGCGAGCATCGAGTTCGCACCGACGACGCGCGAGTCGAGCCGCAGCACGTCGAGGCGGCCGAGCACGCCGAGGCGATGGCCGCGACCGAGCGAGAGCGACGAGGGCCCGAGCTCCTGAAACTCGAGCCACGAGTACTCGGCCTCGACGGCGACGCGTCCCCAGCGATGCCCGGCCGCCGCGGTGAGCCCGACGGCGGTCACGTTGCGGCGCTCGCCGTACACGAAGCCGACCGCGGTGCCGAGCCGCGCCGTCGTGCCCGACGTCTCGTGCGGCGCGTACGGATCCTCGACGTACTCGGCGACGTGCTCCGAACCGTGGGACGGTTCGGCCGCCGCGACACCGGGACCCGCAAGACAGAGGAGTGCTGCGATGCGACGGAAGTTCCTCACGCGATGACCACCTTGTGTTGGGAGCTATCCGAGTGCGGTTGCCATGACCTCGATGGGTGCCGGTCGGCCGGTCCAGATCGAGAAGGCGCGCGCACCTTGGTGCACGAGCATGGCGCGTCCGTCGTGGGTTTGTAGATGTATAAATTTTGCGTCGCGCACGAGCGCGGTTTCGCGGTGATAGATCAACGAGCTGACCCACGCCGTCGGCGGGAGCGCGTCGAGGGGAATGCCGTGTGGTTCGTGATCGTTCAACCCGATCGGCGTCGTGTCGACGACGAGGTCGGCACCGGCGAGCCGCTCGCGTAGCGTCGCGTCGGACCACGCGAGCGCGGCGGTCCACCCGACCGCGTCGGGACGGCGTGCGATGACGTCGATGTGCGACACGGTGCCCGCGAGGCCGTACACGATCGCGCGCGCGGCACCGCCGCCGCCGAGCACGACGACGCGTTTGCCGCCGGATCCCAGCCCGCGGCGCGGATGCCGTCGACGAACCCGCCCGCGTCGGTGTTGTGCCCGACGAGCTTCGCGCCGTCGAAGTGGAGGCAATTGACGGCGCCGATCGCGCGCGCCTCGTCGCCGAGCTCGTCGCACAGCGCGGCGACCGCGACCTTGTGCGGGATCGTGACGCTCGCCCCGATCGCGCGCATCGCGCGCAGCCCCGCGATGGCCGCGGGTAGATCGGCGGGCGCGACGGCCATCGGCACCATCACCGCATCGATCGCTGCTGCCGCAAACGCGAGGTTCATCATCGCGGGGCTTCGCGAGTGCGTCACCGGATCTCCGAGGACGGCCGCGATGCGCGTCGTACCGCTGATCACGCGCGCTCCGTGTTCTCGTCGGGCCGAAGCCCGAAGCTCGAAGCCCGGCGCCCGATCACGCGCGCTCGTTCAACGCGCGGGTCGCGTCCTTCATGAGGCGCGCGAACGACAGCGGCTCGTCGAGCCGCGCGCCCGCGACCGCGCCGATCATCCGCACCGGAAACGAGCGCCCGCTCGTCAGCACCGGATCGCACGCTCCCGCGACGGTGATGACGCGGCGAGCGACCGCATCGGCGGTCGTCGCGTCGGTGTGCGGCATCAGCACGAGGAAGCGCTCCTGATCGAGCTCCGTCGCGAGATCGATATCGCGGATCGCCTGGATCAGCGCGTTCCCCGCGCGCGCGCGCAGGATGCCCTTCACGCCCGGCGGCGGATCGGTGACCTGGACGACGAACAGCCCGACCGAGAGCGGATACGCGAAGCGGCGCGCGCGCCGCAGCTCGGTCTCGAGGACGCGCTGGAACAGATCGAACGGCTGCAGCGCGCCGGCTTCGTGGTGCGCGACGCCGCGCGCCTCGGCCGGTGCCGCGCGGCGCTCCTCCTGCAGCCGCGACGCGGCGAAGATGATCGGTGCGAGGCGCTCGACATCGTGCGGTCGCATCGCGACGAGATCCGCGCTCGACGCGATCGCCCGCGGGATCGCATCGCGCGACGAACCCGCGCACGATGCGATGATGATCGGCCGGTGCTCGAGTGCGTGCGCCGCATCGATCAGCGCCTCGCCGCCGGGTAACCCGACGAGCAACACGTCGATCGTGCCGCGCGCGATCGCGCGCTTCACTTCGTCCATGCCGGCGCGCCCGGTCGCCGCCGTCGCGCACGCGTGCCCGGCGGCGACGATCGCTTGCTCGGCCATCGCGAGATCGCGCGGGCCCTCGAACGCCGCGAACGTCATCGGCGCGCCGGCCGAGAATTCCTCGACGACGGCGTCGTCGCCGACGATGTCGCCGGGGATCGACTCGGCGCGACCGAGCGAGCCGCTGCGCGGCGGCGTCGCATTCTCGACGTCGCCCCAATCGATCTTCGCGAGCTCGTTGAGCTCGAACTTCGGAATCGGATCGGTCATCTCGACCTGCGACTCCATGCGCTCGACGCGTTTCGGGCGTTCCGCCGAGGTCCCGGCGCGCGTCCTGGGCCGCTTCGGCGGCGGCAGCTTCGCGCTCATTCGGACTCGCCCTCGACCGTCTCGACCACGACGTCGAGCGCGCCGCGGGCCAGGCGCACGCGCAGATGATCGCCGGCGTGCACCGAGCGCGCGTCGCGCACGAGCGCACCGTTGTGCTCGACCATCGCGAACCCGCGCTCGAGCACGGCGAGCGGCGAGAGCGCGTGGAGCTGCGCGGCCAGCGCACCGAGCTCACTACCGCGGCGTTCGATCGCACGCCGGACGGCGACGTCGCGGCGCGCCTCGAGCGACTCGAGCTCGCGACGCGACTTCGCGATGCGGCGCTCGGGATGCAACGCCGCCAGGCGCTTCTCGAGCTCGCCGAGGATCGCGCTGCGCCCGAAGATTCGCGCGCGGGGATGCGCGCTCGCGACGCGCCGCTCGAGCTCGTGGAGCTGCGTGCGCGCGTTCGCGATGCGGCGCTCGGCGCGCGCGTGCAACGCGAGCGTCGCGCGATCGAGATCCTGCGTCGCGCGCTCGAGCACGTGCCGGATCTCGCGGTCGAGCCGGCGGCGTTCCTTCACGAGCACGTCGCGCAACGCGTTCCCGTCGGGAACGGCGTGCTCGGCGGCGGCCGTCGGCGTCGACACGCGCACGTCGGCGGCGAGATCCGCGAGCGACAGATCCGTCTCGTGACCGATCGCGCTGATCACCGGCACGGGGCAACGCGAGATCGTGCGCACGACGCGCTCGTGATTGAACGCGGTGAGATCCGTTGCCGCGCCACCACCACGCCCGATGATGAGCACGTCGACGCCGGCGCGCACGACCATCGCCATCCCGTTCACGAGCTGCGCGGGCGCGAGCGGTCCCTGCACCGCGGCATCCGCGATCAGGATCGGCGTCGGCAACCGCCGCATCACCGTGCGGATGATGTCGTGCACCGCGGCGCCGTTCCTCGATGTCACGACGCCGATGCGCCGCGGAAACTTCGGCAGCGGGCGCTTCTTCGCCGCCGCGAACATGCCCTCCGCGGCGAGCTTCGCCTTCAGCGCCTCGAAGGCTGCCGCATCGGCGCCCAACCCCGCGGGCTCCGCGAAGTCGACGTAGAGCTGCATCTTGCCATCGCGGTCGTAGACGCCGATGCGCCCGCGCACTCGCAGCTTCGCGCCCGGCGCGATCGCGAACTTGAGCCGCGCGGCCTCGCGATACCACATGACCGCCGCGAGCACGGTGCCCCCGCCGGCGAGCGAGAAATACAGGTGCCCCGACCCCGAACCCTTCGAAACCTGGGTGACCTCGCCCTCGAGCCACAGGAGGCCCAGGCCATCGAGTGCACGACCCGCCAGGCGCACCAGCTCGGCGACACCGAGGGGCTTGTCACGGCTGGAAGCCGGGCGAGCATCCGTCACGTCGCGACCGTAACCCGGCGACATCACAGCTTCCAAGGAGAAGCTTGAAACTGATGTGGGTGGTACGGTGTCCCTGGCTCGATTACGATGCCAACCGCGTCGATGAGCGAAGTAGCAGCCCAAGAAGCCGAGACCGGCGCGCCGATCGCGAAGGACGCGATCGATCCCGATCTCGTGAAGCTCAAGCGCAAGCGCCCCAAGGTCGGCATCGTCACCGCGGCCGGCCTCGTGTTCCTGTGCGTGTTCTTCATCGTGCGCCTGTGGCCGGATCGCGCGTTCGGCGGCAGCGGCGCGCCGACCAAGACGACCGCCGCCGAGGTGCTCGCGGGCAAATCGAATCTCAACGATCACGTCTCGGTCAGCGCGGAGCCGCTCGTCTCGCACGCGATCCGCACGACGATCTCGAAGGGCAGCGTCGGCCTTCGCCTCGTGCCCGCGCGCGGCACGAACGAGAAGGTGTGGCTCGTCGTGAACGGTGATGGCTGGGAGGTCCCGAACACCGCGGCGTACGTCGGCCGCCTGCGCAGCCTCGACGATCTTCCGTTCGCGAGCGCCGTGCGGGACTACGCGATCGCGCACCCGCGCCCGCTGTTCGCGACCCCCGAGGCGATCCGCGCCGCGACCGCGACGAACCAGGTCGCCACCGTGAGCGGCGAGACGATCGCGCTCGCCGATGGTGATCAGGTCGCGTTCGATGTCGTCGATCCGAACGCGACGGTCATCGTCGCATCGCTCGGCACGCGGCTCCCCGACGAGGCATCGTGGAAGGCCGCGCTCGAGCGTGCCGGGCTCCCGCCGACGAAGTCGACGCCGCTCCCCGACACGCGCGAAGTGCGCTTCGAGATCGCGCTCCCGTCGATCAACGCCGCGGCGCAGAAGAAGCTCGAGGCCGCCGAGCTCTACGCCGTGCGCGTCGAGCCGGTCACGCGCCACACGACGATGACGTGGGCCGAGCTCAAGAAGTCACAGGTCCCGCCGGGCGCCGAGCTCGTCGGGCTCTACGTGCAGCGCGCGATTCCCGACGGCGCGTACGCCGTCATCGTCGGCGAGAAGCCCGCGGATTACTGGTACGTCCTCCCGATCACGATCGGGCTCGCGATCCTCGCGTTGATCTTCTCGTGGGCGCTCGTCCGCGCGGTGAAGCGCGACCTCATGACTCCGCAGTCGACGATACCGTCGTAAGCTCGCGGCGTGTCCGACACCGACAAACCGACGCAGGCCGCGCCGGTCCAAGGCCCGGTGTCCGCGTCGGCCACGATCCGGGCTTCCGTCGAGGAGCAGGTCGCGTCGATCCCGCCGGCGATGCCGACGCTCGCCGGCGGTGCGCTGCCGAACGTCTCGCCGCCGTCGATGCCCGATCGCTACGTCCTGCAGGGCGAGATCGCGCGCGGCGGCATGGGGCGCGTCGTCGAAGCGCTCGACACCGTGCTCGGTCGCATCGTCGCGCTGAAGGAGGCGCTGTCCTTCGACGCCGACTCGCTCGCACGCTTCCAGCGCGAGACGAAGATCACCGCGCGACTCGAGCATCCGTCGATCGTGCCGGTGCACGACGGCGGCACGACGTCCGACGGCATGCCGTACTACGTGATGCGCAAGATCTCGGGCGTCGCGCTCGAGTCGCTCGTCGCGAAGCACGGCGAGCTCGAGCTCCGGCTCGGCCTCATCCCGCATCTCGTGCACGCCGCGCAGGCCGTCGCACACGCGCACGAGCGCGGCATCGTGCATCGCGACATCAAGCCGTCGAACATCCTCGTCGGCGATCTCGGCGAGACGATGGTGATCGATTGGGGTCTCGCGAAGGTGATCGGCGAGAGCGACGAAGCGTCCGGTGCGGCGCCCGACATCGTCGCCGACGACGAGAAGATCCACACGCGCGTCGGCATCGTGTTCGGCACGCCGGGCTTCATGGCGCCCGAGCAGCTGCGCGGCAATCCCGTCGACGAGCGCTGCGACGTCTACGCGCTCGGCGCGACGCTGTATCACCTGCTCGCGCGCCGCCCGCCGCATCACAACAAGAACGCCGACGAGATGATGCGCGCGGCGGTCAACGGTCCGCCGACGCCGATCCGCGAGGTCGCCGAGGGCGTGCCCGCGGAGCTCGCGACGATCGTCGACAAGGCGCTCGCGCACGACGCGACCGAGCGCTATCAGAACGCACGCGCGCTCGCCGAGGATCTCAACCGCTTCCTGACCGGCCAGCTCGTCGCATCGCACCACTACACGCGCGGCGAGAAGCTCCGCCGCTTCGTGAAGAAGAATCTTCCGACGCTCGTCGCCGCGGGGATCGGGATCCTGGCACTCCTCGTGATCGGCACGATCGCGATCATCCGCGTCGTCGACGCGCGCGATCGCGCCGAGCACGAACGCATGGTCGCGGTGCAGCGCGCGGACCAGCTCGCGCTCAATCAGGCGCGCATCCTCGTCGACACCGACCCGACGCGTGCGGTCGCGTTGCTCCGGCCGCTCGCCGCCACGCACTGGCGCGAGGCGCGCGCGATCGCCGTCGCCGCGCGAGCCGCCGGCGTCCCGTGGTCCTATCCCGCCGCGCCGACGACGGGCTCGATCGCATTCGCGAAGGACGGAACGCACGCGCTCCTCGCCGGCAGCGATGGGCTCGTGCGCGAGCTCGATCTCGTCACCCACGCGACGCGCACCGTGCTCGATGCCAAGGTGCCGGTGCACGCGCGCTACGGCGATGCCGATCGCATCGTCGGCTTCTTCGGCTCGACGATCGCGATCGTCGATCACGCCAACCGTCGCGACGTCACGGTCGCGACGCCGATCGCGGATCTCGAGGTCACCGAGGGATTCGCGTACTGGGTCGACGAGGCCGAATCGCTGTGGCGCCTCGATCTCGCCGGCGACAAGCCCGAGGAGATCGTGCTGTCGGAGCAGGTCACCGCGCTCGCGCCGTCGCCCGACGGTCGCTGGGTCGCGCTCGCCGGCGTCCAGCACCTCATGGTCCTCGATCGCAAAGCGACCGAGCCCGCCGTCGTCGTCACGATCGGGATCGCGCACGATCTCGCGTGGGCATCGGACGGGCTGCACCTCGCCGCGCTCGTCGACGATCGCGCGGTCGAGGTCACCGTCTCGCGCGATTCGCTGATCGTCAGCCAGCGCATGGCGCTCGGCGAGCGCTACGGCACGCGGTTCCTCGACGACAAGCTCTACACGGTCGGCAAGACCGGCGTGCACGCGATCGTGCAGGGCGAGCTCGAGCTGCGCAAACAGCTCGTCGGCTCCGAAGCGGGTCTCGGCGAGGCGCGGCGCGGCACCCTCGTCGCACCGACGGCCACCGGCACGATCTTCGCGCTGTCGAAGGACGGCGATCGCGTGATCGCGCCGCCGTTCACCGGGCTGGCACTCGTCGCGACCTCCCCGAGCTCGCCGTACATCATCGGCGCGTACGCGAACCGCGTCCTCGTGTGGAACCTCGACGACATCGAGCCGACGCACGCGACCGAGAAGCTCCCCTCGACGGCCGCGTTCGTCGACGGCGATCACGCGATCGCGACGTTTCAGGGTGCGCCGCCCCAATGGATCGATCTCGCCACGCACGCGGCGGTCGTGCTCGACGGCGCGCCGCCGGTCGCACGCGCGATCGTCGCGGCACCCGACGGCAAGCTCGCCGCGATGATCGATGTCGCGCACACCGCGACGCTGGTCGCGCCGTCGGCCGCTCCGATCCCGCTGGGACCCGCCGATCGCGCCGGCTTCGTCGACGAGCATCACCTCGCGATCGCGGCCGGCGACAAGATTCGCATCGTCGACACGCGCACGAAGGCCGCGCTCGATCTCGCGACCCCGAGCGGCACGCCGCTCCAGCTCGCGTGGTCGCGGCCCGATCGCCTCGCGGCGACGTACGCGACCTCCCTGTGGCGCTACGACATGACGACGGGTCGCGGCGAGACGATCGCGCTCCCGACGGGGACCACCCCGACGACCCCACCGGCGATCCTCGGGGACGGCACCGTCCTCGTCGGGATCGAGAAGCAACTCCACGCGTGGGCGCCCTCGTCGACGGCGCTGGTGTCGCGCGCGACGTTCCCGAGCAAGATCGTCGAGCTCGCACCGAGCGGGGGCAACGCGGTCGCGTTCGACTCCGACGGAGGCACGTATGTCGTCGACGGTTCGAGCGACGCGATCGTCGCGAGCGATCACCCGCTCGGCCCCACCGCCTCGATGGCCGCGACGGCGGGGCTCATCGTCTCGCTCACGCCCGATAACGGGATCGAGCTCCACGATCCCGTCGCGCGCCAGCACTGGCTCCTCGCGCCCGCGAGCGTCGCGCTGTTCCTGTCACCGCGGATCTCCGCCGACGGCAACCGCGTGATCGCGACGACGCCCGGGAGCCCCGAGGTCCCGGGCCGGCTTCTCGTGTGGACCTTGAAGCTGCCGCGCGACGCCGGCGAAACCGTGACCTACCTCGACACGCTCACGAACGCGCATGCCGAGGCCGGCGCCGAGCTAACCTGGCGGTAGGGGCGCGTGGGAAGCGATACGAATCCGACCGTCGCGGACCGTCCGTCCGGGCCGCGCGGTGACGCGGTCGAACCCGCCGCGCCGGGACCGCGCTACACGGAGGGAACCGAGATCGCGCGCGGCGGCATGGGGCGTGTCATCGAGGCGACCGATGGGGTGCTCGGCCGCTCCGTCGCCGTGAAGCAGGTCCTGTCCCAGGATCCCGAGCTCCTCCGGCGATTCGCGCGCGAGACGAGGATCACCGCGCGGCTCGAGCATCCGTCGATCGTGCCGGTCTACGACGCGGGGATCGCCGCGGATGGCTCGCCGTTCTACGTGATGCGCAAGGTGACCGGTCGACCGCTCGAGAACCTCGTCCGCGATGCCGCGACGCTCGCGCAGCGCCTCGCGCTCGTCCCGCACGTGCTCGCCGCGGCGCAGGCGGTCGCGCACGCGCACCACCGCGGCGTCGTCCATCGCGACATCAAGCCGACGAACATCCTCGTCGGGGAGCTCGGCGAGACCGTCGTGATCGATTGGGGGCTCGCGAAGGTGATCGGCGAGCCCGATGATGACGGCGTCGCCGTCCATGCGTCCGAGATGGCCGGCGCAGGCGATTCGCTCCGCACGCGCATCGGCGTGGTGTTCGGTACGCCCGGGTTCATGCCTCCCGAGCAGCTCGTCGGCGATCCCGTCGACGAACGCGGCGACGTCTACTCGCTCGGTGCCACGCTCTATCACCTGCTCTCGCAGCATTCGCCGCATCAAGCGTCGTCGGGAACCGCGATGATGGGTGCCGCGATGGAGGGGCCACCGATGCCCCTCGACGAGCTCGTGCAGGGTGTGCCACCCGAGCTCTCGACGATCGTCGATACCGCGCTCGCTCGCGATCGCGCCGTGCGCTACCCCGACGCCGGTGCGCTCGCCGCGGATCTCCAGCGGTTTCTCGCGGGCCAGCTCGTCGCCTCGCACCACTACACGACCCGCCAGCGCCTCGTGCGCTTCGCGAAGAAGCATCGCGTGGCGCTCGCGATCGGTGCGCTCGCGATCGTCGCGCTCGTCGTCGGCGGCGCGATCGCCGTCGGGCGCGTCGTCGAGGAACGCGATCGCGCGGATCATCAGGCGTCGCTCGCGACCGCGCGGCAACGCGATGCCGAGGCCGCAGGCGCGCGCGAATCCGAGCGCGCCGATCAGCTGTTGCTCGTGCAGGCGCGCACGCTCGTCGACACGAATCCGACCGCGGCCGTCGCGCTGCTCAAGCAGCTGCGCTCGCCTCCCGAGCGCTGGGATCGGCTGTGGCGCAACGCGCGCGGCATCGCGGCGGCGGCGCGTTCGAGCGGCGTCGCGGTGTCGTATCCCGGCCCGGATCTTCCGATGCAGCTCCGGTTCTCGCCCGATGGAAGGCATGCGACTGCGCTCGGGCGTGACAACAGCGTGTGGGTCTACGACCTCGTGCGCGGCGAGTCGCGTCACGCGTTGACGACGCCGGAGGTCATCGCGTCGGTCGAATACCTCGACGACGATCGCCTTGTCGTCAACGTGTTCACCGACGACACCCACAACGCGAGCGGTGTCTTCTCGACGTCCCGGGGCGTGTTCGTCACGCCGCTCACGCCGGTCCCCTCGCGCCCGGTCGCCGTCGCGGTCACGCCGCACGGGATCCTGTGGAACGACGACGCCGGCGTGGTGTGGCGGGTGTCCCCGGATGATCTCGCAGCCACGCGCGTCCCGCTGCCGGTCGCGATCCGTTCGCTGTGGGGGTCGCCCGATCACGCGCACATCGCGTACGCGTCCGACGCGGCGATCGGCCTTCTGGATCCATCGACGTCGACGCTGCGCGAGCTCGCGCACGAGACCGCCGCGTTCGTGCAGTGGGATCGAACGAACAAGCGGTTCGCCGTCTCGTCACCGCGCGGCTACGCGATCGTCGACATCGAGACGGCGTCCGTCCGCTGGCTCGAGTCGAAGCACCCGCTGATGGCGAGCCTGACGAAGGACACGATCGCGGTGATCGACACGCCGAGCATCCTGCGCGTCGGCTTCCAGGCACAGCTCGAGCCTCGCTTCTCGGATCCACTCGACGTCTCGCTCGGGATTCACGCGACCAACATCGGCATGGCCGTCGCCACGAGCGGGCGCCGGCTCGTCCTCGTCGACGGTTTGTCGACGATGCTGGTGCCCGCCCCGGTCGAAGGCTTCACGCGGTTGAGCGCGAGCCCGAACAGCAGCTTCATCATCGCCGCGAGCGCGGGCCGCCTGTACGTGTGGGATCTCGCCCAGATGTTCTCGCGCAGTCTCCTGCGGCTGCCGAAGGCGAATCTGTTCGCGATGGGGGATCAGCGCACGCTCGTGATGAACGAGCTCGCGAGCTGGTACTGGGTCGATCTCGGCGACCGGAGCTTCACCAAGCTGTCGAACGTCAGCCCGGCGACGATGGTCCATCCGACCGTCGATCCCGCCGTGATGATCGGCATCGATATCGCGCAAGCTCACAACGCGTACACGTTCACGCGCGCGGGCGTCACGCCGATCGCCGCGAACGTATCGCTGTGCGAGCTCACGGCCGACGGCTCGATCCTCGTCGGTAGCGTCGATGGAACGATCGACTCGATCTCGCCGGCCGGGGTGCGAACGCGGATGATCGATCACGCGGGCGAGCTCGAATCGATGGCGTGGGAGAGCGGCTCGATCGTCGCGCTCTACACCGACGGAACGGTGATCCGGCGCACCGCCGCCGGACGGGTGACGACCACGAAGTTCGCGCTCGAACCGACCCGCCGCCTGTTTCTCGTCTACATCGATAACCACGACGAGGTGCTGCTCCCCGAGGGCGATCACCTCGTGCGCTGGTTTCCGGACGGTCACCGCGAGACGGTCGGGACGTTCCCCGATGTCATCAACAGCATCTCGTACAACCGCGACCTCATCCTCGCGACGACGCGCGATCATGCCGGCTGGGTCCTCGATCGCTCGGGCAAGCTCACCGGCCGCATCCCGGCGGGCGTCTCCGATCCGCAAGTCTCGGCGTTCGGCAGCTTCGCGGCGTTTCTCGACGCGTACCGCAACATCGAGATCGTCGACCTGGTCAGCGGCGAGATCTGGCCGATCGCGCCCCGCGATCGATGGGCGACCACGACGCATATCCACGTGTCGACCGATGCCAAGTTGATCGGCGCGCTCGACGACACCGGGCTCACGTTCTGGAGGATCGATGTCCCCGAGACGGCGGCGGCGACGGCGTCCTGGCTCGACGCGATCACGAACGCGACCGCCGAGGGAGGCGACACGGCGCTCGCATGGCCGGCGCGTGCTACAACCGCGAACCGGTGACACCGCTCCGCCTGCACGATTCGCTTCGCAATCAGAAAGTTCCCTTCGAGCCGATCGAGGCCGGCAAGGTCGGGATGTACGTGTGTGGGCCGACGACCTACGCTCCGGCACACATCGGGCACGCGTTCTCCGCGATCTCGTTCGACACGATCCGGCGGGGGCTGATCTTCCTCGGCTACGAGGTCCGCTACGTTCGCAACGTCACGGACGTCGACGACAAGATCATCAAGCGTGCGAACGAGACGGGCCAGGATCCGATGGCGCTCTCGGCGCGATTCACCGACGAGTACAACCGCGACATGGCGCGGTTCAACGTGATGCCGCCGACCGTCGAGCCCAAGGTCTCGGGACACATCCCGCAGATCATCGCGGTCGTCGAGCGACTCGTCGCGAACGGCAAGGCGTACGCCTCCGAGGGCGACGTGTACTACGCGGTCGCGACGTTTCCGGACTACGGGAAGCTCTCGAAGATGGACGTCGAGAAACTGCGGGCGGGTGCGAGCGATCGCGTCGATCCCGAGGACAAGCGCAAGCGCGATCCGGCGGACTTCGCGCTGTGGAAAGCCGCGAAGCCCGGCGAGCCGTCGTGGGAGTCGCCGTGGGGCAAGGGTCGCCCGGGCTGGCACATCGAGTGCTCCGCGATGACCGTCACGCATCTCGGTCCCACGTTCGACATCCACGGTGGGGGCAAGGATCTGATCTTCCCGCACCACGAAAACGAGATCGCGCAATCGCAGGGCGCCGACGGCGTCGGAACGTTCGCGCGCTACTGGCTGCACAACGGCTTCCTCAACTTCGAAGGCGAGAAGATGAGCAAGTCGCTCGGCAACGTCTTTAACTGCGCCGAGATCGCGGATGTCGTCGGTGGCGAGGCGTTGCGGTTCTTCTGCGTGCAGCACCACTACCAGTCCCCCGTCGAGTTCGAAGTGGAGCCGGTCAAGACCACGTCCGGAGAGACGATCGGCGTGATCTTCCGGTCGCTCGAAGCAGCGGATCGCCGGCTGAACTACTTCTACGAGACCCTGCATCGCATCGACGAGAAGCTCGGAGGCAACGATCCCGGCGCGGGCGCCGTGCTCCCCGAGATCGAGTCGCTCGTGTCCGACGCGCGCAACGCGCTCGCCGATAACTTCAACACGCCGGTGGTCGTCGCCGCGATGGAGAAGGCAGCGTCGACGGCGAATCGCTTGATCGATCAACCCAAGGGAGTCGACAAACAGGTCGTGGCGCGGACGCTCGCGCGGATCGCGAAGGACCTGCGCTCGACCGGTGCGGCGCTCGGGATCTTCGAGAACGCGCCGTCGGCCTACCTCACCGAGCGCAAGGCGCGACTCGTGAAGAAGTTCGGGATCGACACGGCGGCCGTCGACAAGCTGATCGCGGATCGCGCGACGGCGCGCAAGGACAAGGACTTCAAGCGCGCCGACGCCATCCGCGGCGAGCTCGAAGCGATGCGCGTCAAGATGATCGATTCGCCGTCGGGTACGACCTGGCGTGTGGACGAACCGACCTGATGGCGTCCGACGACGACGACAAGAAGCACGATCCGCGGGACGGGCGACCGCCCGAGACGGCGCTCGCGATCCAGCGCCCGATGATCGCGCGCGATCTCGACAAGGCGGGCAAGGGGCAGCTGGTCTACGTCGGTCGCGACGGCGAGGTGAAAGATCCGTCGGGCGTGCGCAGCAAGCAGATCGCGGCGTACGTCGCGTTCGGCGGCATCACGGCCGCGGGCGTCACGCTCGCGGCGATGTCGTTCCCGCTGCTCATCCCGTTCTACGCGCTCCTCGGCGGCCGCTTCTTCGGCACCGTGCGCGCGGTGCGGCAGGTCAACAACGCGTCGGTCGCGCTGTCGAACGGCGACGCGTCGACCGGGCGATCGCTCGCCGAGCCGGTCACGAAACAATGGTGGGCGCCGGGTCGCGTGCGCGCTCTCGCATCCCTTCGGGTCGCGATCGCCGATGCGCTCGACGGCCAACCCGAACGCGCGCTCGAACGCGTGCGCGCCGCGCGCATGAAGCTCTCGCCGCGCCTCATCCAGCACCAGTTCTCGTTCTACACGGAGATCAACCTGCTCGTCGTCCTCGGCCGGATCAAGGAAGCGCGCTCGGTGCTCGAGCTCCGCGGTCCGATCCCGACGGGCGAGGTCCTGAAGCTGTCGTACTGGCTCGCGCAGATGCACCTCGCGGTCGCCGATCCGGCGACGAAGTTCGAGCTCGACGAGCAGGAGCTTCACGATCGCATGCGCAAGGGCCTGTCGATGACCGCGGGTAAGGACCTGTTGCTCCTGTGCGCGTGGGCATTCGCGAAGCGCGGCGATCACGAGGAGGCTCGGTTCTCGTGGCGCGAGGGCATGCAGCGCGAGGGCTCGCACCGCCTCGACATCGCGATGCCCGCGTTGCACGCGTGGATGATCGAGTACAAGAAGGCGCACCCGACGATCGACGATCCGGATCCCGACGACGATCTCTAGAAGCGGACGGCATCGCGTACGATCGCGGGCGCCGGGAGACCGGCGTCGCGAAACCCGCGGGCCATCGCATCGAGGCTACCGTAGCCGACGGCGCGCGCGACCTCGGCCGGCGTTGCCGTCGGTGCGGAGAGCAACAACACGGCCGCGCGCAACCGCAAGACGCGCATCGTCTCGCGGAAGCCGCCGCCGAACAGGTGGAAGTCGCGCGCGAGATCGCCGAGATCGCGGCCGAGCTGGCGCAGCGACAGCTTCGTGAGGACGCTGAGCTGCTTGATCGACGTCGACGTCGCGTGATCCTCGTACAGCGGACGCAGCGTCGCCCACAGGCGCTGATAGCGCTCGGGCTCGTCGATCGGTCCGGTGAGGTTCTCGGCGAGCACGCCGGTCGTCGCGAGGTGATCGAGCAGCGAGCGCACGTGTCGGCCGATCTCCTCGACGGCACTCGCGACGGCGTGCGCGCGTTCGATCGCGCGATACGGCGCCCACTCGACGGTGATCGGCCCGTGCGCGATCCCGATCGGGCGGTGCACCGCTGCCGCCGGCACGCGGATCTCGACGATCAACGCCCGCTCTCCCGACGAGCGAAACGTGATCGCATCGCGCGCGATGCGATCGAACTCGCGTTCGTCGAGGACGAGCAACGCGGGTGTCGCGATCGCCCGATCACCGACGACGAGCTCGCCGGTCAGCTGCGCGAACAGATGCGCGAACGTCGGCGCTCGCCGCGCATCCTTCGCCGGAGGCGCGAACCGCGTGTCGTACACGAGGCGATCGCGCGCGATCACGTGTGCCCTGAACTGCCGCTCGAGAAACACGGCTGTTCGAAGCTCGGCGCCCGCGAACGTTCGCGCACTCGAAGCGAACAGCACGTGCTCAGCTCCGACCGGAGCCCGCCGCCCGCCGCCCGCCGCCCGTCCTCACTGGCACTCGAGGACTTTGCTGCAATCCTGCGTGCGCTTCATGCACTGATAGTGCGCCTCGACCTTCGCCTTGTTATCGGCGACGTCGGCCTCGAGCACCGAGCACGCTGCGACGCACTCTTTCTCGTCGAACGGGATCTTGTTGCCGGTCTGATCGATGCAATCCGCTTCGCGTTTGCAGATCTCGCGGCAGTGTTGCGAGCGAGGTTGGGTGCACGCCGCCGAAGCGACCAGCGCACCGAGGAGAACCCACCGGATCACACGGCGAAGCTTACAGGTCTTCGGTCGTCTTGATCATCTCGGCGATGAAGTCCTTGCGCAGGCGAATCAAGCTCGGCTGCTTCGTCGGGCTGATCACGGTGACGCCAAGCCCCGTCCCCGTCGGCGTGGTCCCGCCGACCTGATCCGCGTCCATGTTGACGACGCACTGCTTGCCGAGCTTCGTCGCGCGCGCGCAGTCGTCGGTGACGAGCTGCTCGGCGGACTTCGCCTTGAGCGGCGTGGTCGCCGGAGCCTTGGCCACCGGCGCGGGCGCGGGCTTCACATCCGCCGACGCAACCGACACCGCGAACATCATCAACACCGTGGCAACCATCATCTGCTTCATATCCCCCAAACACGCGTCGCCCGTCGCGGTTGCAGACCGCTACCCGATCGTTACTCTTCTCGTCGTTCCGCCAACTTACGCTGTTCCGCTCGCCACCGATCGAAGTGTCGGACGATCACCTGCTTCGCGGCGCGCGCCGCCACGAGCCGCAGGCGCGCCGCGTCGACCACCTCGGTTGCCGAGCTCTGCACCGCCAGCGCACGCGCTTCGTCGATGCGCGCGGCCTCGAGATCCCGTCGCAGGCGCCCGAGGTAGCGCTCGATCAGCGCGAGCTCGTTGCTCGTGGTCGCCGCGCGCGCGCGCGTTTCCGCAATAGCGGCGGCCGTCGCGGCTACCCGAGCGCGGGCGCGCTCGACGGCAACCGTCGTCTCGCGCGCCTCCCGTGTCGCTGCGGCGAGATCACTGCGGCGTACGCGCTCGTCGCGATCGCGCGCCTCTCTCACCGGGCGCAACCGGTAGTCCGTCACGAATTGAATGTTACACTGCCGCGTCATGGTCGACGTCGGGGCTGCTCCGATCGATCGCTATGTCGTCCTCCAACACCTGTCGGAGGGTGGCATGGGGGCGATCTACGTCGGGAAGAAGCTCGGCGCGGGCGGCTTCGAGATGGAGGTCGTGCTGAAGCAGCTCCTCCCCGAGTTCACGCAGCAGGAGGAGTTCATCGACCTCTTCCTCCGCGAGGCGAAGCTCTCGGCGACGCTCGATCACGCGAACATCGTCCACACGATCGATCTCGTCACCGCCGGCGGCGAGTACTTCATCGTCATGGAGTACCTGCCGGGCGGGGATCTCCGGACGCTCCTCAAACGCGCGAAGCGGCGCGGTCGGCGGTTCTCGCCCGCCGCGGCGATCTACATCACGCGCGAGGTGCTCTCGGCGCTCGCGTACGCGCACGTGAAACGCGACTTCTCGGGGACGCCGCTCAAGCTGATCCATCGCGACGTGTCGCCGTCGAACATCCTGTGCTCGTACAGCGGCGAGGTGAAGCTCACCGACTTCGGCATCGCGAAGGCGGCGACCCACACGTCGCTGTTCTACAAGGTGAAGGGAAAGATCGGGTACATGTCCCCCGAGCAGGCGAAGAGCGAGACGCTCGATCACCGCTCGGATCTCTACTCGCTCGCGGTGTGCCTGTTCGAGGTCATCACGGGCGAGCGCCTGTTCGTGCACGCGGGTCTCACGACATCCGCCGAGGAGATCTACTCGCAGCCGGTGCCGTCGCTGTTGAAGAAAGTCCCGGGACTACCGGCGGATCTCGACGCGGTGATGCAGCGCGCGCTCGCGATCGACGCCGATCGCCGCTACCAGACCGCCGGTGAGCTCAACGAGGCGCTCACGCGCTGCGCGCACCGCCACGGCCTCCTGATGTCGGCGCCCGAGCTCGCGCGCGAGTTGCTCGAGGCGTGCGGCCCCACGGATCAGTGGCGCGAGGAGGAGGACGACGAGGAGGTCGTCGATCTCCCGCCGCGTGCGGGCACCGAGGTGATCGGCGCGGTCGGTGGTCCCGACGACGATGACGACGACGACGAGCTCAACGACAACGGCGATCCGGACAGCATTCGTCCGAGCGAGCGCGGGTTGTCGGTCTCGCCGATGATGATCAGCAACAAGGAGTTCGATCGACCCAAGACGAAGATCGAGCAGTTCCAGGGTGTCGAGCTCACGTCGATCATCAACCTGATCGATCTCGAGACCCAGGGTGCGAAGCCGCTCGATCTGGGTGGTGGCACGGAGGTTGGCTCGCCGCGGTTCGCGGACTCGGCGCCGTTCACCGGGATCGCGAACACGATCGAGCCGTCGCGCGCGCTGCCGCTACCCCAAGCGCCGCCCTCGGCGCCGATGCCACCGCCGGTCCTGCCGCCGTGGGGACCACCGCCACAGCAGATGCAGCCTCCGCCGCAACCGATGCCTCAGCCGTACCCGGCACCCTCGCCGTACCCGGTGCAGCCGAGGACGCCGGTACCGGGATCGATCCCGGCGCCTCGCACGATGCAGGGCATGGGCGCCGTGCAGCCGACGGCAAATCCATCGCGGAGTCAGCGACTCCAGGCGACGAGTCAGACCGGCGGCCACAAGAAGAAGCGGTCGCGCATCAACCCGATCGTCGTCATCGTTGCAATCATCCTGGCCGCCGGAATTGCGACGGTGGTGGTCGCAATGTCGGGCCCCGACGTGGGCGAAAAACGAAAGTAGCGAGGCATTTACACGTGCGGTCACGTGACGCTAAGCTGACTCCGCTAAAGAGATGTCGAAGGATCGGTCCAACGTAACCGCCCTTCTCGACGAGACTCCCTCCTATTCGCGGCAGAATCAGGGCGGCATCTTCGTCGTGATCAAAGGGCCGGATCGCGGCGAGACCGCGCGCCTGTCCGGCGAACCCGTGTCCTTCGGATCCGATCCGCGGTGCAGCCTCGTGCTCACCGACAAGACCGTCTCGCGCAAGCACCTCGAAGCGCAGCTGATCGGCGACGAGGTGATGATGATCGACTGCGGGTCGACGAACGGCTCGTTCATCCAGGGCAGCCGCTTCGAGAAGATCTCGATCGGCTTCGGCTCCGAGGTGAAGCTCGGCCGCACCGTCATCAAGTTCCTCCCCGACGAGGAGATCGTCGAGCCGACGCCGTCCGCGCAGATGTCGTTCGGCTCGATCGTCGGCGGCGATACGAAAGTCCGGCAGATGTTCACGCTGCTCGAGGACGTCGCCGCGACGAACGCGACGGTGCTCATCGAGGGCGAGACCGGCACGGGCAAGGAGCTCATCGCCGAGGAGATCCACAATCACTCGCCGCGGCGCGACGGTCCGCTCGTCGTGTTCGACTGCGGTAGCGTCCCGCGCGAGCTGATCGAATCGATGCTGTTCGGTCACGTGAAGGGCAGCTTCACGGGCGCGATCACCGATCGCCGCGGCGCGTTCGCCGAGGCGCACGGCGGCACGATCTTCCTCGACGAGATCGGCGAGATGTCGCTCGATCTGCAGCCGTCGCTGCTCCGCGTGCTCGACAAGCGCGCCGTCCGCAAGGTCGGCTCGAACACGTACGAGAAGATCGACGTGCGCGTCGTCGCCGCGACGAACCGCGATCTCCGCGCCGAAGTCGCGAAGAAGGCGTTCCGCGAAGACTTGTACTACCGCCTCGCGGTCATCCGCGTGAGCGTCCCACCGTTGCGCGAGCGCGGCTCCGACATCCCGCTGCTCATCCAGCACTTCGTCAATTCGTTCGGCCCGGGGCTCGTCGTGTCGCCCGAGGACATGTCGCGCCTCGTGCGCCATAGCTGGCCGGGCAACGTGCGCGAGCTTCGCAACGTGATCGAGCGCGCGTGCCTCCTCGCGAAGGGCAACACGATCAACCTCGAGGACGCGCTCGTCTCCGAGGCGGCCCCGTCGCTCGGCATTCGCACCGACCTGCCGTTCAAGGAGGCGAAGGGTCAGCTCGTCGAGATGTTCGAGCGCGAGTACATCGAGGATCTGATGCGCCGCCACAAGATGAACCTGTCGGCCGCGGCGCGCGAAGCGCAGATCGATCGGAAGCATCTCCGCGAATTGATCCGCAAGTACGGCCTCGACCCGCGCGCGAACAGCGTGTCGGGCGAAGAAGACATCGCAGACGACTAGTAGAGCGCTGTCGCCCGGTGCGCTCGAGTCCTTCGGCGGCGGCATCACCCGCTTCGTCCTCGAAGCGGAAGGGGTTTGGGGCGTAGCCCCAATACAATGCTACTCGACGGGGACGCGGACGCTGAAGCGCGTGTCCTTCACCGTGACGTCGACCTTGCGGCGCGCCTCGGTGACGGCGTCGTACGTCTCGATGACGTGGGCGCCGACGTCGACCTGGATGCGCTCGGTCGGGCACAGCATGCCGGTCGGCTTACCGTCGACGAACACGTAGAACCGGTTCGGCGGGCACTTGTTCACCTTGATGCCGGCGGGGCCCGCCGTCGGCGTGACCTCCTTCAGCGGGATCGTGAACGTGCCGTGACCGTCGACCTGCGCGATGTAGAGATCGTGGCCCGGCAGGAGCAGCGCGATGTTGTGGCGATCGTTCGACCCCGCGAGCGTCTGCGGCGTGAGCCCGACCTCCGCGCCGTCGAGGTAGACGTGCGCACCCTTCGGCGTCGAGGCGATGACGAGCTTGTCGCTCGGGCCGGTCGCGATCGGGGTATCGATCTTTGCGCCGGCGTCGATCGTCGCGGTCACCGTCGCATCGGCTGCTGCCGGCGCGGCGTCGACGACGATGCCCTTCGCACCGGCATCCGGCGTCGCCGAGGCGACGATCGTCGCGTCGGGCGTCGTCTTCGGATCCTCGATCGCGCCGGCGTCCGCGGCGCCGGCAACGATCGGGTTCTTCGGCGTCTTCGGCTTCGGCGTGGGCATCCCCTCGTCGGAGATCACGTCCATGACCTGCCAGATGATGAAGGCGAGCGCGCCGAGCCCGAGGATGCCACCGACGATCCACGGCACGAGGTTTCGTTGCGCCGGCGGCGCCGCAGGCATCGGTGCCGGATCGGCGGGCGCGAGCGGTTGCGGTGCGGGCCACTGGAGCGATGCAGCTGCCGCGTCGCTCGGTGGTTGTGATGCGACCGGCTCGTCGATCGGCGGCGGCTCCGGGACCGGCGGCGGCGGCAGTGGCGCGATCGACTCCGACGGACGCGCGAGCGGCTTCGACGGACGCGCGACCGGCGTCGGCACCTCGACGGGGGCGATGTCGCCGAGCGCCGCGCTCTGGCGCTGGAGATCCTCGACGACGAGCGGCGCGATCTGATCGGTGACCGCGCGATCGGACGCGCGCTGCAGGACCGAGATCCCCGGCGACGTCGGATAGTCGATCATCAGGACGACTTCCTGCGCGCCCGTCGAGCGGCCATCGTCGAGCGGCATCGGCGGTGGCAGCGGCGTGACGTCGCGCGGCTCGACGACCTCGTTCGGCGGCTCGGGCAACGCCGGCGCACTCTCGCGGAACGGCGGCGGTGCCGTGCCGACGATCGTCTGGGTCGGCGCCTGATTCTTCGCCTGCGCGAGCCCGTCGGGCGCGAACGGCTTCGCCGTCGCGGGACGCGGCAACGCATCGACATCGCGCGTCGGCACGCGCGGCATCGCCATCGGTGGCACCGGCGGTGGCGCGGCCGATGGCCCATTGGGGATTGCCGGGATCTTTCCCGGCATCTTCACCTGCGGGCGCACCGGCGGCAGGCCGAGCAGCGTCGCCGGCGGACCGAGCGGTGTCGCGCCGGGCGGATGCAGCGCGGGGATCCCCGACACGCCCTGCGGTACCGGGATCGGCGGTGGCGCGACGCCGGGCATCGTCATCATCGCGCGATGCATGTCGGGATGCGTGACCGCGGGCCCCGCGTCCGGACGCTCGAAGTCGAGCGTCGCGACATCCATCCCGGGATCGACGGAGTCGGTCACGTCGATCATGTGCGACGCCGAGATCTCGGTCATCAGGTTCGGCTGCGAATCGCGACCGAGCGTCGGAATGTCGACGGGATCGACGCGGCGGACCGGACCGGTGCCCACGTTGAGCGCGACGACGCCCGAGTGGCCGCCCTCGTTCAGCGACGCGAGACGCTCGAGCGTCTCCTTCACCTGCGCGCCGATGTCCTTCCGCGTTCCCGGCACCGGCGCGACGCGCAGCGCGGCATCGAGCGCGTCGGCGAGGGCACGCGCGTCGGGGAATCGCTCGAACGGCGAGCGCGCGAGACACCGCTGGAGGACGCGCACGATCGGTCGCGGCAACGGCGGCTCCGGTGGTGGCCCGCTCGTGATCGCCTTCGCGATCGCAGCCGGCGAGTCGCCCTTGAATGCGCGCTGGCCGGTGACGAGCTCGCTTTCCAGCACATTGGGATCCTAAGCTTAGAATTCCACGTGGACAAGTTGTCGCG
>JADMIO011631547.1_pt1 | contig 41954 bp, 35 predicted proteins | sample 8958161 | NCBI WGS metagenome assembly JADMIO01 (sample SAMN16585339, study PRJNA669376) | soil metagenome | isolation source: Crop rotation soil | place: USA: Cullars Rotation, Alabama | collected 2011 | reverse complement strand
GCCGCGACTTCAAGTCACGTGAATTCCAAGCTTCGGATCCCACTGTGCTGGAAAGAAATCACACTATGGCGATCGGTCAGCGCGAGGCCGTGAGGTGCGCGGCCAGCAGGCCGGCGATCGAGTGCACGCTGAGGAAGCCGCCGGCCAGCGCCAGCGCGCGCGGGTGGGTGTCGGTGGTGGCCACGCCGGCGAACAGGCCGCTCTTGCGGATGCGATCGAGCGCGTCGGCGGGGAACACGCCGTGCGTGGCCACGGCCGCGATCGAGGTGGCGCCGGCGCCCTGGTAGGCGCGCGCCGCGCTCACCAGCGAGCCGCCGGTGCGGATCATGTCGTCGTAGATCACCACCCTGCGCCCCTCCACCTGCGCGCTCACCGCCGTGATCTCCGTCTCGCTGCCGCTGGTGCGCCGCTTGAAAACGAACGAGGCCGGCATGCCCAGCGCGTTGGCCAGCGACTGCACCCACTTGGCGCGCCCCGCGTCGGTGCACGCCACCACGAACTCGCCGCCGTCGCCGTCGGGATCGCCGAAGGCGCGGATGGCGTCGAGGATCACCGGCCGCGCGTAGAGGTGCACCGGCTGCACCGAGCCCTCGAAGTAGTGCTGGATCCCCTCGGCGTGCAGGTCGACCAGCAGCACGCGGCTGCCCGAGTGCGCCACCGGGATCGACGACAACATGCGCGCGCGGTTCTTGGCCGCCACGATCTCGCCCGACAGCACGGCGCGCTCCATGGTGGAGTAGCCGAAGTAGGGGATGATCAGGCTGAGCCGGTGCACGCCCTCGCCCACCAACCCGCTGGCCAGATCGTAGAGCTCCACGGTGGCGCTGTCGTCGATGGTGCCGCCGAGCACGATCACGTCGCGCCCCGCCACGTCGCAGGCGATGCGCTGGTAGCGCTCCTCGTCGGGAAAACGGTACCGCTCGAGGGTGCCGGCGGCGAAGCCGGTCGCGGCCACCAGCCGCTCTTGCAGATAACCGTAGGCGCTGGTGGCGAACACGAGCGGCGAATCCATCAGTGGCCTCCCTCGGCCGCGCCCGGCGCGCGCGACTGGCGCGCCTCGATGATCAGCCGCGTGCGCAGCTGGTGCAACCGCGGCTCGAGGCCCACGGGGTACGCGTGCGGGTTCAAGAGGCGCTTGATCGTGGGGTCGAGCCGCGCCAGCTGATCGAGGCTGCGGCGCCGGATCGCCCCGAGCGGCGGGCTGGTGTACACGCGTTGGCCGGCGCGCATCACGGGCACCAGCAGCTCCTCGCAGGGCGTCCCGGCCGCCAGCGTTTTTCTGCGGGTGTGGTCGGCGGGATCCACGAGCACCGGCGCGGCGGCCGCGTCTCCGGGGCCGAGCACCTCGTCGTAGATCTGATCGGCGGCGAAGCACGCTCCCACCTGGTAGCGCCGCACCCCGAGGATGCCGGGCGTGGAGATCTTCGCCACCTGCTCGCTCAACTTCACGCGGTACTGCCACGGAGCGCCGGGCTCGCGCGTGGCCGACAGCTTGTACACGCCGCCGAGCGCCGGCTGATCCCACGCCGTGGCGAGGCGCGTACCCACGCCCCACACCGCGATCCGCGCGCCCTGCTGCTTGAGGCTGTGGATGATGTGCTCGTCGAGATCGCTGCTGGCGAGGATGTGCGCGTCGGGAAAACCGGCGGCGTCGAGGAGGCGGCGCGCCTCGATGGAGAGCCAGGCCAGATCGCCCGAGTCGAGCCGGATCCCGAGGAAGCGGTGCCCCTCGGAACGCAGCCATCGGCCCGCCTCGATGGCGTGGCGCACCCCGTCGAGCGTCTCGTAGGTGTCCACCAGGAACACCGAGTTGTTGGGCATGGCGCGCGCCCACTCGTGGAAGGCCTCGCGCTCGTCGCCGAACAGCATCACCCAGCTGTGCGCGTGCGTGCCGCGCACCGGGATGCCGTACAGCTTTCCCGCCAGCACGTTCGAAGTGGACTCGCAGCCGCCCACGAAGGCCGCGCGGCTCGCCGTGAGCGCGCCGTCGATGCCCTGCGCGCGCCGCAGGCCGAACTCCAGCACCGCGTCGCCGCCGGCGGCCAGGCACACCCGCGCCGCCTTGGTGGCCACCAGCGTCTGGAAGTTCACCAGGTTGAGGAGCGCGGTCTCGAGGAGCTGGCACTCCACGATCGGGCCGCGCACGCGCAAGAGCGGCTCGTGCGGGAACACCGCGGTGCCCTCGGGGATCGCGTCCACGTCGAGGCGCATGCGGAGCCCGGCGAGGCGCTCGAGGTACTCGCGGTCGAACAGCGGCGTGCCGTCGCCGCCGGGGAGCGTGGCGAGGTAGGCGAGGTCGCTCTCGTCGAAGCGCAGGTGCTCGATGAAGTCGAGGGCGTGCTCCAGTCCGCAGGCGATCGCGAAGCCGCCGTGAAAGGGCTGGCTGCGAAAGGTGAGGTGAAAGACCGCCTCGCGATCCGCCACTCCGGCCTTCCAGTACCCGTGCGCCATCGTCAGCTGGTACAGGTCCGTCAGCAGCGCCAGCGATGGTCGATAGAGGTCGGAGGGGAGCCCCATGGACACCTCGAGGTCTGAGTGTATTTTCTACACTTTGACCACCCCGTGTCAACGCCGCCGCCCCGCGATCGCCCACGCAATCCGCAAAAGCGATATTCTGGTGGGCATGCGCACGATCCTTTGCCTCTTGACCCTCGCCTGCTTCGCCTCCTGCCAGTCCGAGCCGCCCGCCACCTCGGATTGCGCCACTCCCGGCACCTGCGACGACGCGGCGGTGGTCGCGCCGCCCCCCGACATGGCGCTGGCGGTGTGCTCGCCGGCGTGCTCCGGCGCCGCGCCCTGGTGCAACGACGCGCACAACTGCGTGGTGTGCCTCACCGACGAGCATTGCCCGGCCGGACAGGTGTGTCACAAGGCGGGCAACAGCGCGCAATGCGTGGCGGGCTGCGCCGACGACGCGCGCTGCCGCAAGGGCGGCGGCTCGCAGAGCTGCTGCAACATGCAGTGCATCGACACCAGCAGCGACGCGGCGAACTGCGGCGCCTGCGGCATGGCGTGCGCGCCTCCCAACGCCGGCGGCAAGTGCGTGGGCGGACAGTGCACTCTCGGCGCCTGCTCCGCCGGCTTCGGCGACTGCGACGGCATGCCCGCCAACGGCTGCGAGGCCAACCTGCGCATCGACCCGGCGAACTGCGGCAAGTGCGGCATGGCCTGCACCATCCCGAACGGGCAGGCAGGTTGCGCCGACACCTGCTACCTCAAGTCGTGCCAGTTCGGCTGGGACGACTGCAACGCCAACGTCATGGACGGCTGCGAGAGGAGCGTGCTCGCGGACGCCAACAACTGCGGCGCATGCGGCAAGGTGTGCGGCGTGGCCCCGCACGCGCACGGCATGTGCGTGACCGGCGCCTGCGTGCTCACCTGCGATCGCGGCTGGAGCGACTGCGACGGCAACGCCCAGAACGGCTGCGAGCTCGCCACCGACGCCGACACCAACAACTGCGGCGCGTGCAAGAAGGTGTGCCCGCAGGGCCTGGTGTGCCTGGCCTCGAGCTGCACCTGCCCCAACTGCCAGCTCGCCAACGCCAAGACCATGTGCGTGAACAACCAGTGCGTGCTCGACTCGTGCCTCGCCGGTTACGCCGACTGCGACGGGCAGCAGGGCAACGGCTGCGAGGTGAACATCAACCAGGACTCCAACAACTGCGGCGGGTGCGGCATGGCCTGCCCGCAGAACATGCGCACCTGCGTGAACGGCGCATGCATGATGGGCGTGGACTGCGGCAACTTGCAGCGCATGGTCGTGGGCGGGGTGGTCATCTGCTACACGAACCAACCCGGCACCTGTCAGAACGCGCATCAAGTGTGCGAGGCGCTCGGCTTCAACTACCGCCTGATGTGCGGCGACGACTGGCAACCCGGGCGCACCGGCGAAGGGTGCGGCAACGGCGGCTCGTACACCGCCTACGACATGGTCAACCAGTTCTTCAAGGGCAGCGCCGCCATCGGCAGCTACAGCGCCAACCAGTACAACTGCGTCTCCGGCGGGCAGAACGGCAACTGCAACGGCGACGCCGGCAACTCGCCCAACCAGAGCATGAACGGCTACTACGCCTTCTGTACGCCCAAGAACTTCTTCAAGGCGGCGAACGACGGCAACGCCTTCGCGCAGGTGTGCGGGAACTGAGCTTCAGGCGATCGCCGCCCGCACCCTCGTCGCGATCTCGGCCGCCGCGCGCTCGTCGTTGCCGCCCGTCGCCACCACCTCCGGTGAGCGTGGGGCCTCGAACTCCACGGTCGCGCCCGGCAAGCCGCCCACGGCGGCGGAGTACAGGCCCTTGGCGTCCCGGCGGCGGCATTCCTCCACGGGCGTAGCCACGTGCACCTCGATGAAGCGCGGCACGCGTGCGCGCGCGTCGTCGCGAAATGCGCGCCGGTTCGCGGTGGCGGCCACCAGCACCACCAGGCCCTGCGTGGCGAGGAGGGCCGCCAGCCGGCCGAGCGTGGCGTAGAACGAGGCGCGCCCCGCGTCGTCGTAGCCGGGGGAGGGGACGAGGGCGGCGCGGATCTCGTCGCCGTCGAGGAGGGCCACCGGGGCGTGCCCGGCCAGGCGTTCCTTCACCCGCCGCGCCAGGGTGCTCTTCCCCGACGAGGGCAGCCCCGTGAACCACACCACGCAGCCGCGCGGCGTCTTCACGGTGCGTCCGCGAACAGCGCGTCGGCGGTGGCGGGATCGAAGCGCTCCGAGGCCAGCGTGCGCTCCACGTAGCCGAGCAGGCGGTCGCGATCCGGCGCGGCGAGGGCGGGGTAGAAGAGCGGGTTCGCCACCACCAGGCCGCGGAAGGCGAGGAAGGGCGGCAGGGTCTCGAGCACCTCGCGGTCGCCGCTGCCGTCGAGCCAGGTGGTGAAGAAGCGGTGCCACAGCGCGCCGAGGCCGCGGCGCCACGAGGCCGGACGCTCGAGTGCGAAGAAGGGAAAGTTGATCGCCAGCGCCGCCAGATCGTCCGCCGGATCGCCCTGCGAGCCGCGGCTGGCGTCGAGGAGGTGGAGCTCGCCGCGCTCGTCGAAGACGATGTTGAACGGATGGAAGTCGCCGTGGGTGCGGCGCAGGCGATGCGGTCGATCCTTGAGGCGCCAGCGCCACCCGAGGCAGCGCGCCTCGATCTCGCGCAGGCGCGAAGGGGGCGCGGCGGGCACGTCGGGGGCATAGTTGTCGACCACGCCGAAGATGCACTCGCCGTGGCCGACCAGGTCGCGGACCGCGCGGCGCCACGCGCCCGGATGATCGCGCCGCTCGGCGTGCAGCTCGACCAGGTAGCGCGCCAGCAGCTCGACTCGGGCGAGGTCGTCCGCCGTCGCCACGCCGGTGTCGGCGACGCGCCGCAGATCGTCCGCGTACACCCGGCCGCGCGCGAACTCGGTGATGAGGTAGAGCTCGCCCGCGTCGCCGAGCGAGACCAGTCGGCCATCGGCGCGGATGGCGCCCACGTCGATCGCCTGGACGTGGCGCGGGATGGTGGGGAAGGTGTCCCACGCCAGCAGCGCCTCCTCGGCGCGATCGGCGCGGCGATCGTGGCCGAAGTCGTTCGAGGTGGCGGTGTGGAAGACCAGCTCGTGCGCTGCGCCGGCCGCGTCGATCACCCGCAAGCGCAGCGGCGCGCCATAGCCGATCGCCTTGGCCGTCTCCCCCGCCGGCCCCGCGTCGGGGCGGAGCGGCTCCACCCTCACCGAGCGCGCCCCCGGATGGAGCGCGGTCGCCAGCGCCACGAGATCTGCGTGCGCCGAGGTAGTTGCCTGCGTGCCTGCTGCCATGGATCTCCGAGGGAAGGAGCAGGCATCAGGCATACCGTCGCGGGCCGCGCCATCGCGTTGGCCAAGCGAAGGACTTGCGCCCAGGCGCACCGGGCGCGAAAGGGCTGCGCGCGCCGATGAACGGGATTCATAGTAAGAGGACCGGGTGAGCGATTTCGACGTGGCGGTGGTGGGCGCCGGCGTGATCGGGCTGGCGGTGGCGGCGCGGCTGGCCGGGCGTGCGCAGCGCGTGGTGGTGATCGAGCGGCGCGGCGGCATCGGCCGGGAGACCAGCAGCCGCAACAGCGGCGTCATCCATGCCGGGCTCTATTACCACCCGGGCTCGCGCATGGCGCGCCTGTGCGTGGAGGGCCGCCACCTCCTCGAGGAATATTGCGTCCGCCGTTCGATCGCGCACCGCCGCATCGGCAAGCTGGTGGTGGCCACCTCGCCCGACGATCAACCGCACCTCGAAGCGCTCCTGGCGCGGGCCCACGAAAACGGCGTCGACGACGCGCGCCTCGTCGACGCCGCCCAGGTGGCGCGGCTCGAACCCGCCGTGAGCGCCCTGTCCGCCCTCCACTCGCCGAGCACCGGCATCGTCGACGTGCACGCCTTCATGGCCGCGCTGCAGGGCGACGCCGAGTCGCGGGGCGCCGCCTTCGCCCTCCGCACCGAGTTGGTCGCGATCGCGCCCGGCTATCGCCTCACCACCTGCGACGCAGCGGGGGAGCGCTTCGACTTCACCGCCCGCGCCGTGGTCAACGCCGCCGGCCTCCGCGCCGATCGCGTCGCCGCCCTCGCCGGCATCGACGTCGACGCCGCCGGATATCGCCAGCGCTACTGGCGCGGCCAGTACTTCTCGCTCCCCGCGTCCACCGCCGCGCGCGTCACCCGCCTCGTCTATCCCGTGAGGCGCTCCGATGCGCCCGGACTCGGCATCCACCTCACCCTCGATCTCGGGGGCCGTGCCCGCCTCGGCCCCGACGCCACCTACCTCGCCGGCATCACGGAGCCCGACGAGATCGACTACCGCGTGGATGCGGCGCACGGCGACGCCTTCTTCGCCGTGGCCGCCCGCTACCTGCCTTTTCTCTCGCGTGGCGATCTCGCGCCCGACTTCGCCGGCGTGCGGCCCAGGCTGAGCCTGCCCGGCGAACCCCAGCGCGACTTCGTGATCGCCGAGGAGTCCGCCCGCGGCCTTTCGCGCTTCGTCAACCTCGTGGGCATCGAGTCGCCTGGTCTCACCGCGTCGCTGGCGATCGCCCGCGAGGTGGAGCGATTGCTGGACGAGGCCGACGAGTAGAACGCGTTCTACTCCGCGGTGACGCTCACCATGCGGTCGCCCGGCAGCAGGCGGTCGACCACCTCCATGCCCGCGCTCACCTCGCCCACGATCGGGTAGCGCCCGTCGAGGTGGGGGGTGTCGGCGTAGGTGACGAAGAACTGGCTGCCCGCGGTGTCCTTGCCGGCCAGCGCCATGCCAACCGTGCCACGGCGATAGTGCCGCGGGCTGATCTCGCAGGGCACGAGGAAGCCGGGGCCGCCCCAGCCGTCGCCGCGCGGATCGCCGCCCTGCGCCACGAAGCCCGGCACCACGCGGTGAAAGGTGAGCCCGTCGAAGAAGCGCTCCCGGGCCAGCTTCACCAGCACGGAGGTGGTCACCGGCGCGTCGCCGCGCGCGAGCGTGATTACGAACGTGCCCTTGTCGGTGACCACGCGCAGCCGCGCCTCCGCTGGCGGCCCGAGCGCGTGCGGTGTCGGTAGCGTGGGGTGCTGCTCCGACCCCGGGTCGGCGCCGAGCGCCACCAGCGCCTTTTTCGCCGCCAGGCGCACCGCCGCGTTCGTCGAAGAGCGCCGCTCCCGGAGCGCCGGGATCGCCTCGGTCACCTTGAGCGCGGCGATGGCGTCGACGAGGTTGGATACGATCTCCACGTCGGCGTCGGCGGTGAAGCGCGCGAGCGCCTGGCCGAGCGCAGCGCCGGCCTTCGCATCGCCGAGGAGCGCGGCCGCCTCCGCGGCGTTGGCCACCACCGGGCCGTCGGGGTCGGCGAGCGCCTCGCGCACCCGCGCCGTCGCGGCCTCGCGGTGGGCCTCGCGCTGGCCCACCTTGCCGAGCGACTCCACGGCGAGCGCCCGCACGCCCGCGTTCAGGCTGTGCGCCAACCGTTCGAGCGCGTCCATCCGCCCCGCGAATTCGCCGCTGCCGAGGGCGCGCGCGATGCGGCGCTGGCGGGCGTCGGCAGCGAGGTGCGCGCCGCCGCAGCCCTCGAGGAGCGCCACGCGGCCCGCGGCGCGATCGACGGCCGCCGCGGCTTCGCACTCGAGCCGCGCCAGGTCGGCGAGCCGCACCGTATCGGGTCGCGCGGCCTTCTCCTCGTCGAGGCGTGCCTTGCGGAGGAGCTCCTCCACCACGCGGCCCGGCGCATCGAGGAGCGCGGGCGGAAAGGGCGCCTCGAGCGCGGCCCACACCACCTGGTTCGACTCGCTGTGGCCAGCCACCACGTCCTCGGCCGCGGCCACCAGAGCGGTGACGAAGGCGTTCTCCCCGGCCGGCTTCTCCGTCGTCGCGCCCGCCGCTGCAAGCGCCTTGATCGCCTCGATCCGCACGCGCAGATCTCCGCCGGGCGCCGTCATACCCTGCATCGAGGAGTCAAACGCCTTGAGCGCCGCCATTCCGCGCGCCGCCAGTGCCCGCACCTCGGCGTCTTCGGCGTGGAGTCCATGCGCGGTGCGCGCGCCGAGGTCGGGCGAGGCGGCGCGCATCAGCGCGTAGGCGATGCCGCGACCCCACTCTCCGTCGAGACCCAGGCGCGGGGGCGTCCCCGGCCAGCCCTTCTTCTTGTTGCGGTGCAGCCAATTCCCTAGCGCGCGGCCCGCGGCGTTCGAGCTCGCCGCCTCGCCGCTCACCATCTGCTCGACGAGAAAATGCACGCCGGCCTCGCCCGCGACGGCGCCTACCGCGTCGAAGAGCTCGGGCTCCCGGTCGAGCTCGTGCCAGCGCACGTTGCGCAACAGGAGCGCCTCCGCGCGCGCCCGCACCTCCTCGACGAGCGGCTCCCAACCGAGCCCCAGCTGCGCGATCGCGAACAGCGCCTCGCGCCGCACCGCCGGGTCGAGCGTCGGCAGCATCTTGCCAATCGCGTCGAGCGAGGAAGGGTCTTGAAGTTGCGCCAGCGCCCGAAGCGCTCGCGCGTTCACCTTCGCGTCGTGCACCGCGAGCCAGGGCGTGATCCGCTCCGCGCCCGCCCGCTGCTGCTCGAGCCGCGCGATGCGCTCCGTCGCCGCCGGCCCGCTCGCGCAACCGCCCAGGAAAACGATCAGCGCGAGGCTCTCCCTCGTCGCCCGCAATATTACGGGTCAGCCCAGCGCTTTATTGAACGCTTCTTCCAGGCGCGACTTGGTGCCGGAACCCGAACCGGTCAGCTCGGCCACCACGTTGCCGTTCTTGAACAGCAGCAGCTTGGGGATGTTCATCACCTTGTACTTCGCCGGCACGCCCTGGTGCGCGTCGACGTCCATCGTGCCCACCTTCACGCGGCCCTCGTACACGCCGGCGAGGTTCTCCACGATCGGCTTGATCGCCTTGCACGGCTGGCACCACGCGGCGGTGAAATCCACCAGCGTCGGGACAGCGCTCTTGAGCACCTCGGCTTCGAAGTTGCCGTCGGTGAATTCCATCAGTTTTCCGGCCATCGTCACACCATCGCCTTCTTGAAGGCGTCCTCGAGCTTGGTCTTGGTCTGCGGCCCGGTGCCCACCAGCTGCTCCACCACCTTGCCGCCCTTGAACAGCAGCATCGTGGGGATCGAGCGGATGCCGAACTGGCTGGCGATGCGCTGGTTGTGATCCACGTCGAGCTTGCCCACCTTGATCTTGCCGGCGTACTGCCCGGCCAGCGACTCCACGACCGGCGCGATCGCCCGGCAGGGGCCGCACCAGACCGCCCAGAAGTCCACCAGCGTGGGTACGTCGCTCTTGAGGACCTCGCTGTCGAAGTTGGAATCCGTGAACTCGTGAACGTTGGGTGCCATCGACGATTCTCCAGTCCGTGGTGCAGTCAATTCGAATACCACGCGCGGCGCGACAGCGGCAAGCACGTGCTACCGTGCCGCGCCGCATGGGCCACCATGACCCTGAGATGCCCGAAAGCGCGACGCGGTCGCGTGCTATCGGCAATGGCGGCAATGGCGACGCTGGCGCCAGTGGCCTCGCCAACCCGCGTATCGCTGCGTGGCTCTGCATTGCAGTAATGGTGCTCGGCGCGTGCCTGCTCCATCGCGAGGTGCTGTTCGGCGGAGCCGTCTACCATATGGACGACGCCGCCGACGGCTACTACCCCGGTCACATCGCCGTCGCCCGCGCCTTCGCAAAGGGCGAGCTCCCCACGTGGGAGGGCGGCAGCTGGTGCGGCTGGCCGCTGGTCGTCGACCCCTACAATGGGGTGTTTTATCCGCTCAACGTTGTTTATCTGGTGGCGGGCGCGGCGCGCGGGCTCGGCTACTCGGTGGCGCTGCACGTGCTCCTCGGCGGCATCGGCATGTGGTGGCTGCTCAGGCGGCGCAACCTGTCGTACTTCGCCGCGCTCGCCGGGGGACTCGCCTACGAGCTCTCCAGCTTCGGCGTGGTGCGCATCCGTCACGTGATCTTCGTGCAGACGCTCGCGTGGCTGCCCTGGATCCTCGTCGGTGTGGAGGGTTGGCTCACCACCCGCAAGCGGCGCGAGCTGGCGCTGGTGTCGGGCGCCACCGGCCTCGCCCTCGTCGCCGGCGCCCTCTCGATCGGCCACTTCGCGGTGCTGGCGATCGCGGCCTACACCGCGGCGCGCGCCATCACCCGCGACGTGCGTCGTTCGCTCGCGGACCTCGCCGCGCTCGCGGGCGCGGCGATCGTGGGCGCGCTGGTGGCGGCCGCGCAGATCGCCCCCACGCTGGCGCACCTCCCGAACTCGCCGCGCCAGCTCGGCTCCGACTATCAGTTCGCGTCGAGCTACGCGTGGCCCACCCTTCATTATTTGCAAACCCTGGTAGCACCCGATCTGATGGGCGGCGAAGAGCGCAGCAGCTACTTCGGCGCGCCCAACCACTGGGAGCTGTGCGGCTGGTACGTGGGTGCGCCGATGGTGCTGGCGGCGATCTTCTCGCTGTTGCCGCGGCCGCAAGCGCCGGCGGGCCGGCGCGGCCCCGAGCGCTACGTGCTCCTGGGCATGGTGCTCCTCGCCATCGGCCTCGCGTTCGGCGACGCCGGGCCCGTGCACCCGTTCTTCTACAAGCACCTGCCCCTCTACGCCGCGCTCCGCTGCCCCACGCGCGCGCTCCTGATCGCGGTGCTGGCGCTCCCGATCCTCGGCGCCGACGGCCTCGACGCGCTGGTGGATCTGCGCGCCGCGGTGCCGCGGTCGAGGCGCGCCCTCGCCGTGGCCGCGATCGTGACGGGCCTGCTGGTCGTGCTCGCCGCGCTGGTCGTGCTCACCCTGCGCGCACGCCTCGGGCACCCGGGCGGGGCGGTGGCCGCCGCCGAGCTCTCTGCGCGCATGCACCTGGCGCTGGTGTGCTCCTGCGCCGTCCTCGCGCTGGCGCTCACCATCGGTCGCCTGGTGCCGCGCTCGCTGGGGACGCTGGCGTTCGCGCTGGTGCTGCTCGCCGATCTTCTGGCCGTGGATCGCGGCTACGTCACCCGCTACCACCGCCCGGCCGACTATCCCGCCGGCATGGAGCGCTTCGCCGCCGTGGAGTGGATGCTGGCGCACACCGACGGCGCGGATCGCTTCGTGAACGATCCGCGCGGGCCGTTCCGCCTCAACAACGTGGGCATGGTGATCGATCGCCCCGGCGCCTCGGGTTACGACTCGTTCCCGATCTGGCGCTACGTGGAGCTCCTCTACCTGCTCAAGAACGGCGCCCGCTACCCGCACCAGCAGCTCAAGGACGACTTCGCCGCCATCGGGGTGTGGAACCTCTCCTCGCGGCTGCTCGATCTCATGAACGTGCGGTGGCTCCTGGCCGGCGCGCCTCCGGATGCGCGTTGGGTGGAGCGCTTCCGCCCGCCGCCGAACGCGCCCACCGGCGCCCCCGCCGCCCAGTACGAACCCTGGTGGGACGCCAACATGCGCGTGTACGAGAACACCCACGTGCTGCCGCGCGCCTTCATCGCGCACCGCGTGGAGATCCCCGGCAGCGACGACAAGCTGGCCGCCCGCCTGGTGTCGCCCGGCTTCGATCCGGGCGCCACCGCGCTGCTCGAGGAGGCGCCCGGGATCGAGATCGCCGGCGCCGCCCCGTTCACCGCGGCGAAGATTGTGGCCACCACCCGCCACTCGCTCACCATCGACACCGACGACCGCGCGCCCGGCCTCCTGATCGTGTCCGATGTACACTATCCCGGCTGGAGCGTCACCGTCGACGGGCAACCGGTGAAGCTGTTGCGCGCCGACTGGGCTTTTCGCGGCGTGGCGCTCCCCGCGGGCCACCACCGCGTGGAGATGCGCTATCGCAGCCGCGCCGTGGAGGCGGGCCTCGCCCTCTCCGCGCTCGGCCTCGTGCTCATGGCGTGGCTCGCTTTTCCTCTTCGCGGATTGGGCGCGCGGGCACGGGCGATGTTATGATCGGCGCGACTTTCGACCTTCCGTGATTCCATAGGAGCCGCGTGGCGCGACTGTTCATATCGCAAGCGAGGATCGATCAGCTCACCGCTGAGCAGCGCGTCACGCTCGACGGTGACCACCTCGACATCCCGGCCCTCGGTGCGCGCTTCCAGCTGCGGCCCGCGATCCTGTTCCTCAAGGTGGTCAGCGACGACAGCGACTCCCAATCCCTGGTCGGTCGCGTCAAGACCGACGAGCAGCTCAAGGCGATGGGCGCCGACGTGATGTCCAACTCGGTGATCGTGGGCGAGACCGCCTACGAGTGCGAGCAGGGCTTCGTGGGAGAAGTGATCGCGTCGAGCGGACAGGCGCCCGCACCGCCCGCGCATTAGGATCCGGGAATCGCAGAGGCGCCCATGACCCCCGTCTTCCCAGTCACCCTCGCACTCTACGCCGCGTCGTGCGCGTTCTACCTGGCGCTGCTGGCGGCGATCGGCCCGGCGTCGGCGTCCACCGAGCGCCTCGATCGCGCGGCGCGCATCACGCTGGCCGCCGCCTTCCTCTCGCACGCGGTCGACATCGCCATCCTGTGCGTCAAAGGCGTGCACCCCTTCATCAACGTGCGCGAGGTGCTGTCGTTCGTGGGGTGGCTCACCGTGGGGAGCTACCTGGCGCTGTCGTTGCGCATGGCGCTGCCGCTCCTCGGGGCCGTGATCGTGCCGCTCACCCTCGTGCTCGACGTGGCGGCGCGCCTCGGCCCCGAGCACGCCGCGGGCGCCGATCACGTACCCATGGCCTTCATCAAGATCGCGCACATCGGCCTCGTCACCGCCGGCATCACCGCGTTCGCGGTGGCCGCGGGCGACGCGGTGGTCTACCTCTACGCCGAGCGCCGCCTCAAAGCGCACCGACTGCAGCCGAAGAGCCCGCTCGGGATGCCGTCGCTCGAAGCGCTCGATCGGCTGCACGGGCGCTGCCTCCAGCTCGGCTTTCCCATCTACACCATCGCCATGATCACCGGCGCGATCTGGCTGATGCGCCTGGCCCACGACGGGGCGCACCGCCTGCTCGAGCCGCAGTACGCGATGGCCACGGTGGCGTGGGTGATCTTCGCCGGCCTCTTGCTGGCGCGCTTCCTGGTGGGGTGGCGCGGGCGTCGCGCGGCGCTGCTCACCCTCGGGGGCTTCGCCGCGGCGCTGAGCGTGCTGGTGATCTACTACGTGCGCGGGTTGACCGGGGCCTAGCGTGGACCTCTCCATCATCGGGCTGTCGCACCACACCGCCCCGGTGGACGTGCGCGAAAGAGTCGCCTTCCCCGACGGAGAAGTAGAGGGCGCGGTGAAGCGCGCGGCCGAGCTGGCAGGCGGCGAGGCGATGATCGTCTCCACCTGCAACCGCGTCGAGATCTACGTGTCCGGCAGGCCGAGCGACTTCAAGAGCCGCTTCTCGCGCTTCCTCGCCGACGAGCGCCACTTCGCCACCGGCGGCGACGGCCACCCCAACCCGCTCGAGAGCTACCTCTACGCGCACGATGGCGAGGACGCGGTGCGCCACCTCTTCCGCGTGGCCTCGAGCCTCGACTCGGTGGTGGTGGGTGAGCCGCAGATCCTCGGCCAGGTGAAGGAGGCCTACGACACCGCCACCCGCGTTGGCACCGTCGGCAAGCTGCTCGGCCAGCTGGTGCCGCGGGCGTTCTCGGCGGCCAAGCGGGTGCGCACCGAAACGGCGATCGCGCGCGCATCTGCGTCGGTGGCGTCGGCGGCGGTGGAGCTGGGCAAGCAGATCTTCGGCGATCTGCGCTCGCGCGACGTGCTGGTGGTGGGCGCGGGCGAGATGGGCGAGCTGGCGGCGCGCCACCTGATCGCGGCGGGTTGCGCGCGGCTCCTGATCGTCAATCGCACCTTCTCGCGCGGCGAGGAGCTGGCCACGCGCCTCGGCGAGAGCGGCGCGAAGACCGAGGCGCACCGCTGGGAGGAGCTGAACTCGCTCCTGTCGCGCGCCGACGTGGTGTTGTGCTCCACCGGCGCGCTCCACCCCGTGGTCACGCGCGACGCGGTGCAGAAGGCGATGAAGGCGCGCAAGGGCCGCTGGTTGTGCCTCCTCGACATCGCCGTGCCGCGCGACATCGAGCCCGAGGCCGGCAAGCTTGAGAACGTTTACCTCTACGACGTGGACGCGCTCACCCGGCTGGTCGACGACAACCTCGCCGATCGGCGGCGCGAGGCCGAGGTGGCCGAGCGCATCGTCGTCGACGAGGTGGTGAAGGTACACGAGGTGTTCCGCGCGCGCGGCGTGGTGCCGATCATCCGCGCGGTGCGCGAGAAGTTCCTCGCCGTGGCCCACGCCGAGGCGGAGCGCACCCTCGGCAAGCTGCACGGCGCGTCGGAGAAGGACCGGCGCGAGGTGCAGATCATGGCCGAGGCGATCGTCAACAAGCTCCTGCACCACCCGCTCACCGTGCTCAAGCGCGAGTCGGAGTCGGATCAGCTCGTGGAGTCGGTGCGCGCGCTCTTCGATCTCCACGACGCACAGGCCGTGGCCGCTACCCACGACGGCGGCCACCCCCACCCGCTGCGCGAAGCCGTGGTGCCGATGCCGCGCGCTGTCGCCGCCGCCGACGAAGGAAACGGATGACTCGAGCGACCACGGTACGCATCGCCACGCGCGGCTCCAAGCTGGCTCTCTGGCAGGCCAACCACGTGCGCGACTGGTTGATGCGAAACGAGCCCGGCCTCGCCGTGGATCTCGTGGTGCTCAAGACCCAGGGCGACAAGATCCTCGACCGGCCGCTCTCCGAGGTGGGCGGCAAGGGGTTGTTCGTCAAGGAGATCGAAGAGGCGCTCAGCGACGGGCGGGCCGACGTGGCGGTGCATTCGATGAAGGATCTGCCGGCGGAGCTGGCGCCGGGCCTGTACCTGGCCGCCGTGCCCGAGCGCGAGGATCCGCGCGACGCGCTGCTGCTGCGCCCCGGGTTGGCGGCCGCCGAGATCCTCGACCTGCCGCAGGGCGCGCGCGTGGGTACCTCCAGCCTCCGCCGGGTGTGCGTGATCAAGTCGCTGCGGCCCGACCTCGAGGTGATCGCGCTGCGCGGCAACGTGGACACCCGGGTGCGCAAGCTCGACGAGGGCCAGCTCGACGCCATCATCCTGGCGATGGCCGGCCTGCGCAGGCTGGGCTTCGGCGAGCGCGTCGATCGCGGGGGCGCGCCGCTCGATCCCCTGGTCTCGGTGCCCGCCATCGGGCAGGGCGCCCTGGCCATCGAGTGCCGCAGCGACGACGAGGTCACGCGCCGGCGCCTCGCGCCGCTCGACCATGCCCCCACCGCCATCGCCACCCGCGCCGAACGCGCCTTCCTCCTGCGCCTGGGCGGGAGCTGCCGCACGCCCATGGCCGCGCACGCCACGCTGCGCGGCGAAGGCCTCCACATCCACGGACTGGTGGGCCGCCCCGACGGCACGAAGATCCTCACCCACGTGGCGGAAGGCAGCACCTCCGCGCCGGAACAGCTCGGCGTATCCGCCGCCGAGGCGCTCATCGCCGAGGGCGCCGACGTGATCCTCCGCGAGTGCGCCGCCGAGCTGGCCGGCGCCGCCGGATAGCGTCTCCGCTTTCACGCCCCGAAACGGAAAACGCCAATCGGATAATCAATTGGCGTGCTGGCACGTATTCAATTTTGACCGTCTGCGCGATTAACCAACACCCGACCGGCGCGCTTGCCGCTGACTGAACTGTCAGTTCGATCTTCCGGCTCGGGAGCGACGGAGTTGCCGCGAGGGCCTTCAAAGGCCTTCACTCGGTGTCCGCCACGGTGGGCTGACGACAACCGCTCTTCATTGCGGTCTCCGTCGCTCCTGGCTCGGCTAAAGGACTCGTCCAGTTCTTCTGCCTCCTTCCATTCGCGACGGAGTGCTCGTCGTCGCTGCGACGCGCACCACGTCACTCGCCGCGGACTCGCGGCTACACATCGCCAGTCGCGCCTGCGCCCTGGTATCGGACATGGTTTCGACGCGCGTGCCCTGGGCCGCCGTCTTTGCCAAAAAGAGGCGTTGCACCGGCAACGAACCCCTCTGGCGCCTGTCCGGTGAACCCGGCGTTTCAGGTTCCCGACGATGACAATTCAATAATCGTCTTCGGGTTCCAAACGTCAAGCGAAAATCAGTGCAATAGGACCGATTTTCTTTTCCATACCAACTCCGCCAGGAATCATCCGCCAAGCGCTTTTTTGCGCGGCGGCCCGACGGCCGGTAGACTCCTCGTCCGATCATGCGACTGCTCACCCTCGCGCTCTCGCTCGTCGCCGGTTGCGCCTCCACGACCGGCGACGCGGCGTTGCGTGATTTGCAGGCCCGGCTCGAGGCCAGCGAGCGGGCGCGGGTGGAGATGTCGCGCAAGCTCGAGGAGCTCGACAACAAGGTGTTCCTGATCACCGATCAGGTGGAGAGCCAGAAGGTGCAACTCGCCCGCGGGCGCGACGCGGGCGCGCCGATCAAGCTGCCGGTGGTGACGCTCTCGCCCACGCACCGCGAGGAGGAGCGGGTGGAGGAGCAGCCGCCCGAGCCCGATCTCCCGTCGACCATCCCCGAGGAGGACGGCAACCGTCCCAAGGTGGCGCTGCAGGGTAACGCGACGCCGTGGCTGGGCGGTGGTGGTGGTGACGAGAGCGCGAGCCCGGCACCCGCCGCGCAGCCGCGCCGGGCCCGCGCCGCCCCCAAGCGCGCGGCGCAGGCGGCGGCCGCCGCGGAGGCGCGCGCCTCCAGCGACGAGCAGGCCACCACCCTCTACCGCGCCGCCTACGCGAAGCTCAAGGACAACCAGCCCGAGGCGGCGGCCGCCGAGTTCCGCGCCTTCGTGCAGCGCTTCCCCAACCACGACCTCGCCGACAACGCCCAGTACTGGCTCGGCGAGACCTACTACGCGCGCGCCGCCTACAAGGACGCCGCGCCCGAGTTCCGCGCCGTGCTCCGTCGCTGGCCGTCCGGAAACAAGGCCCCCGACGCGCTCCTCAAGCTGGCATATTGTCTGTTGCAGATCGGTGAGGCCGGCGAGGGCCGGACCACCCTCGGTGAAGTGATCGATCACTATCCGCGCACCGAGGCCGCCCAGCTGGCCCGGAAGCGGCTCGACGAGCTCAAGGCGGAGAACAAACCGTGACCACCCGTGTCGGTAGTGTCGGAAAGGTTTTCGTATCGGCGACGCTGGCGCTGCTCCTGCCATCGGCCGCGAGGGCCCAGGCGGGGGCGCCGGCGCCTGCCCCTGCCGCACCCGCGCCGCAACCGGGCCAGGGCGCGATCGATCCCTCCGCACCGGGCGCCGCGCCCACCGAGAACACCCAACCCGCGCCCTCGCGCTACTACATCCCCGGCGCACCCGCCGGCGGCAGCGCCCCCACGCAGGCCTCGATCACCATGACGCCCGACGGCACCAACGCCCCGAGCGAGGCGGCCAAGGCGCAACCCACCTCCGCCACCGGCCGCGGCGAGGCGCTCTACGAAGCCGGCGGCGAGACGGAGCGCGAGGCGCGCGCCGACGCCGGCCCCTCCCCCGAGATGCACCTGGTGCGCAAGGGCGACACGCTGTGGGACATCGCCTCGACCTACTTCAAGAATCCCTACTACTGGCCCAAGCTGTGGGCCTACAACCCGCTCATCACCAACCCGCACTGGATCTATCCCGGCGACGTGGTGCGGCTGCGGGCCGCGGGCGAGCCGGCGTCGGCGCCGCTGCCGGCGCCCACGCTCCCGGCCGCGCGCCTCTCGCGCCGCGCGCCCAGCCTGCTCGGCCTGCGCAAGCAGGGCTTCGTGGATCAGGGCGAGCTCAAGGAGGCCGCCACCATCGTGGGCTCGCGCGAGGAGAAGCTGATGCTCGCCACCCTCGACGAGGCCTACCTCGAGTACTCCGAGGACAAGCCGCTCCGTGCCGGCGAGCGCTACAGCATCTACCGCGTGGTCAGCGATGTGAAGCGCCCCGGCTCGCCGATCGTGCTGGGCTCGGTGGTGGAGATCATGGGCGAGGCCGAGGTGCGCAGCCTGGGCGAGAAGCACATCGCCAAGTCGGTGATCACCGAAGCGGAGAACCCCATCGAGCGCGGCTTCCGCGTGGGCCGCATCAAGCAGCGCTTCGACGCCGTGGAGCCCCGCGCCTCGACCGCGAGCGTGGACGGCATCGTGCTCGCCACCATGCGTCCTACCGAGCTGCTCGGCGAGGCCATGCTGGTGTTCGTGGACCGCGGCCGCGACGACGGCCTGGCCGTGGGCAACCGCCTGCAGATCGCCCGCCGCGGCGACGGCTATCAATCCGAGCGCGTCACCGGAAAACAGATCGACAACTCGCGCTTCCCCCGCGAGGTGCTCGGCGAAGTGGTGATCGTGGAGGTGCGAAAGAATACTTCCACCGCGGTAGTGACGCGCTCGATCCGCGAAGTGGCGGTGGGCGACAAGGTCGAGGCCCGCAAGGGGTACTGAGGGCCGCGCCGGGAGCACGGAGCGGCCACGGACCCGCCTGCACGCGCCGGTCAACCGACCCGTGCGTGAGCTGTCGCGCGGGCGAGTCCCCCGTTGCGAGTCCGGGTGGCGGGCGCGCCGCGGATCGCGAACTCACCTCGGCGGCGCCCAGCCTTTCGCGGGCCAGGAAGTTCGCGCGCGGGTCGGGCAGGGGAAACGTGCTTCCGTTCTCAGCGGGGACGGGGCTTGCATGAGGAGGAGGGGATTGGTCGGGGGGACGACATGCGGAGGGCGGGGCTGCTGTTGTTGTTGGCGGGGTGTGGGGCGAGCCGCTTCCAGGTGGGAGCGGCGCGGCCGATGGGGGATGGAGCGGACGCCGAGCTGGCCCAGCAAGTGAGGGTATTGGCGGAGCAGGACCGCACCTCCTTCCTGGTGTGCTTCGATCGGCTGGCGGAGCGCGCCGGGACCACCGAGCGGCAGGCGGTGGGCGTAACCGTGGGGGCGGGGCTGCGGGGCACGCAGCTGCTGCAGCTGGTTCCGGCGGGCGGGGGTTCGATGGTGGACGAAGAGCTGCGGCGCTGCGTGGGGGAGGCGGTGGCGGGGTGGCATCTGGAGCGGGCCAGGGGGAGGGTGAGGGTGGACGTGAGCGTGGTGCCGAGGCCCGCCCAACCGCCGGGAACCATCTCGGCGGCCGCCAGCAGGCGCTCGGACTTCCACCCTTCCGAGTAGGCCGTCAGCGACGGGAAATGCCATGCCTGCGGGGACCCCGGTCCGGTGATTAGCTTGACGCCGCGGGGACCCATGGCTATTCGTTACAGCCCAAAAGACGGGTCATGGCACACATCACCACACAGGTTCGGGAGCTGCTGCGCGGCGCGCCGGGGTATCCCGAGGCGCTGGGCTCGCTGCCCGACGCGCCCGATCGGTTGTGGGTGCGCGGCGATCTCCCGGCGGCGCTGGTGGGTCGGGCGGTGGCGATCGTGGGAGCACGGCGGGCGGGGGCGGCCAAGCTGGTGGCGGCGCGCGCCGTGGCGGCGGGGCTGGCGGGGGCGGGCTTCGTGGTGGTTTCGGGCGGCGCGCTCGGGATCGACGGCGCGGCCCATCGCGGCGCCCTCGATGCCGGCGGGCGCACGGTGGTGGTGATGGGAACCGGGATCGACGTGATCTATCCGCCGCGCCACGCCCCCCTGTTCGACGACGTGGTGGCGGCAGGCGGGGCGGTGGTGACCGAGGTGGCGCCGGGGCTCGAGGCGCAGCAGCAGCGGTGGACCTTCCCGCGGCGCAACCGCATCATCGCGGCGCTGGCCGAGTGCGTGATCGTCGTCGAGGCCAGCGGAAAATCCGGGGCCCTCTACACCACCGAGGCGGCCCTCAAGCTGGGGCGCCGCGTGATGGTGCTGCGCGGCTCGCAGGGTTGCGACGCGCTGGCGGCCGGCGGGGCGATCGCCGCCGACAGCGCCGAGGAGCTGGTGGGCCTGGTGACCAGCCATGGCGCGGTAGCGGCGGGCGGGGGCGCGCCCCTGACCACGCGCGCCGCGCCCGCGGCACCGCCCGCGCCCCCTGATGATCCGCGCGCGCGCCTCCTTTATGAAGCGCTCGACGGCACACCTCGCGATCTTGGAGAGGTGGCGGCACGCGCCGGCATCTCAGCGGCTGAAGCACTGGCGATCGCGATCGATCTAGAAGTCGGCGGCCTGGCCGCCCGCGCCGCCGGAGGGCGTTACCTCCGGCTCGGTTAGTAGAGGGTTCAAAGGAACACATGGCAGCCAAAGCGAAAGCGGTCGTCGCGGAGAAACCGGTCAAGGTGAAGGCGGCCAAGACCGGCAACGGAAAAGCGCTGGTGGTGGTGGAGTCGCCGGCGAAAGCGAAGACCATTCAGAAATACCTGGGCAGCGGCTACACCGTGAAGGCGTCGGTGGGGCACATCAAGGATCTGCCCAAGTCGAAGATGGGCGTGGACGTGGAGCACGGCTTCGCGCCCGAGTACGAGCCCGTGGCCGGAAAAGCCAAGGTAATCGCCGAGATAAAGAAGGCCGCCAAGGGTGTGGAGATCGTGTACCTGGCGCCCGACCCCGATCGCGAGGGCGAGGCGATCGCGTGGCACCTGGCGGAGGAGATCCGGCCCGCCAACGCGAACATCAAGCGCATCCTGTTCAACGAGATCACCAAGCGCGGCATCACCGAGGCGATCGCCCACCCGGGCGAGCTCGACGAGCACAAGTTCGACTCGCAGCAGGCGCGTCGCATCCTGGATCGGCTGGTGGGTTACGAGATCTCGCCGATTCTGTGGAAGAAGGTGCGACGCGGGTTGTCGGCGGGGCGGGTGCAGTCGGTGGCGGTGCGCATCATCGTGGACCGCGAGCGGGAGATCGGCGCGTTCAAGCCGGTGGAGTACTGGACCATCGAGGCCATCGTGGAGGGCAAGGCGCCGCCCTCGTTCAAGGTGAAGCTCTTCAAGCTCGACGGCCAGACCGCGAAGGTGAAGGAGCTGGCGGCGGGCGACGAGGCGAAGGCGGTGGCGGCGGAGATCCGCAAGGCCACGCTCAGCGTCGAGAAGGTGGAGCGCAAGGAGCGCAAGCGCAACCCGCTGGCGCCGTTCATCACCTCGCGCCTGCAGCAGGAGGCGGCGCGCAAGCTGCGCTACACGGCCAAGAAGACCATGACGCTGGCGCAGCGGCTGTACGAAGGCCTCGACCTCGGCGAGGAAGGGCCCGTGGGTCTCATCACCTACATGCGTACCGACTCGACGCGCCTGTCGCCCGACGCGGTCACGGAGGTGCGCGAGTACATCGCCCAGCGCTACGGGGCGGAGTCGCTGCCCGACGAGCCGGTCATTTATAAGACCAAGAAGCAGGCGCAGGACGCGCACGAGGCCATCCGCCCCACGTCCACCAAGTACGATCCCGAGACGGTGCGGAGGCTCCTCATCCAGTCGGCCGCGGGCGACGACGAGAAGGTCTCCGACGTGGAGGATCACGTTCGCCTGTATCAACTGATCTGGAACCGCTTCGTGGCGTGCCAGATGAAGCCGGCGGTGTTCGACCAGACCACCGTGGACGTGACGGCCGGACGCGCCACGCTGCGGGCCACGGGCCAGGTGCTCAAGTTCGCCGGCTTCAGCGCGGTGTACGAGGAGAGCGCCGAAGAGACCGGCGACACGGAGGAGGAGGGCGCGGGTACGCTGCCCGACGTGAAGGAGGGCGAGGCGATGAGGCTCCTCGAGCTCACCCCCGAACAGCACTTCACGCAGCCGCCGCCGCGCTTCACCGAAGCGTCGCTGGTGAAGGAGCTGGAAGACAAGGGCATCGGGCGGCCGTCGACGTACGCGGCGATCCTCTCGACCATCCAGGATCGCGGCTACGTGGAGAAGCGCGAGGGGCGGTTTTATCCCTCGGTGCTCGGCACCAAGGTGAACGACCTGCTGGTGGAGTCGTTCCCCGACGTGATGGACGTGGCGTTCACGGCCGGCATGGAGGAGGACCTCGACAAGGTGGAGGAGGGCGAGGTCGACTGGGTGAAGCTGCTCGACCGCTTCTATAAGCCCTTCAAGAAGGTGCTGGCCAAGGCGGCCGAGCACATGCGCGACCTCAAGCGCGAGGAGATCCCCACCGAGCACGTGTGCGAGAAGTGCGGCTCGCCGATGGTGATCAAGTTCGGGCGCAACGGCGAGTTCCTGGCGTGCTCGGGTTACCCCGAGTGCAAGAACACCAAGGAGTTCGCGCGGCGCGACGATGGCACGGTGGAGATCGTGGTGCCCAAGATCACGCACACCAACGAGATGTGCGAGACCTGCGGCGCGCAGATGGTGGTGAAGCGCGGGCGCTTCGGCGAGTTCCTCGCCTGCTCGCGCTACCCCGAGTGCAAGACCACCAAGCCGATCTCGCTGGGCGTCACCTGCCCCAAGGCGTGCGGCGGCTTCCTCACCGAGAAGCGCAGCAAGCGCGGCAAGGTGTTCTTCGGGTGCTCGAACTACTCCAAGACCGGCTGCGACTTCGTGCTGTGGGATCGCCCCATCGCCGAGAAGTGCCCGCAGTGCGGCGCCGAGTTCCTGGTGAAGAAGGAGAGCAAGCGCGGCGTGCGCATCCGCTGCATCAAGGAAGGATGCGGCTACTCCACCGACAGCGGCGGCGACGCAGCCTCGGCCGAGGCGGGGGACGCGGCCTGATATCCCCGACGCGATGACCTTCACCCCCGATGTCACGGTGGTCGGCGGCGGGCTGGCGGGCTCGGAGGCGGCCTGGCAGCTGGCGCGGCGGGGGTTGCGTGTGTCGCTGGTGGAGATGAAACCGGCGCGCATGTCGCCGGCGCACTCCACGCCGCTCCTCGCCGAGCTGGTGTGCTCGAACTCGCTGCGCTCCGACGATCCCGCCACGCCGGCGGGCCTCCTCAAGGCGGAGCTGCGGCGCGCGGGCTCGCTCATCATCGAGTGCGCCGACGCCACGCGCGTGCCGGCCGGCGAGGCGCTGGCGGTGGATCGCCACGCGTTCTCGCGCCTCGTGACCACCCGCATGGCGCTCGAGCCGCGCATCCGCATCGAGCGCCGCGCCCTCGACGACTTCCCCGCCGGCGAGGTGATCGTGTCGGGCGGGCCGCTGGTGGGGGCGGGCCTCGCGCGCGAGATCCGCCGCCTCGCCGGCGATCGCTTCTACTTCTACGACGCCATCGCCCCGATCGTGGACGCCGAGACCATCGACTGGAACCACGCCTGGCGCGGCTCGCGCTACGACAAGCAGGAGGCCGGCTCCGAGGGCGACTACGTGAACTGCCCGCTCGACGAGCCGCAGTACCGCGCCTTCGTGGACGAGGTGCGGCGCGGGCGCAAGGTGCTGCCGCACGCCTTCGAGGAGCCGCGCTACTTCGAGGGCTGCCTGCCGATCGAAGTGATGGCCGAGCGCGGCGACGACGTGCTGGCCTTCGGGCCGATGAAGCCGGTGGGCCTGGTGGACCCGCGCGACCCGCACCGGCGCGCCTTCGCCGTGGTGCAGCTGCGCGCCGAGAACCGCTACGGCACCAGCTACAACCTGGTGGGTTTCCAGACGCGCCTCGCCTACCCCGAGCAGAAGCGCATCTTCGCGCTCATCCCCGCGCTGGCCCGCGCCGAGTTTTTGCGCTACGGCTCGATCCACCGCAACGCCTACCTCGAGTCGCACCGCCTCCTCGACGGAGAGCTGCGCTTGCGGGCCCGCCCCCAGATCCGCTTCGCCGGGCAGATCACCGGCGTGGAGGGTTACATCGAGTCCACCGCGATGGGCCTCCTGGTGGCGCTGTTCGTGGCCGCGCGCGCCCGCGGCGAGACGCTGGCGCCGCCCCCGCCCACCACCGCCCTCGGCGGCCTCTACTACCACCTCACCCACCCGCGCTCCCCCGGCGAGGGCTTCGCGCCGATGAACATCAACTTCGGCCTGCTCCCGCCGCTCCCTCAAGGTGTCCGGGCGAAGAAGCGCGACCGCCGCGCGCTCCACGCCGAGCGCGCCAAAGAAGCGTTCGGCCCGTGGCTGGCCGGCGCTCCCGCCGCCTGATCAGTCGGAGATCTCCACCAGGATCGGGCGGTGATCCGAGACGCGAAACAGGTTCTCCACCGCGACCGGCGGCGAGTCTTCCTCGGGGCTCACGGCGAAGTCGGTCACGGCGCGCAACCTGAACGACTCGAACGCGGGATCGAGATCGAAAGCGTACGCCGATGGTGGGGTCACCACGCGCGCCGTCGCCGCCGGCGAGGTGAGCACGTGATCGATCACCGTGCGGGTGGCGAAGCTGGTCCAGCGCTCATCGTCGCCGGGGGGAAAGCCCGCCTCGTGCCACGTCCAACCCGCGTCCGCGACCAGCGCGGCCAGCGGCGCCAGCGACGGGTGACCGCCCCGCGCGTTGAGATCGCCCAGCAGCACCACCGCCTCGCCCGCCGGCAGCTGCTCCACGAAGCGCACCAGCGCGTGGCTCTCGGCCATCCGCACCAGGGGCTCCGGCGCATCCATTGGCTCGTCGGGATCGCCCGACTTGAGGTGCGCGCCCACCAGCGTGATCGGCGCGCCCCCCGCCCTCCGCACCCGCGCCACCAGCGGCAGGCGCGGCCCGGGGAAGGTGCGCGCCGAGAGCGGCGCCCCGAAGTCCACCAGCTCGACGCGGCTCTCGTCGACCGCCAGCACCAGCTTCTGGATGTGCGACACCGCGCGCCGCATCCGCCCGGTGGTGAGCCAGCGCCCCTCGTCATCGCGCACCCGGTAGCGCCGCCCCGGCACCCGCGCGAGGAGCGCCTCGAGGAGCGGCAGGTTCACGATCTCCTGGAACACGATCGCGTCGGCGTCGAGCCGCTCGAGCACGCGCGCCACCAGCGCCTCGTCGTCGCGCGAGCGGCAGATGCGCCACGTCTCGGGCGTACCAAGCCAGAACAGGTTGAAGGTCGCGATGCGCAGGGGGACACGGTATTCCATGAGCCGGTGATTCGGACCTTGCGCTTGCGCCCCGTCAAAACAACTCAATTCTGGACTACCGTCCCCGGCTCCCCCGATGCCCTTCACGCTGCTGGCCCACCAAGCACCCGTCCTGCCGCTCAAGCTGTGGTGGCCGCGCCTTTTCTCCACCGGGGCGCTGATGGTGGGCAGCATGGCGCCCGACCTGGAATATTTCCTGCGCGGCACGCCCGTGCCGATCGTGGGCCACTCGCTCCTCGGGCAGCTCACCTTCTGCCTGCCGCTGACGCTGGCGATCGTGCTCTTGTTCGAGCGCTACATGGCGGCGCCGCTCGCCGCCCACCTCCCCGACGCCGGTCCGCTCCGCCTGCGCGACGTGGGCCTGGTGGCCGGTGTGCCGGTGACGCCGCTGCACCTCCTGCAGCTCGCCACCAGCTCGCTCATCGGCTCGCTCTCGCACCTGGTCCTCGACGGCTTCACCCACAAGCACGGCTTCGCCGTGGCGCACCTGCCGCTCCTCCGCCGTCGCCTCGCGATCGCCGGCCACGACTACCCCGCGTACGGCCTGCTCCAGCGCGGCCTGTCCGCCGTGCTGATCGGGGTGGCCATCGCGCTCCTGGTGGCGCTCGCCCGCCAGCGCCGCACCCCGCCCGCCGCCGCGGCCGAGCTTCGCACGCGCATGCGCTTCTTCGCCCCGGCGCTGCTGGTGGCCGCGGCCTGCACCTTCTACCGCATGGCCCTCGGCCCCCACGCCTCCGCCTGGCACGACGCCTGGTTCTGGGGCCACGTGGTGCTGCAGTTCACCTGCTACGCGTTTTGCGCCTTGCTGGTCACGTGCATCGTGTCGCGTTCGAAGTGAAGTCGGAGCAGGCCTGCGTCGAGGCGACCGCGAGCACCCGCGCGCCGCTTGCACGGCGCGCGAGGAGGGTCGCCGGCGCCTGGGCGCTACTCCGCCTCGTCGAGCTTCTCGAGCAGCTCGAGCTGCGCCACCAGCGCCCGCAGCTCCTCGTCGGTCGAGGCCTCGGCCGTCTTCTTGTGGAACATCGCCGCCACGGGCGCGGCGAAGCGGGGGCTGGTCCGCGCAGCCTCGAGGCGCGCGAGCAGCTCGGCGCGGGTGAGCGTGAGCTTCGCCGTGATGCTCGACGCCACCGCCTCGACGCGGCGGCGCGTCTCGGCCACCGCACCGTGCCACGACGGCCGCTCTCGCGCGGCGAGGAGCTCGTCCGCCTGGGCCCTGCCGGCGGCGCGGATGGCCGCCGGATCGGCGCCGTGCGACGCCAGCAATCCGTCGAGCTCCGCGTCCGACATCGCCCAGATCTCGTCGAAGTCGTCGAGCGCCTCCTGCTCCTCGATGATCTCGTAGAGCGGCCGGCCGTCGGGGCGCACACCCGCGCCCTTTCCATCGTTGTCGCGCCCGCTCATCGGCTCACCTCCGCCTGTGCGCCGCCGGCGAGCTGCGCGTCCAGCTCCTTGCGAATCCGGTGCGCGTGATGGAACACCCGCCGCCGCGCAAAGCGCAGCTCGGCGAGCGAATAGGTTCAGTTCTCCGCCTGCTCCACGGCGCCGTCCACGCCGTCGCGCATCATGCCGAACACCGCCATCGCCACCTCGTCGCTGGCGAGCCGCGCCGTGAGCAGCGCCTCGAGACGCCCGGCGTCGCGCCTGCGGTCGAAGACCTCGTCAGGCGGCTCCTGGAAGGATCCGATGCGACCCTCATCGGACTCGTGGCGGACAATCGGCACCTCGGAGTGCGCTGCGAGGAGATCGCGATCAGCGTCCCGCTCATTGTCGTCGATGAGCGGCACCTCGTACCGGGTGCGGAACAGACGAAGGTGGTTGATCGCCATGCCGGCCGCCTGGTTCTCGAGGAAGCGCCGCAGCGGCTGCTTGTCCGGATCCCAGCCGCCTTCACGCCGGAACGCCCTGGCGATCGTCTCCTGCGCGATGTCCATCGCGTCTTCCTGGTGCTCCGGCGCCCAACCCATGCGCCGCCACACATAGCTCGTCAACCCGGCGCGGATCACACCCCAATCCTCGGCGCGCAGACGCTCTTCGACGCTCATGGTCCCAACGGTAACCTCGCTGGGGGTGGAAGGGTCAAGCGCGGTCGAGCGCGCTGCCCACCTCGATGCTTGTAGCTCGCTCATCTCGCCCTCTGCGCCGTTGAGAGACAGGTCACGCGATGGAAGTGGGAGCAGGGAGGCGGCCCGCCCAGGCGCCGCCCCCCTGATCGCCCCTCCATCGACTACGAGTGCGCCACCACTCCGTTGTTGCCGGGCGGCGCCGCGGCCGCGGGCGCCCCGATCGTCACCTCGATCGCGGGCAGCGAGCCCTTGATCTTCGCCTTCTGCTTCCTGCTCATCGTGCCGCGCGCCTCGCGGGTGGCGAGGGCCAACCTGGCGGAGCGGGCCTTGTCGGCCGAGGGGCGGGCGGCGCGCGGCTTTTTGGCGACGCCGAACGCGATCGCCTCCTTGCTGCCCTCGCCGAACTGCGCCTTGACCCACGCGGCCACGCCGAGGGCGATGGCGCGCTGGTCCGCCTCGGCCTCGGCCACCTCCCCGAGCGCGATCTTCTCCTCCGCCCGCACCGTCGCGAGCGCGGCGCACTTGTCGATGTACGCCTGGAGGATCGACGTCACTTCGGACGCCTTACGCACCACTCCGTTGATGGGGATGTGCGCGTTCGGCTGCACGTGCTCATCGAGCGCCTTGATGAGCTGCGCGCAGCTACCCACGAGACTGACCTGACTCTGTGCCATCGGACACCTTCCTTTCGTTCTCACTGCCGAGTCGGCCCCGGCTCACCAGGAAGCGTCATCGCCTCCTGCCCCTAAGAGGTGTCGACCTGGCGAAACGGAGGACGATTCCGGTAACTATTTTTGAAGCTCCCGGAATGACTCGAAAAATAGTGGGTGACATTGATGCGGGCCGGCGACGCCCAGGGGCGACGCCTCCTTTGTATGGAGTGCCGCCGGCGCGTTTTCCGGCGCTTCGGCGGCGGACCGCAGTCGGTACCCGCAGCCGGCCGCCAAAGATGCGCCCACCGGCCCGCGATGGGGCTCGCCCGGGCCGCGATTGGATACAGACGCGCGACATCGCGCTTCGCCGGCGCGCCGTCATGGCCATCCCACGCGAGGTCTTGCCTCGCCGTCGCGCCGTCACGGCGATCCCACGCGAGGTCTTGCCTCGTCGGCGCGCCGTCACGGCGATCCCACGCGAGGTCTTGCCGTGCCGGCGCGCCGTCACGGCGATCCCATGCGAGGTCTTGCCTCGTCGGCGCGCCGTCACGGCGATCCCACGAGAGGACTTGCCGTGACGGCGCGCCGTCACGGCGATCCCACGCGAGGTCCTGCCGTGCCGGCGTACCGTCACGCCAATCCCACGCGAGGTCTTGCCGTCCCGGCGCGCTGTCACGGCGATCCCACGCGAGGTCTCGCCATGCCGGCGCGCCGTCACGGCGATCCCGAGTGAAGTCGACGTACGTCCTGGCCACGTCATGGCTTGACGGTGCGCCGTCACGGCGGTCCGGGGCGAGGTCCCGCATCGCCCGGGCGGCGTCAAGGCTATCCGGCGCCAGGTCTCGCCTTGCCGGCGCGCCGTCATCGCATGACCCACCCACCTGGCTGAACACCTTCACCAATGTGGTGAAGCGCGGGGAGCAGTTGTTGACGCGGCTCGCCGCTACGGTGCTACGGTGCCGCACCGTGTCCGGAATCCGGCCGGCCGTCCCTGTGCGGCTGTCCGGCCCGGACACGCAAGTGCCCGCCGCTGGCGCCAGATGCCCCTGGCACGGTCGGTGTTGTGTGGCCTCCTCGTGGAGTCTCGCCCGCCGACCGCGACACGCGCCTATTAGCGCCGCGAGCCCGAGCGCAGCCTGCTCTACGCCGCCGTGCGCGACCACCTCGAAACCGTGCTCGCCGAGGCGCGCGCCCGCAGCGACCGAGCGCGCGGCCGTCGCCACCATCCTCGACCACCTTGAGCTGCCTGTTGATTCCCCGCCGATCGCCCCCGCCCGCGCCCCACCCCAGTCGCACCTGGACTTCCCGGCCACGACTTCGATCCCTGCATCGACCCGCCCGCCCCCCTCGACTGACCCACCTCCCGCCCGCGCTCCACGCCCGCGCCCTGGCGCAGCCACACCCGCACGTGGAAATCCTCAACCAAATCAGGTTGTTTTACGCTACGGCTCCAGCCCGAAAGTTGAAATCATCACCAGTATCGACCAGCGAGATCTCGCAGCTCGCCCGGGAGCGAATCATGGAACCGCGTTCGCTCCTCCATCCGTAGGAAATCGCCGGCGCGGGCTCCCTGTGTGCTTCTCACATTCCGCAAATGCCGGTGCAGGTGCTGGTGCCGTTTCCGAGCGCGGTGCAGACGGCCCAACACATGGAGTAGCCCGAGGGATTTCCGGTGCAGGCCGCGCAGGTGGTCTTGTCGACGCCGCAAATGCCTTTGCAGGTGCTGGTGCCGTTGCCTAGCTTCTCGCAAAGACGCCAGCAAAGGGCTCGCGCGCAGCCGGGGTTGGCGGAGCAGATGCCGGCGCAGGTGCTCGTCCCATTTCCCAGATCGCCGCACAGTTGCCAGCAGTCCACGCCGTCGCCCACGCCGCAGAGGCCGGCACAGGTGCTGGTGCCGTTGCCGCGGGCCGCGCAATTGGCCCAGCACGGCGAGGTGCTCTGGCAGGTGAAGAAGCGCTCCATGGCGAGGTCGGGGGGACGGGACATGGCGAAGTCGCGCGGGCCGACGGAAGCGAGATCCGAAACTCCGCCGTCGCCGCACGCGCAGGCCTCCCAGCTTCCCGACCCGCCACAGCTTTGCACCCCGGCGGCGCCCCCGGCGCACGTGCAGGCGCTGGTGTTGCCGGGAGTGCAGGGTGCCACGTAGTAATGAGCGCCGCCTCCTCCGCCGCCCGAACAGGCAGCGGACACGAGAGCGGCGTAGAGGGCGAGCGTGGCGACGAGGTTACGGTGATCGCTCGCGGCGGAACGCGTGAGGCGGAACGGGGGGCGCATGACGACTCTCCTCGGGGGGATCGCGCGTGGCTCCATTGAACTGGGTCGCGGCGCAGCCGGTTACTATAGCAGCGCCGACTGACTCTCGGCGATTTCCGGATCGGGTGCGTCGGTCTTCCGCGGAATGCGAGAAGTTATGGCTACAGCCCGAAAGTTGAAATGATCACCAGTATCGGCCAGCGAGATCTCGCAGCTCGCCCGGGAGCGAATCATGGAACCGCGTTCGCTCCTCCTATCCGTGCCAAACGAGCAGTAGAGAGCACCCTTCTTTCCCCCGCGCCTCATCCGGTGATGCTCCCGAACCACAACCCCGACTCACTTCCAATTCTCTCTTCAATAAAATTGATTCCAACACCCTGTTCGGAGGATTTCCGTCGAGAACGCGCTCCATTTCCGCTCAATTCCATTGACAGTTTCGCTGCGCCCCTCCTTACTACTCCTTTTTCGGCGCCGCGGCGCGCGTGGCGATTGGAGATGCACCGATGACGAGTCTTCGCGGAAACGAATGGAGCATGAGGGGCCTGGGCCGGTGCGGCCGCGCGTGGGCGGCGGCGCTCGCGCTCGTGGCGGCGGGCTGTGGCGGCGAGTCGGCCCCCGTGGATCCGGGGACGCTCGAATCGTCGCTCCTCAGCCCCGACGATTATGTGCGCCAGCAGTGCCAGGGGGCCAAGACCTACGCCCAGTGCAGCAACTGCGTGGCCATCGCGCTCAATACGCTCTACGCCTCGCACTCGATCACGCTCACCCAGAGGAAGCTGCTCGAATCGAGCTTCCGCCAATTCGATTGCACCGCCCAGTGCGTGAAGGTGACGTGCACCAGCCTCAGCGCCAACTGCGGCACGCCGTCCGACGTCTGCGGCGGCACGCTGGCGAGCTGCGGGATGTGCGGCGGCGGCGACGCGTGCGGCGCCGTGGTGCCCAACCGCTGTGGCTGCTCCGACAACGTGCAGGGCGGCGCGGAGACCGACGTGGACTGTGGCGGCGGCACCTGCGCCACCTGCGTGCTCGGCAGGAAGTGCAGCGTGAAGGGTGATTGCGCCAGCGGCGCGTGCACCAACGGCGTGTGCGTGCAGGCGGCGCAGCGGGTGTTCGTGTCGAGCCAGACCTACGCGGGCGGCAGCCTCGGCGGCCTCGCCGGCGCCGACGCCACCTGCCAGACCTTGGCCACCAACGCCAGCCTCGGCGGCATGTGGAAGGCCTGGTTGAGCGACAGCCACACCAGCGCCTCGGCCCGCCTCACCCACGGCGCCGGCGCCTACAAGCTCGTCGACGGCACCGTCGTGGCCAACAGCTGGGCCGGCCTCACCAGCGGCACGCTCGCCCACGCCATCTCGCTCACCGAGTCGGGCGGCGCAGCGCCAGTCGGCAATACCCAGTGCGGCGGAGGCGGCTTTCTCACCGTGTGGACGGGCACCGCCCAGAATGGCACCGCCACCTTCCAGACCTGCGGCGACTGGACCAACACCGGCGCCGCCGCCGTGTGGGGCCTGGCCTCCGCCACCGACGCCAGCTGGACGAGCTGGTGCAGCGGCGGCAGCTGCGCCTGGCTGTCGCCGATCTACTGCATAGAACAGTAGTCCTCGTGCAGCGGTAGATCCCGCCGACTGCGAGGCCGCGCCCGCGCTATTGGCAGATGACAGTCATGGTCCGGGAGGTGCCGGAACAGGTTTGGCTGTTGACGCCGCCCCAGCTGCCGTCCGCCATGCACGGGCGCTCGGTGTAACCCGAGACCTGAGCCGCTCACACCGGGATGGTCACGGTGCGAGGCCCGGCGTGACATTGAGGAACACGGTGACGCTGCTGGTCGAGAAGTTCGCCACGGCGAGGTCGGGGCGCTGGTCGCCATCGAAGTCGTTGGTGACGATGCTGAGGGGGTGCTGGCCCACCGACAGCGTGAGGGGCGGATCGAAGGTGCCGTCGCCGCGACCGCCGAGCACGCTCGCGGTCGGGCTCAGGTAGTTGGCGACGGCGAGGTCGAGCACGCCGTCGCCGTCGAGGTCCGCGCACACCATCCCGGCGGGCGTGCTCCCCGCGGGCGCCCGGGTGACGGCGCGGAAGGTGCCATCTCCATTGCCGGGGAGGATCGCCACGGCGTCGTCGCCGTAGAGTGAGACGGCGAGATCGACCCGCCCGTCGCCGTCGAGGTCGGCGGGTGTGGCCCAGATCGGCTGGTGGCCCACGGCGATGGCGCGCGCCGCGCCAAGGCGGCCGTCACCGAGGCCGCGAAGGAGGCTCACGGTCTGCGAGTCGCGGTTCACCACGATGACGTCGAGCGCGCCGTCGCCGTCGAGATCGTGGGCGAGCGTGAAGTCGGGGTTGTCGCCCACTGCGTACTCCACCGCGGGCTTCCACGCGGCCGCGCCCGTCGCGAGGAGGACACCGAGGCGACCGCTCTCCGCGTTGGCGACGAGGAGGTCGACGAAGCCGTTGCGATCGAGGTCGGCCGCCGACAGGCCGTTGGGAGTCGGCCCGGCGGCGAAGGTGATCGGGACGGCGAGCGCCCCCTGGCCCTTGCCGGCGAGGACGCTGATCGTGCCGTCGGCGCGGTTCGCCACCGCCACGCCGAGGTGCCCACCGAAGCGCGCGGCCACCACCGCCGCCGGCTGCTTTCCCGTCATGAACTCGCCCGCCTTGAAGGCGCCGCGCCCGTTGCCGCGCAGCAGCGTGATCGATCCGCCGTCCCAGTTGGACGTGACGAGGTCGGCGTTGCCGTCGCCGTCGAAGTCGCCGGTCGCCATCAGGGAAGGGTGCAGACCCGTCACGAAGCCGGCGCCCTTGGTGAAGCTCGGCGTGCGCCGCGTGCGGCGATCGTCCGGCGACCGGGCGGTGGGCGACGCGCGCTCGGGGCCGCCGCGACGCAAGGAGCGGCTCACAGCGAGGACGGTCACGAGGGCCGCGAGCGCGATGAAGGCGGCGCGGCGCGCGCGCGGTCCGAACGAGGCGGTCGGCGCCGGCGCGTGTGCCGTGGGGGCGCGCACGGGCGGCGGTGCCGGCGGCTCCTCCTCGCCGGGCGTGGTGCGCAAGGTCGCGTCCGCGACGGGCGTGACGGCCGGCGGCAGCTCCGCGCCGTCGCTCCCCACGAATGACTCGCGCGCGGCGGCCGGGAGCGCGGCCCACGCCGCGATCGCCGCGGGCTGGAGCGCCTCGAGCCGGCGCGCCACCTCGGCCATCGATGGCCGCTCGGCGGCGTGCTTGGCGAGCATGCGGTGAACGAGCGCCACCAGCTCGGGCGGAAGCCACGGCGCGAGCTCTCCGAGGTGCGGCGGCTGGGCGCGCAGCTGGAGCGCCATCGTGTCGATCGCCAACGCGGCGGAGAAGGGCAGCCGCCCGGCCAGCAGCTCATAGAGGGTGACCCCGAGGGAATACACGTCGCCCGGAGCGCCCACCGAGCCGCTCTCGTCGCATTGCTCCGGCGCCATGTACTCGGGCGTGCCCATGCGCACGCCGGTTCGCGTGCGCCACGCGGGCACGCCACCAGCTGCGGCCTCGCCCGCGTCGTCGAGCTTGGCGATGCCGAAGTCGAACAGCTTCATTCTCGGCCCGGCGGCGCCGTCCATGACCATCACGTTGTGCGGCTTGAGGTCGCGGTGGACGATGCCCTCCTCGTGCGCCGCGTGGAGCGCGAGCGCGATCTGGCGCGCCAGCTCGAGCGCCTCGGGCCCGAGGCGACCGCCGGCGCGTCGCCGATGCTCGTCGAGCCGGTTGCCATCCAGCAGCTCCATCACGAGGTAGGCGATGCCGTCGGCGCGCACGCCGAAGTCGAACACCTCCACGATGCCCGGATGTCGCAGTCGGCTGAGCGCGCGCGCCTCGTTGAGGAAGCGTGCGGCGAAGCGCGGATTGTCCGACAGTTCGGGGTGCAGCGACTTCACCGCCGCGCGCCGCCCCATGTAGACGTGCACGGCCTCGAACACCACGCCCATCCCGCCTTCGCCGAGCGAGCCGACGGTGCGGTAGTTGCCGAACTCATGGCCGCCGTCGCCGCCCATCCTACGTGGTGTCGCCCGCGTCGTCGGACGAGTCCGTCGCGGCCCGAATCCCGGCGCGGGCCAGGGCGCGGCGCAGCGAGGTGCGCGGCATCCCCAGGCGCTTCGCCGCGCGGGTGACGTTGCCATCCTCGGCGGAGAGAGCGCGCGCGATGGCGCCGCGATCGAGCTCCGAGGGCGCCGGCTCCAACGCGGTCGAGGCGCCGTCCGTCGAGGAGAGCGCGAGGCCGGCGCGCGGATCCAGATCGCCGACCGCCACCACGCCACGGCCGGCCGCGCGCGCCGCGAGCCCGGCCACGCGCAGCTCGGCCCCCAGCTCGCGCACGTTGCCCGGCCAGCGCGCGAGCAGGCAGCGCTCGAGGAGCCGGGCGCCGGCGACGAGCGGCTGCGCGCGCGGCCCCGTCTCGCTCCCCGGCTCGTCGAGAAAGCGCGCCACGAGCCACGGGATCTCCTCGAGGCGCTCGCGCATGGCGGGCAGGCGCAGCTCGGGGCGCGCCACGCGAAAGTAGAGGTCCTCGCGAAAGCGGCCCGCGGCCACGTCGGCGCGCAGGTCGCGCAGGGTGGCGGCGCACAAGCGAAGGTCAACGGGCTCGGGCCGGGTGGCGCCGAGCGGCGTCACCTCGCGCGTCTCCAGCACCCGCAAGAGCTTGGCCTGCGTGGCGAGATCCATCTCGCCGATCTCGTCGAGAAACAGCGTGCCGCCCGAGGCGGCCATCACCAGCCCGGCCGCGTCGGCCACGGCGCCGGAGTAGGCGCCACGGCGCGTGCCGAACAGGAGCCGCTCGGCCAGGTCGCGTGTGATGGTGGCGCAGTTGACGCCCACGAAGGGACCGCGTGGAAAGGGTCCGCCGGCGTGTATCGCGCGTGCCACGACCTCCTTGCCGGCCCCGGTCTCTCCGAGGAGCAGCGGGCTGCCGCCGGCGCGCACGAGGGCGCTCCCGCGCGCGATGATCTCCTGCAGCGCCGGGCCGGCCACCGCGCCGCCGGCGACGCGCACACCCGAGCGCGCGTAGGCGCCGAGCTCGTCGGCGAACACCAGCACGGTGCGGCCGATGCGCACCACGCGCGGCGCCGCGAATTCGCCGCGCGCGCCGAGCGGCTCCCCGTCCACGAACACCCCGTTGGTGGAGCCGGCGTCGCGCACGCGCCAGCCCGCGGCCGCGCGCCGCACCTCGAGGTGCTTGCGCGACACCCGCGGGTCGTGCACGCCGAGCGCGGTCAGTTCGTCGCGCCCGAGGGCGAGCGCGCCGTCGACGAGCGGGAGCGCCGTGCAGCGCGGCTCGCCCGAGGAGACGAGCAGCAGCCCCGGCCCCAGCGCATCGGGCGGCCGCGCGCCGTGCGCGAACTCGCCGCTGTCCTCCACCGTCCCGTGCGCCATCCGGTGGGCACTGTATCATCAGGCACCGCTTGAAACGCGGGCCGTGGCCGGGCCATGGCCGGGCCATGGCCCGCGCGCCGCGCCGTTTTCGAGCGGCCACTCCGGGCCGGCGGCCCCCCGCCGCCCACGAAAGCCCCACGCCGCGCGACGAACGTCACTCTCGGGCGCGCGATTGCGGCGCGCTCCTGCGTGGCACGCATCCTGCGATGGGCCGCCCGGAAATCAAGCGGTCGGCCCCTCCCAAACGCCCCGGCCAGGCAAAAACCCAAAGGAGCTCCAACCATGTCCCGTCAACTCGCCTCCGCCTCCCTCACTGCCCTGTTTCTCGTCGCCGCATGCGGTTCGCCGTCGGACGGCGGGCCGGGTTCCATCGGCCAGGTCGAGTCCGCCCTCACCGCCGAGGACTGCCTCGCCGGCGCGGACAACGGCAAGGTGGCCATCTGCCACGCCACGGGGAGCGCGAGCACTCCCTGGGTGCTCACCCGGGTCAACACCAACGGCTGCGTGAGCGGTCACGCCCGGCACGCGGGCGACTACCTCGCCGGCGATGACGTGAAGTGCGTCAAGGGGCCGCCGAAGAGCTGCGCGATCGGCACCTTCGCGGGCACCTGGAACGACCCGGCGACCGGCGAGACCATCGGCGAGACGACCGAAGGCGCCATCAGCGGCTTCTGGAACAACGGGACTCGTCCGGACTTCTTCGGCCAGGAGGTCATGGACGGGAGCTGCACCGCGAACGTCACCTTCCCGGATGACGCGACCTTCGTGGCCACGCTGGTGAACGCCTGCACTATCAACTGGAGCAACAATACCACCTGGGTGAAGGTCAACTGCACGCCCTGACCGAATCCGCATCGGAGTGCAGGTGTTTCGACCTGCACGTTCTTGTCCTCCGCTCGCCATCGTCCACGCCCAGATCCCGCTCCCCGCGCCCGCCCGGCGTCAACTTCGCCACGGCGCGGGTGAGCGCGCCCGCTCCGCCAGTGTTGAGCACACACCTTCGCCCTCACGCGCCAGCGCTACAGCTCCAGCCCGAGAGTTGAGGTAATCACCAGTATCGGCCAGCGGGATCTCGCAGCTCGCCCGGGAGCGAATCATGGAACCGCGTTCGCTCCGCCTATCCGTCTCGATTGACATTCGCACGATGGGCGCCTTCTATGATGTATGCGTGAATCTCCTTCGGCGGGGCGGCCGGCGCGTTCGTTCCTGTTCTGCGGTGTGTACGGGATCGCGCTCGCGGCGCTGATCTTCACCTACCTGGGGACGTATGCCGTGCTCGACCTGTTCCTCGCGCGGCCCTATGTGCTCGGCACTCACACCGAGGTGTGGATGGGGTGGCACGGTATGGGTTGCCTGTTCGTGGGCCTTTGCAACCTGCTGGCGGCGCGCTGGAACAACGCCCGCGCCCAGCGGGACATCGCGGTCGCCACGGCGATCATCTTCGCCGTCTGGTGCCTGCAGAACTTCCGGCTGATGCTGGGCGATTCATTTCGCCCCCTCATGTGGAGCAACGTGATCGGTTGCGCCATCGCGTTCGGCTGGAGCATGCTCACCGCCCTGGCGCTGCATCGGAAAGTCGCGGCCGTGTGACCGCCGTCGACGAAGCGGAAGGGGCAGAGGAGCAGGCGCTGCATGCCACGCTGGTGGCACCGGAGCTCCTGCACCACCAGATGGACGCGATCCACGAGGCCGCGTCCGACCTCGTGCTGGCGAGCCTGATTCCGGCGATCCAGGTGGCGTGGTCCGACGGCATCCTGCAAGACGACGAGCGCTGCCTGATCCTGTCCCTGGCGCGCGATCACGGGCTCGAGTCGAACGAGACGGCGATGGCGCGGGTGATGAGATGGCTCGAGGTGCCGCCGTCGCCGGAGGAGACGAAGGAGGCGATCGCGGCGCTTCGCTCGGCGGGCCGCGGCGACGACGAGTTGGCGCGCGTCGTCGACTGGGCGCAGGCCGTGGCGGAGGCGGACGGCGGGGTCTTCGGTCTGCGCGCCGTGAGTCGACCGGAACGCCAGACGCTGGAATGGCTCAAGTCGGCCCTGAGCGCGACGGGCCCCGTGCCCGCGGCGCCCGCGCCGGCCGGTCGCGAGCCGCCGGTCGGGAGCCGGCTCGCCGCCGTGGAAGTGATGCGTGACTTCCTGCGCGATCGCTTCGAGGCCGACACCGCGCATGTCGACGTCGTGCCGCGCGACGTGCGGACGATGTGGCCGCAGCCCTCTCCGTGGGGAGCCGACCGCATGCCCCCCGCCGTGTACGGCGTGCCCGAGGCGGAGCATCGGGACTTCATGGGCAAGATCATCGCCCGGTATGTTCGATCGCTGCGCGAGGGCTGGTACGAGATCGTCCGCGTGATCGCGGCGCACCCCGGCGTGGCGCCGATGGACGACGCCGAGCTGTGCCGGCTCGTACTGCAAACACCGTTCAGCCGCTTCCTCGTGCCTGCGCTCGACGAGGCGGACCGACACTTGTTTGCCGCCGACCTCCCGGCAGCCGAGCGCCTCGGCGCCGTCTACAAGGTGGATCACTCTCACCTCGCGAGTTGGACCGCGCTGCCGCGCCTGCGCGTGGCTCCCACCGTGGGCCTGTTTTCATTGAGAGACGACCGCCTCCATCCGGTGGCCATCTCGGTTCGCGGCCGGGTGTTCCGGCCGGGCGACGGCGAATCGTGGGCTCGCGCTCGCTACTTCCTGATCCAGAGTTGCTCCATCACGCTCGTCATTGGGGTGCACCCGTTTCTGCATTTTCCAATGGACTCCGTCATCGGCGTGAGCCGTGAAGTCTTTCCGCCCGAGCACGTCCTCGCCCGAGTGATTGAAGCCCACTCCTACCTTCACCTGCCGCTGGACTACGGCGTCTCGTTCAATGCCCGTTCCGTGGCCCACAACCACCAGCGCGAGATCTATGCTCCCTATCCCGTGCGACGGGAGGACGTGTTCCACGGAATCGCGGATTGCTACTCGGGTATCGCGGGCAACAGCGCCTATCCGGGGTTCCGCTACCCGATGGCGGCGCCCGCGTTCCCCGGCACGTACTGCCAGTTCCTGGGCCGTTATTACGACACGGTGCTCGCGTTCTGCCGGCGCATCGCGGCGCATGTTGCGCCCGACGATCCTCTCGTCACGCGGTGGGGTGCCGCCCTCGCCGACCTGCTCCCTGGCTTTCCGTCGCCCGAATCGCTGCGAAACCCGGAGACCCTGGCGCGGGCGGTTGCGGGCTTCATCCATTCGGTGTCGGTGTGGCACTCGGCCGAACACCACGCTTACGCAAAGGAGCCCGTCAATCGCGTACCCCAGCGGCTTCGCGTCGACGAACCCACGGGCAACGACCCGCCGGTGCCGCCGGAGCAGTGGCTTCGCCGGGTGGATATCGCCCGCCAGGAGATGGCGCGGCGCATGTTCTATGAAGCCCACACCGTGCGCCGCATCCTCGACGTGGACTACGGCTTCGAGGATCCGGTGCTGCGCGCGGTCGCCGCGGACTTCCTCGCCGATCTGCGCGCTTGCGACCGCGCCCAGGCGCACCGCTATATCGACCTCGAGCGCATCGCCTGCAGCCTCCAGTTCTGACCCTCGATCGCCCTCCTCAAAGTACCTGGCCGATAAAAACGTGACTGACGCAGCGGCATCATGATGCCGGTCGGCGCCGGCCTGCGCGCCTCGCCTGATTGCTGGCCCGGATGCGGTCAAGGAGGGACCTTCATTACAGCTCCAGCCCGAAGGTTGACGTAATCACCAGTATCGGCCAGCGAGATCTCGCAGCTCGCCCGGGAGCGAATCATGGAACCGCGTTCGCTCCTCCTATCCGTACACCCAACCGAAGCCGAGGGTTTGACGGAAAATGATTCGGGATGGAAGCTTCCTGCCCTGAAGGAGCACGCATGATTCGCATCGCTTTTCTTACGTTCTGGCTTCTTGCCTCCACCGGGTGCGCCGCTTCCACCACGTCGGCGGGGCCCTCCGACCTCGCAACCTTCGCCAGCAACGGTGCCGACCTGGCCGTGCCCGACCTGGCGAGATCCTGCGCAACGGGACTCAGGTTCGCGCCCAGGGTTGATTATGGAACCGGCAAGTGGCCCACTTCGGTCGCGATCGGCGATCTGAACGGCGATGGCACGCCTGATCTGGCGGTAGCCGACAACAAGGGCAGCACCATCAGCGTGCTCCTGAACCAGGGCAACGGCATTTTCGGCATGAAGACCGACTATCCCACCGGCCTCAATCCATTTCAGGTCGCGAGCGGCGACCTCAACGGGGATGGCCGGCCCGATCTCGTTGCGATCAATACCCTGAGCAACACTGTGAGCGTGCTCTTCAATCGCGGTAGTGGCGCTTTCGCCGATAAGACGGACTACCCGGTCGGGATGACTCCGCGATCGGTAACCATCGCTGACCTGGATGAAGATGGAGACCAGGATCTCATAGAGATCAACTCGGGAGGCAATTCAGTGAGCGTGCTCCTCAACCAGGGCGGCGGCACCTTCGCTCCCGGCATTGACTACCCCGCTGGCACTTCGCCCAGTTTCGTCGCCGCGTCGGACGTAAGCAGCGACGGTAAACCTGATCTCGTAATCGTGAATGTCGGCAACAGCACAGTGAGCGTGCTTCTGAATCAGGGCAATGGCGTCTTCGCCCCCAAAGTGGACTATCCTACCAAAGGCGTTCCGGCCAAGGCGGCGCTGGGCGATCTGGACGGCGATGGTGAGCCGGAGATAATCGTGCTTTCAGGTCAGATCGGCGTCTTCAGCGTGCTCCCAAACCTGGGCCGCGGCAGCTTCGGCGCTCGAGTGGACCACTCGATCGGGGGGAGCCTGGAGTCGGTGGCGCTCGGCGATCTCGACGGCGATGCCAAGGCCGACATCGTCATCGCGGACGGTCAAGGCCGGGTGTTGATGCTGCTCAATCAGGGCGGAGGGGCCTTCACCGCGCCCATGGACTTCGCAACCAGCGGCACACCGCTTTCGGTGGTCACGGGCGACTTCAACGGCGACGGAAAGCCGGATATCGCCACTGCGAACAGCGATGACAGCAGCGTCAGCATCATTCTCAGTCGATGCCTGTGAAATCATCGTGTGGAACCGCGTTCGCTCCTCCTATCCGTCCTGCACGCCGAAGAATCGTTCAGCGACGAGTCAGTGGCGTAAGTGAGCTTCGGCGGGCGCGAATGGGCGGGGCGGGATTCGCTGTTCCAGAACCTCCAGCAGCCGCTTCGCCAGGACCTCGGCCGAGGCGGGATTCTGGCCGGTTACCAGGTTTCGATCCTCGACCATGTACGGCTCCCATCTCTTGCCGCGGCTGAAGTTGACGCCGACCCTCTCCTTGATCTCGGTCTCCAGCAGCCACGTCGCCCTGGAAGCGAGCCCGACGGCCTCCTCCTCTTCGTTGGTGAAGCACGTCATCCGGTAGCCTTTGAATGGCGACACGCCGTGGATCCGGGTGGCAAGTATCGCGGAGGGACCGTGGCAGACGATGAAGAGCGGGTTGCCCGAGGCGAGCTGCGCCGTCAGAAGCCGTCCCACGTCGGCGTCGAATGCCAGATCCGCCATCGGGCCGTGCCCGCCTGGCAGGTAGACCGCGTCATAGTCCTCGAGGCGGACGTCCGATAGCTCGAGCGGCCGACGCATCACCTCCGCCGAGCGAATAATCTCTTCCAGCTCGAGGGCGCCCTGCTCGCCGCCCGCCATCGAGGGACGCAGGCTCATCATGTCGACGGTCGGGGTCACGCCGTTCGGTGTCGCGACGACGACCTCGTGGCCGGCATCGGTGACGATCTTGTAAGGCTTCGCGAACTCCTCGGCCCAGTAGCCGGTCGCGTGCCTCGTGCCGTCCTTCAGCACCCAGTAGGTCGCACCGCTGACTATGAAGAGTACCTTCGCCATGGCAACAACCTCCTATGGTCTCCGTGACGGCGATCATCCACGAGGCCGCCCGCGGTGCCGAGCCCTAGAGCACCGACCAGCCTAGCTTCCGTCGCCTCGCTTGCTGCGGTACTAGCCGTATTTGAACTCCGGCTTGCTCTGTCCAACCTCGATGATGTAGCCGTCGGGATCGCGGATGTAGCACCGCCACTCGCCGTACTTGTCGAGGGGCGGCGTGATGAACTCGGCTCCCCGACTCTTCCACAGCTCGTAGCAGGCCTGAATATCCGCGACCCGGAAATTCATGAAGCTGCTCAGGTGATTCGGGTCGGGGACGCTGAGCGTGACCGTCGACTTATCCGGCGTCGGCCCGCCCCCGACGTTCAGGATCATCCAGAGATTTGCGAGCTGAAGGTATCCGGGCGCGTTGCCGTCGCCGAGGCTGAGGATGCGAGCGCCAAACACCTTCTCGTAGTAGCGAGCCGATCGCTCCTTTCCAGCACATTGGGATCCTAAGCTTAGAATTCCACGTGGACAAGTTGTCGCG
>JADMIO010871481.1_pt1 | contig 41962 bp, 76 predicted proteins | sample 8958161 | NCBI WGS metagenome assembly JADMIO01 (sample SAMN16585339, study PRJNA669376) | soil metagenome | isolation source: Crop rotation soil | place: USA: Cullars Rotation, Alabama | collected 2011 | reverse complement strand
TGGAACTGCGCGCCTTGCAAGCCAAACTGGTCGTTCCACTGGCTGGCCTGCTGCGCGAGTTGCTGCGAGCGGAGTTGCGCGTCCATCTGCGCGAGTTGCACCTGAATCGCCCGCGCCGCTTCGGCGTCGCCGCTCTGCACCGCGAGTTGCAGCGCCTGCTGCAGTTGCGCCTGTTTCTGCTGCGCGACGCGACCAAAGAGCGACGCTTGCAACCCTTGCAAACCCTGCGCGGCGTCTTCGTTGATGCCTTGAACCTCGGTGTCAAACCCCCCCGAGGACTGGCCGCCGTTTAAGAGCCCGTTCGCGGCCGCCCGTTCCGCCGCCGCCGCGCGTTGCTGCGCGACCTGGCGATCCGACAGCCGCTGCGCCGCGTTCATCTGCGCGGCGATTTGCCGGTCGTTGGCGTCGACCGGCTTCTGGCTGCTCTGCAAGATGGCGAGGAGCTGCGAGCGAATCTGATTCTGAAAATCGGAACCCCCAGCCCCGCCCGAGCCGATCCCGCCGGGCACTCCTGCAGCCGGCGGCGGTGCCGTATAGACGCCGTTTTGCAACGTCCCGGCCCCCGTCCAGCCCGCGCCCAAGCCCCCAGCGCCAGCGCCGATCACGGCATCGATCACGGAGCCATCCGGCAACACGATCTTGTCGCCCTTGCCACCCGGCAACAGTTGCACGCCCGCGCCGTAATCGCTCTGATGCGCATTGACGAAGTTCGCGAGATCAGTGGGGTTGCGCACCGAAGACATGAGCGTGTCGCGGAACTGATCGCGATTGAACGTCCCGCTTGGAGGCGGCGGCGGGGGCGGCGCGGTCGCCGGTCCCGGTTGGGGCGGCGCCGGCATCTGGGGCCGATACCGCGGATCGGTGGGATCGTCGATCGGATTCGGGGAGTCGTACATAGCGTTAGCTCCGAGTCACTTCAAACGCGAGTTGGCCTTGCACGGAAAAGGAGCCGCCGGAGTCGTCGCTGAAGTTCGCGGCGGTATGTTTTTGGATGATGATCCAGTTCAGATCCGATCCGGCCTGCAGTGTGCCGGCGAGTTGGACCGCCCCGTTGATCAGCGAGCCCATTCCGCGGGTGTACCGCGCCACCGCCGTAAATCCCGCCGGCAAGCGGAGGTAAATCAGATTGGTCGCCGTGGCAATCGTCAGCGCGGTATTCAACAAGTAAAAGCTGTAGATCATCGTGTCGCCGACCAGCGTGTAGGCGATCGACGTCCCGGCGTGACTACTGGCCGGACCCAACGCCCAGCTGTTCCCCGACCCATCCACCCGGAGATACCCCGCGAGCCCGGCGCCATCCTTGACAACATCGACCCACTTGCCGAGACCGTCCAGCTTGCCGGTCCAGGTCTGCAACGCCGCGAAGGCGGCTTCAGGATCGGTGTGATCGAGAAAGAGGCCGCTCATCGGCGTTCCTGCTGGAGCACGGGAATCGCGAGCGCATCCAGCACCCACGCATTACTCGCCGCCGATCCATCGCCCAGTTGCGCTTGGATCGTTCCCGCCCCCGCCAAGGCCGAGCCCTCGAACTTTTTCAGCGTGCGCGTTTCACTCGCACCTGCCGAGAGGTCCACCGTGCTCGTGCGCGTCTCGATCCCGTAATCGCGGTCGACCGTCAAGGTGAGCGTGACGCCGGTGGCCACCTTCGCTAACACCTGCACATCGCTCAGCCCCGCATTGGTGCCGAGCGGGGCGGCCGCGAGGGGTTTGCTCTTTACGTACGCTTGAAACGCCGTCCCCGCGTCATCGGTGCCGGTATCGGCTTTCTGGATCGCCGTGCCACTCGCGCGGCCGATGTAGGGCTTTAGATCGCGGCTCATCGTCGCACCCAGCGTGTTGCTCATCAGCGTCGAGCAGCGCGCCGCCGCGAGGTTGCCCGTCCATTTAAACCAGCCCTTACGCAGCCGCCCGGCTTGGTCTGGTCCGGCCAGAATCGGATCGAACACCAGCAACGTGTCGGGGTCGTCACTGGATCCCGTGGCGATCCACAGCCACCATTGATGCTTGGCCGGGTAGTAGACCGAATGACTCACCACGGTGGCGGCGCCGAGATTCATCGACAGGTCTTCGTTGTCGCGCCAGAGGTATTGCAAGATCGGCGTGGTGCCGTTCATCACAATCCGAAATGCGCCGAGGTGCGCCTGGAAATACAGCGCTGGCCGCCCCGATTCATCAATGCCCACGGCGATCGACTTGTGCGAAACGCAACCAATGCCGTCGACCCATTTCTTCGGCAGATAGGGGGTGGCCACATCGCTCGTCGGCACGAGCCGGACGATCTGGCGATATTTGAAGGCGAAGATGATGCCGCCGAGCGGACCGCCGAGCCCCGTGATCCCGCCGCCGTCGTTCTCGTTCAGGTCGACCCAGTTTTTTTGGTTCGTCTGATTGGGCACGCGTTCATCGTCGGCGTCGTCGGTCGAGCCCAGGACGGGCGTATACCAGACGCGTGAGGTCTTGCCCCCTGAGGTCGTGCCGGAGGGTTCCCACGATCCCGCGCCGAGGAGTCGGTTGCCGTCCGTAATCAGGTATTTGACGGAGGGAAACAGGCCATAGGCCCCCGCCGCCGGTGCGATCGTCAACGCGCCATAGTTGGCGACGACGATCGAATCCACCTGGGTCGTGGTCGCAATGGCAATGGCCGCACCGCCGCCGGTGGCATCGACGCCGTAGGCCATATACCACGTGCTGTTGTCCGGCGAGACTTCGACTTCCCAGTGCGTTTCCCCTTCACCGGGTGCGGTCGGGCGGGTGACGGTGACGTTCGCGTGCGCGCCGTCCGGCGTGAAGCTCACCGAGGGCGTCGCCTCGGACCGGCGCACGACGTTCGTGCCCGTCCCGCTCCACTGCACGAAGCGCACGCGGTAGTATCGCAAGACCGCGGCATACACGCCCGCACCGCCGGAGTTCGCGGCCGTCGGGGCGCTGCTCCCGGGCGCAATGCCGACCCGGCGCACCCGGGGCGAGCTCAAGGCCGGGTCGTAGGCGTGCAAGCGGTCCTGGGTCGAGTCGTACGCCAGAAACAGCTTGCCATTGAGGCTCGCCGCCACGACGTCCTGCGGTCTGGTACTGATCGCATCATCCAGCGTGACGTTGGCGAAGCTGCTGCCGCCGGTCATGCGTTTGACGATGGGCGTGCCGGCGCCATCGATGCCCCAGAACTCGGCGGCGGTTTCATCCGCGCCGGGCACGTGGCGGAAGAGCGACTGCATCCCCGAGGAAAACGCCGTGCCGCCGGTATCGGTGACACTGCTCGTGCCCCCGCGCTTGCGGCCGATCAGCCCGTCCCAGCGATCGACATTGAGCATCTCGACGGCTTGGTCATCCGGCAACGCCAAGGGCGGGTCGGCGCCGTTGCGGCCGTTGAGTGTCCCGATCACGATCAGATGGTCGTGACGCATTAGGGCGCGGTCTGCTGGGCGGCGAGGGCCGTGATGATCACGCCGGCTTTGGCCAAGGCGATGGCGGCTTCAATCGTGGCGGCCACCACGCCGGTCTGCGTAAAGGTGCGGTCCCCCAGGCCGGGGACATTGACGTTGATCTGCACGGTATAGGTCGGCATCTAGCGGACTCCGGCCCCATCGCGGAACCACGCGCCGAGCCGCGAGCGTTCCAGGCGTTGCGCGCCGGCCACCGGGAGAAAGTCCGGCGCACAGGTCAGGAAGTAGCGGAGATCCGCCACCCCCGCCCGATAGCGCTGCTGCGCGCGGGGGGCGCGGTCGTCGTCCTGCTTCTCCCATTCGCGCCACAAGGCCCCGTCGACCAGCACGCGATGAAACCGCGCGGGGAACGGCGGCTCGTCGGTGCTGTTCACCATGTCGGGCACATGGCGCTCGCCTTCGAGGTAGTAGGTGATCACGCTCGCGGGCGTGGGATAGAGCGCAAAACTGACATAGCGCGCGAAGGTCTGCCCGATCGGAATCGTGGCCAGGGTCGTGCCCGCGCCGGAATCTTCCTGCAGCGTGATCGTCCCCACTGCCGCGACCGAGACGTAGAACTTCGTGACCTGGAGAATGTCGGTGAGGCTCGCGCTCAGCGACACCGCGGTCGTGCCGTTCATCGCGACCGAGAGGGTCGTCGGATAGCCGCCCGTCCGGATGCCTTCGAGAAACGCGGTCGTGCCGGCCCCGTCACTGGCGCTCGTGCTCTTGACAAAGAGCTGCGAGGCATCGGACGGCTGCACCGCCACCGGCTGAAACCCGAGCGGGATCCAGGTGTCCGGTGTGCCGGTGATGATGGTGGGATCCGGCGCGGCCGAGCGATACCAGTCCACACTCTGCGCCTGCAACCGCCGCTGATTACTCCGTTCGGTGATCGCATCAATCCGCGCGGTGGTGATCGGCACGTTGTAGACGGCCTGATTCGCCACCGACGCCATCGTCGCCATCGGTTCCTGCCGCGCGATCCACGCCGCCAGCCCCGGCTCGCTCAGGAGCTCCTGCAGGGTCTCATTGAGCCCGGCGGTCAACCGGGTGGTCACGGTGCTGTCGGGACTCGTCGCGTAATTGAGCTTGCGATAGAGGTCCGCCAGCATCGACCCGAGCGTCACGCCGCCACCGTCGCCTTTGTCCGCAGCGCCTCGACTTCCGCGCGCAGCCGCTCGAGCTCGACCTGTTCCGGCGTCTTCACCCGGAACGCATCACGGAGCATCGAGACGACCGACGGCAACGTGTCGCGCTGCTCTTTAGTCGGAAAGTCAAACCAGAGCTTGGTCAGTGTTCCGTTGGCGTTCCGCTCCCCGCGCACGGTGAGCTTTTCGAGTGCGCCGCCGATCCGGTGGAACGTGTATTCCCCGGGCTCGGCGAGGTTCAGCAGGTCGATTTCCGCCGCGGTGGTGGTGTCGTGCTCCAGGTCGTAGCCGGCCCAGAACATCTGGCACTTGAACGGGGGCCTGGGATCGTCCCGATCGCCCTTGGGCTTGCTGTAGACGCTGATGCGCGGATAGTCGATGTCGTCGGGTTCATTGGCTTCGCGCATGGCGTCCGCCTGCACGCGCGCCATTTCCTTCATCACGGTCGTGAGCTGATCGGCCGTGATGCCGCCCGCCTGCTTCTGTGCGGACAGGAGCGCGGACACCTGCGCGGTCAGCGCGGCGACCTGCGCTTTCAGATCCGGCTCGTCGTGCTCTTTCATCAGCAGCTTCGCTTTCTCGTCCGCCATTTATCCGCCCACCTTCACGTTTTCCGTCACCGGCGTGATGTTGCCGGCCGAAATGTCATCCGCCGTATTCACCGTCGCCGGCGCGGTCCCAACGACGGGGTTATCCCGAAATCCGGTCGACGTCGCCGCGAGTTCGACCGGCGGCACATTCCCGACCGTGGTGCACTCAAACGAGGTGCACTGACTGCCGACGACGGGGTTGTCGTAGCACTGCGACCGGCCCCGCTGTTTTCTCAACGCCATAAGCTCTGGATCCTTTCCGTCACCGGCTGCCGCCAGCGACGTTCCCACACATACGGACGACGAAAGAGCCGCACGCCATCCCGATCGGTGCCCGCGCGCAGGTACCACTCGCCGTCATAGGTCACGGCTTGGGCCGCTTGACTCCCGCGGCCGACATACTCGACGCCGCGCCGGGTTTTGAACCCCACCCACAGCGCGGGATCACGACGCTCAGTCATGCCGCTCCGGTGGTTGCACGAACAGGCGATTCCACTCGGGATCCAGCGATGCCAACAGGAGATCCCGCGCCACCTGCTCATAGGTCCAGTTCCCTTCGCCGACATGCGCGGTGGCCAGTCGCCCGTTGATGGTGGCGGCGAACCAGAAGCCATCGCGTTCCAGATGCACCCCGATTTGCGAGGGGTTGGCGTGGAGCGCCCGCAGACGCTCCACGACCCGTGCCCCGATCGCGCGCGCATCCCGTTCGCTGAGATGCGGCGCGACTTCGACGCCCGTGGGATTGATCACGCCGCGATGCAGAGCGACACGAAGTTGTTCTTCGCGGTGACGCCGACCTGCATCATGTGGCCGACGAGATTGGCCGTCGGCTGCGCCGCCGCCGTCCACACGTCCACCGATCCGGCCGCCGTCGCCCCGTTGATGACCGGCGCCGTGATCGCGGGCGTGCCGTTGATGAGGACCGACGCCGGCCCCCACGTCTGCAGCCAGCCGTACTGGGTGGCGGTGATGATGTAGCCCGCCACGCCGACCACCTTCGCCGTGATCGTGGTCGGGGTCTGAATCACGTTCTTGTACGAGTTGTGAATCAGCCCGACGCGCGAGGAGGTGGTGAGCGCCACCTGAATCGGATCCGACGGCATCAGCGTCAGCGTGAACGCCGTCGAGGCCGTGATGGCCGGATGGCCGGCCACCTGATAGGTATAGCCGTTGCCGGGCGTGGTATCGACCTGCAGGTAGCCTTCGGCGTAGAGGTTCGCCGCGCCAGCGGTCGCGCCGGGCGTGAACGTGAACGACGTCGCCCCAATCGCCACGGCCGGAGGGGTCTGCGCGAGGTGGTTGGCGATCGGCGCGGCCGACTGTTCGAGGTTGCCGGCCACGAGGTCGGAGGCGCCGGCCTGCGCGTAGCGGAAGACGCGCCCGTCCTTGGTGACGGCGCGGCGACCGAGTTCGTGCGTCTGCGTCGACGAGGACGTGAAACCGTCCTGGCCGTAGGCTTCGGGTTCTGCATTAAAGACGGGCATGATGGAAATCCTTTGCTCTCGTTAGTGGTGCGTCGGGGTCCGCGCGGACCTGCGCGGCCCCGTCGTCTTCCACTCGGGTTAAAACGGCTGCGAATCGGGCTTCGTCAACAGACCATTCGCCGTGGACACCGCCGCGGCAATCGCGGCGATCGCCGCGTTGATGTCCGTGATGTTCTGCGCGGTAATCGAGTTCGCCGACACCGTGGCCATCGTCGTCGTTAACGTCGCGTTATTCGTCCGATGCGCGGCGAGCAACGTCTGCCACGCGGCGATCCGATCGGCATAGGCCATCGCAGACTCCTACGTGATCGAGGTCACGACGCCCAGGCGCCGGCGGTTGGTGGTGATCAGATTGCACATCGTGCGGACCGGATACACCGTGAGGGTCTGATTGCTCGGCCGCTGCGACTCGAGCATCTTGAACCACGAGCCTTTCTTGTAGGCGAGCTTCAGGAACTTCGGATTGAAGAAGTAGAGCGCGCCCGCCTGGCACGCGACGTCGTAGGCGAGCTTGGCGCCCTTGAACTTCAGGTTCTCATTCATGAAGCCGCCGTCGGCCTCTTCCTTCGAGGTGAACCGCTCGTTGGCGAGCAGCAGCCCCTCGAAGAGCTCGAACGACGCGCGGTCGGTGACGGCCACGGACGGATGCTGATCGCCCATGCCGTTGCTGCACTGGTTGTAGATGGAGCGCATCGCGGCGCGCAGGTTGTCGCCCGCGCTGGTCGTCTTCGTGCCGGCGGTCTGCTTGCTCCGCCAGAACGTGAACGTGCTCTGGTTGATCGCAAGGACCGAGGTCGACGTGGTCGGGTCGTTGGGAATCAGCGACTGGAGCCCGCCGATGCCCTTCGAGCTGTTGGCGGTGCCATCGCTGAAGATGTCCGTATTGATGGCCGAGCGCATCGAGTTCTTGAGGTTCTCGAGCTTCGCCGGCAGCAGGCCAAAGACCTTGCCCGCGCCATCGTTGCGGTCCGCTTCGAGGTCGGAGAGAATCGCCGTTCCGGCGTATTCCTTCCACTGGCCCTCGGCTCGGTCGAACACGTCCACGCGGGTCGTGGAAATCGTGTCGGTGTCGCTGTAGCTCGAGACGGTCGAGTTCAGCGCATACTCGAGTGGGATGGCGATGTAATCGCCCCCATCGAGGCCCAGGAATCCATCACCCTTGGAGAGCTGATAGAAGACCCAGTAGTCGTTGTTGATGTTGTCGGTCGGCTTGTCGCCAACGACGGCTTCCCAATTGGAAGCAACGCGCTGGCCGACGTTCGGATTCGCCATTGACAGTCCTCACTTCCACGACAGCGACGCGTCGTGAAACGACGTCGGGCGCTTCGTGGCGGTGACGGCGGCCCCGGCGGGATTGACACTCCCGGTCCCGGCGGCCGCTTTGGTTTTCAGTTCGTCCAGCATTTGCGTGCGGGTCTGATCCCGATTGGCGAGCGTGCTCCCCACCACCTGGTGCCAGGCTTTGCGCAGGGCCTTGTCTGCTGCGCGCTGATCATTCGGATCGAAGGGAGGCATGGCATCGAACACCTTAGCGATCTCCGCCTCGTGCTCCTTAAAACCTGGGAGCATTTGGATGGCTTCGCTGTAGATGTCCTGCACCTGCGTGTCGAGTTCGCGCTGGGCCTGGATCGCGGCGTCACGGTCCTGCCGCGTCTGGAAGTCCTGCTTGAGCGGCGCGACTTCCTTCTGCAACGCTTCCTGCACCGCGTGTTGCACGATGGCTTTCACGCGGTCGGCGGAAAACGTGTGCGTCACCACCTGCCCGTTGTTGTCCACCACCGGAATATCCGGGGAGAGATCGACGGGTTGGGGGGCGCGGGCCCCGAGCACCCGCGCGGCTTCGGAGCGCACCAAGGGGGCGAGCGTCGGATCGGCGACCGCCTCCCCCAGCACCTGCCGGATGTAGCCCGCGCGGTCGGACTGGTACAACTGACCGAGGCGCATCGCGTCTTCGACGGCGGTGCGATCCACGGTTTTCGCCCAGCCGAATTGCTGCTCGAACTCCTGCTTGGCTTGCTCGGCGGCTTTGATCCGCGCGTTTTCCAGCGCGGTCTTGTGCACGTCGAACGGGATCGGGCCTTTCGGCTCACTGGGTGAAGTCGCACTGTCGGTCGCCTGACCCTCCGCCGGCGCTGTGGTGGCCGCTCCCTCGGGCGCGGGGGTCTGAGACGAGGCCGCAGTGGCGTCCGTCGCGAAGGCTTCCGCGAAACTCGGACGCTGGCTCGGAGTCGGCGCACTCGCGGGCGCACTTGTGGCAGGCGCAGCCGGAGCCGCGGGGGCGGGACTCGCGGGCGTAGGTGTTGAAACGGTCGTCGCGTCCATCGGTCCTTTCACGTGCGGCGTGTGGTGCCGCGGCCCAAATCGAGGGAGCCAAACGAAAAGGGGCCGTCACAACCCGCACCCAGCGTGCGAACTGCGACGACCCCTTCTCGTCAGCGTCCCTTTGTCGGTGAACCGCGCTAGGGATGTGCGCGTGTCCCCGCTCTGATCAGGAGCGGGTAAGGCTCAACCGTCAAACTCGTGTTACTTCATGTCTGCTCTTCAAACCACTTCGCGATGACCGGTTGCCCACATGCGGGCGTGCGGCAGGTCACCGTGTGCCACTTCGTATCGCGGTTCCACGGCCGAAAGGGCGGCTCCAAGTAGCAGCCGCATTTGGGACACATCGGCGGCGTCGCCTTTAACGCCAATCGGGCATGCAGCTTGTCCGTCTCGTCGCCGCAGTCGCGATCCTGAATCACTTGATCCCCAAGAGCCTCAGTGCCTGCGTCCAGTTCGACTCGTGCATGTCAGCACCTGCAAGACCATCGGATTCATCGCTGAAACACCGCGCCCTGTAACATCCGCCAGATATCCCCGGGTCGATAGTCCTTGAAGTCTCCGCGCGTTTCCGTCACCGTCTCGCCGGCTGCATGGCGCAAGGCCCAGATGTCGACCGTGCAGTTGGAAATCTGCTGATCGGTCGGTTTCGAGCTTTTCTTGCCCCAGTGCTTCACGACTTTCATGGGCGCACCACCGTCGCCGGGATCGGCATCCAGACCTGCCCACAGGCTTCACAGACCACCCGGCCACTCGGCTTGGTGATGACGCGCGGCTCGCGGCAGTCACAGAAGCGATCCATCAGTCGCGGTCCTCGTTCCATCCACGGCGATAGTTCGACACGACGTCGACGTGATTAATCGCGAGGCCACAGCGGTAGCACACGCGCGTTGCCGTCGCATACTCGTCATACATCAGATGACCGAGCCGAATGCAGGCGGGCACGACAGGCTTCGGATCGCGCGTTCGCTCTAGTCTGCCCTCTGGCATCAGTGCGTCGCCTTCTTCGTCGCGGTACTCAGCGGATTGCGGCCAATGTATTTCCGGCATGCGCACTCCATCCGCCAGAAGTTGTCACTCTGCGCGTTCTGCCCCTGCAAGGGTTCCTTGCAGCGCTCACACCGCAGCCCGAGCTGAATGTCTTCGCAGTTGCGCGCGAAGATCGCGAGCATCCGCATGAACTCCAGCGGCCAATGGACTTCCGGCCGCTCCGTGCTAATCGCGCCGCCGTCGGGCGTAAAGAGAATGCCGCTCATATCCAACGACTCGTTTTGTCCGACTTGTCGGTCCCGGGCAGCGGTTGATGCCGCACAAACTCCATCAGCCCGTGTTCTTTCAGATACCGGCGCTTCTCCGATCGGCTCGTGAAGTGCACGACACTCCCATCGGGCGCGAGATCGGGCAGATGCTCGTCAATCTCGTCCCCGAGTTGCTTCAGGCCGACCAATGGAAAGCCGTGCTGATTGCGGCCACCGCAGAACGGAAACTCTCCCACCTGGAGTTCCTTGCCGCACTTCTCGCAGATCGTGCTCACTTCTTCCCCTTGCGCGCGGTGAGCTTCCGATGCAGGGCCTTCTTCACGGGCGACTCGCCGTCATCGATCGACGGATACGCCGCATGCACCTTCGCGCGAATCGCGTTCGGGTCGTTCGCGTAATGCGCCATCGACAAGGCCGCCCGTGCGTGGTTCGCATCGGGGATCGGGAAACTCCGATCCGGTCCGGCAAACTGCGAGGACGGGATCGCCTTCCGCTCAGCGGCGTTCAATTTGCTCATTACATGACGCTCCCAGCTTGCGCCTGCGTGCCCGTGCCCGGCATCCCGCCGGTCTGTTCCGCCTGATGCTTGTCGAGCGATTCCATCGGCGCGACTTTCCCGCCGTGCTCGGTCTGCGGGGTATTCGCCGATCCGGCCTGCGCGCCCGAGACTTGCTGCAGCAGGAGACTGTTTTTTGCGGCCGCTTGCGCTTCGGTAATCGCTTCGGGGGGAATCGTGATCCCGCACTGCTGCGCGATGGCAATCACCAGCGCGAACTGCGGATTGAGCGGGTTTAGATCGTCACCCTTGAACGCAAACCCCGGCTTGGTCGGCTCGGGTTGCTTCTGCGGCGGTTGCGGATTGAACACTTTCGACCCAAACCCGAGTCGTTTCAGGAGTTCCTTCGCAAACTGCTGCCGATTCACCGCGGGGTCGTTGGCGAAATACGTGTAGTACTTCATCAACCGATCGAGGTCGGCCGCGGTGTCCTGCCGGAGCGTCGAATTGGCCATCGCGGTAAACGCGAGCGCCGCGGGCACTTGCTTCCGCCAGCTGTCCCACTGCTGCGCAGCTTGCGGGCCAACGATCTTCGCGGCCTGCTCCACCGGGAGAAACCGCATCAGGAGCTGGGAGTATTTGGTGGCGCCGCGGATATACCAGTCGAGGAAGACCCCGCGCTCGAGCCCGAGCCTGGCGTTGACGTTCGACTGTTTAATGCTCGCCTCAGTTGCCGTCTGGTCCCCGGTGGCATTGACGCCCGCCTGCTCCGCATCGAGGGCATGGGTCCGCGCGAGGTCGTTATCCAGGTAGTCATTGAAGCTGAAGTTCTCCCGCGGATAGCTCCCGTGCGGCAGTTCCTGAATCGACTCGCCGGCAAACGCGTCGCCCGGCAGCCCGATCATCCCGCCAATCGGCGAGCGGACGATCTTCGCCAAGGCGTCAGTGGGCATCACGTCGGTGTTGTATTTCCAGCGCAGGATGTTCGCGTCGCGCTGCTCCACCATCTGCCCGCGGAAGCGATTGAGCTCGTTCACCAGCGGGCGCGAGATGGTGCAGTCGCTCGGGATATAGGGCGTATCCGTCAACACCCGCAGCGTGCACGGATGAATGCAGTTGCCGAGGAGCGAATCGGGCGACAGCTCGCCTTTGGGCGTGAGCGTCTGGAACGGCGAATCCTCATGCACCGCGGGGGTGTCCTGCCCGTCCATCAGGATCAGCAGCGTGTAGTGCTGCGGATGCGGGCGATCGTCCCGATAGATCGCCGACTGGTAATAGATATAGGTGCCGCGCGCGACTGCATCGCCCGACGTATTCCCGATCCCGTAGTCGAACCTGAGTTCACTGTCCGGGGCCGAGCCCGTGGCATTCGCCGGCAGCCAGCCTTTGCGCTTGGCGACTTTCAGCGGGATCTCGAAGTCATACGCGAGCCACGGCGCTTTGTCCCACAAGGTGGTGCGCAGATCGTGCGGCGCGAGGGCTTGGCGGGGCGAGAGCCACGACCAGAAGACATCCTCGAAGACCGGCGAGGGCTGCATCACGGTCTGAAACGTCGGCGTCGCCGCGCCCAAGCCCAGCACGGCTCCAGGCGCGGGTTGCGTGCCGGTCTGGATCTGCATCGGGACGGGGACGGAGACGTTCTCGTAGCCGAGCACCGTCCAGCCCACGCCAGCCGGGCAGAGAATGTCGAATAGGACCCGATGTGCCAGATCCTTCGCGTGCACGCCGTCCAAGCCCAATTTCTCGTTGAGGATCGTGGCGTGCGTGTCGATCAGCGCCTCTTGGCCGTCGAAGAGCGGGCCGGCAATGGCGGTCAGGTCCGGCCGCTGATAGAAGAGATCGGCTTTTTTCCGTTCGACCAGCGTAAAGTCGCGGTTCGTGTTCAGCTTCGAGCCGTATTCGTCGGGGTCTTCATGGGGTGCCGGCGCATAGGCTTTGAGATTCGCGTCCCACCAGGTCTGCACGGTCTTGCGGATCTGGCGCGCTTTTTCCAGATTCCCTTTCCACAGCGCGAGATCGTCCGCCGACAGCGGGAGGACGGCGTTAGGCAATCCGCACCTCACGCCCACCGAGCGGCCCATGCGGCCTCGTGCGCGCCGCTAAGGCTCGGAGCGACATCTCCGGCACTGGTCCTGTGTGGCGGGACTCGGCGCGCGGGGCTGGATGGCTCATGGCGCCATACCGCCACGCGTCTAGCGCGTGATCGTCGCTGGTCGTGTCCACATCATCAGGGTCGGTCTCACTGGATTTGGCTCCGGCGATCGAGCGGGTCAAATACCGGCAATCCGGATGGACGAGGCACCAGGGATCGCCGTCCGGCGCAAGACGCAAAATCTGATGGCAGCGCATCCAGCCGTTGTAGCGCTCGTTATCGCCAGCGGTCATCGGCATCTTGGCGAGGGCGAAGGTCTCGCCGACGCTTTCACCTTGGGTCTTCGTCTTCTTGGCGACGCCCGTCTTGGCCCAGATCGCCGGATCGGCGTACGTCGTGATGTGCCCCTTCAGGCCCAGTTCCTGATCGCGCTCGCGGATCCGCTTCACCACTTCGGACACATCCATCCGCTGGAATTTCAGTTCGGACCGGACATAGAGCCGCCGATCGGCCAGCACCGCCCACCAGAGCACGCAGCCGGGCGCGTTGTAGCCCCAATCGAGCGACCGGAACCACCGCACTCCGGCGGGCACCTCGATCATCCGGACATGGAGCCGATCCGACCATTCCCGGAAGAATTGCCCGGAGAAGACGTGCCAGTCGCCGTGCCGGAGCTGTTCAAACCGGACGGCGGACAAGACCGCGAGGGTGTCCTCGTACTCGGGATCCTGATAGGGGTTGTCATCGAGAGTGGCCGGGAGGTAGGCCCACTGCGACGGATCGTATTTCGTCCGCAACGCGGGGTAGCGATCAAAATCCGGCGTGTGGTCGATGAACATGTCGCACAACCACGCCGCCGAGGGACCGCCCGGATTGCTCACCGGCAGAAAGCGCGGACGCACGTCTTGCCCGTTCAGATCGCGGTAGACTTTCCGCGCGCGCGTCGAGAGCTCGCCGAGCGGCGTCACGCCTTCTCCGTCGACGGGCGTTTGGCTGGCCTCATCGCAGACGATCGCCCCGTATTCGGTCGACAGGTACCGATTGACCGCCTTGGCGTCGGCCATGTGGCCGCAGTCGATGAATGCGCCGTTCATCCGGAAGCGGGCCTCCGTGCCGACCATCTCCGCGCCGAGGAGCGGCAATTCTTCCTGCATCCGCCGGATATGCGTTTTTTCCAACTGCTCCCAATTTTCCCGCGTCAACAGCGCTTCGTGCTTCGGCGTCGTCAGTGACCGCTTATAGAGCCACCAGCGAACGCCATGCGATTTCCCAGGACCCGCCTGCCCACCCCACAGGATGTTCTTCGCTTGGCACTCTTCAAAGAGCGCCTGCGACGGGAGCGGGACGTTCAAACAGACCGTGGTGCCACTCGGAACGCCCAGCAACCGCGCGTGCGCCTTCTCCATCGGCTTCACGGTCAAGGCATGCGCCGTCTGCCGCGGCCAGTCCACCGGACAGAGCCAGCAGCGCTTCTGCAGCACCTCGGCGACCACCAGCGCCCGGCCGCACCAGCAACACACCGCTTTGGGGTGCTGTGTGCCGACGGGCGCGTCCAGCGTCACGCTCATAGAGCCTTCTCGCCGATCGCTACCCTAGGTCCAGCACACCGTCAGATCCGCCGCCGTTCCCGTCGCCGTCACAATCGTCAGCCCGGTGTTGAACACCACGTCGTAAAACAACGTGCTGACCTGCGCGGTCGTGTCAATCACCGCGATCACTGTCCCCGACCCCGCCGTGTTGTCATACACGGTCGCCACATTCGCCGACGCGCCCTTCGTGTTGATCGAAATGGCGTGCAGCAGCCCCGAGGACGTCTTCGGCGTCGTGGTCGTGTTCGACGTAATATGGGTCGCGGAGTACCCCTCGTAGACCAGCTTGTTGCCGTCTGGCAGCGCCATCCGTCAGCAGCCCTTCTTGCCCGGCTTCTTCTTGCCCATCGCCCTTTTTCTTTCCGGCGCCCCCAGAGCGCCCTTTGCGTCACCCGCCCCCGTCCGGCCTACTAGGCCCGGCGCCCCGGCTGGGTCCCCCGCGGGGTCGGTCGCCGCGATCTCGATTACTGGGAGAGCCCGCGCACTTTCGCCTACAGTTAGCGGGGATTTACACAGGCTATCTACTGCGCCCAACTCACTTGGTGTCTGATAATTGGCGATTACGTTAACCTTCACGTCGGACTGCTGGACCCCGAACTGGATGACGACCTTCGGGGCAGAGCTGTCATCCTGGCGGCGGCCCCATTTCTCGGGGGATTTGCGCTCGAGGAGCGTCATCCCGGCGGCCCAGAATTGCGGCTGTGTGCTGGCTCTGCGCACATTCGCGACCAGTCCGGCTTCCGCCGTGGCTTCCGCCTTTTCGAGGGCGTCCACGAAGGCGATCGCGGCTTCATCACCGTGCTCGGCGCGTTTAAGCCAGTTGTAGAACGTTTGCTTGGAGATGCCGGCCAGGCGCGCGGCGGTTTCCCGGTAGTTGCCGTCGGCGATAGCGGCGAGAAATTGCTGGACGGTGTGAGGGTCGGCGAGTGTGCTGGGCGCACCAATGCGCACCGAGCTCGCGTAGGTGTCCGCGATCTGCTCCGCTTGCACTTTGAGGGTGAGCGAATCGATCGGAATGGCTCCTTCGGAGCGGAGCGGGCACTGGAGAGCGCGTGCCCAAACGCTCCTAAGGACAAGCGTGCGCGATGGCCGTGGATTACGGAAGAGGGTAGCGGACGAAACGGATTATCTCGGCGCGTCGCGGACTATCATTCCTATTGCTTTCGAATTGCGTAAATCAGCCGTTTCCAGCGGTAGTCCACTCGTTGCGCCAATCGAGCACGGCCCGAGGCGGCCAAACCTGCCAATCGTAACGACCGATCCCGAACTCATAGAACCGGCGCTGCTTCGGATCTAACGCGTGAATAAAGACATGCCACGAGAACGGCCCGACAGACCAATAGCGCAGACTGCCCTTCCAGCTCATGCCGAACGCCTCACTGAGGGCTGCCGACGATCGCGGGGCGGCTGATTGAGCACGCGAATACACCGCCCCACGCGGAAGGTCTCAAGCAACCCTGCCTCGAGCCACTTATAGACCGTCTTGCGATTGGCTTGGTAGAGCACCGCGTAGGTGCTGATGCTCACCCAGATCGGCTGCGGGGCGGGCGTCAATCCACCTCCGCATAACAGACCTCCCCGCCGACGGCCACGTTGGCAGAGAGATTGAGCACCAGCGCTTCCCCACTCGCCGTCTTCACCCAGCCGATCGGGCTCCACGGCGCCACCTTGCCCGTGTTCGCCACGAGATACGCCAAGCCCGTCTGATCCGTGGTATTGGAGCGCCACTTCACGTTGACCGTGCCGTTGGCCATGTAGTTGTACTGCAGCACGAGGAGTTTCTTTCCGCTCACCGCGCTGACAATGGTGTTGTCCCCGCTGCTGCTGACGGCAATCGCCGCGTACTTGGGCGCGAGCGGGGTTTGCCCCTGAAAGGCACTCCCGATCTGTGGGGACTGCGCGGCATCACTCATAACGCATCCTCAATCGCCCGGCTGATCGCGCGCTTGGACACCCCCGGAAACGCATCGATCAGCGCCGCATAGACCTGGTGGCGCTTGGCCTCGCCGCTGCGCTCCGGCCAGCGCGTCTCCTGCTCGTGGATGAGCACCTGCGCGTGCTGGGTGAGCGCATCCAGTGGCACCACGGGCACCGGTTCGTCAATCCACCGCGCCAGTGCGCGCAGCTGGGACGCGAGCCATCGTCGCAGACGCAGCATTAACCGGCTCCCATCAGCGGCAAGCGTGAAATGAACGTGACCAAGGAGACCCCCGGCGTCAGCCCCACAAACTGCCAGGCCACCGCGCGACTGTTGCCCGCGTACGAATGGCCGCCGCGATAGCGAATGGACTTCCAGCGCCAGATCGTCACAGGCAGGTCTTGATCGTAATCAGCGTGGCGTCTGCGCCCGCCGAGGTGAACTTCAGCGTGACCACCGTGCCGTTGAGATCCGCGGCCGCGAGGTCAATCTTGTAAATCCCGTTGGCCACTTCGGTCGCGGGCGTATTCGTCAACGCGCCAAAGGCCCCACCATCGATGGAGACCGCGCCGGCAACCGTCAACCCCGTCTTGCCCGTGACGTGATCCGTCGAATCGGCCATGAAGAACTCGAAGTTCGTCAGGGCCGTGTTCTTCTTGATGCCTTCGGGCAGGTTGTCCGTCTTGGCCTTGATCGCGGCGATGCTCGCCCCGGCGAACGCGGTCGAATCACTCAGAATGGCGTCGCGAATCTCGTTGACGGCCGTGGTGGCGAGTTCCGCACTGCCAATCGCATCGGTGGCAATTGCGGCGGCGTCAATGGCGCCCGCCGCAAAGCTCGCGGCGGCAATCCCGCCCGTGGCGACGCTGCCAACGGACCCGGTGACGTTACCGCCCACGTTGCCCGTCACCGAACCGACCGCACCGGTGACCGAACCCACGGCGCCCGTGACTGAGCCGACCGACCCTGAGAGATTGCCCGTGACGTTGCCCGTGAGATTGCCGCGGATATCCACCCCACCGGTCCCCGCGACACCCTTGATGCCGTCTGATGTACCACCGTTGCCGCCCGTGGCCGTGATGCCGTGCATGCTCGTCCCGGTGGCGGCGATGTTGAACCCGTGCCCGCTCGTGGTGGTGACCTTCAAGCCATCGCCCGAGGTCGCGCCGCCCACCAACTCAAAGGCCGCGCCCGTTGCGCCACCCGTGCTCTTGATGCCGTCGCCCGAGCCGTTACCCGCGATTTTCAGCCCCACGCCGTTGCCGCCAGAACTTGAGATGGTCAGCGCATCGCCCGAGCCGGTGATCGTGACCGGCGCATTGGTGCCGGCGATGAGCACGCCGTTCGCGGCCCCTGGCGTGGCATTGGGGAGCGCCGTCAGGCCCGCGCGCACACTATCGGCCAGATCCACCGCATGCTGCGCACTGGCGTTGCCGTAGGTTTCGATGATGAAGCTTTGATCCTCAACGGCTTTGGTGGCGGCGTCGACCACGGTGACGACGACCTGCGCGGCTTGGAGCTCGGTCGCCGTCAGGGAGAAATCCCAGATCGCCCCATTGCCCATGGTGATGGCGGTCGGCAGGTTCGTGACGTTCGCCGCCGCGCCGCCATCCTTGGAAATCTTCACATCCCCCGCGCTCGGGGTCCAATCCGCCGACACCGCGAAGTCCACGACCGCGCGCTTCACGATGGGAATGTAGATATGCCGCGCAACGCCGTATTTCGTCAGGAAGGCGGCCATTTACGCCGCCATCCGCTCTGGCGCGTGATACACGCCCGTCGCCGTCCCGCGCCCCACCCCGCGGATCTGCCGCTCGAGCTCGGGATAGGTGACCCCGCCACCCCCACCGCCCCCGCCGGCTTCGGTGAACGTCGCCGCGAGGAGCGCCCAGTTGGAGCTGAGCACCCCCACCGTCACCGTTTGATTCCCCGAAAACGGGCCGTTGGTGTCGCAGATGTGTCCGCCGCCGTCATCTTGCCGATGCGTCCCGCCGGGCGAGGTGACGTTGACGAAGGCATAGCCGTTGATTTCCTTCGCGAACATCACGCCCCAGGCATTCGAGGCAAAATTGAGCTGCGACGACGTGCTCACCGAGGTCGCCGAGGTGGCCGTGCCGCTGCCGGACACATCCAACGTCCCCGCTCCGGTGAGACCAATCGCGTAGCCCTCGGTAAACCCCGAGGCACCCGAACAGGTGATGGTGACGCTGCCGCTATACCCAGAGCCGCTGTTATTCCCCCACCAGAGGGAACACCAGCGGTCGCCGGGGCACTGGGCTTCGTTGATCTTCGCGAGACTCACGCCGCCTGCGGTGACGCCCGTGATGTCATTCGATCCGCCGGTCCCGGCATAGACGCCGACACACAGCAAGACCCCGGTGCCGGAGCACACGTAGCTAAAGCTGAAATTGCCGCTGGTCAGATTGCTGCGGGCCGACGTGTCGAGGGCAATCGCCATCGAGCGCTAGACACCCGCGAGCATGCCGAAATCGGTCGCGATCTGACTCCGAATCGCCGCGTCCGTGGCATCGGTTACCAGCGCGCGCTTCGAGGCGTCATACGAGAGGTTCGAGTTGATCAGGTTCGTCCGCGTGACCATCACATCGGCGAAGGTATCCGCGACCGACGGGGTGTTCAGCAGCTTGATGGCGAGGGCTTTCTTGGTGTTGTACTGCGGGTCGGCGGTGTTCTGATAGGCGGCAACGGCTTCGAGCATGAACAACGAGCGCAGTCGCAGGCGGAAATTGCCGTCCTGTGCCAGCGCATTGCACTGATCGGTAGTGAGCGCCATCAGTCCCCCAGCGGGCCGACGCGGGCCACGGGCCGTGTGGCGGGCGGACCCCGCTCCTAGTCTACGGCTGAGTCCTACGCCCTATGGGGGATCTTCCTGTTGACTGTCGCAAGATGTAGCAAGAAACTGCCGAAGCGCGACGGCGGGAATGAGCCAGTTGCCCCCCCGTTGGCCGTAGCGGGTGCGCCGCGCCAGCAGCTTGCCCGACCGGATGTAGCGGCGGACGCTTTCCTCGCAGCACTTCAACCGCTTGGCGGCAATGCGGACGGTGAGATATTCCTGCTCCATCATCGGCTGGCGCGCTCCCGGGCGTGGCGTTTCCGCTGACTCTCCCGCATCCGTTGACGGGCGTACCCGCCCAACGGACCGCGAGCCTGATGCGATTTCACGGCCGCGATCGACGCGGTGGCTTTGGTAAAGCCGTGACGGCGTTTGTCGAGACGCTCGGTCATGGCTCCTCCGCTGTCGGCGGATCGGGCAGCGGCATCCAATGCGTTGGCTCTAACAGGCCTCCCTCATATGGCGCTTCCCAATCGTCAAAGAGGGTTTCCCATTTGCCGATCCGAACGCCTTCGTGTCGTCCGTACACCAGCACGTAAGTGCCATCTTTCGGCGCAGTGTTAATTGGTTGCCAGTCGGTCATGGCGGGGGGGCCTGCGCCCCGAGGAGATCCGCGCCTTTCGCTTTCTCTTCAAAAATCTTCACCGCGCCTCATTTTCCCCTTGACAACTGATAATCAGCTGATTATTATGTGCATATCAAGGAGATGGACATGAGCCACGCACTGACAACCCCCACCGCCAAGATTTCGGCTCGTATTCTCGCCCTCGTCGCGACGGGCGTGACTCCGATCGACGCGCTCCGGACCATCTGCGGCGCCGACCTCGTGGATCGCATGATCGACGAGCTATATACCGAGCTGCGCGCGCAGGCGGTGCGCTGATGGAGGCGGTGTGCTGCACGTGCCCCGTCATCACCGGCGGGGCCGTCGCCCTCTCCGATCGGTGTGCTTTGCATGGTTCGAGGGGCGCCGCCATCCTGGAAGCTCGCGCGAACCAGGCGCGGGCGATGGAGGCCTGGAAAGCCGCCAAGAGCCGCACCGCTCGCCTACACGCCTCTGAGGATGTTGAGTTCTGGAGCAATAAACTAGCCTTTTTGGAATGCGCCAAATGAACAAAAACAGGCTGACTGGCGGCGCGCGGGCACATTGTCCCTACTGTGGTCGTCCACCCGAGCCCACCGCAGCGCCGAACCGGCGCGACCAGATCACTTGGAAGATCGAGAGGCGCGCTGACTTCAGCGACAAACTGGTCCTGTTGATCCGCGGTATCGACCGGATGCGGTGGGTCGTCACCGAGTTCAGCATCAGGCCCGAAGACGTGCTTTCTCTCCGGGCGGCCCTGAACGAATGGGATCAAACAAATGGTATATCTCTTGAGAAACATCGACCCTGACCTTTGGGCACGCGTCAAAGCCCGCGCCGAGGACGAGGGCCACTCGTTGCGGTGGGTGATCCTGCAACTGCTGACACGGTACGCAGATAAAGGCTTCAGGAAGTGAACCCATATCCAACTAGGAAGCCGTCTCACAGGCGGCAAAGATCCGCGAGCGCCTTGGCACACAGGTGCAGTTGATAAGCCCGATGCCCCATGGGGCTGTCGGGGTTGCTATAGTCATCGATCTCGTTCGCTTGCTTTAACCATTCGTCATAGAGCGCCCGCAGCCGGGCGAGGAGTCCGCCATCGGCAGATTCCGCGATGAGAAACTTGGCAGCGGCGCGACAGTCTCGCGCGAGGTCAACGTAATTGCAGTGGAGAGGCCGGTCATCGGCGAGGGATGCCGCGTTCTCAGCATAGGTGTCCAGGCGCAGCGCTAACCCGAATCGCTCCGGATCTTCAACGCCCGCTCGTGTCACCTTGCCCGTCCGCGCATCCAGCCAGTAGTCGGCGCCGGCGCTGTTGCGCGTCTCGGTCACGGTTGATGCTTCTGGCGATTCTGGCTGAGCACCTGACGGCTCGGCGGGATGATTGCTCGGCACCGTCTGGTCCGAAAACGTGAGGTGCGGGGCGCGGGAGACGCGCGCGGCGTCGGCAAGCGCTGCTTGCAGGTCGTTCGCCCATCGCTCCGGCCACGCGACGTTGCACTGACCCACAATGGCGATCGTCAACATCTCATCGCTGACTTCGCGCACCTTCTCCCCGAGCGCCAGCAGCCGGGCGGGGAGCCCGGGATCGGCTAAGCCAGCATTGGGCACAGTGCCAGCAGCAGAACCGTTCACGCTGTTTGCCTCGGCGGCGTTGCCGGAACCGTCGTCCGCACCAGTCGCACGTGGTATCCATACCTCCTCCTGCGGGGCGCGGGAGACGCGCGCGGCGTCGGCGGCTTCCTCGGCTTGTTTATAGCCAGCCTCCCAACACATCTGCCCGTAGGCCATGAGGCGCGGCATGATCAGATCGTCCACGCGTCCGGCATTCACGTCGGCAATCGTGTGCTCCTGCCCTTCGCCGTGGCCTTTCACGCGCTGCTCGACCAGTTCCGCCTGCAGCTGCGCGATCGCCTGCGCCTGCGCGGCGAGTTGATTCGAGAGATCGAGAATCAGTCGCTCGTTCCCTTCCCACTGCGCCAGCGCCTCGGGAAAGTCACCATTGAAGGCTTCGCGCCACTGCTCGATCTCTGCCTTCAGTTTCTCGATCTGCTGCGCCTGCGCCGTGAGGAGGCCCAATAAGGTGTCGAGGTCATCATCAGCCGACGGCTCCGCGCTGCTCGCGAACGTGAGAAACGTGGTGTACATCTGACCGCCGCACCGGGAACAGCGCCACATCTCCGACGCCATCTGCGAAGCAATCGTCGCGAACTGTGGATAGGGTTGTTTTAGCCCGCACCCTTGACAGACCATCAGTCGAGGTTCACGGCGCTTCGCCAGTCGGGCTTGAATCGCGTCCAGTTCTTTCACGGGTGGCTCCGGGGTGGGGATCGGCATCACTTGGCTCCCGCGTTCCAGCGCGCGACGATCCTTTCGGCGAGTTGGCGATCCGCATCGTAGGACGTTCCCGGCAGGCCCGAGCCGCAGCAGCCCACCCAGAACACGCGGTCACCGATCCGGAAACCGACGCGCTCGTAGCCAAACGGCCCGCTGTGCATGTCGAAGCCGTCTTGCCTCTCGTAGACCACTTGCGCGAATTCCGGGGTGGGGATCGGCCGGCCGTCCCCCTGGGGATCAGACGTCATGATCAGGTCCTCCCGGGGCCGGGGTGGGCGGGGCGGCGGATTGCACGGCATCGCGCGTCGGCGTGGTATCCACGAACCCGCAGACCTCGCACCGATAGACCAGATGATCCATTGGCAGCGTGGTGGCGAACCGCGCGTCGTGACGGCACTCGAACTGCCGCCCGCTGCAATACGTCGGGCCTTTCATCGGGCCGCCGCACTTTTTGCACACGTCGCCTGGATTCCTCATGGGCCCGCTCCCGCTCCCGCCGGGCTGGCCTGAAGCCACCGTTCAAACGCGTCATCAGCGACGATTGCCGCGAACACGATCGCCGCACCGATGGAATGCGCGCCCGTTGCCGCCAAGGCGACGACAAACGCGGTCAATGCCATGGCGCCCTTCACTGGAAATACGTCCGTGTCCATGCGTCCCTGCCCTCCTCCGGCGGCCCCCCGAGTTCTAGGCGACTTCTAACGGTAAGGCTTCCTGCGCGAGGCGCTGGGCCGCGATTTCGCAGTAGCGCTCCTCGCGCTCGATGCCGACCGCCTGCTTCCCGAGCCGTTTGGCCGCGACCAACGTCGTTCCCGATCCCATGAATGGATCGAGCACGGTCTGCACCTCCGCCGGGGCTTGCGTCAACGCCCAGAGCATCACCGCTTCGGGCTTCTGGGTCGGATGCACGCGAGTTTCCTTTGGCCGTCCCGGCTGCTGCAGCATCCCGTTCCACCGATAGGTCAGCTTCCGGACGGCTTTTTCAAGATTGGTCCACGCGAGTTCGCAGTCGGCAAAATCGCTCTCGCCGTTGTCCTTGTCCCACACGAGCCAGCAGCGCGCCGGGGGCAGGTCGTAGTAGTTCCCACCGAACACCACGTGCCATCGGCAGAACTCCCGCGCCATCGCCAACGCGACCGGCGACGGTCGGTCGTCCCACGTCTCAACGCCGTAGTCGCGCGCCTCGACCACGCGGCCGTCATGACTCAGGCCGTTGGCTTTTCCCCCGAACGGCTTACTGCGGCTTTTGTTCTTGCCGCGCGCCTCCCCAAGTCCGTAGGGCGGATCGGTCAGCAGCAGATCAAAGCTCTGTGTCCGCAGGCCATCCCAATGGTCCAGCACTGTCAACGCCGAGCCGTGGTAAATCACGATGCCGGATTGCTCGTAATACGGTTTCATCGTTTCCGCTTGGTTCGCTTCTCTGGCGTCCGCTCCGCGAGATCCGCGAGCCACGCCGATCGCACCTGCTGCGCCACGGGGAGAGTCGAAAGCTTTAAGGCTTCGGCCAAGGCCTGGATCTCGGATCGGGTTTCACACCAGAGATGCAGGGTTGAATCGTCTCGATTAATCACCATGAGTCCGCCAGTTGAAGGCATCGGGCCGGTTCTGACCCGGCTCCTCGGGGACTTCAGCCCGCATCCCCCAATGGCCTACTTGGGCTCTAGTAGGGCGTGTCACCATCCACGCTGCCGATGCCGTATTCACTGCCCGCTCATCACGATCGGTCGCCGAGGCGAACCGGGCAACGGCGGCTTCTTGCGCGGCGGATACACCCGCCGGTGTTCCTCGGCTGCATCGAGGCAGGGTTGACACCACGCTGTGCCAAGCGTCGTCATCCGGCCGCAGCGATAGCACGCATGAGCCCGCTGAGCCACATCGAGCTCCAGCGCCCGCGCAATGCGGTCCAGCAGTTCAAGGACTCGATCGAATTGTTCTTGCTTCATTGCCCAGTTCCCTCCTCCAGCCGCACGTCGCCAGAATCTGTGCCGTGGAGATCGCACCAGTCCTTCCACGACAGCACCACGAGGGCCTCAGCGTCGCGCTGGCGCGGTTTCTTCAGCACCAGCACCCCCACCCTGCCCGAGGCTTTCGCGCTGCCCTGAATGCCACTGAGCCACTCCCAGAGCCACGCCGGAAACGAGCGCCGGAGCTTGAACTGAAAACAGAACAGCGGATTGGCCGCATCCGCGCCATGCCGCTCGCCCGTCACGGGAATCCGCTCCGTGCCCATATCGCGCGCGCAACGTCGCTCAAATTTCTTCCAACCGGGATTGCTCATCGCGCCCGCCGCCAGGTCTGCTGACTCGCCTTCCCCATCGCCCGCGTGGAGGGGATCTGCCGTTCCACCCACCCATATCGCGCCAACCGCGTCAACGCCCGTCGGGTCGTCTCATAGCTGTAGCTGGCCCGATTCGCGATGGCGAAGGTGGAGAGCCACTCACAGGTGACGTATTCGTAGACTTGCCCTTGCGTGGTCAGGAGCGAGAGTTCTTCGCCAATTGGTTCGGGCTCGATCGGATTCGCGGGCGCGTCTCGCACGGGATGAACGCAGTCGATGGCGGCCAAGAGTCCGCGCCGCTTGCCCTTCACGGACAGATCAATCGCGAGTTCATACTCGGGCATCAGATCCGCTCCCTCGGATACTCCACCTCGACGCCGACGATCAGGAACCGCTTGGGGCCGCGTTTCAGGACATACCGCTGGCGCGCACGCGCCCGATCTCGCGCCAAGCACGATGCGCAGCTACGTTTAGTCCGATCCTCGAGCGGGCGGCCACAGGTGCGGCAACGGCCATCCAGCCACCAGCGGCGCCGCAGGTCGCTCTTGGTCATGCCGCGCCCGTCCCGATCGCCGGCGCCTTCAAGCCGAGCTCCAAGCACTTCTGATAGAACGCGCCCTTCGCGCGGTAATACCCGGCCAGTTCCCAGCCGTGCGCCCAGTGCCCCGCCGTGACGATCCGGTCCTTAATCGGATCGCGCACCTTGCGGTCGCTGCCATCCGCGAGAAACTCCGGCACGAACCGCACCGGCTTCCACTCGACGTGTGCCTCTTTGCAGGCGGCACAGGTGCAGGGCGCGTCTTCGTACTTCAGCGTTTCGGCTCGGTGATACTCCCGGGCCTCCGCGTCTTCCATGACCGGCACGTCCACCGCCTCGGCGCGGCGGGGGATCGCCTCGAGCCATTCGGCGGGCTTGGGGAAGTGCTTGCCGCGTTGAATGCAGACCTCGGCGCCGGCCTGAATCTCTTTCAGCGAGACCCGCCGCAAGGCCTTGAAGTAGCTCGCGCCGAGGTCGCGCACGGCGTCTTCATCGCCTCGGATCGGGAACACGCGCGTCACGCTCCGGAACAGATCCATGAACGCGAAGAGTTCGCTATCGTTCACGACAGAGCCCCCTGCTTCCGCAAAATCGCCCGCACGGCCTCGGCATCCGCCTCGATCGAGGGGCTCGCGGACGCCTTCGCCGTGGGGCTGCGCCACTCCGCCCAGCGCGTATCCCAGAACTGAAAATCGTTCTCCCCAATCTCGCGATCGGCGAGCGGCGGCGTGCTCCAGGCCTCCAACACGGCCTCCGCCCAGCGCTGCACGGCCGTGAAGGCTTCGGCTTGCGGCCCGCCAAACTTCGCCACAAACCGTGCAAATTGCGTCTCTTGCAGGCACACCCGCCCGCAGACCGCATGCCGCAGATGCGCCCGCGGCAACTCCGCGCCCATCGCCCCAGACCCCTGCCGCCACGACCGTGATGGTTTTTCCCCAGACCCCTTTTCCGAAGAACTCCCGATCCGATCCCTATCCATATCCAGCACATGCACGGATGTGACGGGAGGGTGTGACGCTGTAACATTCTCAGTGTTACGCTGTAACGGCGGGGGAACACCCGGATGGATCCGCCGCTCGCGCATCGCCCGCATCCGCTCTTTCGAGCTGGCGCGGCGCTCGTTCTCTTCGTCCTTGGTCGCGTTCCACTTCAAGTAGTTGGTCATCTTGAAGCCGAAGCTGTCGACCTTCGTCAGCAGGGGCTCGGTCTCGAACGGCTGGATCTGCATCAGTTCGTCCAGGCGCTTGGAGCGATAGTGCTTCTGCCCGAGCATGATGCTTTTCGGGATTAAGCCGTCGGTCTGCATGCGCCGGCAATACGCCAACAGGTTGTGCCAGAGGCGATACGCACCGTCGGAGAGGGCATCGATTTTGGGGTCATCGTTGTAGTTGTCTGTCAGTCGAATGAATGGCACCGCGTCCCGTCCGTTGTTGACTCCGTTGCACCCGCCCCACTAACAAGATTCGACAGATCCGACACCGATAAAACCGACTATCCCGCGCCTCCCCGCAATCCAAGCAGAGGCCTTTCGCGTGCCGATCGGCGCGTCTGGCGGCGGCGCTCGCGGCGGGTGAACACCTGCCCGTGCTGGAAGCGGATGAACTCATCGCACTCCTCCGCGACGGCTTCAAGAATCCGACTCGCCACCTTCCCAGTCACCGCACCGCGCCGCGCAATCGTGAGCACTTCTGCGTCTGAGAGCCGCAGCCAGAGCATCAGCCAAGGATTGGGCTCGTGATTCATCTACCAGCCGTCCAGTGGCGGCACATCGCGATTGAGCCAGTCCAGCACCCAGTCCCACACGTCTCGCAGGCGCTTCCACATTTCATCGGACCCTCTGACTGATGCGGTCTTCGATCACCATCCCCGCACTCACCGCCGCACAATTCGAGCACTCGAGATACAACTTGCCCTTCCCAAACCGCAATAACCAGGTATGGCCAACGATCAGGGCACAGAGACAGCGCTTGAGAGATAACTGCATCACGCGCGGAAGCTGGGCTCGTCCCAACGCTCGATAATCAGCGGGTCCATTCCCTCGGACAACACCATCAGGAACGGATCCTCGGTATATTTCGGGCTGTCGTTCTTGTCGGAGATATAGAACTGCAAGTCCGGAACGTGGCTGGCGAGGCGTTCCACGGTGAGTAACACCGGCAACGGCACCGCACCGTGATAGATGCCAGCCAGAATGTTGCCGTTCCTCCACCCATCGAACTCCGCGAAGCGCAGCTTGCGATCCGCATCGAGTTGGCGCAGTGGACGCCAGCCCCACGAGCCGTGATAGGTCCGCTCTGGCCGCCCGAACACGCTATCCAGATAGGCTTCCACGGCGCGACGGTCGTAGAGCCGCAGCCCCATCTCCTGCGCCAGGTGCAGCACCATCTCGCGCTTGACGGCGGCATTCACGACGCCGAGCCGCGTCGCGGTTTCGACATACACCCGATGCTCGGCGTCATCGGTCTGTGGCACCGGCACCGCCGAGGGACGCGGGGGCGCCGGCGGTTCAACAACAGCACGTTCCAGCACGGCTTCACGCTTAAACAACCCAAACATCAAAATCCTCCAGTCACGAGAGCACAGAGACAGCGCTTCAGCGAGAGGGTCATACCGCTTTCCGACGCGCGTACCGCTCTCTCGCGTGGCGCACTTCGCAGCTCTTACACGACGCCGACCGACCGTTATGCTGGGCGCGATTCTGGTGGAAGCTGGAAAGCGGCAGCACCGCCTTGCACGATGTGCAAATCGCGTCCGTATTCGGGTTTCCACCGGCCTGAATCACGCGCTGGCGCCGATGAAGCAGCATGTGATACGCCTGGTCTTGGCAGATAACGAGCCGCGGACGCTGGCTGGCTTTATCCCCATCCACATGGTGGACGGCAGATCCACGAGGGAGGGCAGATCGAAGCTCACAGCGCCAATTCCCCTTGCGTGTTCGGCTGCCACACCGGCGGCGGATCGTCCCCGCGCCAACTGATCACCCCGGCAGTCACACACACATCGCACTGCCAGCTAAATTCCCACGGGGACAACGGCGTCACCGGCAGTTCGCGATCGCACAGATCGCAGCGATGCGTCGCGGGCTGGAGATTCACGCCACGCCCTTCTTGCTCGCGGCCTCCCGCTCGGCCTTGCGAATCGCCTGCGCCTGCAAGCACCGCCAGCAGAACACCTGCACGGCCTGCAGTTCCTCGCGGTCGTTGACCCACACAGGTTCAGAGCACTCCGTGCAGGATCGCTGGATGCCGCGCACCCAGTAGCCAGCTGACTGTTGATCGAGTTCGCTGTCGTCCTCGGGGTAATAGGACTTCATCGTTTTTTCTCCCGCTCCGCGAGCATCGCGTCGGCGAAGGCATACGCAAGTTGCGCCACGGCGTTGAGTGTCCAGCCGTGGGGCGGCTTCATGCGCCACGCAAGCGGGAGCGATTTCGCCGCGAAGTAATCCCGCAGCGACAGCCCGGTCACCCCTAAGGCCTCCACCGGAAAGGCCGGCCCCCCATCCTTCGCCTTCATGCCGCAGACTCCTGTTCCACTTCCCGCACCTGCGTGATGACTCTCAGCCACGGCGAGTCTTTCCAAATCACCTCGACCGGTTTGCCGTGGCGGAGCGCCGCTTCACAGATCGAGGCGATCCAGGGATTGCACGTTTCGTAAGTCGAGTAGGACTCCTGCGCGCTCACGCCGTCCTCGGGGATCCGTTCAATCGTCCAGACCTTGAACCACTCCCGCGTGTGGCGGTTGTGCCGGCGCTCTTGGCCCACGGACGCCACGCGAAACACAGTCGTCGGCATCAGCGGCCACCACCGGAATAGTCGTAGCCGCTGTCGTCAAAAGGGATGTCGTCCTCCGAGAGCGGCTCGCCGTGTTCGACGTCAACAAAGGCGTGCCGGCGCCGGAGCGCGATGAGGTCGTCACCCCACTTCGTGCTTTTGGTCTCGACTTCCACTGCGTCGCCGTCTTGACAGAGCTGTTCCGCCAAGGTGCCGAGCGGCGTCTTGATCGTGGAGACTTCGCGGCCATCGGAGAGCACGACCACGAACTTGGTCACGTTCTGGTTCTTCGTGGCCTTGTGATCGACGCGGATGATCCGCAGGGCGTCGTCGGCTACCGGCCCCGTGCGATCCAGTCCTTCTGGCACGCCGGACACGTGAACCGCAGCACCCACTGGTTCTGCCCCAGGTGCATCGCCGCCGCTTCGCGCGCTTCCGGATTCCCGCACCACGGGCACAGGCGGCGCTTCAACGGTGTAGCCGCCGCGGTCGGATCCCGCTTGGTCGAGTTCTTCTTTGGCATAGAGACCTGCGAGCTGCCGGGGGAAGCCTTTGCGGAGCGCGAGCGCTTCGGCGCACTTCGCCAACATCGTGTGCGGCATCTTCTGCCACATGAAATCGTTCTCGGCCGGCTTGTATTCGCTCCACCGCGCTGTCGCCGTGAACGGGCATCGCTGCCCTTGCACCAACCGCCAGACCGTCACAGTGGCCGACCGCGGCGGCTTCACGTAGTCGGGCGCGCCGTTGGCGAGCAACTCGAAATGGAACGAGGCGTCATCGCTGCCCGCGTAGTCGCCGGTGTCTGCGGCGCGCGTCCGCATGAAATCGATCGACGTGATCGGCGTGTATTTCCCGCCGCGCTTGGTGAAGTGAATCAGCTTGTCGAGCGGATGCACCCCTTGCCGCGCGCAGTCGTAGAGATAGAGCTTCAGTTCGTCGGCCGTCGCGCCGTTCGCCACGGTGCGCTTGATCAGATCAATCTGCTCCGGCGTTACCGCCGGCGCGGTGGTCGGCCGTTCTGCCAAGGCGGTCGTCATCACCGTTCTCCCGCGGCGGCCATCAGGTCCTCTTCCGCGTCCGCCAGCAAATCGAGGCACACCCGCACGCGTTCGAGCAGCTGCACCTGCCGTGACTGCGACGGCGCGAGTTTGGACGCCAACCGAAATTCATTGGCGATGGTCAAGGCCTGCGGAATCGCGGAATCCGACAAGCGCTCCGCATCGAGCTCCTGGTTTGCCAGGAGTCGAGCGCCGACGTGCTTGCTGTGATTCGCCGTCGCGAGCATCAAAAGATGGGTGTCCATTTACGCCGCTCCTTTCGGAAAATCCCGCCGCTGCTGCTGCCAATCTCCGCCTTTCGCGGCTTTCGATCGAAACGAGAGAGGTTCCGCCCGTGGCGACCCCCCGATCGCCCCGTCTCGGGAGTGAGCCGGCGTGTCCTGAAAACGCGGGCGGAAGACGAGTCGCGATCCCTCGCTGATCAGCCAGGGCTCCCAAGATCGCGACGTTCATCACTAGTTCCCCCAGACGACCGTGTCGTCGTCGTTGCCCCAGACCACGGTCAGAATCCAGATGATCAAACTCATGTCGTCTCCGTTTACTGCAGGGCGCCGACGAGTTCCGGCGTCTGCTCTGCATTGCCGTTGGAGGGCATCACCGCTGCGGTCGCATCGTGCGTGGCCACGGTGATACTCCAGGTCCGCCAGTTCGTGGTGATGGTGGGGAGCGGGATGCCGAAGCGCCGCGACAATTCGCCCGCGACCTGCGCCATCACCTCGCGCTGCTCGTAGGCCTGCTGCATGCGCGAGACGACGGCCCGCTTGATGTCCAACGGCCACGGCGTGCGATTGTGCGACCGCCCCGTCGCCCGCTTCACGCGTGCCACGGGCGCCGTCACGCGCGGCGCCTCTTCGACGCCGCCAATCGACTTGAGCGAGGTAATCGCGCGGTCGATCGCATTCCGCTCACTGGTCAACGCCGCAATCAAGGTCTTTACATCGGATCGCATACAAGCTCCTTCATTCACCACGGCCAACAAATCCCCCAATACCCCATCCACCAGAACAGCACCGGATCGCAGATCAGATAGGACGGCGTGTCGTCCGCCCACGCGAACCCTGCCGCGAGGCCGAACGCACAGACGAGCGCGAGGCCAATCCGCACCACACGCTTGGAGGGCCGCACCGCCCAGACGATCGTCGCGAGACAAATCACCGTCCACGCGGCGAGCCACGGCCCACTCAGCAGCGTCGTCGTCAGCACAATCGCTCTCATGCCGTCTCCTTCGCGCGCACGTCGCGCAGATCCGCCGCCACCGGCACGCGCTTCTGAACTCTGTCAATCAATTTCGTGGCGAGCCGTTCGATCCTTCCGATTTGATAGAGCGCATCCAGATCAAAGCCGTTCACCGTCGCGAGTTTCAGACAGAGCACGCGGAGAAACTTCCGCCCATCGGGATCGGTAGCGAGCAAGAGCACCCGCTGCATGGAGAGGTGCTGCTGCGCCCGCCCGGCGAGTTGATCGGAGAGCCGGGACGCACTCAACCCCATCAGCGCGGCTAAGGCTTCGTGCTTGATCCCGACTTCGGCTCGGGCGTCCTGCCAGATCCCGTTGAGGTCAAAGCCCAACTGGGGCGCGACTAAGGGCAACATCACCGAAGTCCTTTCTGGAGACAGGCTCCGCTCCCGCGCGGATACTGTTGAGGCATGTCAGCGCACGTCCCCAAGAACCGGCAGCACCACATGCGGCACCCGTTCAAAGACCGGCGGCTTCCGCGTGCGGCCCACCCGCGCGAGACGCGCGACGTGTTGACGGGTGATCCCGAAGCGCGCCGCCAGCTCATGGCTGTTCTCGCGCGGGCGATAGTGAGCCCGGATGTACGCGACGTCCGCGTCCGAGACCTTGATCAGGTGCTGCCCGTCAATCAGCCGCCCCTTCGTCCGCGCGTCCGCTAGGTTGTCGGGTTGCGTGCCAAGGAACAAATGATCCGTCCGCACACACAACGGGTTGTCACATTGATGGAGCACCGAAAGATTATCGGGAATCGGGCCGTGCTCCAGCTCCCACGCGAACCGATGCGCGAAGACGATGTGGCGCTGATCACTGGAACGCGGCAGGTGGAACTGGCCGTAGCCGCGGATGGTCGAGGCGGTCCAGATCCAGCAGGCGCCGAGGTCGGCCCGCAGCACCGGGCCGTTGGTCTGGACCTTCGCCCAGAACCGTGCTATAAGGCCTTCAGCGCCCCGCTGGCGCAGGTCAGCGACGTAGCAGGCCTGCTGGCAGTACTTCGAGCGCGCGAGGCTCCTAGCGAATCCTCGGCCGCAGTAGGCACACAGGGCAGTTGGCACGTGGCCTCCAGCCCTGATCCTGATAATGATCCGTCACTGGCATCGGATCATACATTACAGGACTCAGGGCAGATCCTTTGGGTTCTCCAAGGGTCCGGCGATCGGATCGCGGTCCGCCGCCTTCGAATCGTTATCGCCGAGGTTCAGCAACCGCTCCAGCGCGATCCCCGTCAGGTCGCTGATCCGCTTCGCCACGGCCGGACTCGCGTAGGCCGTCCCACGCTCCAGCCGACTCCACATTTCTTGGGTAATGCCCACCAGGGCCGCGGCCTCGGCCTGGGACATCTTGCCGTTACCATCGCGGAATGCTTCGAGAGGGTGCTTGAACAACCGAGCCATATAAACAAGCGGCATTAGACCACTGAATCATATGGCTGTCAAGCCCCTTCTCCGATCTGCGCACAATTTTTTCGATGGGATCGCCCCCGATTCCTATGGATGTGCGATACTGCCCGTGTTCTATGCCGACACACGTTCAGACTCCCGCCGACCGCGTCCGCCTGCGCATGCAGGAGTGGCTCGACACGACGGGCATCGGCCAACGTGCCTTTGCGCATGACCTGCAGAAGACGCAAGTCTGGCTGCAGAAAATCCTTGCTGGGGAGAATCATGTCCGCCTCCGCGACCTCGACCGCGTGGCTACCGCCATGCGCACCACGGCCGCGGAATTGCTCCGCGATGACGACGAGGATCGGTATCGGCTGGAACTGACGCCGAGCGAGGTGCGCCTTATCGAACGCTTACGCCATCGGCCCGACGTCTTCGACACCGTGTCGGCACTCTTGCGCGTGACGTCCAAAAAAGTGGCGGACACGCCCGCCAGCCAGGCCACCCCGCGCAAAAAGGCGTAACGGATGCCTCGGCCCTACGGTATAAGGGACTTTCTGGTGCCCGACCCCAAGGAGGTTCCCCTATATGAAGCCGACGTCGCTTCGGATCGTGCCGCCCGCACCGCTCCGTCCGCAGCTCGGGGATATGCTCCAGCGCCTCGCCCTCATTTCACCGCATGACCTCTATCTGGTGACGCAGTTCGTCCGCTTCGTGCTGCAGCAGGCCGAACGCGAACACGCCGCCCGCTTCCCGCGATTTCACACCCAAGAAGACGTCAGCTAGCGCACCTCGATGATCGTGCGGTCCTGGGCTCGATAGCCGCTCCACGGCCCGATCCCGGCGACCACCGTGTAGCTGCCGCTCGGCAGATCGGGGATCGTCCAGCTCGCCAACTTCGGCGCTTTCTCGCCCTCGATCGAATATTCCGTCGCGCGGAAAAAGTTCTCCCCGTCGGTCTCCACCCGCACATGGCGATCACTCGCGATCGGCTGCATGCGCACTTGAATGCGAATCGTCGCCGGCGCGAAGGAGATCCGCGGATAGACGGTCAGAGCTATAGGCCTTGGGCTCTGGGCTATTGGTTGGAGCAGCGTCGCGAGCAGGAACGGGATCATGCGATAATCAAGGTCGCTGACAACTCGGGGGTGCGACGGCTTCGGCCGCTTCTCCGTCAACGAAGCGGCCATCGATCTCCGCGCCGCACGACGGACACTCCACGCGCCGCTCTGGACTCACCATCCACCGACTACTCCAGCCACAGTCACAGGTCGGTCGCCATTGCCAATAGCTACACGTCTCGCCCGGTGATGCGGGCGCGGCCATCGCGTTGCTCAAGCGCGGTGTAGAGATAGACGGCGAGGTCGAGGACTTCTTCGAGCGCCGCTTCGAGCATGCCGGGTTTTTCCCAGAGGTTGCCGCCGTGATGGGATTGTCCCGCCTCATATTTCGCTCGCACATCTCCCGTGAGCCGCGCGAGAATCCGCGCGAGGTGCGCGTCCTGTTCTGCCGTCACTGCGCCTCCGCCACGAGCAACATCCCCGGCTTCGCCTTGAGCGCCGCCAGATATTCACCGGCATCCCAGATCGTGCCGTCCGTTTCAATGACTAACCCTTCGCGCAAGACCACCACGTGATCGGTGCGCCACTTGCGCGAGGACAGATTCAACAACCCTGTATCGTCGTCGATGCTGTAGCGCCGTCTTCGACGCAAGCGAAAGCCCAACTTCTGCGCCGCGGCTTCGAGATGCTTGGTAAAGACCCCGCGGGTGAGCACAGCCGGTTCTTCCGCCGCCAGGGCGACCAGCGCATCTTCGTAGCTCACGCCGAGCAACATCGCGAGTGTCGCCACCCCACAATCTGCCGGATGCCGCTGCACGACGACGCGAATGATGGGCGCCATTCATCTGGCTTCGAGGAGCTCGTAATCGATGCCCTCGTTGTCGGCTTGGTAGATCCGCAACCACGCCGCGCCAATCGGTTTCGGGGGTCCGCCGCGCTCGATGTGCCACCCGCCCCACCCGTCGCGGTATTCCTCTTTGTAGCCAGGCGTGCGGAAATGCAGCTGGCGCGTGTGCTCGACCCGGGTGTTCTCGTTGTTCAACCGCACCCGCGCGATCGGCACCGCCCACTGGTCATGTGTGTGCCCCGTCCACACCAGATCCGCATCCGCCAGATAGACGGCTTGGCGGTTGGTCTGAATCACGCCCCTGGTCACGGGGCCGCCGCCCCCGTAGCCGTGGTGATAGTGCAGCTTGATCGCCGCCCGCCGGGTCGTGCGATACGTCACCTCGAACACGACGTAGCCGGAATACCCACCTAACGCTGCGGGCGTGTGCGGGGCCGCGCATTTGAGGCTCTGCACCAGCCGCTCGGTCAGGTGCGTTTCATGGCGCTTCAAGACGCTCGTTTCGTGGTTGCCCACGCCGCGCACGGTCAACAGATCCGCGTAGGGCGTGAGTGCCGCGGTCGCGGTGTCCACGAGGGCGTCAAGATACCGCGCGGTCTGATGTTCAGGTCGGAGGTCGTCTTTATTCGCGCGCTTGTCCCACTTGCCTTGCATGGCGCAGAAGAAATCGCCGTTGTCGAGGATCGGGGCGTTGCGCTCGCGGGCCAGTTTCCAATGCTTCTCGAGCAGCTTGCGATCGCAGTGGGGGTTGTCCCAATGCACATCGGACTGGAGCAACACCCATTGCTCGTCGCCCACTCGGTCCAGCGTGATCGTGAGCTTGTGGACATTCCGCGCGCGTTCGGCGAAGGTCCAGCGCATTTAGTCGGCCAAGATGTGTTTACCTTGGAGCAGGGACCGATCGAACTTCGTCCACTCGCCCGGATCCGCGACCCGCCACCAGCCCATCTCCTTGCAGCCGGGACACTGATCGGGCAGTTCACGCGAGGCCACATGCAGCGAGAACTCGCAGCCCGCATGCAAGCAGATGAGAATCCGCGTCTCAGCCTTCATTACGTGAGTCGCTATAGCCGCTACGGAGATGCCGTAACGTCTGGGCCACTTCATACCCGGCGCCGGCGGCATACACGAGCGTGTTGACCGCGAGATGGTGTTCGCGGCGATGCAGCCACGCGCAGGCGTTGTAGATCGCCGCGACGCCCACCAGGACGCCAATCGCTGCATGAAAGTGCGCCTTAAAGTCTTCCGCGACGCCGGATTGGAGCACGGCCGCATTCCTACTGCGTCGGGCTCTTCCAGAACAGATGCACGACCGCCGTCAGCGCGCCGGAGGCAGCAATCGCGCCCATCTTCACCAGTGACCCTTTGAGATCCCCGGCATCCACACTCACCGCGGCAATCGAACTGATCGCCCCGCCAATCGCCGCCGCAAGTAAGCCTTTCAGAAACATCTGCATGCGATCTCCTCTACCGTTTGGCCTGCCAAAACAGATGGCCGGCAATGACACCCAGGGTGAACGGGATGATCGGATGGGCATTCGCGCGCCACACGATCTGGGAAATCGTCGGATCGGTCCCCCCGATCGCGGCGATCAGTTCATAGGTGAGGCCCAAGCCGAAGGCCACGATCAACAAGGCTGTGCGCCAGCTCACTGCCGCGGCTCCTTGGGCTGATCGCAGCTTTCGCACATATGACACATGCACTGGTCTTTCCCGCACGCCGTGACGCAGTTGTCGGCTTCCCGCTGGACTGGTTCTCCGCCGGCCCCCATGTCGCAGATGAAGTCGCAGTGACATTCGTAGTAGGTGAAGCCGTCGCGGCTGAAGGTCGGGACGCGCGTGCAGAGGGCGTTCGGTTCGCCTTCGTGCGGGCCCCGCACGTGGGCCGGCAGCACCGGTTTCGGCTCCTGCGCCGCTTGCTGAAACAGCGCTGGCGGCGGCGGGGGCGGCGGCATGACGATCCCGAAACTAAACGCGTGCAGTTGCGCGATGACGAACCAGATCATGAGCACTCCAACGGCTTCAGTGGTTTCGGGCGCCAGAACGTGGGTTCACTGCGCCCCCCGAGAAAGAGCCAGCAGCCCAGATACCGGGTCGCCAACCCGATGTAATCGGACGAGGCGTAATAGACTTCGACCTCTTCGCCATACGGGGCCGTCGCGATCGGGTGCCAGCCAGTCATCGGATCGCCTCGAAAAAGACCCGCGCGCAGGCGTCGACCTCGGGGGCCCACAGCCGCCCGTTCACGCCGTCATCGCCGTGGAAGACGCCGCCGGCGTTTAGCGCCGCATGCGCGCCCATCAGCCGCGCGACGGAGACATCGCAGGCGTAGTCGGTGGGCTTCAAGCCTTCGACCGGAATCAGTGGGCCGGGCTGCGGATAGCGCGCTTGGAACTCATAGCTGCTGTAATTGCTGATCCCCCGCGCATCGGGCAACGCATCGCGTCGTGCCGAGTAGCACGCGAAGTCCCACCGCGGACTGACGGGATCGCAGTCCGTTTGCCCAGAGCCGTGACACGCCAGCACTGCGGTCGGTTTCGCGAACGCGTTCGGGTTTATCGCTTGCGTGGGGTGGTTCCATTCGTTGCAGCACTGCACCAGATGCGGCGCCCGAATCGCCTGGATCGTGTCGGCCCAATAGCGCTGCTGCGTCTGGGCATCGGGCATCAGCGCCCGCGTATCCGCGAACACACAGAACAGCCCGTAGACGCCCCGCGCATCCAGCGCGGCCTGACAGTCCGCGAGCGCGTGCGGCTCGACGGGGGTGAGCGCCCAGCCCGTGTTGTTGGCCTTCATGCAGAGCACGCGGAACGTGTTCGCGCCGGCCGCGATCCGCTGGTCCAGCACCGCGTCGAACTGCGTGCGATTGCTCTGGAACAGCTCCAGCAGTCGAAACTCCGTGACGCCTTTGAGGAGCCAGCGCGAGCCGTTCGCAACAAACCCATCGCCCGCAATCGCCAGCGTCGGCGCGGCGGTGCGGTAATCGAGCACGATCGCCGCGGTCGCTTCCGGTGGTTTGACCGGGGGCAAATCGGCTTCGTACGATCCGGCGGTGGGGGGAATGATGATCCGGAGCGTGCGCGTCTGGGCCGCGTAGCTGATCGTCGCGCCGCCCGAGGCTTTATCCAGCAGCACGAACACCGCGCGTGACCCGTAGATGGTGCCCGCTTGCCGCGTGCCGTCATCGCCCACGAGGACCGGCACATCGCGGCCGGAATCGCCGACGACGTTGAGATTGAGTTGCTTCACCCGCGCGCCACCCAGCGGGCGACTCTCCACGTCATCCACGCCCCAAGGATCCAGCCCCCAAGAAAGATCGTCAGCACCGCCAGGGTGAGCGTCAGCGCAGAAGTGTCGAGCATCAGGATTTCCCGTTGACCCGCGCCCGCAGGTAGATGACGTGATCGTTGATGTCCTTCAAGGTCGTCTCGATCCGCCGCAGGGATTCCGCCATTTCCGGCAACCCGTGCAAGTGGTTCTCGGTGATGGTCTTGACCTTGGTTTGATTGCGCACCTGGAGGTAAATCACGACTCCGAGGAGTCCCGCCAATCCGAGCGGCGTCAGACTGTTCAAGGCGTTAATGAACAACGTCATCGTGTGCATCCCGACCCCGTTTCGGGGTGGCTTTCGCTTGCCTCTTCGCCTGACCCCAGCCGTATACTGCGGACCCTATGCGCTACGTCCCCGCGATCCTCGTCGCCCTCGCGTGCGCCGCGTGCGGGAGTGACACGCCCACGACCCCCTCACCGCCCGCGATTCCCGCCGCCAATCTCCAGATGTCCGGCCAAGCCGTCTGGCGCAGCTGCAACACGATCCTGGGCGGCTGCATCTTCCAGGGCGAAGGCCGCAACGTCGGCCAAGGCTGTGCGGGGACCGTCCGCGGCGTCGTGCGGTTCTACGGCCCTCAGCAGCAACAGATCGGCACCGCCTACGCGTGGAGCTTGGGCGCCAAAGTCGTGCGCCCTAACGAAGCCTTCGTGTATGACACGGGGCTGAGTTACGTCCCGCAAGACCAGACGATTAGCACCTACCAAAGCGAACCGACGTGGACGAACGTCCTCTGTTCGTGACGTCACTGCGTCGACTCGTGGCTGCGCATTAACTGCATGAGGCCTTCGCGCACGCCCACCGCCGCGGGCACGATCAATCCGAGATGCTCGAGCGTGCGCCGCACGTTCTCGACCTGCGCTTTTGTCTTCCCACTGGTCGCCCGCGCGACATAGGCTTCCCGCTCCGCGCCGGGCGGGAGAGCCTTCATGTCATCGATGATTCGCCCGAGGGCTTGCTGCGGGAGAATCGGCGACGCCTCGCCCACCGCTTCATCGAGCACGGGTCCAGCAGCGGTCCGCACGTCTTGGGTGGTCATCCCGGCTTGCCGCGCCACGCGCTGGGCGCCGGTCTGAATCCGTGGGCCCGCGAGGGCGGCACGCTGCCGCATCTGTTCGGCGTCGGCGACGATGTTTGGGTTCTCCCGCTGCATCTGTGCCGCGGCTTGCGCGACATCGCTGCGACTAAATCCCGGCTGGAGGCCGAGCGGTTGATCGAGGGTCGCCGCGGGCGTCGCCGTGGGCGCGCTGGGTCTCGCCACGGGCGCATCGACGGGCTGGAACTCCGGCCCGGGCGCATGGCTCGGCATCGGCGCGGCGCCACTCATCTGCTGCTCGATCTTGGCGATGACGGTCGGTGAATAGCCTCGCTTCGCGAGGGCCGCTCGTTCGGCCTCCGCCAAACCCGACGTGCTCGTCGTCGTTCGCAGGGCCGGTCCAGAGACTGGCGCCGCAGTGGTCGTGGTTTTCGCGGCGCGAGCCGCACGTGCATCACCGAGTAGCGCATCCACGAGATCTGGCGCCCCGCCAGTCGTGATCTGAGGCGGGGTGCGCGGCGCGATGGGCAGCGGTGGCCCGCCGTGGAAGTCTTCGACCGCCCGCGTCATGTTCGTCGGCAAGCTGTCGCTGAGCGCCTGATACGACAGCCGCGGCACCTTTAGCAGACCGGTCACGCCCGACGGCGCCTTCTGCACGCCGGTCTTCAGCGCGCCGAGATACCGCATCCCTGTGCGGACCGCCCCTTCCACCTGCCCCGGAATCAAGAGGCCCGTGAGATCGCCGAGCGTCTGCGGATGCGCCGCTGACTCCAAGGCTTCGCCCAGCTTGGTTTTCCAGTCCGGCTGCGTGGGCGTCGTCGTCTCGCCGGTGTCGAGCTCCCGGGCCCGTCGTCGGCTGACCGCCAGGATCATCTCAGGCGACGGCGCTTCCTTCGGCGCCTCGTGGACGGGCGTCCAGCCACTCGCCGTTTCGTCAACGCGCGTCCAGCCCTGTTCGGCCATCGGCTATCGCTCCAACTTCCAGCCCGCCGGCAAGGCCGTCCCGGCTGGGGCTTCGTGGAGCACCCCTTGTGGATCGCGCGCGCGAATCTTGCCGCCGCCCGCGCCCTTCACGTCCCCGCCGCCGACCATCTCCCGCATGACTTGCGCGACCGCGTGCAGGTTTTCCGGCGTGGCCTGCATGCCCATCAACTTGTCCCAGCGCGCCATCAGGCCTGGACTCGCCGCGCCGCGCATCCCGCCGATGCCCGCATCGACCAGCATCTTGGCCGCGACCATCCGCGTCGCGAGCGTGGAGATCGCTGGATCGTTGTTCCCGACCATCTGCTCGAAGTCGCTGACGCGTCCCGCCATCGGCCCGATCAAGCCCTTGGAGGCAGCTGTGTCGATGTCCTGATCGAGACGGTCGAGCGTGGTGCGCGCCGTGGTCTTGCTCTTTTCCTTTTCGGCGTCCTGCGCGGCTCCGGGCGGCGCTTTGGTCGCCTGCGGCGCGACGCCCCCAACCGGCTCGAAGGCGTTCGTCTTGGTGTTGTAGCCAAGGAAGCGCCCGGTCTGCTGACCGGTCTTCGGATCGACTTCGGGCACCAACTGATGGCTTTGCGCCGGTGGCCCCTGCGACTGGCGCAAATTGGCGAGATCCTGCTGGATGCCCGTGCGCCAGTTCGCGGTCTCGGCCCGATCCGCGTCCGCTTGACGCTTGCGGACTTCCTCGCTCGCGGCTTGCTGCTGTTTTGCGCTCGCCGTCTTCAGATAACCGGCCCCGATGCCCACTTGCGCCTGCTGCGGGGTGACGCCGTTCTGCATCGGGCCTTGGAACTCTGGGCCCATCGCCGGCACACCGGGAACGGCCTGCAACGGCACGCCAGCCGACCGGAGAAAGCCCACTGCGCGATCGGTCGGCTCCAGCCGCGTGTCGCCCGGGATAGACTCGTTCAACTTGTCGCCTTGGAGCGCATCGTGTTCCGATTGGCGCTCCGTTTCGGCGGCTTTGCGCAGGGCGCTGGTCTCGTCTAGCTGCTGCTGCGCCCGCGTGTCCGCCCCGAGTTGCCGCTGGTTCTCGAACGCCTGCTGCTTCAGCGCATCCGCATAGCGCTGCTCTTGGATCTTGCGCAACAGGATCTGTTGCACCGCGTTGTTGACGCCGACGGCCGCATCTGCGAGCGCCATTAGTAGAGCCCCCTGACGGCGCCGTAAATGTTGGCGGCGGTGCCGAGTCCGGCCATGACGTTCTCGCCTGTCCCGGCTTTGCTCGGATTGATGCGATCGGACTGATTCATTAGCGCGAGGAGCGCCTGGCGCTTTAGTTCGTTCCCGGCCTGCTGGGTGTCAGGGCCGAAGGCCGAGGGCCGCAGCCCCCCGCCCGCGAACTTGTCGATGCGGGCATCCCCGGTCGGGGCGGCGTTCTGCATGCGCGCCAACAGATCCCCGCGCGCGACTTGTGAGGTGCGCGCACTCGGGGCCATGAGATTGAACGGCGCCGCCTGCATGTTCGCCAACGCGTCGGCGCGCCGACCGGATGCCAAGCCAGCCGCGCCTTGACTGAGTGCGTTGCCGACGTCGGTATACGCCTGCGGGTTCTTCCCCATCCGTCCGAGCGTGCCGAGCACACTCGATCCCCCGACCCCGCTCGAGGTGATGCCTGTGCCGCCAGTCGCCAACGTCCCCGCCGTGGGCGCGATGGTGCTCGAGCCCAGCGCGCCCGCGGTGCCCGCGCCGCTCGACAGCGCACCAGCGCCGCCGAGATTGGACGCCAGCGTGGCGCCCCCGCCAAGCGCCGCTGCTGTGGCCGCGCCACTGCCGAGCGCGCCGAGTGCCCCCGCGCCGCCCAGATTCGCGGCGAGCGTGGCGCCGCCTTCGAGCGCCGGAATCGCGGCACCCGCCGCCCCTGCGCCGGCCGCCCCCGCGCCAGCCCCGGCCGCACCGGCTCCCGCTCCGCCAGCGGCGGACGCGCCGAGTGCACCCGCAATCGCTGGCGCCGCCAGGATGCCGCCGGCGGCGAGGCCCGCGATGATCAGGCCGTTGCGCAGCTTGTGGCCGATGGGATTGAAGTTGCCGTGATCATCGACTTCGATGTGGCCTTCATCGACCACCGCGCCATTGGCCTGCGCCAAGCGCACGATCTGTTTGCTTTGCGCCTTGTTGAGCGTCGGGTGGCCGGGGTCCTGCCCCCACGCCTGCATCTGCTGCTGATACCAAGGCTGGGCCCGCATCCACTGATTCGCTTGATCAATGGAGGTCTCGGAATCCCCGCCCCATACGCGCGGCATCGTGTCCGCCATGACTTAGCCTCCGAGCCCCGCGTTGGCGAGGTCGCGGTCTTTGAGGTACTGGAACTGCGCGCCTTGCAAGCCAAACTGGTCGTTCCACTGGCTGGCCTGCTGCG
>JADMIO011621093.1_pt1 | contig 41969 bp, 37 predicted proteins | sample 8958161 | NCBI WGS metagenome assembly JADMIO01 (sample SAMN16585339, study PRJNA669376) | soil metagenome | isolation source: Crop rotation soil | place: USA: Cullars Rotation, Alabama | collected 2011 | reverse complement strand
AATGATGTGCCCGACCACCAGCCATAACTGCCGCCGCTGACCAGGGTGAAGATATTCACCCCGGGCGCAGAAAGATCAACGTTATTACCGGTGTTGGACCACGAAGCGAGCAAATCGCTCGCGTCGGTCGCGCTCACCACGAGCATGTAAGGATTGTCCGCCGTGCTCATGAAGGTCGCCGCGTTTCCCGCAGAGACACAGAGCACCCCGCCTTTGGATTGAAGATATTGTCCCGCGCTGGCGATCGTCGAACTTTGCGCCGCGCCAAAACTGACGTTGCAAATTTTCACCCCGTGATCAGCGGCCCAATTGATCGCTTGCGCAATCTTTGATTCATAGGCCGAGCCGCTCGTGTCGCTCACGCGAAGCGGCATGATCTTGCAACCCCACGCGACTCCTGCCACGCCAACGCCATTATTTGCGGCGGCGGCCGCTGTTCCCGCCACAGCGGTGCCGTGACCGTAAACATCGGCCGTGTTCGAGTTGTTGTCATAAAAGTTCCAGCCGGCCACGAGTTTACCCGCCAGATCCGGATGTGTGCTGTCGACACCGGAATCGATAATCCCAATCACCACACTGGAGCTGCCCAGCGTCGCGTTCCAGGCGGTGCCCGCCTGAATTTTGGGCAGGTGCCACTCGCTCCCGTAATAAGGATCGTTCGGCGCAATGTCGGGTACGAGGATGTGATCCTCCTCCGCAAATTCCACGTTCGGATTGTTCCGCAACGCCTGGAGCGCACGCCAGGAAGCTTGAGGCGGGAGTGTGATGATCTTCACGTCTGTTCCGGGAATTTCGTCCTCTTCATCACCTTCGGATTCGGCCAGCGTATCATCGAGCGCATCGTCTGGAGCATCGGCTTTCATCTTTACAAGAAGCCGCCCTGGCACGACGCCGATTACCTCGGCGCGCATGGAACGCGGTGTTAAAGACATGAAAAAAATTGCTGCCATGAGGGCACGCAGCAGTACGGCATTTCGGATTGTCATAGGAAATACGCTGGCGGGCGGGTGCAAAACACTCGCCGAATTGTTTTTGGGCTAAAGAAAATTTGATGCCAACTCAGGCGCGAAGCCTAAGAAAGCATCTTCCTCCTTGCTCCCCAAGGCAGGGCAGGGAGCATTCGCAGGTGATTAGAGGTTCTTCTCCGCGAATGTAAAGCCGAAATTCCGGGAGATTGCGCCCGGCTGAGTAATTTTTTCGGGGATTTTACCCCAGCAAAATTACTAAACTCGAGCCCGGCATCATCATGGTATACCAAAGCCCATCTGCCCGCGATCCTCTCCCGGAATGGAGTCGCCCCGGTCATCGAAGGCAACAATGAATGGGGCCCGGGCCTCGATACTGTCGGCGGAGTCCTCCCGCAGATGCGAATTGATTTGGCACGAAACTTCCTGTCTTCTTCAGGCGTGCGTTGGCTGGCATTAGTAACCCTCGGTTTTTGCGCAAACGTTTCCGCATTGATTTTTCCTTTCCTTCCCGGACCGGATGGCAGCTACGACGTAAATTACAACGTTCTCCGGAGTTACTCGGCACTTTGGGCAACCAACCACCACGCCATGTACAACGTCGGTTCGCAAAACGCCGTCGGCGTGGCGCCGCGCTGGTTTCTGACCGCGTGGCATGTCGCCCAAAACATGGATACCAACTGGTTTTTTAATGACGACACCACCCGTTACTTTTACCGCGAAAAAGTTGACCTTGGAAACGACCTTGCTCTGGTCAAGGTGGACAAGCCGCTTCCTTTCTATTCCAGAATTCAAAAATTTCCCGGCGGCAGTGACGATATCCTGACGGTTTACGGCCAAAGCGCGACGCCCGAAGAGCCCATCTACAACTTGCAAGGCGAGCCCAAAGGTTGGAAATTCACGCAACTTCAAAAAAATGAGTAACGTCCCAGAATCCGGGGGTGACTAAATGGCTTTTGGAGTGAGGAGTTTGATGTCTCTTATTGCGCAGATAACATTGTTTGCGATCCCGAGCTTCTCTTCCCACCAAGTTTGCCAATCTTTTGGATCGGTGATTCGTCGCAAGAGAATGCGGCACATTTGCGCAGCTCCTTCTTCGCTCCAGCCGAAACCGATTCGCTTGATGCGCCGTCCCAGTTCGCGCATGACCCGTTCCAGAAAGGAGTTGGTCCGGGGCACGATCAGTCCGGTTCGCAGCCAGAATTCCAAGTAACCAAAAAGTCGCTTCTTTAAGGTCAGCACATACTCCGCCGCCCGATGCCAAGTCCTCTGGTGGAAGCTGGAGGCCAATTGGTCCAACTCCGCTTCGGCCTGCCGGATCCGCTCTTGCCAGGCGGCTTTTTCGTCCGCCCCGATTGGCTGAACTTCCTCCGCTGGTATCTCCAAAGCAATGATCGAGGCCAGTTCTTTCTTCTCTAATTGGCGCTGGCCCAGAGGCGCGCCTTCTTTCCAAAGTTTGGCGCCCAAGTCGCGCACGATGTGCCAATGACAGCCTTGCGCCCGATTGTAGAGCCCAGCCAATCCTTCGGCCAAGCCTGGTTCTCCGTCGCTGACCAGAACCTCGGCGATGGTTCCATCTTTTCTTTGTTCGAGCCGTTCTAAATCCAAGCCGATCTCGCTCCAGCTTTTGCCACTCCAACTGCCTAAAGCGACCGCTCGGCCTGCTTTGGTCAGCCCAATGGCGACACGCACTTCACCCTGATTATTCTTTCCTTCCGCAGCGTCCGGCCGGCGTTTGAAACCAGTCCCGTCCGCCATCAGCACCTCGAGCTTTTCCGCCGATTGGGCAATCTGATCACAGCGGCTCTCCACCACCCATCGATGTTCGGTCGAACGTGGAACGGGAATCGCTCCGATCCGTTCCAGATGATCGCTGCTCCGCCGATAACTTTGTTCACTCACGATCTCCACCACCAGTTTTTCCAATTCCATGGTTTTACTCTGCCACTTGTCCAAACCCAGCCACTGCCGTAGCGGCACAAAGCTTTTTCCACAACTGATGCAACGCAACCGGCGCCAGCGCATCTCCAATTTGCCCAAAGAGGTGCGGATGGTGCGTTCTTCCCGCTCCTTGAGTTCCCAGCGACAGCGCTCGCAACAAGGTTTAAAACAATCGGCCACGACCTCCTGTTGCCAGCCGCTCAGAGCCAAGCATAACGCCTCGTCCACCGCGTCCAGAATGAGCGAAAGAACCCCAGGAAAACCGCTCGTTTTGAACGCAGCTCCCAATCGCAAAACCAGTTCGTCCAAAGAAAATCCGTGATTGGAGAGTGACACCAGAAGACCGAAATTGATATGCTGTTGCATGGCTTGGGCTTGTTGTTGAATTTTGGTTCTCTTCTTGGGAAGGGAACTCACAAACTCAAGCCATTTTCTTCATTCACCCCCGATCTTCGAGACGTTACCAAAAAATGCCGCCCTCCGCTGGGGCCGAGGACGCCGGCTCGCAACTCCCACAGGCACAATTCAGTGGGACTTCACCGCAAACGATGCCGCCCTGGGCAACGGCGGACTGAATTGCGCGGCGGTAAACACGAATGACTCGGGCGGTGGAATCTTCTCCAATGACGCTGTTGTCGGGGTTATCAAAGGCTTGCTGGCCCAGGGGTTTCGTTACTCCCTGGACGAACCCGTCAGTATTGCGTGCGAGCTTCACCCGATCGGTCACGTGTTCGATCCGTCGAGCTTCTACCAGTGCAGCGGTACTCCCCACCCTCTCACCCGTGCATATGGAGCGCCCGTTTACCCAAGCCTTTCAAATATCTTCGCGCATATTGCTCCGCCACGACGCGTCAACACTGGTGGACCTGCGCTCGACGGAGAGAAGCCCTGGGAAGAAGGCCAATGTACCGGTTGTTCCTCCTTCACGGATCCCTCCGCCCTTTTGATCGATACCACCGGTCTGGTCGATCCCGCGCCCCAATCCGTCTACAAAACTGCTTTCTATCTACAATCCCATCCTGACGGCGCGATGACCTTTGTTGTGAATGAACTGGTCAAATACGAAAAATACAAAGTGCGTCTGCACTTCGCCTCGATCTTTCCTGCCACCGCCACAGGCGCTTGCCTCGAAACAGTCACGGTCAATGGCTCATCACGCGTGATCGATCCATACACCGGTCCGGCCAAAGCGACGATTGTGAACTTCGACGACGTTTCGCCCGACAATAACAGCCATATCACGGTGACGATTCGTCCGCAGAATACAAATGGGGCCGCCATGGTTTCCGGAGTCGAAGTGTTGATGAACCCGCTTGTTCCGGTGGCCCAGGATAGCCTTAAATCGGACATAGTGGCGTGCTTTCCTGCGAACGCCCCTATTGAAAAAGTAGTCTATGGAAATAACGTCTTTGTGTCCGGAAGATCCGGGCTCGTGATGTTCTCAGAGGATAACGGTGGCACATGGCAACCGGCCGCGGGCCCGCTCCAAAGCTCCGCCGCGTCGCTTATGTTCGCAAACGGACGGTTCATTGGGGTCGCCGCCGATGAGCAGCAATCAGCGCTGATCTCATCTCAGAACGGCCGCGACTGGATTTCGCACCGGTCGGAGCCTGGGGTCAGTCTGTATGGAATAGTTTACGGCAATGGATTGTTGGTTGCCACCGGACAAGCTCTCGAAAAACAGATAATCGCCGTTTCGTCGGATTTGGAAAAATGGACCTTTGTCGAAAGTCCAACAACGAACTTTATATACAGTCTTGTCTTCGGGAATGGCCGCTTCGTCGCCAATGACAACCAGTCTTCCGTTCTGACCTCGGTGGATGGCACAAACTGGACTCGACTCGAAATGCAGTATCCAGTGATTGATCCATCTTGCGTCACCAATTGCGCCACCTGGCGGTATTTCGGGACTTTGCTTGGAACAGAGAACGGCTTTGTGACATATGCCATTGCTTCCGCAAAACCGATCTCCTCACATGACACGGCCAAATACAGTGCATCTCTTTTTACCTCCCCCGATGCGGCATCGTGGTCGCGCGGCCCAGAGATGCTTGTTGCTCCATTTTCCGAAGGTTTCTTTTATGCCAATGGCGACTTCATTTTTTTCCCTACTCGCACCAAATCGCCTGACCTTATTAATTGGGAGCGGTTCGAGCTCCCGGAATACCCTTCGGAAGTTGGGGCTTTCGATAGCTGGCGAATCCGGAGCATCGCGTTTGGAAATTCGAATTGGGTAGTCACCGGAATTCTGCCGCGCGGCGCCCGCAGAGGGAAAACCTGCTTCCTTCATGGTGTCACGAGGACCTTCTATTGATTCGCTGACACGCATGGATCACCCAGCCGCGCCCGGTTCTCGACCGCAAACCGCCGTCAGCGGCAGAACAGTTGTGATCGCAAATCCCCACCCCGGCTTTCCGCTTCCCCTGCTGGTTTCTACGAATTCAGGAGCGGCGTTCACTCCGGCGAAATTGCCGCCCGATTCGCGAGGCCTGCTCATGGTTCGTTACCTCGACAGCAGATTCGTCGCGGTTGGTGAAGGTGGGCGCTTTCTGCATTCGCCTGATGGGATCAACTGGGAGAAGAGTGCCTCCCAAAGTTCAGGGGATTTGTATGACGTGGCGTTCGGCGAGGGCCTTTGGCTCGCGGTTGGCACGAATGGCATTGTAGTGACGTCGCGAGATCTCGAGAGTTTCTCCGCGACCAGTAGTCCTGTATCCGTTTCGTTGTATAGCGTCGCATTTGGATCGGAAGGCTTCGTCGCAGTAGGGCAGTCCGGAACACTTATTCAATCGGGGGATGGACGGAATTGGCGTACGCAACAGCTCCAACCGCTAGACCTTTATGGCGTTGCTTATGGCGATGGCCTGTATTTGACCGTCGGCACCAATGGTTATGTTTATTTTTCAAAGGATGCGCGTGATTGGACTGCTTCGCGTCCCACCAGTGCCACGCTGCGAGATGTTTGCTTCGCCAATGGTATGTTCATGACCCTTTCTACTGAAAAACCCTCTTTCGCTTACCTGTCTCTAGATGGAATTAGCTGGTCGTCTGAACAACTGCCGAATGACTCAGTTGCCGCAAATTCGTCGGATGACTCATTCTGGTTCGTGAGTATGGGAACGTCGACGAACTTCGTCCGCAAGCTGCGCCTGCAAACACCGATCATCGATCTGACCGGCGCAGTTGATCCCGCCGGTCTGCTGTCGCTTACCTTCGACGCCCCGGTCGCCGGCTCTTATTCCATCCTTTCCACGGACGATCCGGTCGCGGGGACCTGGCAGACAGAAACTGTTCTGCAGCGCGGCACAACCGATCAGATGTCGTGGATTGCGACCAACAGCATAGCACGGACGCGCTTCTTCCGCGTTCGCCTCGAATAAGGAGCGAACCGGTCTCTCCTCGTTCCACTGTAAGAAATAGACGCGAATTCCTTCTCTAATTCCTGAAGCGATAACGCTCAGTTCAGCCAAGGGGGTGCACTTGGGCTCGGTACGCGTGGCTGCGGCGGCGGCAATCCGTCGCAGCCGCGCGATTTTATTTCAGCTCCACCAATTCCATTTCAAAAATCAAAGTGGCGTTGGGTGGAATAACCCCGCTGACACCACTCGCGCCGTAACCCAACTCGGGCGGGATTGTCACACGCATTTTGTCTCCCACGCGCATCCGGACCAGCACCATGTCCCATCCCGCAATCACCTGGCCCACCCCGGCGGCCACTTCAAACGCCTCGTTGCGATCCACCGAGCTGTCGAACTTCGTCCCATCGGTCAACCATCCTGTATAATGCACCACCACCACCTGTCCCGGTTGGGGCAGCGCTCCGGACCCGACCTCCAGCAACTCCATCTGCAAATTGGCCATGCGCGGATTTTCCATACTGCGTTTCGGGGCACAAGCAAGTTTCCCGTGCCTCATTTTGACCAGCCAGAAGCAAAAAAATGGTTGCGTCCGGTCAGGCTCCGGGCAAATTAGGGGACTAAATTCAAAGGACAAAACGATGAAAAAACTATTAGCTCTTGCAGCCGCGGTGGTGTTCTCGGCTCTGGTTTTCGCCGGCGAATATCCCGACATCAGCATCAAAGACCTGAAAAAGGCCCTTGCCGAGAAAAACGTCACGGTGATCGACGTCAATGGCACCGAATCATGGGAAAAGGGTCACATCCCAAGCGCGCTTGATTTCGAAAAGAACAGCGCCTCCTTCGCGAAGATCCTTCCTCAGGACAAGAACGCGCTGGTCGTCGCGTATTGCGGCGGGCCCAAGTGCATGGCTTACAAGCAGGCCGCCCAGGCGGCAGAAAAACTCGGCTACAAAAACGTGAAGCATCTTTCAGCGGGCATTTCCGGCTGGAAAGAAGCGGGCGAGAAGACCGAGAAGGGCAGCTAAACCAAAGACGAATTTATAACGAAAAGCACCGGCTGGAGCGATCCACCGGTGCTTTTTTGTGGGCCAATGCAAGCTTGATACGAGTCATCGTAGACCTTTAGGTTGTTTTAATGACCTTGCTCGAACAGATGAATGTCCGGCGCGCGGCGCAGCGTGAGAGCATGCGCCTGCGTGTTCGAGCGGAGTTGCGCAGCGCCTTGCGCGAGATGGCGCCGGGAAGAATCGTGACCATCTTCGGCTCTCTCACCAGGCCGGGGAAATTCAATGAATATTCGGATGTCGACCTCGCCCTGGACGAGGAGTGGTCCGACCCGAACACCTATCAACTCAGTGCTATTCTCGGTGAAAGACTAGGCCGGCGCATCGATGTAGTTCTGCTCACGGAATGTCGCTTCAAGAAGCGGCTCGTCTCGGAAGGAGAAGTTTGGATCCTGAAGGACTAATCATCCTCCTAAAGGAGCTTGAGGTTGACTGCGCAGTCGCCCGTGATGCGGCTCTGAAAGCAGGCCAGCGCTTTTCCGAATCAGCGCCAGGGCATTTGGAAGCATGCGCCTACGAACTTGGCCGTTGTTACAATGTTTTTGAGCGGCTGCTTGACCGTCTCTGCGAACAGTTTGAAAACCATTTTGAAAAGCGCGGCGATTTCCATGAAAGACTTCTCCAACGACTGGCGCTGCCGCTCGAGGGAATACGTCCGGCATTCATTCCTCGCGACCGTTTGTCTGAGGTCCGGGAACTTAAGAGCTTTCGACACGTGTTGCGCCATGCGTATGATCTGACGCTTCGCCAGGACCGATTAAGCGAATTGGTCACGATCGCACAAAGGCTCACGGTCGAGCTTCCTCACTGGTGCATTGATTTCGGAAAGAAGGTTCGGGCAGAACAGAAATGGCCCGAGCCATAAGAAAATAAAGCCGAAGCACCGCGGAAATCTTCGCGCGTGCTTCGAAACTTTCAATCGATCGTTTTCTTAAACCGTCGTTCTTCGCCCGAAAAGCAGCGATATCACAAACAGAACCAGAAACACGCCGAATAGAATCTTCGCGATTCCTGCTGCCGCGCCGGCGATGCCGGTAAAACCGAGTAGCGCCGCCACGAGCGCAATCACCAATAACGTAATTGACCAACTCAACATATATCCTCCTTCTTTTGCTCGCCGCATGCGCGGCGCGCAGTTTCTTTCGTTTACGATTAAAACGTAGCTCGCGAGCAAGATGCCTGAATCGGGGCCAGCCCCTGATCGTGACTCAAGGATTTTGGCTAGAGCATTTTAAGAAATAATGTGGCCGTTCGGAACGAGGACTTTTTGGTTCCGGCGAGGCTTTGGCGAAGGAGCATGCCCGCAGCGGCCTGTGACTGAACCAAAACGAAGCCAGAAACGAAAGGACCGTTCCCGGAATGGCTACAGTATTTTTTAAACTGCTCTCAGTGCGCTGGAAAAGGTTACGTGGCATGCACTCTCACTGTGGATGAGCACCATCAGAGTTCGCTGATCGAAAAGGCGAGGAGGCGGCGGTGCAACTCGCGGTTGTGCGCGTCATAAAAATCGATCGGGTTGAAGTCGTCCGTCAGGATAACTCCGTCGGAAGTGTCGATCTTCACGACGGAGCCCATGCACATGCTCACCTGGCTCGCCACCTCGGGGTGAGCATCGGCCGTGGAAATCGCCCGGAGTTGCAGGTTCGGATTTGCCGACGCGGCAAAGAACAGATTCCCGTTCCCCGTAGTGTGAGCGCGAACCGACGTGAACACCGTACCGAGCGTCTTTGCCAGGGACGCCGCAAAAAAGTCCTTCCCAGCCGCTGTGTCGCCGAAGCAATTGATTACCAACACCCCGTTCGGATTGAGGATACGGCGGATATTCTCGAACGCTTCTCGCGTCATCAGATGCGAAGGCGAGGAGTCACCCAGGAAAGCATCCAGCACAACCGCGTCGTATTTGGATTGGGAACGGTTGATTACGTAACGCCCGTCTCCAAATGTGATCTGACATTTATCTGGCTCGAAATCAAAAAAATCGCGCGCCACCGGCACAACCGCGGGATTGATTTCCACCACATCCACTTTCATTCCGCTGCGGGCGAATTCGGCAGGGACAATCCCAACGCCCATGCCGATACAAAGTGCGCTTTGCAGATTTGTGGTATAGGCCTGCGTCAGGTAGCGCAGCATGTACGTGAAGAGCGAAGTGCTCTTGCGGCTTTGCGTATCATAAGTGTTCTGCACCAGGAAATCGTTCAGGTAATACCGGCGGGTCGTGTTGTTGAGTTGAATCACCTGCAGCATCCCGAAATTCGAATTGCCCCGATAAAGCTCTTTGGCCCGCGTCCAATGTGGTTGCAGATCGTGGCGCACGCCCACAAACCCGATACCCAGCGCAATCAACGCGACCACCGCAGCCCCGCCAATATTCCGCTTTCCCCAAATGGCGAAGTACATCCCCGAGCTAAGACAGAGAATCCCAGACGTGAGATACATCGTGACCGAGTTCGCCAGAAAAGGAATTAGCACGTAACCGATCAACAACGTGCCCAGAACACTGCCCAGCGTGCTCATCGCGGAAAGCCTTCCCACCTGAGAGCCGATCGCGGTGAAGGAAAGAGCCAAAATACGAATCAGGAAAGGGCCCACCGCCGCCAGCAACGTCAACGGAACGAAAAAAAGCGTCGCCGAAGCCATGAGAGCCCCCAGCGCAAGATTGTGCTTCAGAAAAGCGTAGGCGACCTGCTTCACCACGAGCACACTCACCGCCAGGTAAAGCGCCGCCAACAGAATGCAAAAAAACAGCCGGTCCAATTTGGGAGAACGGTCCACCATGATTCCGCCAAGGTAATACCCCAGCGCCAGAGAAATGAGCGTAACGGTAATCTGCGCTGTCCAAACAAAGTGCGAAGTGCCCACGTACGGCGAAAGCATTTTTGCCCCAAGAATCTCGACGATCAGGATCGCTGCGCCCGTGAGCGCTGCCGTCACATACAGAAAGCGCCGCAAACCGGGGGTGATTGCGTTCGTTTTTTCGCTTTGCGCAGCGGTTTTTGTCATGCCCAGTCATTTAAAAGAGAAACCGAAGCGATGGAAAGTTTCGAACGCGGCCATTCTCAAGTTGCTCCTGCTGAGGAAGGCGCAAGCCGTCCAAATCGAGGCAGATTGTCACAATTGCGACACACCATTTGTCGCAAAAAAACCGTTAAAAAGTCTTGAAATTTGCCGCTACATCAATAGGATTGTTACGTAATCTCATTATGACTGCGGCGAATTGTGGAAACAGACCGACGCACGTAGTCTCCCTCGTCGTTTGGCATCATTCCCGCTTTGTCGCTTTTCAGAAAGGAAAGAAATATGGCAAAATCATTGGATGTGATCAGCGATGTGATCCGGACCAGTAAGAACCCTTTCCGGGCCACCGCCGATCGACCGGATAAAACCCACAAACACCGGTACGAACGCCGCAAAATTAAACAGTACATCCATTTGGGAGATTGGCAGGCCGAAGCTAGACCCTAGTTAAATCTTGAAAATCCAAAAGAATTGAAAAGAGAGCCACGCGCGAGCGTGGCTTTTTCACTTTAAACCGCGCCTTTTTACTGCCGTTCGGAGCGTTGCCGAAGCTCCGAATCAGCAGGGATTTTTACTTCAGCCACGTGGGTCTTTCCCCAAACGAGCTCGGACTTTCTCGGTCGCGCCTTTCTTCGCCTTCAAACTAGTGTCCTGAGTGATTAATTCGTTCACAAACATGCTGAACCTTTTCTAGGATCTGGCAACGCAATGCCATCGCTTGACCTGTTTTGCGGCGGCGAGCTAACTCCATTAACTTCGAGCGCTCCTCGTCGGTTAGAACGATTCTCTTAACGGGACGACCTAAGGCCATTCCCAATTTTACAGAGCTTCTTGGCCACCTTTCCATTGCTCAGCCCGTCGGCGCATAAGAGTACAACCTTTTCAACTATCTGATCCGTGATTTTGCGTGGCTGGCCTGGCCGTGGCGCATCTGCCAGTCCGCTCAAGCGGTCCTCTGCAAAACGCTCTCTCCATTTTCCGACTGTAGGCATGCTGACTCGGAGCGCTTCACTTACTATTGCAACGAATTAATCACTCAGGACACTAGAATTCCACCTGGACGCGGAAAAAAGCGCCCTGACCGGCGGCGCCAGCCTTCTCCAGCGGGACCTCCACTATTTTAGATTGTGTCGAACGCGAAAGCGTTGTCACCCGCGTCCAATTCGCCGCGTCGAGATTCGTGGACCGTGAAATCGAGTATTGGCGCCCGCTTACAGTTTCAATTTGCAGCAAGAAGTTCGCTGTGAGCACAACGCTCAGTTTGCTCGAGTCTTTATTCGGATCAGTGCCCGCGGTAAATTCTCCATAGTTTGATAGACCGTCATGATCCGGATCGCTCTCGGGACCACTCGTGGAGGGATCGGTCAATTGCGCGGCGGTGAAATGAGCCGCACGCCATGAGGTCCAGGCCTGATCGATCGCGGCGGAACCGCCCGCGATAATCGACGGGATCCAGGAGCCTTTCTGGTCGAAAGTGTCGTAGTGGATCTCGTCATTGGCCAGCACCAGCGTCTCACCGCCACCGTTTGCAGAGGCATACCATTTATTATCGTACGGGAAGCTCAACACTTTCTCGCCGACCGCATCATCCAGTTGCAGCGTCTCGCCGCTGTTTGAAAGTTGGCCGGTGTAAGGACCAGCCATGAGCACCCGCGCATTATAGTAACTGCTGAATGCGGCCGGATTGCGTGCGAGGTAAAGCTGACCGGACGGCGGCAAAACAACGTCATTCGTAAAAGCGAATGCAATGCCGTTCGTGAAATGCACTCCGTTCAGGTTCAACGGATCCGGCCCGATATTTTTCAAAACAAGATACTCGAGATCTTCGCGAGCGTACCCGGGAACAGCCGGCTCCGAAGGGGCAAACATGATTTCGCTTACCCGAAGGAATTGTTGCGCGAGCGTTGGCTGACCGGGATAGGTGAAACTTTGGATCAAGTTACCTTGCTTGTCGCGCAACGTCAGAATCTCACCGCGAGCGGAAAGCTGTCCGTTGTAATTGCCCTGGACGAACAGGCGCTGACCGCCTCCCGGGCCAGAACTTCTCTTGCGAAAGGCGCTCACATCGGGTGAAAGGTAAACCACCCGTTTCGCTGGCAGCACAGTCCCGGGCGCAAAACGATGGGTCACCGCGCCGCCGATTTGCCAGCCGGACATATCGACCGCAACCGTGTCCGAGTTCGTCAGTGAAATGTATTCCTGGTTTTGCCAACCCGACGCTGGATTAAAATCGAGAGCGTAAAATCTGATCGCCGGCGGATTCGTGATCGGCCCTGGGATCGCAGTTCTTTTCGTCACGTACAAAAACGTTCGTCTTTGCGGCAGGAAATTGGTCCGCATCAGGTCCAGCGCCTGCGGCATCGTTTGCTTTTTGCCCCAGGTCGGCCACTTGGCGTAATCGAGCGTGGCGTCGGGACCAATCACGTTGAAAAGTTCATCAAGACGATGTTCCCACTTCAGATCCACGAGAGGCGTGCCTGGCGGCTGCAATTGCTCATCCATCAGCGTGCGCATGCGCCGGGCGTACATCAGCTTGAAGTCCGCGTTGTTGTAACACGCCTGCACCAGTGTGTTATTCGATCCGGGGTTGAGGTCATTCTGCGGGTACATCCGGTCATCGAAATAATCTCCCGTCCAATTGCGGCCGAAGCTTAAATCCATATCCCACGGAAGCATCTGCCATTCGCCACTCCTCATCGTGTCGCGATAAAGATAGTAGTTCTTGTGACAGCAATCGACGTTGGCGGTCATGGTCAGAGCCGCGAGGTAATTCACCATCGCCGGAATGTTCACGTTGTCCCAAAAATAAGCCGGACGATTCGTGCCGGTCGTCAGACCTTTGATCAACGCCTGGAGATCACCGTTTTTCTCGAACGTGCGGGTTTTCTTCTCCACTCCCGTGGTCGACGAGTCCAGCGTGTTATACATCTTGTAGAGCGCCCCATTGCCGTCCAGGCCGATACGGCGCAGGAAATCCCCGTCACCATCTTCAACCATGTGGGCATCCGCAAAGAAATTGCCGTTGCGCTGAATGCGAATCGGAACGGCAAAGTGGTAACCATGTCCCGCATCGCGGAACGTTTCGTACGCAAGGATATTTCGAACGTGCGCCTTATCGGGATAAGTCGTAAGGAGATTCACTTTGCCAATCGCCGTGTTCGTTCTGCTGTACTGAAAATGGTACCCGGTGTTGAAGTTCAGGTTGTAGCTCTTCTTCGGAAAGCCAAGACTCGATTGGCCATGGACGTTCACAAAAACGTTGTCGTAAAGAATATCGTCCCAAAAAACCGAGCAACGCGTGCCGCCGGTCCCGTCCGCGGACCCCGGACTTTTAACGAACCACTGCAGCACCGGCAAACGGTTGGTCAGGGACGGATCGGATATAACTGTGCCAAAGTATTGGGGAGAGTTTTTGGTTTCACGGTAGGGCGGCCAGCGAGTCGCAAGACCTTGTTCGTCAGTCGCGCGGAAATACCAGCGGACCATCTGGCCATTCGTTGCGCCTGTATTCAAAGTTGCACCGTAAATGCCGTCATTCGCGAGCCCATCGCCATGGAGACCGTCATCAAACATCGTGACATTCGTTTCCGCGCCGAACATCACTACGTAATTCAGTGTCAGGCCGCTCGGATGATTGAACGTCTGTTGCATTTTAGCGGTGACAACGATCGGGTCGCCCTCGTTCGGCACCGCCGGCGCAAAAGAGGCATCCAGGATCAACGGCCCCAGATTCGTATCGCCGATTCCATTGATCGCATTGGGCGTCGGTTGAAAGAAATAGCGCCAGATATTTGTTCGCAGAGCCGAATAGGTGGCCACAAGTTCGGCGCGGGCCAGTTGGGCCAGGTCTTCCTTCGAGGAGTTCAACGACTGGATCGCGAGAATGTTCTGGCCCTCATGCAGCAAACCGATTTGGTCTGAGAGGTCAATTTCTTCGGCAATCAGCGCCTCCGGACCGGAATGCTCGGCTGTCGCGGCGCTATCCCAGGCGAGGTCACCAGGTGCATTTGCCTGCGCGACCTCCACACCATTCAGAAATGCGGTAAAACCGTCGTCATACAAGACTCGTAAAGTCAGTGAATTCAATTCGCTATCGGGCGGGACAAAAGGAAGGCGAATGTACGCGCTGCTGTTCACTCCCACCATCTGTGCGGCGAGGTCCGTCTCGATCATCGGCCCGTAACCGAGATTCGCCCGATCAAAACCCACGCCGTTGACGCCGTTCGACCATTTGCTGTCGTCAAACTCAGTCAGGTTCCAAATCGCATCGGCGCTCCCGTCCGACGGCACTGTAAATCTGATCGGCGCATTGGTCGCCAGAAGGGTGATCTCCTTTTTTTCGACAACGACCCCGAAGGATACATCCGGCACTTGTGCGGACAAAGCCGGGCCGAAATCAAAGGCGACCTTCCCCCCCGGATCGACCAATGCAAGGTACTCGCCGGAAGAGATTTTGAAATTTGTATGCAGCGGAGCACCGGCGAGATGACGATCCTTGTTCGAAGCGAAAACCAGGAGAGTCGCCCCACGCCCAATGCTTACACCAGGAAACCGCCATTTTCGAAGGTCCGCCGAAGAGTCAGTCAGGAACCATCCATTAAGATCAACATCGGCATCGCTCGGATTGTACAGTTCAATCCAGTCCGAATACTCACCGTCTTCGTCCGCCAGCGTGCGGGTGTTGCTCGCCATGAATTCGGAAATGATGATCTGACCGAACGAATGAATGTGCAGGAATGCGGCAAGCATCAGGACACGAAGCAGTTGGAAGGTTGCCGAAGATTTGATTGTCACGACTTTAGGGTTCCGAGGAATATACCGTACGCGGGCGTGGAGGAAAGGCCAGAGCATTTTCGCGACCTGCGGTTAACTCTTCCGACTCGGCTGCTCAAGACGAATCCCAAACCAGCACACCCCTCCGATTACGCCGACCAACGCCCCGGCTCCGAATCCCCATTGCCACCCAAGCTGACGAGCAAGCCAGGGCGTAATCATCGGCGCGAGCAGGCCAATTCCATTGCCGCCGGTGTTCATGATCGCGGCAAATGTTCCGCCCCGTTCCTTCCCGAGATTCACCGCCACCGTCCAGAATGACGCTTCGGCCAAACCAAGGATTCCGAGAGACGCCGTAAATGCCGTCACGATCCAAATCCGTTCTTTCGCCAAGATCCCGCAGATCAGCAATCCCGCGCTGAGCAACATCGCGATTCTCGGCACAACCGTCCGCGCAGAGTCGTCCCCTCTCCAACGAACAGCCCAGTCCGTGAGCCAACCCCCAAGCGGCATGCCAAAAGCGATCGCGAGACTGGGTAGCGCCGCAAAGTAACGGCTTTCCGCCTTCGTCATATGCAACACCGAGTCGTAGTAGTAATGCAGCCAATAAAAAAACAGGTACTGAAAATAACCAATCGCCGCGTAGCTGATCGTCAGAAGAATCAGATTGCGCCGCACGACAGGTGCGAACGGCTCACGAATGCTCTGAACAGCTTCCGACCGCTCCGTCCCTGACGGTTTCGCGAAATAAAGCCAGCCGATCCCAAGTATCCCAGTGACCCCGCCGAGAATCAGAAAAGCCGTTTGCCAGCTAAACGCATCAATCAGCCCGCCAAAAACCGGATGCACCGCCGCATAGGCCAGCGTCGACGCACCCGTAATCAACCCATTGGCTCGCGCCTGCCGGTCCGCCGGAAAAGAATCACCCACCGCGCGTGCCGCGCTCGGATGAAGCGGAGCACTGAGCATCCCCATGAGAGAGCGCACGACAATCATTGCGAACCACACCTGCGCCCCCGTTAGAGCAAGCAAACCAATCCCTCCGGTGAATCCGCAAAACACCGCGCTTCCGAACGCAACGCACCCCATCGCGAATCGCGGCCCACGTCGATCGATCAGCCAACCGCCTGGAATCATGAACAGCGTATAAACAATCAGGAACGCCGAATAGATCACCCCCATTTTTTCTGCCGAAATCTGGAACTGCTCCATGATCTTCTCGTCCCCCGCGCTGGTGATGCTCGCCCGATTGAAATGACTGATAAAACAAAGCGCCATCAGCAGCACCAGAACGAGATTGCGGTGCCGCGGACAACCGCAATCGTTCGAGGCCGCAGCCGTCGCGACGTTTTCTTTAGTCATCGCTTAATTCCACCGCGCAACGCACCGCACATGTCAGACCGCGGGTTGAAGGTGTTGAGCGATAGCTCTCCAAATGTGCCGCCATTTGTAAACTCGAAAGATTGGGACACTCACGCCTGATCCGTTCTTTCGGGGTTTTCATGAATTGATTTCGTCATGACCTGCGCGACGTTTCCCAAAACAGAAAGGCGCAACATGACAAAATTCAACAGTACTACTATTCGCATTTCGCGCGGGTTCGCGGCTTCCGCTGTCTTGCTGACCGCGCTGGCGATTCGAGCAGATCAAAACGGTTTTGATACGCGCAAGGATTCGGCAGGCGCCCCCGCAACTGCAGAAACTGCAAAGCAAAACGATCCAACCACCTGCATCAGGGAAGCTGCCAAAATGAACCAGGCCACCATTCAGTTTGCCCAGTTGGCACAAAAGAAATCCCAAAATGCGGAACTCAAACGCTTCGGGCAGACACTCGAGCAGGACCATATGCGCGCCCAGGCGAAGCTCCAGACAATTGCACAAAATCACAACGTCACACTTCCGACCGGAGCAGCCGCTCTGGATGAAAAATGCCAGACCGAACTCGGCAAACTTCAAGCCCTGAGCGGATCCGAATTTGACAAGGAATTCGCCAAACATGCGGTCGAAGGTCACGCCATGGCCGCCGCTCACCTCGAAAAAGCATCCACCCAGGCCCAGGATGCCGATTTGAGGCAATACACCAGGGACATGCTCACCGAAGTGCGAGATCATCAGCGTCAGGCGCGCCAAATAGCCGCGGCCGTCGGTGTCGATCAAGCCACGATCACTTCACTTGAAACCAAAACACCGGAAGGCGTCGGCGCTCCCGGCACTGAAACCCAAAGCTCCACCGAGAGCAGTCCGAAGAAAGAAACTTCCGACAAAAAGTACTAACCCGATTTCTTCAACGCGGAAGGCCAGGAAAGGCCTTCCGCTTTTTATCGTTACTCTGTCTTTGCGATTTCTCGCGAGCGCACGACCATTTTGGCCAGTTTTGGGATTTCCTTTGTATTTGGCTTTTGGTCATTCGGCGCAGCGCACAGCCGTCACCCACCTTGTTGACACAAAACGCCGCTGACGTACGTTCTCATTTCATGTTCGAATTGGTTTCACCCTATGCACCCGCAGGCGATCAACCGAACGCTATCCGGCAATTAACCGAAGGCCTGCAAAACGGTGCTCCCCACCAGGTGCTCCTCGGCGTGACCGGTTCAGGCAAGACCTTCTCCATCGCAAATGCCATTCGCAACACCGGCAAGCCGACGCTGGTCATTTCCCACAACAAAACGCTCGCTGCCCAGCTCTACGCCGAATTCAAAAGTTTCTTCCCGAACAACGCCGTCGAATATTTCGTCAGCTATTTCGATTACTACCAACCCGAAGCGTACATCCCGCGCACGGACACTTTCATCGAAAAAGATTCCAGCATTAATTCGGAAATTGAGCGTCTCCGGCTCTCCACCATGAGTTCGCTCTTCTCGCGACGCGATGTCATCGTCGTCGCGAGCGTCTCCTGCATTTACGGCATCGGCAGCAAGGAAGATTACGCGGCGATGATCGTGCCGATCCGCGTCGGCCAGGAAATCTCGCGCGACCAGTTCCTCCACAAGCTGGTCGACCTCCAATACGAGCGAAACGACATCGCCTTTAATCGCAGTCATTTTCGCGTGCGCGGCGATACCGTTGAAGTTTGGACTTCCTCCACCGAAGACGCCCTCCGTGTCGAATTCTTCGGCGACCAGATCGACCGCCTCACCCGCTTCGAACCGCTCACCGGCGATACCAATTCCATTCTCGAATCCACTACGATTTATCCCAGCAAACAATTCACCACGCCCGCCGACAAAATGAAGCGCGCCATTCTGAGCATTCGCTCCGAACTGACCGATCGCATCGCCTGGTTCGAAAGCCAGGGCAAACTCCTCGAAGCGCAACGCATCAAAATGCGCACCGAATACGACCTCGAGATGATGCTCGAAATGGGCTTCTGCTCCGGCATCGAAAATTATTCACGCCACATCAGCGGACGTCCCACCGGCTCTCGTCCCTACACCCTCTTCGATTTCTTCCCATCCGATTACCTTCTGGTTATCGATGAATCCCACGCCACCATCCCGCAGATCGGCGGCATGTACGCCGGCGACCGCGCTCGCAAAACGGTTCTGGTCGAACACGGCTTTCGCCTTCCCAGCGCCCTCGATAATCGCCCGCTCAGTTTCGACGAGTTCCAGGGCTGGCAGAAAAATACCATCTACGTCAGCGCCACTCCGGGCCCCCAGGAAATGCAATGGTCCGCCGGCCGCGTCGCCGAGCAAATCGTCCGCCCCACAGGCCTGGTCGATCCGAAAGTCACGATGAAGCCCCTCAAAGGCCAGATCGACGACCTGATCAACGAAGTCCGCAAACGGGTCGACTCCAAAGAACGCGTCCTCGTCACGACGCTTACCAAACGCACCGCCGAAGAACTCACCGATTACCTCCGCGACATCGGCATCAACGTCCGTTATCTCCACAGCGAGATCGACGCCATCGAACGTGTCGAAATCCTTCGCGCACTCCGTAAAGGCGAGTTCGACGTCCTAGTCGGCATCAACCTCCTGCGCGAAGGCCTCGACCTCCCCGAAGTTTCCATGGTCGCCATCCTCGACGCCGACAAAGAAGGTTACCTCCGCTCCACCACCAGCCTGATCCAGACCGCTGGCCGCGCCGCGCGCCATCTCCACGGCGAAGTCATTCTCTACGCCGACGTCATGACCCAAAGCATCAAAAATTTCCTCGCCACGTCCGAATATCGCCGCGCCAAACAACTCGCCTACAACACCGAGCACAACATCACCCCGCGCAGCGTCTCGCGCGCTATTGAAGAAAGCCTCTCCCAGGGCAAAGACGACGAAAAAGCCATCTCCGTCATCCGCGACGCCGGTCGCGACTTCGACGTCACCGAAACCATCCGCGAACTCGAAGAAGAAATGCTTGCCGCCGCGAACAACCTCGAATTCGAAAAAGCCGCCCTCATCCGCGACCAGATCCGCGAACTCAAACGCGGCTCCGGCGAAGTTGCCCTCGCCCCGCAAAGTAGCTCCCGCTCCACGTACGGCAAGCCCAAACGCCGAAAAAAAATGCTCGCCGGGTAGTCGGTCTATTTCGGCCGCTGCCGAAATTCAGAGCGCGCACGATAGAGCCGCTCCGTGAAACCGCCATTTTGTTGGAAGTCCGCCTCGAGTTGCCGAAGCAATTGGTCCAATAAATAATTCGTCTGGTGAATCAGGCAAAGCACCGTGTTCGCCGCGATCTCCGGCGGGCCATTTTCAATATAGGTCGAATAGGTCCTATACGACCTATCTCTTACGTACGCCAGTCGCCGCACCATTTGAGCCATACCATGATCTTTTCCCCATTCAGCGAATCCCCTCTGGCGAAGAAAATCTCTGTAATCCCCAAGCAAGTCTTCAAGGCTCGCCCGCGCGATCCCGACCAGCTTCAGTTCAATTTTCTTCGATGTGCCACTGGCCTGGTTTCCCTCCGCGATATTCTTATTCCCGCTCCGTGCGGCCTGAACAATTTGGTCATGCGTCCGCGACCTCGGATCAACAAACCGATCGCAAAACTTCACCGTGGCATCGTACACAATGACCGACATCTGATAACACTTCAGATCCTGGTACCCGCCATGCGGAGGAATGATCGGAGCGGCCGCGCGCTGGCTCGATTGCTTCTGGAGATACGGCACATTGGGCAATTAACCAGAGGGCGCCTGCGAGTCAATCGGAATAAAGCCTCGACCCCGTTCCATATTGGTCCTATTTGTCCTATCGAGCACCTGCCAACCTCCTTCCGCCCTCGGAGCGTCCTGGCGCCGACGCTCCGAGCATAAAAAAAACAGAACCGCCCAAAATGCGGCCTCCTAAATTCACTTCCTATGTTCCTCGCGATTTGAATCCCGCCGCGCACGTACCAAGTCTCGCGCCATCAACAAAAAGCCGACGCCTAAAATTCCGCTGACATAAAGCAGTGCGAATTCCTCCGAAACGAGGTGCGGACCTCGGCGACGTGTAACATGGCGCTCTAGCGTGTAGTGACCTGTTGCAATTCTCACAAAAAAGTAGATCGCCGCTAATATGCTTATCCCGCCAAGAACCAGATAGGTAACGACTCGACTTCTGAATATTCCTCCGGGGATCCGTCTGGCGGCTTTCAGACGCGCTGCTCCTCAACTCACCTCATAGGAACGTGGAGTTCCACATTTCCAGCACGATCCAAACTGCGGCTCAGATTCTTCACCACAGGCCGTACATTGCCAATTCCCGACGGTTCTTGGCCTTTCTTGAGCTACGCGCAAAAGATCCGCCGCTCGTTCATAGTCTGCATCGTCAAGAATCCATAATTCAGGATAAAAGCAGGCACCAGGCAAATTGCTAAACGTGTTTTCGTTCCGAATCTCGGAACGTATGCCAGCCTCATCCAGAACGGATTTGAACAAGCCGAACTCAGCCGACTCACCGGACAAAGCCAGTTTTCTCATCACCCAACGATATTTGAACAGGCAAGCAACTCCAAGCCAGGAATACCCACCACCGTCAAGGCCCCCAGCGCGCGCAACAATCGGATGTTGCTCACGCCATCGTCGGTTTAGCGCGAACCGCAACAAATGATAACCTCCCAGTTTGCGCCCTTTTTATCTACTCTCACCCTGGCGAAACTTGCGGCACAACCGCTTGCCGCGATTTCCATTCCTCAAATCCAATTCGCTCCGCCAGAAGAGTCCCCAAAATGCTGCTCCAAAGAAAAATGCCAACGCCAAACGCAGCATGATTTACTGCGCTAAAAACAATCCGCACAAACGCTTCCGGTGCCTTTAAGCCAAGCATCCCGAATCCCATTGCCGGAAACATCAGGAAATATGGAAACACACACGTTCCAACTCCAAACATTATAGCCGCTCGAAGCGACGGCGGCGCCCGGCGAACTTTGAAATGCGGATAGAGGATTATCGCGCTCAGCGTGATCCCAATGAGATAATGGCAGCACAGGCCCAGCGCCGCTTCATGCCGCAGAGCAGGCGTCTCGAGAATCGTCGGGTGGACGAATGTCCCGTTAGCCATAGATCCTATCCAACGCCCGAGGAGATTCGGAACAATCCGGTACGGCGCCGAGTTTCCAAAATGGCTCACCATCAAAGCCAGCGCCGCAGTATCCATGGCGAGCGTCGCCAGTAGGCCCGAACCCACAACATAAACAAATGCCGAACAGATAGGTTTCATGTTCATAAACGGAACGCTCAAACGAGATGTTCCGCTTTCGTCGCCTGGATCAACTCAATCGGAACGTCCGAAAAACGAGATGAACTTCTGAATGATTCAACAGAGACAATTCCAAAACCGGTCCTCGCCATGAGCTCAGAAAGATCCTCTGCCGCGATTAGGTTCTTACTGAAATTCTTCGGCGGCTTAACGCGATATCGCGTAATACCATAATAAAGAATACGCACCTTCGCGCAAAACAGTCTCAACCCGTCAAGCGCAAGCGGATCAACATTTAATACTGCCAGCATTCCCCTCGGCTTTAGAACACGCCACATCTCCTTCAACGTTGTGGTCGGATCAGTAAAATGGATAACCAGACTCAGAAATGCACTATCGAGCGAACCCTCCGCTAGCGATGTTCTTTGGCAATCCTCCTGTCGAAAGCTAATATTACGCCCTTTGCACCGAGCCCGCGCCACCGCCAGCATGCCCGGTGCAATGTCTACCGCCATCACACTCTCGGCTCGGCTGGCAATTGCATCCGTGAAAAAACCCGTCCCGCACCCGAATTCAGCCGCGTTACCAAATCTTCTCTCATCCGCCAGGATTCGTTCCCGCACCCGCCACCGTGTATCCGCTCCCACCTGCAGATCAATCACCGAATCGTACCGCCCCGCGACACTCGACCAAAATTCACTCTGCTCGTTCATAACGCTGAACCTCTCCGTTCACCAGGCACTGCCCAACCTCCCCCCCCGAAATACTCCGGTAAAATTACCAGGACCATCCCCCGAAAGACCCATGGAATGGCTTTTCACATTGTTTGGAGATCGGTGCAGGCGCCGGATTCGCCGTTGATCATCAGCAACTGTCTCGCGGTTTGAGTCGTATTTGCCGACAACGTTTCGACCCGCAGGCATGCGTATCGGCAGATAAATGCCGCCGAAAGGTCAGCACTCCTGCCAATTGGTGATACCCTCCCCCAACGAATGAAGCACCATTGCGACCACTGACGACAGTTTCGCGGAGCAAAGCTCTCCCGCCCTTTGCTGCAATAGTAGCCGATATTTATGACGCTCCCGCTAACGAAGTAACTCCGTAATGAGATCCCCGCTTCGGGGAGAAACTTTCTTGAAATCTTCCCCGAGCAGAGCAGCGATCGTCGCGGCAATTTGCGAGTGCGTGTAGGTCGGGGAGTTTTCGCGTTCGCCGTGCGGCGGTGTGTCAGGGCCGATGATCGCGAGCCAATCACCTTCGGACCCTTTTATCTTTTCGCCGTGGCTTGTCCATTCGTCGCCCGTGCCGCGACCGTGGTCCGCGGTGATGATGAAGGTTGTCTTGTTCCGATACTGGGACTTGGATTGAGCGGCCTCCCATAATCGGCGCACGAAATAATCCATGTTATGCGCCGCTCGCAGATATAGGTCGTACCGTCCGGAGTGCGCCCATTCATCGGTCTCGCCGAAGCCGAGGAACATCAGGCGCGGCCGCGCTTTTTCGAGGTGTTGCAGCGCCGCCTGAAAAAGAATGCCATCCAAAATCACATCATCCCATAAAGGAGTCACATCGTTCGAAATGGCGGGCAGATACGACCGCACCTTGATTTCCCATGGAAGAAAGTGCGTATCCCATGCCGGCCAGACCGGTAGATGGCTCCGGCCCACGTTAAAGATCCAGGGAAAAACATCCCAACTCCCCAGGACCGACACTTTCCCGCCGAAGCCGGGTCGCTGGCTGATCCATTCGAAGACGTTCGTGTTTGGATTGGGCTTTTTGTCATTGCTGTCGATGCGCGGATCGGGAATGCCAGTGACGATTTCATTGTAGCCGGGATAGGAAAAATTCTTCTGGTTGCTGACGCGCACAACGCTGCCTTTTGCCTGATTGCCGAGCAACTGACCGTGGCGGGCGATTTCTCCCCAGAAGAATGGCAAGAGAGCTTCGCGTCGTGCTTCAGGTGTATCTCGCCAGAAATCGCGGGCGAGGGCGTTGGTGTTCTTGACGCCATTGGTCATTAATTTGCCGTCCGCGCCCCCGAAGATTTCCTGCCAGCGGAAGCCATCGCTGATAATCAAAACGACGTTTCGTGTTTTCAACTCCGCGGCGGCGGCGGAGAGACACAACAGGAGCAAAGCGACCACTTTCAAAACCAGATGCATGCCGGAGTTGAGCAAAGTGCGTCGCGACACTCAAGCAGGTAAGTCGTTACTTTGGTGTTACGGACGCTGCTTCACATTTGCCATCGCGGAGCGCGGACATTCCTCTCCGCGGGTCCAAAGGAAGATTGTATTTGCGGTGGTCCAGCCGAATGTTCCGTTGCGCGGGAAATCTCCCTAAAACCCGCAATCGCTCAAAACACTGCGGACGGGAATGTACAGAAATCTCCGCGCGCCTGCGTTTCATGCGCCGGTGCAGAAGCGGCCTTTGCTCATCCAGCGCTCCGGATTGCTGAGCGGCGTGAATCCAAGCTTCGCATAGACGCCATGGGCATCAACGGTCGCCAGGACCCAATTTACCGTGGCGAAATCCGGATGGTGGAGTGCGAAATGCACCATCGCCCGCGCGATTCCTTTACCGCGATGGTTCTGATCGACCCAGACATCGCAAATGTAGGCAAAGCGTGTTTTGTCCGAGACCACTCGTAGAAACCCGATTTGCTCTGCTCCCGCATAAGCGCCAAGGACCAAAGCGGAGTTCGCCGCTCCCTGCTTCACCCGCTCCAATGAGATCCCTGGACTCCAATAGGACGAACTCAACCAGCCATGCACCCGCGGCCAGTTGACCCGCGACAGGCCCGAAATGATTTCCCAATCCTGTGTAGTCTGCATCCGCAATTACCTCCGCAAACTCGCGCGCACCAGATCCTCCGGACCCGCATCCGGTCCCAACTTCTCCACAGCCGAGCGCACCGCATCGTGGGCATCGGTCTGTTTGAAACCGAGCGCAATGAGCGCCAGAATCGCGTCGTTGATTTTCTGGTCCGCGGGTGAAAGCCCGCGTTGAGCGCTGCTCGCCTCCCAGGCGCCCGCCGCGCCGATCTTGTCTTTTAGCTCGACCACGATCCGCTCCGCGGTTTTCTTGCCCACACCGCTAATTTGTGAGAGCGCTTTGACATCGCCGTTTGCCACCGCGCCGCGAAATGCGGTCACATTCATCCCGCTGAGAATGTTCAGCGCGATTTTCGGCCCGATTCCACTGACGGTATTGATGAGCATACGGAAGAGATCGCGTTCCTGCGCGGACATAAAACCGTAGAGCACATGGGCATCCTCGCGAATGGCGAGGTGTGTCAGAATGTGCAGATCATGGCCGGGCTGCGGCAGTTTATTGAAGGAAGAAAGTGGGATGAGCAATTCGTAGCCCACTCCCCCCACGTCAACGGTGATCTGGGTAGGCAGAACTTCGGTCAGCTTTCCGCGGAGAAACGTAATCACGGTACGCTTCTAGTTCATCGACGCGGCGCGCGCCAGTTCGATCCAAAAGCGGCTCCCGCTCCCGACGGTCGATTCGAGCCCGACCAAACCGTTCATTTTCTCAATGTAGGTTTTGACGATCGCCAGGCCAACGCCCGTGCCAGGATATTCATCTTGTGCATGAAGCCGCTCGAAAACTCCGAAGATCCGTTCCCGATGTTCGGGAGCGATGCCAATTCCGTTGTCTTCAATGTAAAAGCGAATTCGTTCGCCTCGGTCCTGAGCGAAAATACGAACCGCCGGAAGGACCCCAGGCCGGACAAACTTCTGTGCGTTCGCGATCAGGTTGGCAAAAATTCGTTCGAGTGCGGCATCATGCGCCAAAATGGCCGGCAGCGGCTCGACGATCGAAACGGAAAAATCCGGGTGAGCCGAAGCGGCGATAACTTTCTTCAGGATCGACGCCGTATCGAGGGGACTGAGCTTCAATTCACACCGGGAGATCCGCGTAAAATCGAGCAAATCCTTGAGCAATTCATCCATCCGCCGCGCCGCGGTTGCAATCGCACGCACACTGCTCAAACGTTCCTCAGGGAGGAGCGAAGCCAGATCTTCTTCGAGAATCTCCGCAAACGAACAAATTGCGCGCAGCGGCGCTTTCAGATCGTGTGAAACGGTATAGCAGAACGATTCGAGTTGCGCGTTGCTTGCTTCCAGCTCGCGCGTGCGCTGTTGCACCCGATGTTCCAACTGCGCGTTCAAATGCCGGACCTGTTCCTGCGCCGCATCGATCAGCCGCCGCGCCAGACGCTCTTTCGTCACATCGACGATCGTCGCAATGAAGCTGGCCACATTTCCGTCCGACCCGTAAACAGGAGCGCCATGAATCGTCACGTTTCGGCGCGAGCCGCGCGCCCCAATAATTTCCACCTCGTAATTGGAAGCCTCGCCGCGACGACGCTTTGCATGTTCGCGCTGAACCGTGGCCACGCTTTCCGGTGTGTAAAAATCCTTGTAGGTCTTCCCCGCCATTTCCGCCGGACCGTCGATCTCGAAAAGTTCGCACATCGCCGGGTTGAGATAAAGCGTCTCCCCTTCCGGCGTCGTTTGCCAGATGCCGACCGGGCTATGCTCGACTAAAGTGCGATAGCGACGCTCGCTCTGCTCAAGCGCTTCCCGCGCCGCAACAGGCGGATCGACCTCGGGATGGATCATCGACTTTAGCATCGGTAGTAACGCTTATCCTACGGTTTCCGGCACGGGCGACAATCATATTCGGAAGGTTAAAATTGACGGAGTTCCCGACGACCGCAAAAATTAAGGTTCGCCTCATGAACCGAAAGAACCAAAGAACCGCACCGTATTCATGAATGGCTTCTCGCTTTCTTTGCTTGCCGCTTTTATCCTCACCACGTTGCCGATTCGCGCGGCGGACGCTGCGCCGAACATCCTGCTGATCGTGGCGGACGATCTGGGTTATTCAGATGCAGGGTGTTACGGTGGCGAAGTCGCCACGCCAAACCTCGACGCGCTGGCCCGCGCGGGTCTGCGCTTCACGCAATTCTACAACACCGCGCGATGCTGGCCTTCGCGCGCGGCGATTCTTACCGGCTATTACGCGCAGCAAGTCCGGCGCGACACCGTTCCCGGCGTCAAGAGCGGTGGCAGCGGCATACGCCCGGCCTGGGCCAGGCTCCTTCCCGAAATGCTCAAGGTGCGAGGGTACCGATGTTATCACTCAGGCAAGTGGCACATGGACGGCAGACCGTTGGAAAACGGTTTCGACCATTCGTACAGTTTAAACGACTACGATCGATATTTTGCGCCGCGGGAGCACACCGAGGATGACCAGCCACTCGCGCCGGTCGATCCAGCAAGCGGTTACTACGCCACCACTGCCATTGCGAACCACGCGATCAAATGTTTGCGCGAACACGCCGAGAAATATAGCGAGCGCCCTTTCTTCCAATTCCTGGCGTTTACTTCGCCGCACTTTCCGCTGCAAGCGCCGACGGAAGACATCGCCCGGTACCAAAGCAGGTATTTGAAAGGTTGGGACGTTCTGCGCGAAGAGCGATGGGAACGGATGCGCCAACTCGGTATTGGCGGCAGTACTCTTTCACCCGTCGAACGTGACCTCGGTCCCCCGTACGCGTTTCCCGACGCAATCAAAAAACTCGGTCCGAACGAAGTGAATCTTCCTCTGCCCTGGCGCGATCTCACCGAATCGACGCGGGAATTTCAGGCCGCAAAAATGGCGATTCATGCCGCGATGGTCGACCGCATGGATCGCGAAATCGGCCGCGTACTCGATCAGGTCGAGGCAATGGGCGCGCGCGACAACACGCTGGTCCTGTTCCTCTCAGACAACGGCGCCAGTGCGGAAATGATGGTCCGGGGCGACGGCCATAATCCCGATGCGGTCTGCGGAACCGGCGGAACTTTCCTCAGTCTCGGTCCGGGTTGGTCCACGATGGCCAACACGCCTTTCCGTCGGCACAAAACGTGGGTGCACGAAGGCGGCATTTCGACACCGCTGATCGTCCGTTGGCCAAAGAAGATTCCTGCGGGCGGCGAATTGCGGCGCACTCCCGCGCATGTGATCGATCTCACGCCGACCATTCTCGCAGCGGCGAAAGCGAAGCGCTTCGAAACCTGGGAAGGAAAACCGGTCCCGCTTCCTCCGGGCAGGAACCTCCTTCCTCTGTTCACCAAAGACGGGACGGTGACGCACGGCGTGATCTGGTGGCAGCACGAAGGAAATCGTGCCCTCCGCAAAGGCGATTGGAAGATCGTCGCGGCGGGAGCGAAGTCTCCGTGGGAACTCTACAATCTCAAAACGGACCGTTCGGAATCACTGAATCTTGCGGATAAATATCCAGCGAAAGTGCAACGACTTGCTACTGAATGGCAGAAATTGACTGCAGCGCATGCGGCACTGGCTCGAGAGGAAAGTCCCGTGCAGGCCTCGCAGTGAAAAGAGGGCGCGAAAGGTTGCGCCCGTATTTGACTTTTTGACCGGTGGCGATTCTTATTCATCTTCCCGTCTATGGGAGAAGAGCGCGATGGTTGAACCTGCAATAACGCCTGAACTGGTCCAAATGCATAATCTCACGCCCGACGAATTCGGACGCGTGAAGGAAATTCTCGGACGCGATCCGACTTACACCGAGCTGGGAATTTTCTCGGTCATGTGGAGCGAGCATTGCTCTTACAAGAACACCCGGCCAGTCCTGAAGTTGTTCCCCACGAAATCACCGAAAATTCTGGTTGGTGCCGGTGAAGAAAACGCGGGGATTATCGATATCGGTGATGGCCTGGCGATCGCGTTCAAGATTGAGTCACACAATCATCCGAGTGCGGTCGAGCCGTTCCAGGGGGCGGCCACGGGCGTCGGCGGAATTATTCGCGATATTTTTACAATGGGCGCGCGTCCGATCTGTGCGGTCAATTCGCTGCGCTTCGGCGATCTGAGCAACCCGGAAGTGCGCCGGCTTTTCGGCGGGGTGGTCGGGGGGATTGCGCATTACGGGAATTGTTTCGGCATCCCGACAATTGCTGGAGAAGTCTATTTCGATAAGTGCTACGAGGGCAATCCGCTCGTGAACGCCTTTTGCCTCGGAGTGCTGCGTCACGAACAAATCGCACGCGGGGCAGCCAAAGGAATTGGCAACCCGGTTTTCTACGTCGGACCGGCCACCGGCCGGGACGGACTCGCGGGCGCCGCGTTCGCTTCCCAGGATTTGACCGAGGAATCCGCCGAGCGGCAGCGCGGCGCGGTTCAAGTGGGTGATCCGTTCATGGAGAAACTCGTGCTTGAGGCGTGCCTGGAATTGCTCGCGACCGGCGCGGTCGCCGGCATTCAGGATATGGGCGCCGCGGGGCTGACCTGTTCCACTTGCGAAACCGCGGCTCGCGCGGGCACCGGGATCGAAATTGAGTTGAACAAGGTTCCGCAACGTGCCGCAAACATGTCTCCGTACGAGATCATGTTGAGTGAATCGCAGGAGCGGATGTTGATTATCGTGCATCGCGGACGCGAGGCCGAGGTGCAAAAGATTTTCGACAAATGGGATCTGCCCTGGGCGGAAGTCGGATACGTGACCGATACCGGCCGAATGGTCGTGAAGAATCACGGCAAGGTTGTCGCGGATATTCCCGCGGCCAAGCTCGCGAATGACGCACCGGTTTACCAGCGCGAGTTCCGCGAACCGGCTTACCTGAAGAAAGTGCGCGAATTCACACTGGCCAACGTGCCGGATTTGAAAGATCCCGTGCCCGTTCTGAAGGAACTGCTCGCCTGGCCCTCGATCGCGTCGAAAAATTGGGTCTACCGTCAATACGACCACATGGTGCGTGACGGAACGATTGTGCCGCCGGGTTCGGACGCCGCTGTGCTCCACATCAAGAACGACTCGCTTCCCCAGACAAATCAAAACGGAAAAGCGATTTCCAAATTCATTGCGGTGAGCGTCGATTGCAACGCCGCCTACGTTTACCTCGACCCGTACGAGGGCGGCAAAATCGCAGTCGCGGAAGCTTGTCGCAATCTGGCTTGCTCCGGCGCAATCCCTCTGGGCGCAACGGACAACTTGAATTTCGGCAACCCGCACAATCCGGAAATCTTTTACCAACTCCGCAAATCGGTGGAAGGTTTGGCCGAAGCCTGTCGCGTGTTCGAAGCGCCAGTCACCGGCGGAAACGTCAGCCTCTACAATCAAAACCCAAGCGGCCCGATTGATCCTACGCCGACCGTTGCAGTCGTCGGCCAGATCGCGAAACGAGAGCACATCACCACACAGTGGTTCAAAGACGAAGGCGACGTCATCCTTCTTCTCGGCGAGGCCATCGACACACACGATCCCCTGCAAGGTTTGGGTGGCTCCGCCTATTTGCAGCGTATTCACAAGCTCAAGACCGGCACGCCACCCCGGATCGATCTGCAAAAGGAGAAGCGCCTGCATGACGTGCTCCGTCACTTAATCGCCAATGTCTCCGGGATAAAAAGCGCTCACGATTGCAGCGAAGGCGGCTTGCTCGTCGCACTGGCGGAATGCTGCATTTCGCATCATGTCGCGCGCGAAACCCCACGGCTGCTTGGAGCAAATGTCGACCTATCAGGGCTGACATCCGCACGACTGGACGCGCTTCTCTTTGGCGAAACCCAGTCCCGCATCATCATTTCTGTTTCCGCAAAAGACTGGCAGAAAGTCTCCAAAGGAGCCGAAGCCCTCGGCTTGCACGTAACAGAACTGGGGAAGGTCGGAGGACCGACTCTCACCGTAAAAGTAGACCAGCGCCAATTCCAGTGGCCCCTGGAGCAACTACACGACCTGTGGTGGAACTCTATCGCCCGCGCGATGCAGGCCTAAGTTCGGAGTCCCGCCTTTAGTCGTAACTATGCAGTTGAAGAAGGGGTAGCGCACGCGTTTCGCGTGCTGTGCTCGGCGTCTCGCCGAGCACGTCGAGCGCGCGCCAGACTTCTTGAGGTTCTCGAACGTTCGGTTCGGTCCGCGAGATGCGAACCGAGGCAGCCGAGACGGCTGCGCTACCCATCTCCAATGGCATAGTCTCGCCTCAAGACGGGACTCCAAACCGTGCCGCCCGCACCCGTTTTACTTCCCAGCCTTCTTAACTTCGGGATGCTCCAAAAGATACTTGCGCCGTTGATCAGCGAAGCTCTTCAGCCCGATCGTCCCACCACCGCCGGGACCGAAACCACTTCCTTGGGTATCGCTCGTGATCGCTTTGAAGAAATCTTCCGTCGAATCAAGTTTGCGCGTATCCGCTTTCACCTCTTCCTGAATCAACGAAACGTATTGTTGCGTGATCGGACCGAGCTTCTCCCAATCGAGCCACTTCTCGGCAATATCGCGCACATACGCGAGATAGCGGCCACGAAGTTCGGGAACAGCCAGCAATTTCGAAATAAGCGGTTTGTTCGGATCGTTCGCCGCATAGAGCGGGTCCAGTTCAACTCCCTTAATTTGCGGACCCATTCCGCGTCCACCGGGACCGCCCGGACCACCGGGGCCACCGGGGCCCCGGCCCGGGAATACTTCACCCAATCCGGCGCGAAGTTTTTCTTCATCGAGCGCACCGGTTTTCCCATTATCGAATTTCGCAAACCAGTTTTCGAACGTCTGCTTGAATTCGGTTCGCGTCAGAGATCCATTTTTGTCCGCGTCCGCTGCTCGGAAAAAATTCGGACCGATAAAACGCCCCGGACCGAAGCCGCGGCCTCCACCGCCGCCAAAACCGGGCGGCGGCGGTAAAAGATCCCCGAAATGTTCAGAGAACTGTTCTTCGTCCAGTTTGCCGGACTTTTCCGAATCAAGTTTGTCGAACCAGCTATCGGCCAGTGCGACGAATTCCGAATGGCTCAACTTTCGGTCCTGGTTTTTATCGCCCTGCGAAAGCATTTGGTTCGCGAGCATCATTCCGGGTCCGAATCCACCACGGCCACCCGGTCCGCCGCCGCCAAAGCCGCCACCACCACCGAAGCCGGGGCCACCCGGACGGGCAAACGTCTCGTTCGAATCCTGCGGAATGATGTGGAAGCGGCCCTTGTCATCCTCGTAAATGGAGTAGTCGCTTGTCCGAATCCAGTAGCCGTCGTTGTTGATGAGCGCGTTATCCAGTGCAATGAACTTCAGCGCGCCGTCGATATCCAAAATCGGCGTCAGTGCAGCTTCGAGTTTGTCCGGCGGCGTTTGATTCAACACTTTGCAGAGTTTGATGAAATCAGCCCAGCGCTTCGGATCGTCTTTCGTTTTGATCGTGTAAATCTTCTTATAGGCGCCCGGATCATCGCCCAGGTACGCCAGGCTTCCCTGTCCTCCAGGACTGCCGCGAACTTTCCAGCGTGCGCCTTTGGTGCTGCCGAAACAATCTTTGGTAAAATCCTTATTGAACTGCTGGACGTTCACGTACAGGCCCCAACTCTCCCCATTGATCACCACGCGAGCGAAATTTGCTTTCGGCGCCGGGATATATTCCCGATCGATCTGATACGAGAGCACCGCGCGCAAAAAGATGGGATCCTCATGCGAGTTCATCAGGTTCAACGTGCGATAACCGCCGATGTTCTGGTCCTTGTGCGCGAAATCGAACGACAGGTTCAGCGAGCGTTTGTGCCCTTCGCTGACCATCATGTAGGAAGACATACCCCGGAAATGCACCCCCACATCCGCGTAAGTTTTCCCGTCGACGGTTATTTTCGCGGGCACTTGCACATCGGTATTGTGAAACTCCTGCAGCTCCTTCTCCCAATCCGGTTCCTCGAATTCCAGGAAGAACGTCCGGAGAGTCAGGGCATCGTAAAGTGGTGCATTTGGAAAAGTCTTCACATCCGCCGGCGTCAGTTTGCGTCCCGGTTTGCCGGCTCTTCATTACCCGGACCTCTACGCCCAAAACGGCGTCCTTCGCCCGCGTTCTCGGTTTTCAGCCATTCGCGTGCAGCCTTGCGTTCGGCGGCGTTCAAGCGGCCATCTCCATCCTTGTCAAATCGCGAGACGACCTTCCTTTCCTCCTGCATTCCTGGCCCGCCTGGGCCTGGGCCACGGCCAAAACCGCCAAATCCGCCAGGCGGAGGCCCATCAAAATCAGGCTGCGCCAACGTCGAAAGCATACCGGCCAGTCCAGGAAATACGACACAGGCCATCAGGACCCGCAAATTTTTGAAAGTCATAGTTTCGGCGGTTTGAAGCGCGATTATGCGTCCGCAAACCGACAAACCAGTGTGACACCCGCTTGCTGAATTCGGTTACGTTCTCGTTACGAACGGACGTAACCGTGCCCGCGGAACCATTCCACCGCATCCATCAATGCCTGGCGCGGCGGCGTTTGGGGCATCCCGAGTTCCTGGACCGCCTTGGAAGGGTCGAAAAACATTTTGTACTTCGCCATTTTCACTCCACCCAACGGCGCTTTGGGTGGTTTGCCGGTCATGCGCGCGATACCTTCATTCACGTACGCCGCCGCCAGCGCCATTCCATATGGCACGCGAAATCGGGGCGCACGAACACCAGTGATCTCTTCCAGAACGGAAAAGGCCTGTTGCAAAGTCCAGTTTCCTTCCACGTTGCCCAAAATGTAGCGATGGCCGGCGCGGCCTTTTTCCGCAGCCAGAATTTCGCCGGCACAAACGTCGCGCACGTGCACCCAGTTCAAACCGGTGTCCAGATACGCTGGCATTTTGCGGTTCAAAAAATCAATGATTACCTGCCCGGTGGGCGTGGCTTTAACATCGCGCGGGCCGATCGGGGCGCTGGGGTTGACAATCACAATGGGCAACCCTTGCCTGGCCAGGTCGAGCGCCACCTGTTCGGCTTGCCATTTCGAACGCTTGTAATGATTGCTCATCTGCTCGAGTGTCGCGTAGCACTCTTCATTCGTCGGTGCGAATTTCCCGTTCACGTTGCGCGGCAATCCCACACAACCCACAGTGCTCGTGTAAACGATGCGCGAACAACCGGCCTCCGCTGCGGCCATCAAGACGTTGCGTGTCCCCTCGACATTCGCGGCATACATCGGCCCATAATCCCGCAGCCAAAGGTAATAACTGGCCGCCACATGAAAACACCAATCGCATCCGCGCATCGCTTTCGTCAGGAACTTCCGATCGGATACATCGCCTTCGACAACCTCGTATTGGGCGCCGTGCAATCCGCGCAGATCGCTCGATTTGCGCAACAACGCCTTGACCGCATGCCCGCGCGCTTCCAATTCGTGCACCAGGTTCGCGCCAACGAAACCCGAGGCGCCTGTCACAAAACAATTCATTGACTTATGTAGCAGTCGAGCTCACGAGACTCAAATCTCTCGTCGCGGTTCGACGCTAACTATTTTGTCGCCAGCGCGTCGGCCGCGGCTTGTTGGAACACCTTTCGCACATCGCTCGCGTCACTGTTCGGGAAATTCGAGCGCTGCACCATCAGGACGTACGCCACACCTTTCACCGGATCGATCCACGCTTGCGTTCCCCACGCACCGCCATGTCCGAAAGTGCCCGGCGAAAGCATCGAGGGCACCCCTTCATGCGGTATCTTCAAAATGCACGTGCCCAGGCCCCACGCGTAATTCATCCCGTGATTTCCGTACGTATCGTTTTGGAAGAAACCGGTCGGAAGCTCGCCGGTTTGGCGCGTGTTCATAAACTTGATTGCATCCGCCGAAAGATATCGATGCCCTTCGAATGCGCCGTTGTTCAAGAGCATTTGGCAAAAGCGCGCGTAATCCGGCGCGGTGGAATAAAGACCACCATTGCCTTGCGGCGGACGGTCTTTCGGACCAAAGTCGGGCCGCGGCGGCACCGGCTCAAGCGTACCGGTATCTTTGTTCTTCGCGTATGCGGTGACGAGACGCGCACGCTGCGAGTCCGTGGGATAAAAGGTGGTGTCCTTCATCCCGAGCGGATCGAAAAGCCGCTTTTGGAGGAACGCATCGAACGTCATCCCGCTCACGATTTCAACGATTCGGCCGGCGGCGTTGATTCCACTCTGGGTATATCTCCACTTTTCGCCCGGTTCATACTGCATCGGCGCTCCGAGCCAGAGCGGCACCAGTTCGGCGAGAGTGTGTGCCTTTTGCACTTCAGTCGCTGGCGCTTCGCCCAGACCCGAAGTGTGCGTCAGAATCTGCGTGATCGTCAGATTCGCGTACTTCCCGGAAGGCGTCTTCAGATTCGCGAATTCCGGAATGTACTTCGCGACCGGATCGCTCACCTTCAACTTCCCTTCGTCCTGCAACATCAAAACCGCGACCGCGGTCACCGGCTTGGTCATCGACGCAATCCAAAACAAAGTGTCCCGCTGCATCGGCTTCTTCCCCTCCACGTTCGCCAAACCATCCGTCTGCAGATGCACAACTTTGTCTTTTGTCACCACGACCGTCACGGCCCCGGCGATCTCATTTTTGGCAATCATCTGCTGCATCGCCTGGTCGATGCCCGGCAGAGTTGCGGAGAAACAACTCGTGAAAGAAAGAAAAAGAGCTGCGAATGTTGCGTGCATATCCGAGATTCAATCCGGTATTTGCCAGAGGGTCAAGGTACGGACCGTGCCAAACGCCGTCCTTTACGATTCGAGGCAACTCTCTAGAATTCCCCGATTGAGCCGCTCACTGCAAATCATTGGTTTGATCACCGCAACCGCATTATCTCTGTCCTTCGCGGCGGAGCCCGTTGTTCCCATTCGTAAACCGCTCGTCAAATCCTGGTTCGGTGCCACACCGCAAATCGATGGAGTCCTCTCGCCGGGGGAATGGAGCGATGCCAGTGAGATTCGTGGAGTGCGCGATTGGACTCCGGAATTCTCGGAAGTCAAAAGCGATTCCGATTCGGCGCTCCGCGGCTGGGTCAAGCACGACAAGGCCTGGCTTTACTTCGCTTTCGAGATCACGGACGACGTTCTTTACGGGATTACGACCGAACGGTGGCTCCCGAAAGAAAATCCAAAAGCTCACGAACTCTCGCGCGAAGGCTATCCCTGGTTCGGCGATGAAATGGAACTTCTTTTGAACGCATCCAACCAATGGAACGGCGACGAAGATGTAAGCGGCGATGGGTCTTCGTGGCAGATGGTTTGTAACCTGACCAAGTCGCGCCTCGGCGGCATTGGCAAAGGCGGCCTGCTTGAAGGCGAGCCCCGCACGAGCGAAACCGCGTGGAACAATTACCAGAACTGGATTCTCAAAGGCGCGCAGCGCGCCGCCGCTAAAGCAAAAACCGACAGCCACGGCTACATTATCGAATGGGCGATCCGTTTCGATCCGTGTGTTGAGATCGAAGCGCACAAGTTTTATTCGCCCTCGATCGGACAAAAGGACGTTGGTCTGAACATCGCTCTCGGCGATCTCGACACGCCCGAGGCCGGACGCGGCAACTTTGGCAATTTCCATCACGAACAATGGTGGGCCGGCGCGCCGCACACCCGCACACACAAGAATAATTTCGGCACGCTCCGCTTGATGGCGGACAGACCGAAACCCGCAACTCCATAGCGATGCCGCGTGTTGTGGAGAACAATACGGAAACACCCAAAACATCAATCGCCCCGCTTCTGAACGTCCGTCGTGGCGCCGCAGCGATAGATTTCTATAAAACGGCGTTTGGCGCCACAGAACTCTTTCGAGTCACGAGTGAAGGCGGGGATGTCGTGGCTCGGCTTTCAATTGAAGGCGCGGAGTTCTGGCTCGCTGATGAATCCCCCAGTCACGACAATTTCAGTCCGGAAACCACTAACGGCAGCACTGTCCGTATGATCTTGACGGTTGACGACCCCGACAGGGTCTTCGCCCGCGCGATCACCGCGGGTGCCAGGGAGATCTGGCCGGTCGCGGATCAGTGGGGCTGGCGGGTTGGGCGAGTGGTTGACCCTTTCGGTCACCATTGGGAGATCGGAAAACCACTTTGCCAGCGAGCCTAAAAGCTAGCGCGTTTTCTCTGTCCTGGTCAGCACGCTGATGCGAGAGACGTTCTCGACGTCCACTAGATTCCACTGCTTGCCAACCCAGAGGCTGAAAAGATCATTGACTTGTGGAGAAATGGAAAGCAGTTCGGGATGATCCACCGGCAGCACAACGCCATTGGCCAGGTGCACCGCGAACGGACGGAATGGCACCCGCTCCCGCATTTTTTGGATTTCGGAAAGCTTCATTGGTTTCCAACAAGTTAAAATAGCGAAAGATCGCTGTTGGCGCGAAGAAAATCCGCGTGCCTGCCTGCCGGGAAAGAAAAACCGTTTGCCAAAACCGGTGGATACAAGGAGAAATAACAGAATCACTGAGGGGGCTGCCGGTCCTTCTCGATTGCTTTTTGGACAAATGAATATTCAGAACAACGGAACGGAACTGAACCGCCGCGATTTTATCGGTTCATTTTCCTCGCTCATGATGTTGATGGGCGGTGTCGCCATCACTCGTTCGCAGGAAAAAAAGGAGGAGGCCAAAGAACGCTACTCCGGCCCGCCGATTAACTGCGCGGTGATCGGTTGCGGACAGTGGGGCCGCGAAATCCTTTCCAACCTCTCACGCGTTCCGCACTCGCGGATCACCGCCATTTGCGACACCTACCCGGCTTATCTCAAACGTGCTGCCACCGCCGCACCCGCCGCGCAGAAAGTGGAGGATTATCATCAAATCCTATCCAATAAAGACATTCACGCGGTCATCATCGCTACGCCCACGCATCTGCATAAGCAGATCGTCATTGAGGCCCTTCAGGCGGGCAAACACGTTTATTGCGAAGCTCCTTTGGCCCACACCGTGGAGGACGCCCGCGCTATTGCCAAAGCCGCGAAAAACGCCAAGAAATCTTATTTCCAATCCGGCCTGCAACAACGTTCCGATCCCGAGATCATTCACATTCTCAACTTCGTTCGCGCCGGTGCCGCGGGGACCGCGTTCCTCACCCGTTCACAATATCACAAGAAAAACAGTTGGCGCCGCAGTTCGCCCAATCCGCAATTCGAACAAGCTCTCAACTGGCGCTTGAGCAAAGCCACTTCCGCTGGTCTCGCCGCCGAAATCGGTATTCATAGCATTGATGCCGCCGGCTGGTTTATGAATCGCCGTCCCACCGCGGTCACCGGTTTCGGCTCAACCATCCTCTGGAATGACGGCCGCGAAATCCCGGACACTATCCAAACCGTGATTGAATACCCGCGCGGCGCCCGGATGATTTACGATGCGACCCTTGCGAACTCTTTCGATGCCGAGTACGACATGTATTACGGTACCGACGCCACCGTTATGTTGCGCGATCGCCGCGGCTGGATGTTCAAGGAAGTCGACTCCCCTCTGCTCGGCTGGGAAGTCTATGCCCGCAAAGAAACCTTCTTCAAAGAAGTCGGCATCGTCCTCGCGGCGAACGCCACCAAGCTCGCTGCCCAGGGCGACAATCCGGTCATGGATACGCAAGTCGCCAAGCAAGGCTCGCTCTACTATTCGCTCGAAGCTTTCATCCGCAACACCGACCTGATGAAGACCGGTGTGGATAACTTCACCGAGAACTTCGGATCCGATGACGAAAAGGCCCTCGTTGATTACCTGCTCGACGTCAACAAGAGCCGTTCCCCTGCCGCCGATTGGAAGGAAGGCTACGAAGCGACCGTCATCGCTATCAAAGCACACGAAGCGATCATGAAGGGCGGAAAAGTCGAACTCGCACCTGAATTGTTCAATATTGGTTAAAGTCTAATCTCCAGAATATGAATCTATCGAAGTATTTTTCATCGATCGCGGCCTCTTTCGTTCTCGCCGCAGCCCTCAGCGCCAGCGCCGAGACGGTCCGTTACCAGGCCTCGCCCGGCAGCAAAGTTAAACTCGACGGCACCTCCACAATTCATGATTGGACCGTTGAGAGCGGCATCATGGGCGGCTTCATCGAATTCCAGTCCGATTATCCGCTCGATCCTTCGAAGCCAAATTCGGAAGTGAAAGTGACTCCCAAAGTCCAGGTCACCATACCCGTTCGCTCGCTCCAGAGCGGCAAGGGACCGATGGACGAAATCATGCACGATAAGCTGGACGTGAAGGCCAATCCCACTATCAAATACACTCTGACAGAATGGAAGCCCAAGGATCGTAAAGCGGGCGATCCTCTCCAATTCGATACAAAAGGTGATCTTACCGTAGCGGGTGTCACCAAACCCATCGAAATGGTTGTCACGCTGACGCCAGAAGGCGACAAGCTCAAAGCGACCGGGACCAAGGAACTGAAAATGACCGATTTCGGCATGTCGCCCCCGTCCCCCAAAGTCGCCCTCGGCCTGATCAAAACCGCCGACGAAGTGAAAGTCACCTTCAATTGGATCACCGCCCGCAAAAAAGCCGCATCCAACTAAGGTTCTTTTCAAATCTATTTTCGAGAACCGGCTGGCTCACCGCCAGCCGGTTTTTTTTGCCCAATAAACTTTCTGCATGCGTTAATTCCTCAGCTCTGCTAATAATCGCCATTGGTAAGGCGGAGAACGGGGTGCTCCGCGGAAACTTGAAAGTTTATGCCACATCTCATTTTCCTCGATGAGCAGTTCGGAGGCCGCTCCTACGAATTGATTTGTGAACGCACCACCGTCGGGCGCGGTTCAGAAAACACCCTCACCATCCGTGACCCCTCCCTTTCGCGCGAACACTGCGAAATCCTGACTTTCGGCTCCGAAGTGATCGTCCGCGATCTCGGTTCGCGCAATGGCACATTTATCGACGGCCACAGGCTCAATCACACCCAGGCCCAGGCAAAACACGACCAGATCATCTCCTTCGGAAATGTTCGCGTGCGACTCGACATCGATTACGTCGACGAAGAAGAAGATGAGGACACCGCCTTTTACGATTTCATCAAGTACCGCGACCATGAACACGCGCCCGGATCGCTCGAAGCTGTTCACCTCGCGTTGTCTGGCAAGGGCAGTTTCATCGACGAAACGATTCAACTCAGGGCAACCCCGTCCGGGATAGCGGAACCAATATCCTCGGCGCCCGCGGAAACCGCCAGAGCCGCTCGTCCGCAACTCTTTTGGATCGCTATCTGGGTTATTCTGCTTTTTGCCCTCGCTCTTTCAGTTTTAAGATAGCTTGAATTAGGGGGTAGGACAGGCGCCCGGCACTGTGCCCCTCGCCTTTCCCCGCCCGGCGCCTCGCCAGGCGCGCCCGCGTTTCAGCGGGCGTTCTTTAAACGTCTTTGTTTTTCCGCCTTCTCCCAGATCAACTTCTGATGCGCCGCTTTCACCGCAGCGGTCAGAATATCGCCGGTCTCATCACCGCTGTGATGCTCTGCCACAGCATTCACAATACGTTCCGGAATGCCCCACAACTTTAACAGGTATGCGCCGGCGTACGCATGCGTCGCCCCAAAAGCGGCCCGTTCGGCTTCGCGGGATTCTTCGCTCGAATCGGGAAACTGCTGAATAATCTGGTTGTATCCTTTCGGAGAACTCGCTGCCAGCACCACTTTGCCCAGGTCGTGGAGGAGGCCCGCGATAAACGCCTGTTCGGCATCTTTCCCGCTGCAGTCCTCCTTTTGCGCGTATTCCCTTGCCGCTTCCGCGACCTCCAGGCTGTGTTGCCAAAGCCGATCCAGGAATGCCCTAAAGTTCCGATCCGGGCACAGTTCGAAAACCTGCACTCCTAACATCAACGTCCGAATCGTTTCCAGTCCGATAACATGGATCGCATCCGCGATCCGCTCGCACCGGTCCCTTGAACCGAACATCGCCGAGTTCGCCGCTTGCAAAAGCTTCGAACAGAGCGACGGATCTTTTTGTACCAGTTCCGCTATGGAATCAAGCGAAGTGGTGTGCGAGGTCAACGCTTTGTTCAACGCAAAGTACGTCTCCGGCGCAACCGGTAACGACTTGATCGCGCCGACCAGTTTCGCCAGGCGGTCGTCCGCTCCTTTTCTCATCCCATGCAAGTCCTGGATCGCCTCGGTCAATGCGATCGGGCTGAAAGGCTTTGTAAAGTAGCGGTGCGCCACCGTCAGGCTTCGGGCCAGGGTTATCTGGTCCGCGAAAGCCGAGACCACAATCCGCCCGCACTCGGGATAAGCCTGGGAGAGATCCAGCAGCAGCTCCGCGCCGTTTTGGCCGGGCATCACCAGATCGCTAATGATAATGTCCGGCGCTTCGCGTGACGTTTTTTCCTTCGCCTCCTGCGCGCAGCTCGCGGTCGAGATCGCAAACTCATCGCCCAGAATGCACCCGAGCGCCTCATAAATGCCACGCAACGAGGGCTCATCATCCACAAATAGGGCGCGACAAGGCATTCGGACCACCTATCGGAAGAAAGACAGCAAAACCTCATACGCAAGAAATACTCAGGGTTTTCCTTAAAGGCCAATCAGCCCGTCCGTACGGTCCCTACGCTCGCATCGACGCTTTTTTCACATTGTCCTGTACCGCATCCTGTAGCCGCATCCCTTTAGAGTGCGCGCTTCTTCTTACGCTCCCATGAAACTCCCGCTGGCCACGCGCCCCCAAATCTGCGTATAAGCGCCATGTGAATCGTCGTTCATTCCTTGGATCACTTCCTGCCCTTGGCGCGCTCCTTTCATTCCAGCCAACCGTCATCGCGAAGACCAGGGATTATCGCTCCCGCTGGGATGAGGCGAAGATTGCTGATTTGCAGGAGGCGTTTGCCAAAGGGAAGGTCAGCTCGGCTTCGCTCGTTCGCCATTATCTCCGGCGGATTGAACAGATCGATCGCTCGGGACCATCCCTCAATTCGGTGATCGAAGTGAATCCGGATGCGCTGGAGATTGCTCGCGGATTGGATAAAGCGCGCAAGAGCGGCAGGGTTCGCGGGCCCTTACATGGAATTCCCATTCTCCTGAAGGACAACCTCGATACGCACGACCGAATGATGACCACCGCCGGTTCGCTGGCGTTGCTCGGATCGATCGCCCCGCGCGATTCCTTCGTCGCCGAACGCTTGCGCGCGGCCGGTGCGATTATTCTCGGCAAGGCGAATCTCAGCGAGTGGGCGAACTTTCGCTCGAACCGCTCGACCAGCGGATGGAGCGGACGCGGCGGACTGACGCGCAATCCTTTTGCGCTCGACCGGAATACCTCCGGCTCCAGCTCGGGCTCCGGAGCCGCTGTTTCCGGCAATTTATGCGTGGCCGCGATTGGAACCGAAACAGATGGGTCGATCATTTCACCTTCGACCACCTGCGGGATTGTTGGCCTGAAGCCAACGGTCGGCTTGGTCAGTCGCTCCGGAATCATTCCGATCTCCGCGACGCAGGACACCGCCGGCCCACTTTCCAGCACATTGGGATCCTAAGCTTAGAATTCCACGTGGACAAGTTGTCGCG
>JADMIO011409306.1_pt1 | contig 41971 bp, 103 predicted proteins | sample 8958161 | NCBI WGS metagenome assembly JADMIO01 (sample SAMN16585339, study PRJNA669376) | soil metagenome | isolation source: Crop rotation soil | place: USA: Cullars Rotation, Alabama | collected 2011 | reverse complement strand
GCCGCGACTTCAAGTCACGTGAATTCCAAGCTTCGGATCCCACTGTGCTGGAAACTTTGGGTCGTCCGCAGGCGATCCACGTGTCGTCGCCGGTCGATTCAGCTTTGGCTGTTGAGACGGCTTCCCAGTTGACACCGAGCGCGATGAGGGCTTCCTTGATGTCGTCCTGTTCGCATCCGGCGTGGCACTTGTAAACGATGGGCTGGGTTGTGCCGATGCCGATGGTGAATGACGGGATGCGGTCACCGGCTCCTCGGCCGTGGGTGGGGACGGGACATGAGGCGCGGTAGCCTCCGCTGTCGGGGCGTACGCGCTGGAGGCGGGGGAGGATTTCGGCGCGGAGGATGGCGATGCTCATGTGGCCACCCCTTGGCTGAGTTGCGCCGCACGGTAGGCGTCCCTGATGCGCCCATCTGGCGGCCACACGTCGCCAGGGGCGGGTTGGGTCCAGGTCGAGGTGGTGGGCCTTCGGCCGTGGAGCGGGGGTGGGTCGATAGCTTCGGTTTCTTGGTCGGTGCACGGCAGCCCGATTTCGCAGACGACGTCGCGATCGGTGAGCATTTCGGCCCATGCGACGTGGAGGCACAGGGCTGGCCGGTCCTGGCTGTAGTCGTGCCTGACGAGGACGAAGTGCTGGGGCACGCGGTAGGTCGGTTGGGGGATCGGCCCGAGGATGAGGAGTCCTGTCCTGAGGTGGTATGCGGCTTCGGCGTGGATCTGACCGTTGCGGACGAACTCATCTTCGTCGTCTTCGACGACTACCCACAGGTCCAGGTCGGGGAGGTGGAAGTCGGCGGCGTACGGGGTTCCCGAGGGGAGGGTGAGGCTCGGGGGTGCGTACCGCCAGGCGATGTTGAGGGCGTCGAAGAAGACGGCCCACTGGGCGGCTAGGTGCGAGGAGAAGCGGTGCCCTGCATAGGTGGCGGTCATGCCGCACCCCGCAGGTTTTCCCGACGCCCCGCGGCGTAGCCCTCAAGGAATCCGTCGAGCCATTCGGGGTCGTCGTCGGGTGGTTCGCCCAGGTGCCCTTGGTGTTGGGGGTCGCGTGTGGAGCGTCCGGCAGCTTCGGCTGCGGTGTCTTGCTGCCCGCGGAGGTATCCGACTTGGAAGCCTGCGGTCCAGGGCATGGTGTCCTCGGAGATCACGACGCCACCGCCGAGGTGGGGTGGAGACATACGTCGCAGCGCGGGCCCCGGGCATAGAGCCGCGCGGGTTGGCCGCAGGTGGCGCAGTTCCAGTGCTTGGCGCGGGGGTGCCGGTCGGGCCACTTTTCGGTGGCGTGGACGGTTGGGGTGGATTGGGACTCACGCAGAGGGAATTGATCAATTAGAATGGCCACGACTAGATCTCCTGACAAAGATTGAAGTCATCAGGGCCCGTGCGTTGTCGAGGACGCTCGGGCCCGTCCATGTTTGGACGGAGATTCGTTACGAGGCTGCGGCGAGTCCCGCCGACAACTCCCTCACTGCAGCGATCCACGCCTCTTGGCGTGCCCGCTCGTCGGGGTCGAGGTTCGGCAGGGTCGCCTCGACCGCGGCAACCCTCTCGGCGAGGGTCGGTTTGTGAGCCCCGCGGTTGGCGGCACGTGCGGCCCTGGCGGCGGCGGTGCGGTCACGCCGTTCGTCGAGGGTGGTGCCGAGGTGGAGGACGGCGGCGCCGAGTTTGCCGGCTTCGGAGAGGATGCGGCGGCGGTCTTCGGTTGTCACGGTCGGGGATCCTTTCGGGGTATCCCGACCTGCGGCTCTGGTTGCTCTGTGGCTGGATCCCCGAGCGGGGTAATCTAGCCGTGAGCGCGCGGGCCTATAGGTCGGGTGCTCGGGTAATCCCGGTCGGCGCGCTCTTGCCCTGGAAAGTTAGGGCGCGTCGGCCGGGTCTTTCGTTTTTGAAGTCTGTGGCCCCACATTACGGGGCGTGGTCGTCGCGGGCAACCGAGTGGTCCGGATCGGCCCAAGATTCTTCTGTCGCGACGTCTCTGATATTTCACGCCTTCCGTGAAAGATAAGGGATCCGTCCGTCCGGGATGGATGACTCAGACGACCGTCACCGAGTAGTTTGACAAGTGACAATGTCACAGAACGTGACATTGAACCGTTCCGGGCCGGCCGAATCCGCACCCAACCGGCCCGAGCCGGTCCGACCGACCACAGTCGGTCAACCAGCACCCCGCCCACATTCGGAACACGGCGCCCGCAACACCCCCAACTGGTAGCCCACGTTGACCGCATGTGGAGCCGACGACACCCCCAGCTGCCGGTACAGGCGGCCCGCCGTTGAACTCACCGACGGCGTCGCCAAATGCAGCCGCACCCCGATCTGCGCGTACGACAGGCCGTCCGCCAAGCCCTGCAGCACCTGCACCTGCCTGCGTGTCAAACCGTCGGCGTCGGTCACGTCAACAACCCGCGCCGGAACCCGACCGCGACAGCGTTCGCCCCGCCCCGCGCCCCCAACTTGCGGTACGTGCGGGACAGGTGCGTCTTCACCGTGTGTTCCGACATCCCCGTCAACACCGCAATCTCCGCCGACCTGAACCCGACCGAAATGCCGGCCAGGCACTGCCGCTCCCGTACCGACAACGGCTTCGGCCTGCGGCGTGCAACCCTACGACGCTTCCCCTTCACGGTTTTCACGCCGCCGCCTCCGACTCGCCGGACGCCCGCTCGGCCCACCGCCGCAACGCCACCGCATACTCGTACGCCCGGGCCAGCGGCAGCCGGCCCGCCTCGACCGCGTCCAGCAGGTCGGGGTCGGTCCGCAGCACCACGCCCGCCTCACCAACGAGGGCGGCGTTCACGTCGGCTTCGGCCGCACACCGCACCTTCGTACCCGCCCCGGCCACAAACCGGCGGGCTGCTGCCACAATCCGGCGGGTCCTGTCCGGGTTCGGGCTGCCGCCCTTTGTCCAGCCGAACGGCACCGGTTCCATCTGCGGCGGTTCCGGCTGGGTGACCACCCGGCTCTTCGCCTTCCGCCGCTGCCGTGGGGTCAGGCCGGCCAGCACCCCAAACTGGACCTGGCCGGTCCGGAGCGCCCACAGGAGACACTCGGTACGGCGGTGGCATTTGCTGCACGCCGTCACAGCGCGGCTTTCGGCGAGAACCTTGCCGGTCCCTTCCGCGAACCAGTCCTCGGGGTTCGCGTCCGGTGCCCGGCACGGCAGGGTCGGGTCGTCGTTGAACGGCGCCACCAACGATTCGGCCATCACGCTACCTCCAGGATCTGTTCAATCTCGCGGCGGACCTGCCGCCAAAACACCCCGTCGGCGGGCCAGTGGATCGGCGGCGGGCTCTCCCCCAACAGCACCCCGACGGGCAGGTCAAGAGCGGCGGCAATGCCAGCGAGGGTTCCGAGCCGGACGTCGGCACCTGACGTTCCTCGTTCGAGCGCCTGCACCGTGTACCGGTCAACCCCGGCCCGCTCGGCGACGTCGTAGTGCGACATGCCAGCCCGTTCCCGGAGGGCGCGGACACGCTCACCGACCGCCGCGACGTCGGTGCTCACGCCGCCACCTTCGTCCCGTTGTCACCCTGGACGTGGGCGAGTGCGGTGAGGTGCCGCTGGACGGTACGGCGACAAATTCCGACCCTGTCACTGATCTCCACTGAGCTGACGCCCATGGCCGCAAGCTCAGCAACGCGCGCCCGGTCCGCTGCGGTCCTCGCCCACGACCCGCGGATCGCCTGCGGCTGCTGCCGGCGGCGAAGTCGGGCCCGGTCAGCGTCGTTGAGTCCACCCCAGACGCCGTAGAGGCGGGGTTGTGGGATGGCGAACGCGGCGCATGCGTCGATGAGTGGGCATCCGCGACAGATGGCGATCGCTTTGGCGCCGTTGGATCCGCCTTCGGGGAACCACAGGTTCGGGTTTTCGTGGTTGGCGCATGCCCGGTCGGGGTGGTCTGCGAACGGCGGGGTCCCGCCGGGGATGACGGGCCATTTGGGGTGGGTGAATGTGTCGGTCATGGCGGTGCTCCGTGCGGTGTCGAGGATGTCGGTGGGGTGGGCGCCGCCTGTGGAGGGCGGCGCCCGGACTGGTCAGGGGCTGAACGGGGGCTCTTCCGAGCCGAATCCGCCGCCGCCGGAGTTGGCCCACGGGTCGGCGTCGAAGCCACCCTGCTGGCCGGACTGGCGGCCTCCCGATCGGGCCGGAGCGCGTCCACCGCCGGACGGCTGGCTACTCTGGCCTCCGCCACCGTTCGACCGTTCCATCTTGGCGACCTTCGCCGTGGCGAACGCCAGGTTCGGGCCGATCGAGTCGAGCATCAGCACAACCTTGGACCGCTTCTCGCCTTCCTTGTTCTCCCACTGTTCAGTGACGAGACGCCCGGACACGTTGACCTCGGTGCCCCGCTGCAGGCATTCGGCCATGTTCTCGGCGATCTGCTTGAACGCGGTCCCGTCGAGGTAGCAGACCTTGTCGTCGATCCAGGTGCCGTCGTCCTGGCGTTTGCGGCTGTTGAACGCGATACGGACCTTGCAGATCGCGATTCCGGAGCTCCCAAATTTGAGGTCGGGATCATCGAGCAGGCGTCCGGTTCCGGAGATGGTGGGCAGCGACATGGTGGTTCTCCTTCAGTCTTGACTGGTCGGGATGGGTTCGAGGTCGAGGTGCAGCATTCCGCCGAGGGACCGCGCATACCGCTGGACCGAGGCGAGCAGCGCCGCCTTGATTTGGCCTTCGAGGTCGCAGACAGCGGTGGCGTCGCGGCGGGTGCCCCACCGTTCGCTCATCTCCCGGGCCGTGTAGCCGAGCCACCGGCGGTAGCCGGCAAGTTCGGCGAGGATCGCGGTCAGGTGGTAGGCGTCCTGCGTGCGCGGATCGCCGGCCCTCTGCGCGAGGTCGGCGAGGACGGCCGCGTCGGGGTGGGTGGGCAGTTGGTGCGGTAGTTGGGGTCGGAGGATGAGCCGGTGGTCAACAGCCCGCGCGTACCGTTGCGCCGAGGCGGCCAGCGGGTTGTCGCCGCGGCGTTCGTGCAGCGACCAGGTGTCTTTGGTGACACCGATGCGGGCAGCGGCTGCGGCTTGGCTGAGACCGCCCTGTCGGCGGAGGTCTCGGAGTTGGAGCCGCAGCTTGATCCGGGCTTCGGCGTCGTCCGGGTGGAGATCGGCGATTCGGGTCACGACGCCACCCCGATCTGCGCCCACACCTGGGCGGCTACGTCGTCGGGCAGGTTCCACGGCACCCCGAGTTGCCCCTTCGCGGGCACTGGCTGGTCGAGGATCTGGACGTTGTCGAGGACGAGGTGCCACGCGATGCTCAGACCGTTCCCGTAGAACAGATCACCCCACGGCCAGCAGCATGCCGGTTCGTCGTCGGGCCACTGCGACTGGTGGCAGTCGACGAGATCGGCGACGGCGAGGATGACGCCGACGGGCATACCGACGCGTGGGTCCCGGCCCCACAGCCTTACGACTCGTTCGTCGTGGTCGGCGGAGGTGTCGGGGGCGAGGCTGGCGTGGATGGCGACCGGTCCGCGGTACGAGGTGGGTCGTCCCCGGTTCTCGACGCGTTTGGCGTCGCGGTGGTCGGAGGCGATGCACGACGCCCACGGCTGCCGAACGGAGATGGCTTTCACGCTGCCTCCTCGGTGGCCCGGATCCGGTCGACGATCTCAATGACTGCTCCGCTGTCAGCCCGTCCCGCGAGGGCACCGAGCGCGTACTGGACGAGGGCGGTGTCACGGTCGCGGCGGTACGGGTCCTGCGTGTGGTGTTCGTGGCCTCGGAAGCCGGCGGCGACTTCGGCACACCACGCGGCGAGAGCTTCGGCGGTCACGTCCGGACCCGCTTCCGGTGGTCGCACTCAACCGTCGGATCGGTCGGCTCCGGCTCAGGGTCGTCTTCGTCGTCGTCGGGGCCGCGACCCCAGCGGCACAGCGGGCACCACGGATACAGCCGACGGTGAATGTCTGTCGCCCACACATTCCAAGCGCTGATCGCCGTCGACGTGAGGTATCCGACGATGAACACAGCCGTCGGGTACCTCATATCGTGGTTGCGCATCCAACTACTCAGCAGGATGCCTCCGAAAAGAACCGCGAGACTGCCGAACAGCAGGTGCAGCAGACGCCTTGAATGCAGGAAGCGCAGGAGGCGCCCACGCCGTTCGACCTCCGCCTGCGGGTTGAGGAGCGGTGACTGATTGAGGTCGCGCAGGCACAGGTTCTGCCGGTGAACGGTGTGGTCACACACCATCGCCACGTACGACACGACCAGGGCGGTGAGGCCCGGAGCCGTCAGCGACCAGGTGATGACGCCCGGCCAGTCGCCGGCGTTGGCTCCGGTGAACATGACTGCCATGACGGCGTAGGAGCCGAGTTCGATGCGGGGCGCGTAGTGGCCGAGCCACATGGCGGCGCGGTGCTTCACCCCTTCGGGCTCGGCGGGTCCGGTGGTGGTCATCGTGCGTACTCCTCGTCGTTCCAGTCGGCCATAGGCATGTCGCGGTGTGCTTCGGCATCCTCGGCGGATGTGAACGTCAGGTCGCCACCCCACGGGTCTTCGGCGAACTGGTCCCACAGGACGCCCGCGTCGAGGTAGTCGCCGACGGTGCGGTAGACGCTCACGACACACCCGCTTGGCGGGAGCAGTTCTCACACCGGTCGAACCCGTCGCGGCGGGTCCAGCCGTGGAAGGTCGCGACGCTGTTCAGCAGTTCGATCGGTGGGCTGTCCGGCTGGCCGTGAAGCAGCGCGCCGTCGGGGCAGGGTGTCCATTCGTCGGGGCCGCCACAGCGGACCTCCCATACGCGGTTGAGGCTCACGACGCCACCGCCGCACCGTGCGGGCATTGCCACGAGCCGTACATCTGTGGCGAGAACTCCCGCACGTACTGCTCGTGGTCGACGAGGATCGCGGTGACTCCCCGATCAACGGCGGCGTTGCGCTCTCCTGCCGTCTCGTACATGTCGCGGAACGCCTTCGACCGGGACTCGTTCGAACCGGCTTCGAGGACACCGGCGGCGCAGCCGCACGGACTGAGGAACACCCATTGCCTGCGGGTTCGGTTGATGGTCATCTAGTCTCACTCCTTGATCAGGGGCGGTAGCGAACCTGTCGGGGTCTCCCGCTACCGCCCCGGGTCGTCTCGTTCAGGACTTCAAAATGCGGCGGATCGCCGTCGGAACGTCGTCGCCAGACTCGCGCAACACCTCGGCCCAGCCGTCCCGGTCGGCCCGCTCGACCAGGTCGAGCACGTCACGGATCTGGGTGGCCTGCCTGTCGACGGCAGCGGTTAGGCGCTCAAGCTCCAGGTCGGCCTTGGTCGTCGCCTCGTATTCGACCGTGTACGCGACCACCGTCTCCCCGTCACCGGGGCGGATCTCCGCCCAGTCGCCGTCGACAGCCGCCCGGTCCGCGCCGGTACGGAGGCAGTAGTCCTCGTAGGCGATCGCCAGGACTTCGCTCACGACACCTGGGGTCGCGCCGGCCGGGATGCCGAACTCGATACGGCGCGTCACGTACTTCCGCTTCGTGTAGGTCACGACACTGCCTCCTTGATGAGTCCCGCATCCCACGCCGCGGCCTCAACCAGGCGCTGCGCCTCTTCGCCGAGGGCCGCGTCGTCAGGGTCGAACCGGGCACCGCAGTCACGGCAGCAGCCCGACAGGTCGGCGGCCCACGCCACGTCGTGGACGAGGAAACACACGTCGTCGGAGTCGACCGCTTCGGCGTCCCACTCGTCGACGTAGCGGGGCAGCAGGGCGACGATGTCGGTAGGAACGGTGCCGGTCACTTCTTCTTGTCCTTGCACTTGGCGGTCGGATTCGTCACCGGCACACCACCACCGCCGCCGGGCTTCTTGTTGCTCTTGCCGGTCTTCGACTTGGAGCCGCCCTTACTGCCGCCCTTCGAACCACCACCGCCCTTGCCGCCGCCGGAACCGCCGCCCGGCTTCGCGAACACCTGCACTGCGGCAGCGTTCGACTTGCACTTCTTCTTCGAGTCGGAATCGGTGTCACAGGCGGCCAGGACGGGCAGGGCCAGCACGGCGACAACGGATAGGGTCAGGATTCGGGACTTCATGGGGTCTCCAATCGGGGGGTGTGGGCGGCCGGCGTCCATGCCGGCCGCCCGGAAGTGAGTCAGACGCGGGTACTCGCCAGCGCCGCAAGGTGCCGCCAGTTCCCGGCCGCGCCGTACGCCTTCGCCTTCGTGAACGACCAGCCAGCATCGGTTTTCCGCACGATGCCGAGTAGGGCCCCCGTGTGGTTGCCGGTAACCGCGAACCGCACGTTGTCCAGCCACACCCGCTCACCCGACGACGCGTCGTAGATGCGGCACACCGCACCGGCGATCTTCGAAAAGTTGCCCCTCGAACAGGCGGCGACCAGGGCGATGGCGGTGATGTCGGAGTCCCGTTCCCGGATGTCGGCGAGCCGCATCGCGATCTTCTCGCCGCCGCCTTCACCGTTGCCACGCTTCACATCACCGGCGTGAACGACGGCACCGGACAGGGCACGCTGGTGTTCCTTCGGCGACACATAGTCGACGGCTTCGTCACCGTCGAACAGGATCGCTGACACGTCGACGTCGGTTTCGTCGAGCTTCGACCGAAGCTTGCCCATGAAGCCGCCGCCGGACGTGGGCTGCTCCCATTCGAGTTCGATTTCCAGTACGGCGACGGTGTTGCCGTCGACGCCAACCAGGTCAGCGACGGGCTCGGTGCCCTTCGACCAGTTCAAGGCCACTTCGTTCTCCTTCTTATTTGCGGGGCGGTGCGGATATTGCGAGGGGTCAGATTCGGGCGGGCTGGCCGACCGGGTGGCAGGCGCAGTCCAGATAGGGGCCGATGGGCAGACCTGCGGCTTTGGCGAGGTCGAGGCAGTTGCGGGTGCCGGACGAGTGGTCCCGCCAGAACGCGAGAACGATGTCGGGCCGGGTGGCGACCATCGCGGCATTCCTGCGGTGGCCCGCCGTTGGGCAGTACTCGCCGCGCCTGCCCCTACGTCGGTGGCCGGGCTTACAGTCGGGGGCGCAGGTCGGCCAGTCGGCAGGGTGGGGGTCGACGTTCCAGCCACGGTCACGGGCGTAGTCACCGGCCATGCGGTCCGCGCCTTGGGCTCCTCCGTGGACGACGGTCAGGCCGGACGCTGTGGCTGCGACCGTTTCGAGGACCCGGTGAATCGTGGCCGGATACCGCCAGTTTCTCGATCCCGTGATCAACACGCGCGTATCAGCCATTGCGCCTGACCTTGTTCGTCGGCCACGCGCTGCGCCGGTTCAGGGGCCACGGGTCGAGGCGGTCACCGTCGCGGGCGGGAAGGTCGTTCAGCCACACCGTCAGACACGTGTCGCAGCGGCAATCCTCGGGGCATGTCGTCGGGGTGTCCGACGTGGACCTCATGCGGAATCACCTCGACGGACGATGTGGACCGTCTCGGTCGCAACGAACTCGATCTCCTCGCCGGCGGCGAGGACCAGGACCAGGTCGGCGAAGGTGGTGACCGCGTCAACGGTCACCCCGGTTCCCCAGCGGGTTGGGCTGATCGAGTCGCCGACAAGGACATGGCCCTCGCGGAGTTCGTCGGCGCCGATGGCGCGGGTGCGGGTCACGCCGCCACCTCCACCGACGCCATGGCCGACAGAACGAGACGCCCGATGTGTTCGCCGACGGCGGGCACTACAGCGTTTCCAAGGGCTCGACGTCGGTCCACCCCACCGGGAACCCCGTAAGCCACTCGACCCACGTCGGGTTCGGCGGACCACCCAGCACCTCCGACAGCGGCCGGCCCGGGCCGTCGCCCCAACCCGCCCCCCGGTCCGCATCGCGTGCCGCGGGCGTGGGCCACAATGAACAGTCGCTGTCGCAGATGTGGGGCGCCCACTGCGCAAGCTGAGACCACTCCGGTACTTGCGGTGTAGCCGAGCCGGTGAAGGTCGCCGAGAACAGTGCCGAGCCCTCGGGTTCGCAGACCGGGCACGTTCTCGGCAATGACCCAGGGCGGGTCTTCACCGGCGTTGCGGGCCTGCGCCGCGAGCGCAGCAACGACCTCCGCCATCTCAGGCCAGAGCCACCGCTCGTCGGACTCACCGAGTCGGAGTCCGCCGTTCGAGGCGGGTTGGCACGGGAATCCTCCGGCGACCACGTGAACAGGTGGCCTTGGCTGTGACTGCCACCAGTTGATGCAGGTTCGGACGTCATCGTGTCTGGGGACCTCCGGCCAGTGTTTGGAGAGGACGGCGCGGCAGAACGGGTCGAGTTCGACTTGGCCGACGACGTTCATGCCGGCACGTTCGAGACCTAGAGACAGGCCGCCGATCCCTGCGAAGCATTCGAGGATGTTCACGCCGACCTTCCCCTTGGCTTTTGTGACTTGCCACTTATTGGTCCTGACGGTACGGCGCGGAGTGCATAAATGGCAAGCCACATGCGAGACTCTTCGGTGTGATCAGTCGCCACGTGGACCAAAGCCACAGCACCCGCGTCCCACCCGAGATCGGAGACGCCGCCAAAACCCTGCTCAAAGACCAAGGCTGGACCGTCTTCGCGTTCCTCAACGCCTGCCTGCACGCCCTCGTCGACAAGCCCGACAAGGTCCTCGCCCTCGTCGGCAAGTACAAGACCGAGAAACCGAAGGGCCGACCCCGCCGGGCCGACCCTCCCGTCGTCGAGGAGTAGCCCGCTCATGTCTTGGCCTCGGCCTTCGCCCGCGCCGCTGCCTCAACCGCTAACGCCTCCAGCTCAGAGAGCCAGCAAAGGCACGGCAACACCATCACGATGTGGACCGATGACCTCAGCCCACGCGCCGCCACCCCGCACCGCGGGCATGCCGGGCCGGTCACGGCTCGCCCTCACCGGTGGACCGCAACAACTCCGCCACCTCGGTCTCCCGATACCGCCGGTGCCCGCCCGGCGTTCGAACGCAACTGATGAGCCCTTTGTTCGCCCACCTAGTCACAGTTATTGGCGCAACGTTGAACGCCTTCGCCACGTCGTAGGGGGTCAACAACTTCTCGGTCACGACCCCACCTCCGGCAGGTCGGTGATGGCGACGATGACCTGGCCGAACGGGCACCGCCCCGGGTCATCCACCTTCGGCCCCAGCGTCAGAAACGGCCCGTCGAGAAACTCGGCGGTGTCGTCCGCGATGACACCCAGCCCTGGCGCGACAACGGGCTTGCCGCCTCGCATGGTGTTGATCGCCGGGCCGATGGCGTCAACCAATGGCTTACCGACGTTCCCGTAGTAGTTGCTCGCGTCGATGCGGCCGTTCCGGGGGAAGCGGAGAACGATGTCGACCCGCACCTTGGACAGCCCGACCGGCACCTTCGCGGCCTTGGCGTGGACGAACATCGCCTCGCGGAACGCCTTACGGGCCGGGCTGGTCTTCCGCCAGTGCGGGTTCCCGTTGACCGAAATCATCGCGGCCGGGGCGGGGAACGTCAGCGTCCACGTCGTTCGGCCAGCGTCGTCGACCCCGGTCTCGTACGAGATAGGGGCCGCGGCGTCGACAACCGGCTTCGGGCGGCGTTTCGCCCTCGGCCGGGCCACCTTGGCCGGCTTCGGTGTGTCGGCGAACAGCATTCCCTGGATCACCACAGGTCTCCCACCGTGAGCAGGTCGCCCCAGAAGTAGAGGGCGACAACACCACCTGCCGACAGGACCGCCGTCAGGCCGCCGACACCGACGCAGATCCAGCCGGCGATCTCGCCTGGGCCGACGGTCGACACGGCGTCGGACACCTTGTCGTCCAAGCGGTCGAGTAGGGCGGTCACGGCGTCACCGCCAGCGGACGGACCGGCCACTCGACGGAGACGCTGTCTGCTCGGGCCAGCAACTCTTCGGCCTCGCGCCGCACCGTTGCCGCACCCTCGTCGTTCGGGCCGTACTCGTCTACCGCCCTGTCGGCCTCGGCCAACTTCTCCCCGGCCTGGCGGCGCCAGTGTGCAGCGAGCCCCAGCGCCTGCTCCCTGTGCCAATCGACCTGCCGGTCGTGAAGCTCGGCCAGCGACAGCTGACCCATGGCCTGCCAGCCCTTCGCGATCCGATCCGGGTACCGCCTATCTGCATACACGGCACGGATCTCATCGAACGACTGCTGCGACCGGCGGCCCATGACGAACGCGATCCGGGCCGCTGCTAGGGCGTCCTCGACAGCGTCGTGGGCACCATCGTGGCGAACCCCATACAGGGCAGCGAGGTCGGTCAGTTTCCGCTTACCGGGCCGGTACCGGTCAAGCGCCTTGTCGAGGACGAGAACGTCGACGACGGGCGCGAACGGTTCGCCGTCCAGTCGGTCCTGAACCGTCGGCATCCCCCAGCGCCGGCACTCTCGATCCAGGATCGTCCAGTCGAAGGCCAGGTTCATCCCGACGACGGGGGTCTGCCGGTGAAGCGACAGCGCGAGTAGCGCCGCCGCCTCATCCAGAACCTCAGCCGCCGGCTTGCCATGTTCGCGGGCGTACTCCGACGTGATGCCGTGAACCTCGGTTGCAGCCGGGTCGATGTCGACGTCGACCGCGATCAGGCCGTTCCACATGTCAACCTTCGGCTTGCCGCCGTCCTGCGGGACTATCGAACCGACGGTGATCGTGACGATGCGGTGCTCCTCCACATTGACGCCACCGGATTCGATATCGAACGGGGTCATTGGGCCCATGTGCCAGCCAGTCATGCGGCCACCCGCTTCTTCAGGGCTGCGCCTCGCGCCCACTCACGGCAGCACGCACGGCAGCGACGGCGACCTTCCTTCGTCATGCGAATGTTGTCGCCGGAACGCTCATGACCGTTCCTGCAGTGCGTCATCGACGCGAACTTCCGGCGCAGAGTTGCGCCGAACTCTCCTCTCGCAATGTTCTCTTGGTGCGTCACAGGTTCAAGATGCTTGGGGTTGCAGCAGGCAGGGGTGCGGCAGAGATGATCTAGGTCAAGACCAGCGTCGATCCGGCCGACAATTCTTGTGAATACGACGCGATGAACTAGCGCACGACCCTCACGGAGCCCAACGTTGACCTGGCCGTACCCCTGACGATTGAGACAGCCAGTCCAGATCCAGCAGGGCCCCAGATCGGGGCGAATAGGTGAAACTGGGCCCGACTTGTTTACGCGAGCCATCGTCCTGTCGAAAACGTCGACGCGGACCTTGCCTTTTTGGCGAACGACGAGAGGATCGCCGTTGTTGAGCCAGCGGTAGTAGTGCTTCTGGCACCACCCGCGACTCCTCGCCGAAGTAGTGCAGTCGTCTACCGCACATGGGCCGGTCCACAGCTTCGGGCGTCCCATCAGGACTCACCGCCGACCTGCTCGTTGTCGCCCGCCTGCTCGTCGTGTTGCGCCTGAGCGGCCCGCATCTGGTCACGACGTTCCGTCAACGCCGCGATCAGCGTGTTGGCCTGCTCGGCGGTCAGGTCGTTCGACGATTCCACCGAGTCGACTTGCAGGATGTGCGCGGTGATCCTCAGCCGCTGGTCGCGGTTCTCCTCACCACTGAAACCGACCTCGTTCCACAGGGCGAACATCTTGTTCCGCTGTTCCGGGCGGATCATCTGGACCGGTGCTGGTGGAGCGTCCGGCTGCGCAACAGGCTCGTCGAGGATGTCTGCGGCTCGGACCCGGCGCGGTGGCGGCCGGTCCACGACCACGCTGGCGTCCTGGTCGCGGATCTCTTCCGCCGCGTACGGCATCCCCATGATCGCGTCGGCGGCAATCCAACGGCACACCTCAGCCGTGGCCCTCGCGATCAGCATCGCCCCAGGCTGCTGCTTCCACTGCGACTTACCCGTCAGGCCCATCTGGTCGGCGCGGGCGATGTCCCATACCGACGTCTGCCAACCTTCGTCGCCCTTGCGACGGCCCGACACGACTGCCCGGTCTGCGGTGGACTCGTCGATGCGGACCTCATGCCCTTGCGCCTGCACGATGGCCCGCAGCGTGATCGCCTTCGGTGCCGGCGTGCCTTGGATGTTGTCGAACGCCCGCAGCGCCGCCATCGGCGACAAGCCGACCTCGGCACCAGCGATGATCGCCGCGGTTGCTTCGGCGACCTTGCCTCGGTATGCGGCGGGGGCGAACTGGGTGGAGCACAGCCGATCGGCGAGTTGGAACGCAGCGTCGGCGGCCTGCGCCCACTGGATGAGTTGGGCGGCGGCGTGGTCGGTGTCGTCGGGCAGGGCGATGGCGGTGCCGTTGTTGCGCAGGGCGACAGTCATGGTGATCCCATCTCGGGTCGGGGTCTGTTCAGAACTGGTCGAGGGTCCGCTCGACCCAGGCGGGGAGCGGTATAGCGCCGATTTCGGTGCCGTAGTCGGGCCACACACCGGTGGCTTGGCATTCGGCGAAGATGTCGATGGCTCGGCGGTTGATGCGCCGCCCGTATTCGATGGCCCGTTCGTCGGGCTGCCACACGTTGATCAGGTAGGGCGGGGTTTTCTGCTGTGCGACGAAGACGAAAGCCGAGTCGCCGTCGACGAGGCCGAGCTGAATGGCGCCGTCGAGGTAGAACGGTGCCTGCCCGGCGTAGCCGTAGTCGACGAGCGTCTTGGACAGGCTGGCGTCGTCGACTTTGGCGAGCCCCTTGTAGTCGACGATCATCGGCCGGCCGGGCCCGAGGTTCCGCAGCCAGTCGATCATCGACCGGCGCCAGACCCCGGCGTGTTCATCGACCCAGAACATGGCCTGTTCCGCCGTGCCGGTACCGGGGGCGAGAAGCTTCGACGCCAACGGGTGCGCCCGCAACGCGGCGGCCATCTCGAGCACGACCTGGTGGTCCTTGGCCAGCAAGGGAATCTTGCCCTCGGCGTACGCCAGTGCCTTCTGCGCCTGCGCGTCGGAGGTCCGCCAGTCGTCGTACTTGACGACCACGATCTCTGGGCCGACGCCCAGCACCTTCTGGTGGGCGGCGTGGCCGAAGTCGAACGTCTTCTTGTGCGGCTGCCCGTGGTCGCGTTCCCACCGGTAGATGGCGGGACATGACGGGGGCAGGAGCTTCTTGACGCCGGACGAGGACAGGCTTCCCTCTGGCACAGGATCCGCGTGGTAGCGCTCAGCGGTCAGGTCGTAGATGCCCGGCTCGGTGACAACGACGGCCGGTTCGGCAACGGCGGTCACTGTTCGCCCTCCGCGTCAGCTTTCGCCTGCGCCACCGCGCGGCGCACTCGATCCGACCCGTCCAGGTACACCCATGCGCCGAGCACTACGGCGGCGACCACAACGAAGGCGAACCACCCCTGGTGTGCTGTCACGACGTCACGACCCGGAGGTTCCGCAGCCCGGCGTAGCCCTCGGCGACCTGCCGCAACGTCTGGCCCGGACCAAGTTCGTAGTCGAGCTTCACCACCTGGAGCACCTCGACGACCTCGCCTGCGTCGTTGACGTCGGCCTCCACGACACGCTTCGCCGAGCAGCCACCCTCCCGCAGGACGTGATCCCCGATCCATACGGCGTGAGTCATGACGCACCACCCAGGAGGGCGGCAACCTCGTCGGCAAACGACAGCCCACCGTGCGGCGCGAACCACTCGACGACGACCAGAAACCGGCCCAGCGCCTCCTCCGGCATCAACACCGTCGTCGACCCCGTCAACGGCCGCACCGCCACATGCGGAACCCCGTTACGGGTGCACTGCCACATCCAGTCGCCGACAACCCCGTCGACACCCTTCGCCGCCTCGGCACGGTCGAGCCACCACTCCAACGGCAGCCCCGTCCGCGGGTCGGTCACACACAGGGCGAACACCGGCGGCTCCGCCGCATCCCAGCCGAGAACAACAGTGCGGTGTACACCACCGACCCAGCCCACGACAGCGGCGGCGTACGTCCACGGCCGTTGCTTCGTCGGGGCAGTCACCGTGCACCAGCAAGGGTGTGGGTAGCCTCCGCCATGCGGGCAGCAGCCTCAACGGGGTAGGAGCCGAACTCGCCGGCCACCCTGGAGGCGCACCCCCCGACGCCGTACGCCTTCAGTTCGGCGAAGGCCGCGTGGCGGGCAGTGCCGCAGTGGCCGTCGGGGATGTAATCGGAGTGGAGGATGGCGACGAACAGGCCCTCATTGAGGGCGGCAGATACGGCGGATACGGTGGTCATCGGGGTACTCCCTCGAAACAGTCGGGGCAAGGCTTGGCGTCGGCGCTGGCCGGTTCGTAGACGAACGGCGGCGGGATGAGTTGCCCGCACACCGTCACCTGGTGCATGGGGATGGGGTCGTGGTCGACACCGTCGAACGACCACACCCGGTCGTGACCGGGCTGTGGTGCTGGTTGCCTCTTCGGCGCAACAGCCGGGGAACGGCCGGTCCTGATGGCGTCGGCGGCGGCGAGGATCCGCCGCGCTTCGAACCGACCGACGGTGGTGGCGAGGAACTCGGGCAAATTCAGCCCAGTTGCTGCGTCACGCCACGTGCCGCACGTGTACACCGGGTGCGTGGCGATGTCGTTCGGGGTGGGAATCCGCACCAGCGGCGTCACGGCGGTCACGACACGGCCGCCACGTTGACCGCAACAATTGCGACGAGGACGAACAGGACGACAAGGCCCGCCGCGTACAGGCATGCCTTCTGCATCGTCAGGGCGTCCTTGGCCGTCACCGGCGGTTCGACGGGCGGCGTCAGGACGTGCGGGCGCGGGACCGGCGACATCGCCTTTGTCGGCTGCGGATCCGTAGCCGTCGGCCACGTGTTGACCTTCGAGCCGTTCGCGACCGCGTGGGGGCTGGCCGGCTTCGGCTCATTCAACGCGTAATGCCTCGGCCTGTAGCCGACCAGCGGCACCTCACGCGTCCGGCCCATGTGCCGCGGCCAGCCGTTCGCCTTGGTCGTGTCAGTCATCGTGTCCCCCGTGGTCTTCGTTCAGGCTTTGCAGGAAGTCGTGGTCGATTTCGGCGGTGATGCACTTCGGCTCATGACAGATGCGGACCGGGGCCTTGCACGTCGGGCACACCCACAGCGTCGGGAACGTCTTGCGTTCCTCCGGCGACAGGGCCTCAGCCGGATGGCGTTGGGTCGGGACCGTCGCAGTCATCGCGACACCGCCAGGAACGGGTTGTTGAGGATGTACACGGCGGCGGTGTCCGACAGGTCGGGCCGGAGACGGTGCACCTCGTGGAGGGCCTCAACCTGCGTCAACCGACCCGACTCGTAGGCGCGGGAAATGCGGAGCAGGGCGGTAATCACGCGACGCCCCCCGAAGTCGGGGCGCCACGGCGGCGGGCACGCTCGGCAGCCAAATCCGCAACCGGGGCAACGCCACGGATCGGACTGAGCGGCTTCGGACGTTCGCGCTCGGCCCGGACCTCGGCCGCAGCCTCGACACCGGCACGGCGCCACGCCTCACCCGTCGCCCGCCGAACCCGCTGCTGCTCCGGCGTCAGCGGGCGCGCCATCACGGCCTCAACCTCACGGCGACGCTGCTCCTGCTCGCTCCGCATCGCCCGGTAGGCGTCGTAACGCTGCTGCTCATCCAGATGCGCGATCGCGTCCCGGCGAGCCCTGTGGAACCCGACCGCCGAGTTCTGGTAGCCGCCGCTCGACCGGCAGAACGAGCCTCGGCCAGCGCCGCATCCGCCCTTGGCGGGGTCACAGAACGCAGTGATCGGAGCCAGGCCGACCGCACTCGACCGGATGTACTCGACGGTGATCACGACTTCGCCGCCTTGCGTTCCGCGGCGAACTTGCGGCCGAACGCCGTGTCACGGCCGTTGTCGGTCCAGGTCCGCCAGTACGTCTCCTCGGCGGAGCGGTAGGCGCGGTCGCGGTCGAAGCTGTCACTTGCGGGAGTGGCAGGTTGAGCGCACGACTTTTCCAGCTGCCACATGCGGAATGCTGCTTTGACCTGGCGGGCGTACACCTCGTCGGGGTCTTCGTCGTCGGTCATCTCCGCAACGAATGCGGCTCGGGCCTCATGCCAGCGCGGGTCCGCGCGGTGGCCGGTGGCCGGGTCGGTGGGGTTCGTGGGATAGTTCATGGTCGAGACCTCCTGTGCAGGTCCTGAGGTGGATCAGGTCGGAAGCCCTTGCCGGTGACAGCGGTGAGGGCTTTACCGCGTTCAGGCGGCCCTGTGCTGGCGCACCGGATAGCGGCCAGCGGAACCGGGAACGGGTTCGACCTTCCGCTTCTTCGTCGGGGTGCTCAGGTATGCGTCGATCGCGGACTTCGGAACGCGGAGCTTGTTCTTGACGCCGTCTACGGTGCTGACGTCCTTGTGGCCGAGTTGCCCGGAGTGGATCAGCCGGTAGATCTGGTCGACAGAGACGCCCCACGCGTGCGAGACCTCCAGGACGGAGAACATCGGCTCGACCTCGGCCCGCCGTGGGGGAGCGGACACCTTGGCCCGGGGCTCGACGCCTTCGAAGAGGTCGCCGAAGGTCACCTCCGGTTGGCAGTCGGGGCGGGTGGCGTTCAGCCTGGCCAGGATTGCCTTGACGGTCTCCGGCTTGGCCCGAAAGCGATGGCCGTCGCCGTGGACCTTCGTCAGCCGCCAGAGTGTCAGGTACCTGACGCCGAGGAATTCCGCCATTCGGGGGCGGGTGGCCTCGGGGCCGAGGCGCTGCTGAAGGAGCGATTCCAAGGCTTCCCATTTCAGGTACGCCCCGGATGAAATTTCACTGCCTGCCATGGCAGTGAAATTACGCTTGCTCTTGCGCAGGTGCAAGAGAATGCGCTAACTCGTTCGGTTGCAGTTTCACCAGTGGCAGACCGTGGCCCATACTTCGGCCATGACCCCGTTCACGAATGTCGATCAATCCTCAGGTACGTTGACCGCGGGGGGACGTGAGGATCTACCGCGTCAGCGCGTCAATCACGTGGTGACCAGCCAAAAGCCCGGCCATGCGGTAGATTTCACGCCCGGGCGACGCGTGAAAGAGCCGACCCGGTTGGGGCGCTACGTCCTATCAAGGATGGCCGATGTCGGCATGACCAAACAGGTCGACCTCGTCCGCGCCAGCGGCACCGATCCCGCAACCGGGCGACCCCGCATCTCCGAGTCGACCGTCAGCCGGCTCATCCTCAGCGAGGAGTACATCCCCAACCGGGACACCATCATCGCCCTCGCCGAAGCCCTCCGCGTCGACCCGAAAGCCCTCCTGCTGTTCATCTTCGACCTCGGCGACACCCCGGCCACGGCGAAGCCCTTGCACCCGCGGGCGGCAGAGGTTGACCGGCTCCTCGGCGACGGCTCGCGTCTGTCCGACGACGACAAGGTCTTCTACGACACCATGATCGCCCGCTTGATCGAACCACCGCTGAAGGCCGCGAGCCGCAAGCGCGCCGGCTGATCCGCACAACCCCCAGGCATCTGGTTGTTGGACCAGTACCCCCGAACGGGGGACCCGCCGCCCCGCCGATCTTTCAATTTCATGAACGACTGTGGAACACGTCGATAAGGTCCGAATGCGGCATTCGAACCGGGGGTCAGTCGGGGACAACGCGCAGCCCCACCCTGCGCCACAACCGAAGGAGCACCCACCACATGACCCCCGGCCGAATTGCGCTACTCGCCCTCGCCTGCGTCTCCAGCGGAGCCCTCACCACCGGCTACATCCTCGACGCCGGCGCGCAAGACCAGACCATGCCCCACCCCATCGCCATGTTCCTGTGGCTATGCGCCATCGTCAGCTGGCAAGGATTCATCGCCGCCACCATCTGTGCCGCACTCGTCGACCACATGGACATCCGCATGGTTCGACTCCTCGCCGTCATCCGCGGCCTCGACGGCGAAGCTGACAGCAAGCGCGTCGACGACCTCCTCGCCGCCCAGCGCGACATGGACATCCCGCCGCCGTCACAGCGCCGGCCGCGCCCCCACTCGGTCGCCCTCGTGGACCGGCGCGGCAACTAGTGCTGGGATAGACGACCGTGGCGTACATCCGACGACTCCCGTCCGGACGCTGGCAGGCCACGATCCGTGGCCCCGACGGGAAGAAACACACGAAGACCGACGTGTTCCAGAAGGTCGTCGCCGACTGGGCCCGCGACGAGGAGAACCGCATCGCCCGCGGCCGGTGGCGTGATCCCCGGGCCGGGCAGAAACTCGTCACCACCTGGGCCGAGGAGTGGTTCGCCTCGCGAGTCGTCGAGGACGAAACCCGGCGGGGCGACCTTGGCGTCCTGAACAACCACATCCTGCCGTACTGGCAGGGGGAGTGGCGGCTGAACACCACGACCCGCCACGACGTGCAGACGTGGGTGCGGCAGTTGCAGAAGGACGGGCGGGGGCCGCAGGTCATCCGCCGCGCCTACAACCTCCTGTCGAAGATCTTCGCCGACGCGGTCCTCGCCGACAAGATTGAGATCTCCCCGTGCCGGAAGATCGACCGGCCCGCGACGCCACCGAAACTGCCGGCCTGGTTCACCCGGGAGCAGATCGACCGGATCCGGGCCGAACTCGATCAACCCTCCGACCCGTCGGCCGGGCGCCGCTCCGGCGGGTCGTTCAGGGGCCACTCCGTGATGACCGAACTGATGGTGATGGTGGGGCTGCGGTGGGGGGAGGCCGCCGCCCTGTGCGGCGGGGCCCGCGATGACGGCAACCCGGTCGACTGGCTACGCGGCAAGGCCCGCATCGTCGGGACGCTGAACCAGCACGGGAAGTGGAAGCCGTATCCGAAGTCGGCGAAGTCGCGGCGGGAGGTGCCTGTGCCGGCGCATGTGCTGGCGCAGATGTCGCCGCTGCTGCAGGAGCGGGACCGGGAGGGCTATGTATTCGTCACCGGGCGTGGACAGAAGCCGCTGTCGGGGGCGAACTGGCGGGTGGTGTGGTACGGCGCGATCGACCGGGCGAACGCCGAGGGTGGCAGGCGGCGGCCGAAGTTGGAGCCGGTTCCGCGGCTGGATCCGCACGACTGCAGACATACGGCGGCGTCGTGGCTCGTGCAGGCGGGTGTGCCCCTTTACGACGTACAGGCCCTACTTGGACACGAAAGCTACCAAACAACGCAGAAATATGCCCATTTGGCGCCGGACAAGCACGTGCCGGTTGAGAAAGCGTGGAAAAGGATGGTGGCGCACGAGTGGCGCACGGACCTTGAAAACAGCGTTGAAAACGGGTCCTGACCTGGGTCTTGTTTCATGAAAGAGTGTTCCCGATGACGAAACACGTGGAGTGCGTAGGTTTGCTGGTCAGGCCCTAGTTGGGGGCCTCTGAGCAGCCGTTTCTTTCAGATATTTCACCGCAGGCCATCCCGCTGGACCGCATGCGATCAAGCGGTCGTGGCGCACGGTTGGCGCACGTGGCGCATGGCGCACGAGCGCCACTGCCCGACGGACGCGGACTGCCCCCGCAGCCACTCATCTGGGGGTCAGCCTGGAGGAGGGGCAACGAGGGCAGCCGCGCTCGATCATGCCAATCTGCGGCCGGCATCGCGCCAAACTTAGGCACCTATGCACTCACGGTCAAAACCGACATATCAGACACATCGGACATCCGTGGATGTGTTTAGCCCTCATCCGCCACATCGACGGGCGGATCCGCGGCCACAAACGTGCCCTTCCCCTGCCGGCCCTCAACCCAGCCAAGCTCCCGCAACATCCGCAACGCGATCTGCACCGTCGTCACCCCGACCTCGTACTCCTCAGCCAGTTTTCGATACGTCGGCAGTCGATCATTTGGTCTCAGGTCCCCCGCCCGGATCCGGGCGCGGAGATTATTCATGACCCGTCGATAGTCGGGCTCGTTGGACATGGCGATGTCTCCCTGCTTGGCAGCGGAGAAATGCAAGCACACCACCTGACACGCCTAGGCGACTAGGTTGCCTTGGGTGTCTTAGACACCTAAGTTTCTGCCCGTGGGCAACCCTGCTTGGCAGCTGGGACCGCCCACCCGGCACCGGACGCCCCGGCGCGGCCGGTGCCGGCCCTGCACCTCCCCGGAACCCCGACCGGCGGGAGCACCCCATGCCCGACTCTGGCCGTTCTAACCCTGGCCGATTACCTGCGAACCGGTCCCGTGCCGTCAAACCCGGCGCCAGGATCGACGTCCCTGAGCATGGCTACTGTTTTGGTTCCGGCCATCTGTGGATGGTGGTGGAGGAGGTTGGTCCGCCGTTCCGGTGGCGGGATGGGGCGTGGTGGCAGCAGGTGGCGGGGGTGACGGTGCATTGGGATGGGTCGCTGCGGGGTGTGCGGACGGCGCAGGTGCGGCTGGATGCGGTGGCGGTGTTGAAGATCCCTGAGCCACGCACCGAAACCTGATCTAGCCTCGCCTTTGTGGGTGTTCTGGAGACCCCGGACCGGACGTGGCGGGTGGAGAAGCGCCCGGACGGGCTGCGTCTGTACCACCACAATTTCCTGGTGCTGGCCGGCGCCACCATGGATCAGGTGGTCAACTACATGATCGACGCGGGGGGCGACCCGGGGCAGCTGCAGGAACGGTGAAGGGCCGCCCCCGTGATGGAAGCGGCCCTCGTTGTTGGTACGGGTCAGTGGTCGGGCCAGCCGACCCCGAACGCCGCCGAGTTGCCGACGTAGGTGTCGCTCGAGGGCTCGGTGCTGATCTTCTTGGCGTCGTCCCACGCGACGACAACGTGGTGAAACACGCGCCCGATCATCGCGCCGCGCGGGTCGTGAGCGCCGCCGTAGGGGAGCCCTCGCAGCGCCTCGTAGGCCGCTGTCAGGTGCGGGAGGGCTTCACGTAGCGCGGCCGACTGGCGCTCGTGGTGGTCGGCGGCGGCCCTCCTGCGGGCGGGGTCGTTGCGCCACTCCTCGTTCGAGGGGACGCCACGGTCATCGTCGTCGTACATCACGCCTCCACGGCAACATCGGTGATCTCTTCGGCCAACCGTCGGATCAGGTCCCGTTCCTGGTCACCGATTTTCGCGAGCACCGTGGCCCGCAGGTCGGCTGCGATGGCGGGCCGGTGCTCGCTGTACGAAGCGGCGGCGAGGAGGCCACCGGCGAGCATGTCGGCGACCTCTTCGTCAGCCCACGACCGGCCGCTCACGACCCCTCCACGGCTACGTCGGCGGCGGGCAGGAACGCCAGCCGGTACCGCAGCGGGTTGAGTCCCAGCCACGTGAACGCGTCGGCGCCGGTCCCCTTCGGCAGGTTCTCGGCATCCCACGGCGAACTGTACGTGTCGTCGGACACCTCGACATCGGCGAAGACCCGCCCGAGTTCCGGGCAGCCTTCTTTCGCTGCTTCGGCGAGGTCGTCCCACGCGGCGGTGACGGTGATCGTGCCGTTCATGTTCGGCACGGTGTGAGCGATGCGGTGTCCGGGCCGCAGGTCGGCGGGCTTCACCGGTCCCACCCTTCGTCGTCGACGCAGGTGCCCAGCATGACGGCGGAGTCTTCGGCCCGGCTGAGCCGCCGCACCTGGGGCGCGTGTACGTCGCGGACGTCGTTGCCGAGCCCGTCGATGACGTGGTGGTCGCCGTAGCCGGCCTCGACGAGTTCGGTAAGGCGAGCGTGCAGGGTCAACAGCTTCACGCGACTTCTCCCTCGATCGTCTTCTGGTGTTCCTCGTGCTCGACCCATGCCATGCCGCAGTTCGGGTCGGCGCACACGATGCCGGTCGGGGTGTGGGACGGGCGACCGTCGTGGGCGTCGTGTTCGGCCCACGCCATCGGGCAGGACTGGTCTACGCACACCGGCGTCTTGCGGGTCATGTGGTTCTCCTTCGGGGTTCGGGCGAGCAGGGTCTTGGTCGCGGCGGTCACCTGGTCGAACCGTCGGCGTCGCTGCGTGGCGGTCAGGTCGGGGTTGTCGAGGTCGTCCCGGAGTTGGGCGACAGCGACACGGCAACCCGCGGCGGCAAGGTCTCCGCCGGCGGCTTCGGCCACGATGCGGGCGGCAAGGGTCACGGCGGGTCCTCGCGCCAGCCGAGGTCGACTTGGAGGACGTCAAGGTCGGCCCGGACGTCGGGGCACAGCCACGGCTGGCCGCAGTAGGTGCAGCGGTCCCGGGCCGCGTCGGGCATGTGCCGGTTGAGTCGGTCGCGGATGGCGATGAGTGCCCGCATCAGGTAGTCGTCGGAGACGCCGTGGCCGCCGGCGAGGATTTCGGTGGTGTCGTCGATGTAGCGGTGGGCGTCGACGATGCGCGGGTCGGTCATGGCTGCTCCTCGCCGTAGCCGTGCCGCAGCACTGTGGCCCCGCCGTCGAGGAACCAGTCGATGTGGTCGTTGTCGACGTTGGTCACCAGGTGGTGGCTGAAATCGACCACGTCCCACGGGTAGTGCCCGCGGCTCGGGGTGCGATAGCAGATGCGGGTGCCTTTGGCGACGACGCTGCCCTCGGGTAGATCGGCGGCTCGGATGGCGTTGGCGATGATGTCGATCGGGTCAGTCATCGGGGTCTCCTCAGGTGACGTTGACGGTGCGCTGGACGAATGCCAACAGTTCGTCGTACGAGCCGCTGTCCATCGCCTCACGGCTGAACTCCGCGGCGGCTTCCGGTCCGACTTCGCGGCGCAGCGCCTTCGACACGGCACCGATGATGGCGAACGCGTTGCCGTCTTGGCCGGTACTCATGTGGACGTACACGTCGGGGTAGGTGGGCTGGGTCATCGGGGTTCTCCTTCGGGGTTGCAGTGTTCAACGGGATCGGCTGCCGTCAGCCGATGCGGATTTCGGTGAGGTCGCGTCGTCCGACGCGGATGGCGGCTTCCCGGTCGGCGCCCGTCAACGTCTTCTGGTTGGTCTGTTCCTCCAGCAGGATGTCCCGGTGGGGGCTGTCCCCGCGCGCCAGTTCACGCAGGGCGGCGTCGACGTCGGCCCGCAGGAACCGGGACGTGTGCACGCCTTCGCGGATCCAGGTGAGGGGCATCCACTGGCCGTCGTGGGTGCGGTTGGCGGCGTAGTCCTTGCGGATCGCTTCGACGATGGCGGCGGTGTCGGTCATCGGGCCGACTCCAGGTCCGGGACGGCCGCGTGGTCGAAGGGAAGTCGGCGGCGTTTGACGTGTGCCCAGTAGGTGAAGTTCTGGCCGTCGAAGGTGACGATTTCTTCGATCAGTGCGCCGCACACGCACCTTGTGGCGTTGGTGTAGCGGCTCATGTCGGCGGTCATGGTGGGCTCCTCAGGGTTCGATGTTGTTGTTGACGCAGGCCGCCGCGCCGAGGGTGAGCCGCAGCGCCTGCTGCCGGTCGTAGCCGTGCTCGTCGATGAGAGCGCCGAGAACAGCGCGGGCGTCGTTCGGGTGGTCGAGGCGCAGCAGGTAGGCGGCGCGGAGCCGGGTCCGGTTGAAGACGCAGGCTGCCCCAGTGACGGTGACGGTCTGAACCAGCATCACGCCGCCTCAACCTTGAGGCCGTCGTACGGCCAGTAGAAGTACGACGAGTAGATGCGACGACCGTCGGGGGCGAAGTAGTCGGCGCAGCCGTAGACCCCGTGGTCGAGGCCATACCGACCTGACGAGGTGGCGCCGTGGTGCACGTCGCGGATGACGACGGTGGCGTGCTGGACCCCGGTGTGGAGCGGGTTGCCATTGAGGGTGAACGTGACGTTGGTGGTGACGCCGATGAACGGGGCGAGGTCGGTGGTCGGGTTGATGGTGGTCATCGGGGCCTCCGGTCGGCTTCGGCCCGCGCGTCGGTCGGGTTGACGAAGTTGTCCGCCCACTTGGCCGCCTCGTCGGGTGTGAAGCCCGCATCCATCCAAGCCTTGGCTTCGTTCGGGGTGAAGCCCCGGTTGGCCCAGGCGACAGCCCAGTCGGTGTCGCAGCCGATGGCCCTGTAGCCGTCGGCCATGTCGGCGAAGTGCCAGGTGCGGCACTTGAAGTCGCGGCTTCGGAAGCTCATCTCTGCACCTCCGGCCGGGGTCCCGACTTCCAGATCTCGTGGGTGCCGTAGCGGGGCCGGTCTTCGACGTGCCCGTCGGTGTAGGTGATCTGGACCCATTCGCGGGCAAGGTCGTGGTTGAAGGTGTACGGCTCCGGGATCCACGGCTCGATGTTGGCCGCCTCACGGAAACCGTCGTCGGTGGCGAACCACACCCACATGCCGGGCTTGATCTCGGGGACGATGTCGGCGTACGTCTCGGACATTGCTTGCTCCTCAGGCGTTCTTGGCGTGGTAGGCGTCGCGGGCGCAGATTCCGCACACGTAGTTGCGGCCGTCCCAGTGCATGGTGATTTCGGTGCCGGCGTGGGGTCCGTAGCACTGGCCTCGCATGGTCGGGTCGGTGCGGGGGTGCTCGTCGACGGGCCGCCCGCAGCAGGTGGCCAGGTGGCGGGGCTGGGGCGCCTCGGGGAGGTCGGGGCCAGCAGTCCAGCCGGACAGGTCGGGGTCGATGGTGAGCGGGTCGCGGTCGGCCCAGTCGGTGTCGTGGCAGGTGGCCATGGTGGTCTCCTCAGGCTGCGAGTTGGTAGGTGAGCAGGTGTCCGCCGGTGGCGCGTAGGTGCGCGACGCGTCCGGCGCGGGTGATGGTGCCGCCTGCGGTGTACTTGCGGCGGCCGTGGAGTTGGATGTCGAGGGTGAGCAGCCCGCGCTTGGCGAGGGCTTTCAACTGGGGTTCGGTGGCTTCACCGTCGTGGCCGCCCCGCTTGATGTGGCCGCCCTGGTGGAGGGCGTCGTCGAGGACTCGCACACCGGCGTCCGTGATCTTCGTGGCGGTGCCCTTCGCGGCGGGGGCCAACTTGACCTCGGTGGGGGCGACCTCGGTCTTGGGGCGGACGAGGGTGACTCCGCCGCAGGCGCCGGGGGCGATGGTGCCGCCGGTGGCGAAGTGGCGGTAGGCGTTCCGCATGGATGCGATGGCCTGTTCGAAGGTGGGCCAGGTGGTGCGGAGTCCGTCGATTTCTTTGCCGGTGGAGGCGTGTTCGACGTGGACGCTGTAGTGGCCGGCGGGGAGGGCGTTGAGGGTGAGGATGTAGGCGCCGGCCTGGTGGCGGATCTGGGTGGGTGCGGCGCTCTGTGTCATGCATCTAGTCTTGCATAGCTGTATGCATAGCCGCAAGCGACAAAGGCGGCACTTTCGTGTAGCGTAGACCGCATACCACTATGCAACGGAGTGTGCGATGATCACGGCCATGACCGACGACCCCGAACTGAAAGAGTTGACCCGCCTCGGGCGACGCCTCAAGAAACTCGAAGCGGACCGCAAGGCGCTACTGGCGCAGATCAAGGAGGAGGTGAAGGCGGCGAAGGCCCTAGACATCTCCGACGAGAGGATCGCGGGTGCGGTCCAGCTCAGCAGGCTGACCGTCGCCAAGATGAAGGCCGACGACTGACCGAAGTCAGCCCCAGCCGGATCGCCTACCAAAGTTCACCGGCCGGGACCTGGCCCCAACCTCCCCAGAAGAAGGACAAGGACGTGGCCCGATTGTGCCATCACCCTGCCCACCGCTTGGCGCCGACAGGCGGCCTGAGGTGATCGACGCGATGCCGGACGTCGACCCGGAAGCGGAACTCGACCCGTTCCGTGCCGCAGTCGAAGCCAAGAAGTTCCACCTGCGTGTCGCTGACGTCGCCAAGCGGGAGTTCTCCGCGGAACGGGCCGGTGAGATCGACATCCCCGACGGGACCGACCTGGAAGACCTGCTCGCCGAGCCCGACGAGGAGGCCGCCTACCGCATCGACAAGGTGTGGCCGCGCCACGGCAACGCGATCCTGGCTGCGGCCTACAAGTCGGGCAAGACCACGATGACCGGCAACATCGTCCGCTCCCTCGTCGACGGGGACCGGTTCCTCGGCACCTTCGCCGTCGACCAACTGACGGACGGAACCGTCGCGATCCTCGACTTCGAGATGCCCCGCAACAAGATCCGTCAGTGGTTCCGTGATCAGGGCATCATCAACACGCGGCAGGCGCGGGTCTGGGCGATGCGTGGTAACCGGTCGTTCAACATCCTCGACGACGACGTACGGCGCCGCTGGGCGATCAAGCTGATTACCGCGAACTCCCGCATCCTCATCCTCGACTGTCTCGCGCCGGCGCTGTCCGCGCTCGGCCTGAACGAGTCGAAGAACGAGGAGGTCGGACCGTTCGTAGACGCCATGACGGCGCTGGCCAACGAGGCGCACCTGGACGAGATGCTGATCGTCCACCACATGGGCCACGTCCAGGAACGCACCCGTGGCGCCTCGCGGCTCCTCGACTGGCCGGACGTGCTGTGGAAGCTGGTACGGCAAAAGGACGAGTCGAACCCCTTCGCGGAGGCTGACCCGACCGCGCCACGGTTCTTCTCCGCCATCGGCCGCGACGTGGACGTGCGAGAGGGTCAGATCCTGTTCGACCCGGAGACGCGGCGGCTGCGGTATGCGGAGGGCAACCGGCGCGAGGCGCGTACGAATGTCGCCCTGGTTGCGGCGTTGGCGTTCGTGGTGGACAACCCTGGGGCGACGGGCCGCGCGATTCAGGCTGCGGTTGCGGCGGCTGGCGGCTCGCAGGCGTCAGCGCGGGACGCGACGAAGGCTCTGGTCGCGGATGGCTGGGCTGTCACGACGGAGGGGCCGAAGAACAGTCGGCTGCACACGATCACCCCGGCAGGCAGGGCGAAGCTGTTCGCCCTACGTGCCGAGCCGCAGGATGAGAGCGGCGAGGAGGAGCGGGTGGCGTTGTCGTGCCTTGGCTGCGGTTCGTTGATCCCGGCGGACATGGTTGATCAGGGGTATGTGAGGTGTGCGCCGTGTCTGGACGACGAGTACGGCACGGCTGCCTGATCGTCCTTACCTGTCCGGGTTGGTCCGAACAGTCCGTGTCAGCGTGTTGGTGCGTGTGGATCTAGCCCACACACTGCCCTGAGGGGTGCGTGTGAGTGTGTGAGTGCGTATAGGTAACGCACTCACACGCACACTCTCGGCGGTGCCCGGCGGAGGCTTCGATCCGGCGGAGATCAACACACACACTCGGGCTCGCGGAACCCAGGGGTGAATGGCGCGGGAATCGCTTGCACCTTGCTTGCCACCGTGCAAAGCTATATGCATACACAGCGACACCGAGGGAGCCTCCGATGACCGCCATCACCGCCGAAACCCGCACCAACGCCAACACCGTCATCGACGCGTTCAACGCCAAAGCCGCCGAGGTCGCCACCGCGAACGGCTGGACCCTCGACAAGGCGCAGAACATCATCCTCAGCTACTTCCAGAACACCGACCCCGACACCGCGCAGCTCATCGCCGCGTCGCTGCTCGTCGGCACTCGATGACCTGCCCCCGCTGCAATTCCCCCTGCAGCCGCGATGAGGCCGACGTCGGCGTGGGTGTCATCTACGGGCCGTGGGGCTGCTACTGCGGCTGGTCCGAGGACGACACCTACGACGTGACCGGGGGGCCGAAGCAGACCGCAGACGGCTACACCCTGGACCAGTGGGGCGGGCTGACCCCACCGCAGTCCGACGCCGACATGGCGAACGCCCGCCGCGTCGCCGAATCCTGAGGAGACCCCCCGATGCCGACCCCCGACGAACGTTCCCGAGCCCTCACCGCAGCAGCCACCGCCCTGGCTCGCCACGTCGACGACGGCCTCACCCGCGCCCGGATGGCGTCACGGATCGTCGACAGCCTCGCCGCCTGGCCCACCGGTTCGCTGCCGTGGATCCTGTCCGCCGGCATTGTCAGGCGGGCGGAGACCCTCGACGTCTACGACCACGCCGAGGTCGCCGCCCTGCCCCGATCGGCGGTCGACTCGGCCGTGCTGGCCGCGACGAATGCACTCCTGAAGCCCTGACCCGAACGGAGAACCCCGATGACCACCTTGACCTTCACCCGCACCGAAGACCCGACCCTCGGCGACACGTTCGCCCTGACCGGCCCCGAAGGTGCGATCACCTTCCATCCCGGCACCACCAACGGCATCGAAATCCACTCGGTAGCACCGCTGTACGAGTACGAGACGCCCTCCGACGCCAAGCCGTGCACCTACACCGCCACCGGCACCTGCCACACCGACGGCAGCAGCCTCGCCGGCCGGGCACTGCGGCAGCAGTGGGACACCGCAGGCGACGACGGCGTGGTCCGGGCGGAACTGACCGACTGGTACAACGCCCACCTCGCACGAGCCCCCCGATGACCGCCCTGCACCCGATCCTGGTCGGCACCGTCCACGACGCCGGCCTGTGCGACCAACACTCCGAAATCCGAAACTGAGGAGAACCCCGATGACCACCGACCGCTTCCTGTCCACGCGGAGCCACTGCAACGCCATGGTCGCCCTCGACACCGTCGACGCGCTCGCTGAACGGGTCGTGAACCTGCTGTCCCACGGACGGCGCATCACACTGTGCCGCCGCTACGTCGACCGCAACGGCACCCCCGAGGTGTACGCCGGACTCACCCCGTCGCAGGACCCGAACGTGTGGAACCGGGGCGGGACCGCCGGGTTCGGTGTCCGCCTCGACCAGCCGGGACGGCTGCACGCGTTCGGGTTCTCGGCGCAGGCCGGGGTCAACGACACGGAGGAGGGCGAGTGGAAGCGGTACCACGCCGGTGATCGTGTCGACATGACCGAGGTCATCGTCACGGGTGGCATGCCCGGCGACAGTCCGGCCCGCGACGACCTGCTAGAGATCCGGCACTGGAACTCCAACGGTGTGTGCGAGGAGATCGTGGTGGCGTTCGACACGGATGAGAGCCAGTGGTGACCGCCGACCTGCCTGTTGACGATCGCGGCTGCCCGTGCGGCCCGATGCCCCTGGCTGACGGCTTCGTCTACGGCTGCCCCGTCCACGACCCGAACCCGCCCACACGCCAGGAGAAGTGACCCATGCACCAGGCCCCGACCCCAGCGGAAGTGCTCGCCCCGTGGATCGAGAAGGCCCGCGAGATCACCGCGTCGACCGACAGTCTCAACGAGGCGATCGGGACCCTCATCCTCGACGTGATGCAGTCCGACAAGGGCGACATCATCGCGACCCTGGCGCTGCTTCAGTTGGCCGCCGACGAAGACTCCACGGGAGACACCCGATGACCACTGTCGACAAGCACGGCTGCCCCTGCGGTCTGCTGGCTTTCGCTGAAGACCACCCGACGAAAGCCAGCCACCTGCCGACCGGATCTGTTGTCGCGACCGACGACGATGCATACCTGAAGCGCTCCCTCGTCGTGGGGCAGCACCGATGGGAGTCCCCGGATGGCTTCGAGTCGGACGACTACATCGACATGCTGATCGCGTCGGGTGACGCCAAGGTGCTGCGAGTCGGCACCACGGAGGACGACCAGTGAACCCGCTGTCGGAGTCTGACGCCGCCGCGATCTGGCAGGTGCTGGTCGACCACGCCGGCGCACCAGAGGACGAACGTTTCGAGTTTGTCCGCTACGCCAACCGGGGCGAGATCCACGGATGGTCGCTCGACTTGCTCGGGTTCAGTGGAGCGTTCCACCTCGTGCCCGGAAACTGGCACGTCGACTGCGACCCCGAGGACGAGACGCCGGAACGGCAGGCTGTCATCGAGAAGACGAACGAGGCACTGGCCGAACTGCGAAAGGAGAGCGCCTGATGGCAACGTGTCCCGACTGCGGCCGACGCGACGCCATGACCTTGGACCGCACCGGTGAGACTATCCTCGTTGCCCGCCCGCTCGGCACGTGGTCCCTGGCCGGCGCGCAGATGAAGACGTCGGCCCGCCAGGTTGAGGTGCTGGTACTCGCCTGCGACCCCGATCCGGCTCATGGCGGCGGCTGCGGATGGACAGTGCGGGGCTACATCGACGGGGAGTCGTTGATGGCGCTGCCAGCCAATCGGGAGGAGACCCCGTGACCGCCGACCTCGGCAAGTGCATGCAGCTCCTCCCGAACGGCCCCGGCCGCTGGCACTGGTGCGACCGGGCCGCCGACCCGCACAGCGCCGCCAAGACGCCCCGCTGTACTGGACACCTCACACCCGACACGAGCCGCAAGGAGAAGACCCCATGACTACCGCCGAACTGACCCAGACCGCATCCGGGACAACGGTTCGGGTTGGGCAGCACCGCCGGGCCATTGAGGTACGCGACGGTGAGACGTTCGCCGACGCAGCCGACAGGACTGTTGCCGAGATCGGCTGGACGGTGACCGGGCCGTGGGTGCAGACGTTCGGCGGCATCACCGGTGCCGTCCACGAGGCGCCAGTTATGGAGACGCCGTGACCGCGAAGTCGTTCAGGGATTCGCTAACCGGGCGGCAACGTGACGTGGACGTCGACTTGTGGTCCTCCGACCGCGCCCGCCTGATCCTGTTCGGGCCATCATGGTCCCGCCCGGTGATCATCGACTGTCCGGCGACGATCGTGGTCGACGGGCGTTGGCTCACCTTGCAGGGCGGCGAAACCCGTTCGGTCGGCTCGACGTCGGGCGTGTGGCGCCACGCCACCGGGGCCGACGTGACGGCGCTGCCACCACTGCTGTGACGTTCACTCACCACCGTTCACGCCGACGCGGCGTACCGTGGGGGTACCTCCCCGCATCCGGAAGGTCTCCGAAGGTCCCGCTTCCCCCTGCGGGGCCTTCGTCGTATCACCCGGCCCCCCCGGGGTTTGCGCAACGCCGCCCACATCGGCCGGGGACGCGGACGGCGTCTCTGCACGCCCGGGTCGACAACGGTTCGCGGGGAACATCTCGAACCTCCCCGGGCCTTCGCAACTTAGCCACCTAAGTCTGATCGTTTCCCGGGTTCGGGGAAACTCTGGTACCACAGTGCTCCTCGAACGGGTGAAAGGCCCGAGATCGGCGGTACTGCAGTTCGCTACCGTCGCACCATGGCCGACATTTCAGACCACTGCGCAACCGTTCTCGCGCACCTGCACACCGACCCGTACGGCGACCACCACGCCCCAACCGTGACCCGCGCCACCGGACTCACCTACCAGCAGGTCAACTCGGCGTTCGCGTTCCTGACCGCACAAGGATGGGCGGTGCACCGCGACACCGGCGGCCACACCAACCCGATCGCGTTGACCTCCATCGGCCGCGCCGAGGCGGCCAAAGCGAGCCTGTACGGCACCGTCGGCACCCCACTCCACGTTGTCGACGTCGAAGACCCACAGTTGGCCGACCGGATCCGTGCCATGTGCGGGTGGGAACCGCGGCACGCCTGACAAACAGACCAGCCCCCGAGTCGAGCGTTGGGTGGCGCTCCTCGGGGGCTGCTTCACGTCTACGGTCAGCCGTCGCCGAGTGCGGCCAGCACCTGCGACGGCCACAGCGTCGTTCCCGCCGCCTTCGCCGCCTCGGCTAGCTTCCGGACCCGCTCGGCGGGCTCGTGGACCGGCGGCACGTACGGGCCGTGCAGCATTGCCTTCACACCCGCATCGGTCAGGCCGGCCCGCACCGTGTACGGCACATTCCCTGACGCCTGCCACACCAGACCCAACCGGTCCAACGCGCCGATCTGCGGCTGCAGCCGCGACGGGAACGGCCACAGCCGCTCACCCAGCCGGTGCCGGGCGGCCAGCACTTCCAGGATCAGCAGTTGTGTCGGCGGCAGGCTGTCCACATCAAGGTCGGTCGCTGTCGTCATCGCCATGCCCCCTCCTTTGCAATCAGCCCCGCCGCGTCGAGTTCCTTCGCGACGTGCACCGCGTGCGACTTGCCCAACTCCGCCCAGCCGCAGTGGCATCCCCGAATGTCGTACCGCGCATGCTCGATCAGCAGCGCCGCCACATCCCGGATGTGTCGGCTCAGACCGTCGGCCACGCAGACCTCCACGCCCACACAGCGGCAACCACGGAAGCCGCCGCCAGCAACGCAACCACCAACGGGCCCCAGTTCAGCCGCAGCCACGCCCTCACCGCCGCACCTCCCGCGCCATGACGAACGGCACCGTGCCACGCCGGTCCAGCATCCCGGATACGGTCACCACGTTGCCGTCGACCAGAAGGCCGGCGCAAGCGTCGAACACCGTCGGGTACACCTGCACCCAGGCCGTACCGTCACCGGTCACCACGGCCACCTCAGCCCATCTGCGGCCCTGCTTCGTCTCCTCAACCACGACGTTGGCCAGGGTGCCGGACACCTGCACCACGGTGCCGTCTGGTAGGCCGGCGATGTTCGCCGGAGGCCACGGCTGGACCCTCATCGGGTTACCTCCCCGGGTTCGGCCCCGTGGCAACCTTCGAGCCACGCTTTCACCACAGGGTCATCGACACACCGGCACGGGCAGTAGGCCACCGTGAAGTCGCGGGGGCCGGAACCGGTGACGGTCGGCACGATCGCCGAACACCGGCCCGCCAGGACACCGGAGGTGTTGTGGCCACACGTGCCGCAGTTCGGGTATGTCATCGTGCGGTCGACGTTGGTCATCGGGGGTTCTCCTTCAACGCGGCCCGGCTCACACCGGTGCCGGGTGGAACAAACTCGTTCGTCTTCGGGTCATAGTCGAGGTCACCGCGGAGAAACGCCACGTACTCCTCGACAACCTCACGATCGCCGGGTGGCAGATCCTGGATGCGGCGGCCGAAGCCGCACTGCTCAGGTTTCATCGGGTCACCGCACCGGTCGCGCACGAGCACAGCCCGCCGCAGCAGCCACCCTCGCAGTCGTAGATTTCGCACTCGCACGAGTTGCGGCCCGGGTAGTCCGAACGGCGCAGGCAACCCGGGTACAGGCAGCACGCCACGTCGCCGTCCCACTCGACCGTTTGTCGCAGCGGGCCGCCGGTCGAGTGGCCCTCGATCGGGCACTTCCAGAACCGGAACGTGGCGTTGCCGATGAGTTCCAGCGCCTCCTCCAACTCCTTGTCGTCCATCGCGGTCACAAGATCACCCCTTCGGCGGTGAGTTGGTCCAACACCTTGCGGGCCTGCTCGCCGCGCTTCGCCACCACGGCTATCTCCTCGATCGCGGCGTCCAGTTCGTTGTCGTAGCCGTCCACGGCCGGGTCGACCGGCACGACCAGAACCGACCCGTCGAATGGCCAGACGAAGGCACGTCTTCCGCCGTGCTCGGCGGCGAACGTCCAACCGTTCGCTTCCATGGCCCGAGCAACAGCGAGTCCGCAGCACTCCTCGGGATTGCGGGTCATCGGGCCACCTCACCCTTGCCGTCGAGGTAGTCGACCCGCCACGTCGGATGCAGCGACACCGGACCCGGATCACCGTCGAACCGGACCCGCAGATAGCAGCCGTCAGCGCCCACGATCCTCCCCGGCTCGCCGTCCCACAGGATCCGCCCACCGCGCTTGGCGGGCACGTCGTACCAGCGGCGGACATAGTCCATCGGGGTGCCGTCCCACAGATCGAGGCGATGTGGGCGGGAGGGGGCAGTCATCGGGCACCCCCGATCTCGCTACCGAACCGCTCCCAAAGCTCGTCAGCGGTCAGCCTGCGGTTGGACTCGCTGTAAAACCCGACCGGTGCCACACCCGCAACGGCACGGTGGGCGTCAGGGCGGACGATGCCGGTCAGTGGATCCCGGAGGATGTGCAACGCCAAATCCACCCAGTGGTCCCAGGTGCCTTCGGCGTTGCTGTTGCCGTTACGCGGCGAGTACGACACGAACCAGTCGGTCATCCACGGCGCCCACGTCAGGCCGCAGCGCTTGCCGCCTTCGTGGACGGCGATCTCTTCGGTGCCGAGGGCGTTCAAGCGGTCCTCGGCTGTCTTGTCGTTGGTCATTGCGGGGTCTCCTTCAGATGTTCGGGTCGGCAAGGTTCGGGGCTAGTCGCGGGTTCCTGGGCATTCGCCGTGCGGGTTGTGCAACGCCCACGAACCGCAGTGGCCGAGCGGGCAGTCATGGTGCCGGTCGTCGTCGGGCTCCGTCGTGGGTGCGGCGGGACCGGGGCGGGCGCCGATCTCCTCCGTGTTGGCCGCGATCCGCAGTGCGGTACAGGCGGCAGCTGCGAAAGCTTCGACGGCGCGTCGGCTGCTCGGGTCCGACGAGGTGGCGTCGCGGCCGGATCGTTCGACGATGGTCGCCGCCCGGCGGAGCGCCTGGGCTGCGATCCAGGGTGTGGCGGCGACCAGGCCGGCACGGATGCCCTCACGTCGGGCATCCATCGTTTCGGCGCTGACCGAGTTCGCGATGGCCGTTTCGACCTCGTCGGCGGCTGCGTCGTAGGCGTCAACTGCTTCTTCGGTGATGGTGGGCTGGTCAGTCACTGGATCTCCTCGTAGTTGGGGTTGGGGTGGTTTCGGGGCGGCGCCGTAGCCGGCGTACCGCAGGTGGGCACTTCCTCGGCTGTTGTCATCGGCCCCGTCTACTCTTCGGTGTCAGCTTCTCGATACGCCGCAGGCAGCGGCACGGGCCGGGACGGTGATGCTTGTGCCACAGCCACAGGTGGATCCGCAGCTCGTGACGCCGTGCGGCACGCCAGCCACGCCACCGGGCAAACAGGCGCTCAAGAACCGGCACAGGCACCCCCTCAGGTGTCACCGGGTGGAAGACGGGGCGGGAAACGGCGGCGGGGGTCAGTACTCGATGCATGGGCACGTGCCGCCGGCACAGGCCCGCCGGTTGCATACGTCGCGGGTGCAGCATTCGCAGTCGGGACACTCGTCTGTGCCGTAGTCGTCGCTGGGATACGGGTACTCGCCCGGCATCACGTCGTCGTCATGCACGTCGCTCACCACGCCGCGACCTCTCCGTTGGCGCAGGCGGTCGAGCAGAACCGCTCACCCTTCGCCGCCCCGCCGGCCGTCAACGGGGCGCCGCAGTCCTTGCATTCGGTCTGGTCGGCTGGGATCCGCACCACGACCGACTCGGCGCGGCCGAACTCTTCACCGTGTCCGCCGTCGAACTCGATCAGCCACGGCTCGATGTACGAACCGGCCCGGACCTTCGCAACAGGCAGCCAGCGGACCCGCTCGTCGGTGGCGTGGTCGGCGTCGGAGATGGGCCCGTCGTAGATGCCGGGGGCGAACGCGACCTCGTCACCACGGCGGACACAGTTCGCGGGGATGGTGCGGGGCTTCGTGTAAAGGGTCATCGGTGCTCCTGGCAGGTTTGTGCGGGTCGGGGAAACAGCGGCGGGACGGTCAGTTGGCAGGTCAGTCGTCGGCTCCGCCGATGCGGTAGCCGCACGTTGGACACACGTCCTCGCCGTCATCGGTCACGTGCCACACGTCAGGGCATTCGGGTTCGTCGTAGTCGAGTTCCCACGGTTCGGCGTACGGGTTCATCGGGGTTCCTTCGGATTTGTGGCGGGGTTGTGAAGTGCGTAGCGGGGCGTGAGGTGGTGGCGTGTCGGGTGGTCGCAGCAACAGCGGCGGGGTTGCGGGTACGACTCCGTTCTCGGACGCGCTACAACACGTTGTCCTTCATGAACTCCGGCAGCCCCGACTTTTCCCACCTCAGAGGCCGGCTCACCGGCACCAGACCGGCCAACCCCAAACCGACGCTCATATGCGACGGCAGATCGGGGCCCTTAGCCGGCCTAACGATCTGAAGCGACCGGACTGTCGACTCGATGGCGTTGGCGATCCGCTCAGCTTCTGACCAGTAGGGCTCAGCACGGGCGGCAACGATGATGACCTGCTCGCCGCGCAACCGTTCAGTATCCCCGTCGGTCCAGGACCGTCCTGGCCCGGTGCCTTGAACGACGCGGAGATCGGTCATCAGGCTGATCCAGTGGAAGTCGTGCGGGGCCGCCGCAATCCAGGTCTCTCGCCCGCTGGTGCGGATCCGGTCCGAGTTGCTCGGTGGGCCTTCGACAACAACAACGTCCGGCTTGGCTGGCGGCGCTGCGGTCGCGGCGACGATGTCGAGCATGTCCGCTACCCACGACGCTTGCTCCGGGTTCAACGGGCCTGTTGGCGACTTCAGCCCGGCTCGGAACCGGAAGTAGTCGGCAGCGTTCTCGGCGGCCCGGCGGTCGAGGTCGGCAACCGCCGGGAAAGGGGCGGCGGCGGGGTGGGTGTTGTGGGTGACGTTGTACTTCGGGCCCTGGGTCCGGATCGCTTCACGTTCGGCTGCCTCGACGGCTTCACGGGTTGGGTACTGCTCCACGGTGATGCCGGCGACCTCCGACCACCACGGCTTGTCCTTCATGTGCTGCTTCCACCGGGCGTTCGGCTTCAGCGTGATTCCGATGTACAGCAGCGTTCCATCGCTCGCCCAGAAGCGGTACAGGGCGTTCGGGACGGCGGCCTCGACGTCAGCAACTACGTCGGGTGCGGTGGAGGTGATGCCGAGATCGGTGTCGGCGAACAGGTCATCCTGCATGTATTCATAGTAACATCATTTGTATGCACTCTACGATGAACGTCATGCCGAAGAGCCCCACAACGATTCGCTTGACCGACGACATCGAAGCCGCAGTGCGGGCATTCGCGGCCGAGATGGGCATCAGTTTCAACGCGGCCCTGAAGGTGCTCGTGGCGGAAGCGTTGAAGGCGCGCGGACGGCACCCCACCCAAGGGCCGGTCGACCTAGCCGGGACATCTACCGCGAAGGGCGACGGGGTGGTCCGCTAATGGCCCGCAACGACCGGCGACCCCTGGAGGACCTGGACGCGTTGGCCGCCGACATTGAGGCCGAGGGCGGCATCGTCAGGCGGGAGGCGTATCCGCCTTGGCTCATGGAGCAGTACGGGTGGAAGGTGCCCGGCGACGAGTAGGGGCGTCAGAACCGGGCTTGGATGGCCTCGCGGATGCGTTCGTAGGCGGTCTCGGCCTCATGTTGGAGCGCGGCGCGTTTGAGGTGACTGTCGAGGCCGTGCCCTGACTCGTCTTCCAGTGCGGCGTCTACGCGCCACTGGGCGTACTGGCGGATCGGGGTCAGGATTTCGTCGGCGGTCACGGGGGTCTCCTCGGTTGGGGTGCCACGACGATAGCGGGCTGGTCGCCGCCGGCAGAACGAGTTCACGCAGGCCGAAGAGGAACGCATCCGGGCCGAGATCGAAAAGCTGACCGGCGGCGGGTCGCGCTGACGTCTCAAGCAATGGGTTAGTGGCGAGGCGGCGTCTGGTGCGCTCATCGCCGTCGCCCCAACCTAGCCGTCCCCTTCAGCGGTGATGGACACCGCGCGGAAGGGGAGGCGGACATGGTCGCCTGGTCGAAGCTGGAGCGGTTTGCCCGTTGGGTCTTGTCTGGCTGGGGGCCGACGCTGCGGCTGTCGTGGCTGGTCGGGGTCGGTTTGGGTGTGTGGGTGGTCGTCGAGACTGTGCGGGTCGGCTGACCGGCCCTCGCCCATGTGGTAGATGGGCCCGGTGACCTGCCGGCATCGGCGGTTGTCGGCCGGTAGCCTGCGGGTGGGATCAGCGGCGCCGGTTGCCTTGCCGGCGCCGCTTCTGTGTCCCGTTCACTTCTTGCGCCGCGACCAGCCGAACAGTCGGAACGTGAACGATGACCGGTCTGGGCGGGTCTCGGTGACCCACACGTGCCGCAGTACTCCGGTCTTTTCCTCGAAGGCGAAGCCGCCGCCCGGCCGCGTGGCGACGAGTTCGGCGTAGAGCTGGATGGCCGGTTGATGCTGTCGGTCTTCGTATCGCCGGTCGTATCGGTGATCCGGTCGAGGGCGGCCATTGCGCGTGGGGTGCAGTAGACGGTGACTTTGGTCAACGTGTCTGGGTTGATGACGGCGGCGGGTGCGTTGTTCACACCTCAACGGTAAGGCGTCTGCCCTGGTGTCGGCGTTGTTCACAGCCCCGGATTGTTCACGGTTTCGTGGGCCGCCTCGACTCGGGGCGGCGCCGCCGGTAGCGTCGACGGCGTCTCTGGCTCTCTCCTTGGAACCGGGCGGTCAGCACGACATCGGGGTTCGTTGTTTGGCGACGGCGGCCCTGCACCTCGGGTTCAGCGACCCAACCAGGAGCCGCCCTTACCGGACATGGTGGGGGCGGCTCTTCGGGTGGGTGGCCTACTGCGGCAACTGTGTTTCGGTGACGTGCAACTCCTGCGCCAACAGGTCCAGGGCCACCTCGTCGGCGGTGAGGTTCTCGTAGTAGTCCCAGCCTTCGGCGCAGTCCCCACACAACGCGGTCGAGTCCCGCCGGGTTTCGGCGGGTTCGCCGTGGCACAGGTCGCACATGCCCGGTTCGGCCCGCTGGTGGGAGCGGGCGACGACTGCCTCGACCAGGTCGTCGGAGACGGTCGCGGCGAGCCGTCGGGCTTCGGGGGTGCCGAGGGATGAGGCGGCGATCAGTGCTTCGATGCGGCTGGTGTCGTCGGGCATGTTGCCAACGGTAGAGCCGGGAGGCTGGCGTCGGTCCCGCTGGTAGCCTGACGTCGCCCGATCCTGGGCTGTCGCACGATGCGGTATGGGCGGCGCCGGTTGTCAGGCCGGCGCCGCTACCACGTCTGACGCAGCTCGCGGTACCGGCGCCACAGCGTGCCGTTCCCGCCTCCGGGGTCAGCGCCGAACCCTGACCGCGGGTACCGTGCGCCGCCATGAGCCCGATCCCCACCGTCCCACCCGAACCCGTCGGTGGAGACACCACCCGCACCATCATCATGGCGATCGCCGCCATCATCGCTCTGTTTGCGCTCGGTGTAGCCATCTGGGCCGCAACCTCCGCCCGCCGGTCGGCCAACAACTCCGGCATCTCCGCCAAAACGGCTACCGAGGCGCTCCGCCGCATGGGCAACAAGGAACACGACTTCCTCGGCCCCGTCAGCCCCGGCGTCATCAACGCTGTCCGCGAACCCGGCCCCGACGGCTCCGGCGGGATCGCATACGGCACGCTGACGGTCCCCCGCCTGTATCGGGCCAGAGCGACACGGCGCCTCCGCGGCGGCGGCCGGGTCGACTTCGCCCCACCCAGTGGGGAGCTGTGGCCGAACACGCCGTGGAAGTTCCGCATCGAAGAGTTGGCCGCAGGCACCAATGGACTGACCACGGAGGCGATCACGTTTCGGTTCTGGCCGCCGGACGCCGCCCAGACGCGGGGTAACCCGTGGGGGTGCCCGTGCGACGCGGCGTCCGCCGACCAGGACGGGACGGGGAACGGGCATTGGTCGTACACGGTGCGGGTGGGGATCCTGCCGGAGGGGTTTGAGCCGACTGCGGGTGGGCGCCACTCGGCCGGGTGACCGCGACTTGGCCCACTGCCCCCGAGTCGGACAGCATCGGCCCATGCACCCGCGCGAACGTTCGATCATGGCCTTCACCGCTGCCGCCCTCTGGTTCGGTGCCGTCCTCGCCGTCCTGTACCTGTGGCCCACCGACGACAACGGCAACACCACCGCCGACGCCGTCACCGCCGCCGGGGTACTCGCCACCGCCGGCAGCGTCCTCTGGGTCGGGCAGGTGTTGGGCAGGCGACGCTCCTGAGCGTGTCCCAATGTCTTAAACAAAGAAACACGTTGAGCCGACTCGGCGCAACTTCAGGTACGTGACCAGGTCGCCGGTGACCCGCTAACCTCAAACCATGCCCCCCGACCGGCAGCCCGACAGCCGCACCGACACCGTCGACGAACGCGGCGTCGTCATCACCGCCGCCGGTCGGCGCAAGGCACGGGCCGAACTCGACGCCGCCGACGCCTACTGGACCCCCGAACGCAGACGGGCCGCACGGGAAGCATTCCGGGCACGTCTCGCCGCCGCCATGAACCCCCGGTGATCTCGACCAGCGTCTTCCGCCTCGTCCTCGACGCATCCGCCGTCACCGCCTACGCGGCCGGCTCCATCCACCTCGGCGAAGTCCTCGCCGAAGCGGCCGACGAACGCGGCACCCTCATCGCCCTGCCCTACCCGGCACTCGTCCTCGCCGTCGCTGGTGGTGCCGACGGGCACGCGATCACCCCGCTGCCCCACCTGCCGCATGTGGAGATCGTCGACGAGTGGGACTGGGGCTGGCACCGCATGGGCGCCGCCACCGCCCTCCTCGGCACCCTGGACCGGGCCTGGGCCGCGTTGATGATCGACGACGGGCGGGCCGAACTGGTCCTCACCGCCGACCCGGACGCATATGGCGGCATCGAAACCATCCAGATCTGACCGCGTGAATGAATGGCCGCCGACCCTTACGCGGCGTGTCGCGATCATGCCACCGTGTTCGGTATGGGCATCCGTCAGGTAACAAGACGACGAGCGGCTGCACCACGACCCAGGCGCCCCTATCGTGGCGACATGGACAGGCATCCGGACGAGCAGACAGACCCAACCCCGGTCGCCCCGACAGATCGGCCCAGCCTGCGTGACCGGCTCCAAGCCGCAGGCATCCCCGTTCCGCCACCGATGACGGCTGAGCAGCGCAAACAGTCTTTCCAGCACATTGGGATCCTAAGCTTAGAATTCCACGTGGACAAGTTGTCGCG
>JADMIO012979739.1_pt1 | contig 41973 bp, 34 predicted proteins | sample 8958161 | NCBI WGS metagenome assembly JADMIO01 (sample SAMN16585339, study PRJNA669376) | soil metagenome | isolation source: Crop rotation soil | place: USA: Cullars Rotation, Alabama | collected 2011 | reverse complement strand
CGAGCAGGTAGGTCACCGTCTCGAAGCCGCGGTGCGGGTGCCACGGCGTGCCCTTCGGCTCACCCGGCGCGTACTCGACCTCACCCATCTGGTCCATGTGGATGAACGGGTCGAGGTCGGTGAGGTCGACCCCGGCAAACGCCCGGCGGACCGGGAAGCCCTCGCCCTCGAACCCTCGCGGGGCGTTCGTGACCGAACGCACCGGGCGCGCAGGTGCCGCCGGGTCCGCAGCAGGGAGCCGGTCGAGCACGGTGACGTCGGGAACGGTTACTGCAGGCATGGTGTGACCTCCTGGCTACGACAAGGTCGTTGCGTCGTCAACTATTCCGGCTGCGGCTACGGTGGCACCGCCCTGACCGGAGGGGGACAGGTGGCTTCGGACCGTCCGATCTTCGTCGTGGGGTGCGGCCGTTCGGGGACGACGCTCCTGCGGGTGATGCTGCACGCCCACCCGCGGATCGCGCTGCCACCGGAGACGTCGCTGTCGGTCGACGCCTACCGCCGTCGCCGGTCCTTCGGCGACCTGCGCGCGGCGGACAACCGTGCGGCGCTGGCCCGCTGGATCGTCGAGCGGCGCGAGTCGCGGCCGTTGCGGCTCGACGCGGACGCGCTCGTCGAGGAGATCGTCGCCGGGCCCCCCTCGGTCGGCTCGGCGGTCGGCATCACCCTGGCCGCCTACGCCCGCCGCTACGGGAAGGCGCGGTGGGGGGAGAAGCAGCCCAACTACATCCGGCACGTGCCGACGCTGCGCCAGCTGTTTCCTGACGCGCAGTTCGTGCACATCGTGCGCGACGGCCGCGACGTCGTCGCCTCGCTTCGGCGGATGGACTGGTTCGCCTACGGCGACCTGTCGGCGCTGTCGTCGTGGGCGCGGGCGGTCGACCTCGGCGACCACTACCGGCGCTCGCTTCCGGCCGACACGTGGTACGAGCTCCGCTACGAACAGCTCGTCGCCGACCCGGAGGGCGAGCTGCGCCGGCTCTGCGACTACCTGGGGGAGGAGTTCGTCCCGCGAATGGCCCGGCCGCAGAAGGTGGCGAAGCGCGCCGTCACCAAGCGCGGGCTGCGCGAGCACCACGCAGGCCTGCAGGCGCCGGTCACCGCGAGCCGGGTCGGCAACTGGCGGACCGGGCTGGACGCCACCGACGCCGCGCTCGTGCAGCAGGCCTGTGCCGACCGCCTGCGCCGGCACGGCTACGAGCTCAGTGACGACCTGCCGAGGGCCCGGCCGGTCGACCTCGTGCGCTACCGCGGGGTCGACCTCACCTGGCGGCTGCTCCAGCGCGGGGAGCGTGCGCTGGACGCGCTGCGCGGCGTCGGTGCCCGCGGTCCGGGCGCCGCCGCGCTGCCACCGGTCAGTGCGCCCCGCGGTCGGTGAGGGTGCGCTGCACGTCGCCGGCGCGGTCCGACGTCGGCGCGCCGCCCTCGTCGCGCGGCCCGGGCACGTTGCGAAACCGGAACGGCTCGCTCGGCCGGCCGGGCTGGATGAACCAGCACTGGCCGGACTCCTCGCTGGTGATCGCGGCCATGAATGCGTCGACCACCCGCTCCGGGTCGAGCAGCGGCACGCCGATGCTCGCCAAACCCTCCCGGGCCTCCTTGCTGACGATGTTGGTGTCGGCGAAGCCGGGACACAGCGCGTTGACCCGGATGCCCTGCGGGCCGTACGCCGCACCCGCAGCGCGGACCAGGCCGACGACGGCGTGCTTGTTGGCGCCGTAGATCGGGTCGAACGCCGTCGCCACCAGCCCGGCGAGGCTCGCCGTCGCCACGACGTCGCCGCCGCGTCCCGCCATCGCGCCGAGCACGTGGTGCAGTCCGAAGGCGACGCCGTCGAGGTTGATGCCCATCGCCCGCCGGTAGCGAGCGAGGTCGAAGTCGTCACCGATCCCGACGCCGGTCGCGACCCCGGCGTTGAGGAAGGCGATGTCGAGCCGTCCGTGCCGGTCGAGCACTGCCTGCACAGCGGCGCCGTTGTCGTCGTACGACGACACGTCGCAGGCGACGAACGCGCCGCCCGTCTCAGCCGCGACCTTCTCCCCGTTGTCGGCGTCGACGTCGGAGACCACGACCGCGGCCCCGAGCGAGGCCAGCCGCCGGGCGACTCCCGCGCCGAAGCCGTTGGCGCCGCCGGTGATCCACGCGACCTTGCCGTCGAAGCGCTTCTCGGCCACTCGCTGCTCCTGTCTCAGCCGAAGATCTGCTTGCTGACCGCGCGGGCCCACGGCCGCACGGTGTCGACCAGCTCCTGGCCGCGGTCCGGGCCGAGCAGGGCGTACGGCGCCACCGCGGCCGCATCGGTCGCGGCCTCGATGCGCTCGCGCTGCTCGCGGCCGGCGTCGGTGAGCTGCCCGTCGTCGTCGAGCAGGCCGCGGTCGCGCAACCCGTCCTTCGCGGCCTGCCACTGCTCGTCGGAGTAGCCGCGGGTCGCCTTGGCCAGGTCCTCGGGAAAGCCCTTGCCGGTGGCGCAGTAGGTGACCGCGGCCTCCAGCCCGGTCAGCCCCTCGAGGACGAGCGCGGCGATGTGCCCGTCGCCGCGGTGCTCGCGCAGCAGGGTGGCCGCGTGCCAGAGCTGGAGGTGGGCCGGCTCCGGCCACGGCAGTGCGGCATGCGCCGCGTAGAGCGGCCGGCCCACGACGTCGAGCGCAGTCGTGGCCTCTCGGGCGAGCTCGGCGGCCCGCTGCATCTCCGCGGAGTCGACGTCGTCCGGGAGCAGCCGTCGCATGGCTGCGTCGGCGCCGTCGTAGCGAGCGGCCAGCACCTTCTCCGGGGTCGTGACGTCCCACACCGACGGGATCGCCTTGCGCACCTGCTCCGGCGCGAAGTTGTAGAAGGTCGCGATGACGACCTCGGCCGGGACCTGTCCGAACGCCGCGCTGCGGCTGGCGACGTAGCCGCGCATGCCGCCCTTGATCCCCAGCGCCTCGTAGCGTTCGCCGTTCTCCGGCGAGAAGTAGACGAGGGTGTGCAGCGGCTCGAGATAGCGGTGTGCGGTGCGTGCGAGCTGCGTCGCGTCGACCGTCTCAGTCGTCATGCGCGGACCTTACGCCGCGCCGCCGGTCGGTGGTCCGGCGGTGCAGCGCGGGCAGACGCCGACCAGCTCGAGGGTGTGCCGCTCGACCACGTAGCCGTGAGTGCGCGCGACACCCGCCAGCCAGCGTTCGAGCCCGGGTGCCTCGACCTCCACGGTCGCGCCGCAGACCCGGCAGACCAGGTGGTGGTGGTGCGCGTCGCTGTCGCACCGCCGGAACGTCGCCTCGCCCTGTGTGCTGCGGAGCACGTCGACCGCTCCGTCGTCGGCGAGCGACTGCAGAGCGCGGTAGACGCTGGTCAGGCCGACGCTGCTGCCGCTCTCGCGCAGCCGGGCGTGGATCTCCTGCGCGGACAGGAACGTGCCGCCGCTGCCGAGCACGTCGAGCACAGCGCGCTGTGCCTTGGTCACGCGAGCACCTCGGTGACGGCGTAGGTCATCGCGACGCCCGCCACCGTGAGACCGAACGTCACGAGCGACGGGTGCTCGGCATGCGCTTCCGGGAGGATGTCGCTGGCGCCGATGTAGAGCAGGAACCCCGCGAACACCCCGAGGTAGATCAGCAGTCCGCGGTCGGGCACCGAGAAGAACAGCGTGAGCGTCGCGCCCACGATCGGGGCGAGGGCGTCGAGCGCGAGCATCGTCGCCGCCCGCCGCCGGGAGTTGCCGTGCGCGAGCATCAGCGACACGGTGTTGAGGCCGTCGGCGAAGTCGTGGCCGATGACGGCGATCGCCACGGCCACGCCGACCGTGCTGTCCACCTGGAAGGCCAGGCCGATCGCGATGCCGTCGGTGAGGCTGTGCCCGATCAGCGCGAGGGCGGAGGCGACGCCCACCTGCGGGTGGTGGTGGCCGGCGTACTCGTGCTCGTGCGCGTTGTGCACCAGCAGCCACTTCTCGACGCCGTGGAAGAACAGGAAGCTCGCGGCGAGCGCGATCATCACCGTGCGGAACTCCACGCCGGTGTCCTGGACCAGGTCGTCGATCTCGGGCAGCACGTCGAAGAAGACGACGCCGACGATGACGCCGGCGGTGAAGCCGAGGATGTGGTGCAGCTGGTCGCGGTGGCGCAGGGCGAACAGCCCGCCCAGGCTGGTCGACAGCACGGCCGCGAGGGCGAGGAGGACGGGCACGGCTCCCGACCCTATGCGAGAATGGAAACCGTTTCCATCCAGGCGTACGTCGAGGCCGACGGCCCTTGTCGTCGCCCCGATCGGGTGTCACCGTGCGCCGCACGGGTGAAGAACAGGGAAACGGGCGAATCCGGACAGCCGAGGAGCGTTCATGGCGTTGATGCCCCCGCAGGACTCGATGTTTCTCATCCCTGAGTCCCGTGAGCAACCCATGCATGTCGGCTCGCTGCAGCTGTTCGAGCTGCCCGAGGGCGCGGACCGGTCGCTGATCCGGGAGACCTACGAAGAGCTGCTCGCGACCACCGACATCGCGCCGATCTTCCGCCGCCGGCCCTACCGCTCGTGGACCACTGCAGGGCAGTGGGCATGGATCGACGACGATGACGTCGACCTCGAACACCATGTGCGCCACTCCGCCCTGCCCGAGCCGGGTCGGGTCCGCGAGCTGCTCGCGCTGACCTCGCGGCTGCACGGCACGCTGCTCGACCGGCAGCGCCCTCTGTGGGAGATGCACGTCATCGAGGGGCTGACCGAGAACCGGTTCGCCGTCTACACGAAGCTGCACCACTCGCTGATGGACGGCATCTCGGGCCTGCGGCTGCTGCAGCGCACGCTGAGCCCGGACCCGGACAACCGCGCCCAGCCGACGTTCTGGGAGCCGTCGCTGCACAAGCGCCGGCGCAGCAACGACGGAGACGGCGGCGGTCTCGCCGCGCTGCCGTCGGCCGCGCTGCACGTCGCCGCCGACATGCTGAAGCTCGCGCCGACGACGCTGCGCATCCTCGAGCGTGGGCTGCGCGAGCAGCAGACGATGCTTCCGATGCAGGCGCCGCGCAGCATGCTCAACGTGCCGATCACCGGCGCTCGCCGGTTCGCCGCGCAGTCGTGGAGCCTCGACCGCATCAAGGCAGTGGCGAAAGCGGCGGGCGGCGCGACCGTCAACGACGTGCTGCTGGCGATGTCGTCCGGCGCGCTGCGCGCCTACCTGCTGGAGCAGGGTCAGCTGCCCAGCCGTGACCTCGTGGCGATGACGCCCGTGTCACTGCGGCGCGAGGACAGCGGCGCCGACACCGGCAACGCGGTCGGCACCATCCTCTGCAACCTCGCGACCACCGAGTCCGACGCCGGGCGACGGCTGGAGAAGATCCACGGCTCGATGCAGCAGGGCAAGGACCTGTTCGCCGGTCTCGACCAGCTCCAGGCGACGGCGGTCAGCGCCGCGATGATGTTCCCGTTGCTGCTGACCTTCGCGCCCGGGCTCGGGTCGGTGACGCCGCCGCCCTACAACCTCGTCATCTCCAACGTCCCCGGCCCCGACAAGCCGCTCTACTGGAACGGCGCGAAGCTGCAGGGCATCTACCCGTTGTCGATCCCGACGATGTACCAGGCGCTCAACCTCACGGTCACGAGCTACAACGGCAACATGGAGTTCGGGCTCATCGGTTGTCGGCGCAGCGTGCCGCACCTGCAACGGCTGCTGACGCACCTCGAGGACTCGCTGGCCGACCTCGAGAAGGCCGCCGCCTAGACCGAGCAATGTGACATTGCCTGTCTGTGGGACAGGCAATGTCACATTGCCTCGCTCAGCCGGTGTGAGGTAGGCCGCCGGACTGGCCGTAGACGACCGGGACGTGCACGGTCACGTCGTCGAGCTCGACGATCCCAGGCGTGCGGCTGCCGTGGCCGAAGAACATGTCCGACGTCGGCGAGACGAGCAGGAACAGCGACTGCCCGGCGGGGACGTCGACCGCCACTGACGGCAGCTCGACATGTGTCGCCTTGCCCGACACGACGTCGGGCTCGTTGAGCGGGCGCACGTTGTTCTGCACGATCTTCGCGTCGGCGACCGACGTGCCGACCGCGAGCGCGAAGAAGGCGCGGTTGTTCAGGCCGAGCGTCGTCAGGGTGGCGTCGAGCGACGGCGTGCCCGCGACCGTGACCGGCCCGGCCGCCAGCGGGTAGACCTGCGGCACGCCGGCCCCGGTGTTGGTGACCACCTGCTTCACCGTGAAGTCGGTGTTGGCGTCCGGCGACGACCTCGTCACGCATCGGTCGCCGGCGGCCGTTGCCAGGTGCACCAGCCCCATGGCGTCGTACAGCTTCGGGATGTCGACGCCCTGCAGGTAGTGCTCCATGAACTGCAGCGACAGGTCGGAGAACGACCCGCCGCCGAGCTGCGCGGAGCACGGGTCCGCGGCCGTGCCGACGCCGGCCGGGAAGGCGCTCGGCAGCGTGTGCCCGCCGTTGTAGCCGACGAAGATGCTCCGCGCGCGGGCGTCGTCGGTCAGCGCGCCGGCCCAGTTCTTCAGGCCCTGCTCGAGCGGGAAGAGGTTGTCCGTCTCGCCCTGGCCGAACAGCACCGGGATGTCGAGCTGCCGGCCCTCGCTCGCGTGCCACTTCGGGCCGTTGTGCGCGAAGAACTCCGTGAGGTCGGGCTCGCCCGGCAGTGACCCGTCCGGCCAGTCGCCGGTGGCCGCGCCGTAGGCGAAGCCTTCGTGGACGGTCGTCGTGTGGGCGTTGGCACCCGCGGCGTAGAGGGCGGTCACCCAGGCCGTCCGTACGACGTCCTCCGGCGCCAGGCTCTGGTTGAGGTCCCACCAGGTGATCTCCGGCGCGAGGGCGTCGAAGCGCGTCTCGCCCGCTCGCTTCATCATGTCGGTGAACGCCCCGACGAACTGGTAGCCGCCGCCGTAGGAGCCGCCGATCGCGCCGATCACCGGGTCGGTCGGGTCGACGTTGCCGTCGGCGCCGGTGTCGTGCGCGACCCAGTCGAGCCCCGCGACCATGTCGACGAGCCTGGTGACGTCCTGGCCCTCGAAGTCGGGGTTCTCGACGTGCGCCTTGCCGCCGCTCTCACCGAAGCCGCGCTGGTCGAAGCTGAGCACCCCGAAGCCGGCGTCCAGCCACTTCTGGAACGACGAGGCCGTCGTCGTGCGGCTGCCGCCCCAGCCGTGGCTGTGGAAGATCAGCGGCACCTTGTGGTCGGCCGACGCGACGGCCGGCTCGAACAGCGAGTAGCAGATCTGCACCGGCGTCGTGGTGTCCGGCTCGGGCACGCTCTCGATGCAGCCGTTGGTGGTGACGGGCGCGGCGTCGGCGAGCGACGGCACGGCGAGGGCGGCCGCGACGAGCGCGCCGCCGGCAAGAAGGATCCTGGGTGTCCGCATGGCGCGGCCACTTCGTCGTGGCCGCGCCCGACTCCTTCCGGCTCGCTCAGCCGGAAACCGGACAGATCAGGCCTGAACCGGGCGTCCGCTCCGCGACCTGGCCGGCGTCCGCAGCATCCCGCTCGTGAACCGGTCGGTCGGCTTGCGCTCCACGCGGTCGAGGCGGCGCAGGCCGTAGGACACCGCGCCGATCCAGAGCAGCCCGATCAGGCCCAGGGCGATGTAGGCGGCCAGCTGCAGAGTGGGCGAGCCGCCGACGGCTTCGCGCTGGAGGATCTTCTTGTCCGGCTCGAACGACCGGGTGAAGTGCGACGTCGCCGCCACGCCCTTCGCCGGGATCGCCGGGTCGGCCGGCAGGTAGATCGGGATCGCCTGCAGGCTGCCGACGGTCGCCAGGCGCATCAGCGTCTTCCACTGGCCGTAGACCGGGACCGGAGTCGTCGACTGGTAGGTGCCGGGCTGCCCCGGCACCGGGCGCAGCGGAACGACCCACTGTCCGGTGACCGTGCTGCTGTAGGTGCCGGTGCCGCCCTGCCACGACGTGAGGTTGAACCAGGTCGCGTTGTCGGCGGCCTGCGGCGGGTCGAGCTTCACCGTCGCCAGCACGCTGCGCTGGTCGCCGCTGCCGACGTCCTTGAGGGTGACCGTCGCCTGGTAGTCGGTGTGGGCGCTCATCGGCAGCGCGATCGCGAGGGTGGCGAACGCCGTGGCCCACGCCAGTGGCACGAGCAGTCGCGGCGAACGCTGCCGCTCGGCCTCCTCCGGCAGCAGCGCACGCCCGGCCAGACCGCCGAGCACGCCGGCGGAGACCGCGGCGAGGAAGCCGAGGATCGCGGCCGCCGGCCACATCGCAGAGGTCCACGGCAGCGGCATCCAGACGTGGCTCCAGCCCCACTCGGCCGCGAGACCGACGGTGCCGATGAGCACGCCGCTGACCGCGCCGAACGTGACCTGCTTCTTGGTGCTGACGAGGTACGCCGCCCCCTCGACGAGCAGCGCCTCGACGAGGTAGAGCGGGAAGTGCAGAACGCTCCGGCCGAGGCCCGGGGCGATGAGCAGCGTCAGCCCGCCGCGGATGACGAGGAAGACGACGACGGCGCCGAGCGCCCCGCCGCGACCGGCCCGGATCCGCGCTGTCACGAGGCCGATGCCGGCGGCGATCATGATGAGGATCGGCTGGTAGACCGCGCGGAACTGCGGGACGCCGAAGTCGAACTCACCCTGCAGGGTCGACAGCCCGACGAGGAACGCGCCGGCCGCGACGATGTCCGAGCGGCTGACGACGAAGCCGAGCAGTCCGCCGCGCCGGCCGATCTCGCGCCGCCGCTCGGGGTGCCGACGGCGGCCTTCCTCCTCGAGGATCCAGGTGCCGAGGGTGGCCAGAGACGCGCCGCCGATCATCTGGATGTGCGTCGGGCCCCAGAGGGTGACGTCCTGGCCGAACATCGTGTGCCAGAGGTCGTCGAGGGGGAACCCGGCGAGCGCGATCATGCCGCAGAGCAGCAGGAGCGCCCCGCCGATGCTGACCCGCCAGCCCGGCCGGATGCGCACGCCCCGCGGGTGGTCGTCCTTGTCGAGGATGACCGCGAGCAGGCCGGCGAGAGCGATGCCCATCAGGCCGACGATGATGAAGTAGTGGGCCGGCGTACCGAACGGCCCGTCGTCACGGCCCTTGTCGATGTGCCAGGCGACGTCCCAGTAGAACCCGAAGACGGCGACCAGCAGGCTGACCGCGGTCACCACCGAGGGCAGCGCCGCCCAGCCGGGCAGGCCGCTGCGCGCGGACACGGCGTCGGCGACCCGGTCGAGCGCGGCGAACCGGCCCTGGCGGTAGCGCCAGGCGAGGTAGGCGACCGCGATCGTCAGGACGACCGCCACGATCGTCGCAGGGATCACCTGGCCCGGCGGGAAGCCCCGGGCCGCCGGAGTGCCGGCGCTCAACAGCTGGACGGGCAGTGCCATGACGTCTCCGTCGGGGTCGGTAGCGGATGTCTCTCAATGTAACGCGAAGTGGCGTCACATAGGACCATGACAGATGTCACACTTCTGCCCGCTCGGCGGCGGATCGAACCTCCGTCGACAGGACCGGCTCGCCTCCCGACACTGGGACGGCTCGACACTTCAGGGGGCCCGCCATGTCCGCCAGAAACGACCGGCAGAAGCTGCTGTCCGAGGTCGCGCTGTTCTCGGCCTGCACCGACCGCGAGCTCGACCGCCTGGCCCGCCACGCCGAGGTCGTCGACTTCGCCGCCGGCGACGTGCTGATGACCGAGGGCCAGCCCGGGCAGGAGTTCTTCGCGATCGTCGACGGCGAGGTCGGCGTCACCAGTGGCGGTGAGACCCTGGCCAAGCTCGGCCCCGGTGCCTACGTCGGCGAGCTGGCGCTGCTCGACCCGGGGCCGCGGACGGCGACCGTGACAGCGCTGCGCGACACCCAGGCCGTGCTGCTGTCCAGCCGCGAGTTCTACGCCGCGGTCGAGGACGTCCCCGGCCTGTCGCGCAAGCTGCTCACGGGGATGGCCCGCCGCCTGCGCGAGGCGACCTCGGCTGCCGCGCCCGTCACCTGAGCTGACGGCGGAGCCATCCGCGCTCCGAGCCCGTACGCCGGCTATCCGGCGGGTGTCACGAGCGCGTGCGCCCAGCAGTTGTTGCTGCTGTCGCGGTACTCGCCGAGCTGGACGGCGAACATGTGGTCGTCCTGAGTGACCAGCACGTCGGCGACCAGCGAGCCGTTGGGCGCGGTGAACTCGACCGAGTGCTGAGTGCCGACCTGCTGCGTCGACAGGTGGGTCGGCACCGGACCGAGGTGGGTCGTCACCACCCCGTCACCGGCCTGGTTGAGCCACAGCACGTTGCCGTCGCCGGTGCCGCTGTAGCTGGCGGTCCCCTCGATGAAGAAGGTCGAGCCAGGGGCGGTCAGGTTGACGTAGACCTGGGCTTCCTGCTGCGGCACGCACAGGACCTCGACGGTCAACCCGGTGCCGTCGATCGGCCCGCTCTCCTTGCTGCATACCCCGCAGCTGGAGGACTGGAGAACGAGGCTGACCGCGCCGGGTCCGGGCGCTCCCGGCTCACCGGGCTCACCGGGAAGGCCTCGGTATCCCCGTGGTCCGCGCGGCCCGCGCTCGCTGATCCAGACCTTGGTGTAGTTGCTCGGGCAGTGACCGTGCGAGTCGATCAGTCGCAGCGTGCCCGCCGAGTTCCGGCACGCGTGCACTGCGGTTCCGCCGGTCGTGGCGGCGTAGGTGATGCCGGTAGCAGCGGTGGCGACGGCCAGACCGGCGATGGTGACGGCAATTGCGCGACGTACGGGCATCGCATCCCGCCCACGATCGAAGGTGCTCGAACTGTAGGACGACGAGCCAGGTGCCACAAGGCGACGAGATTGGCCGGGACCGCGTGGAGGTCAGGGCCGCAGGACGAGGCGGACCGGGTCGCCGCGCTTCGTCGCCAGCCGGTCGACCGCGTCGACGACGTCGTCGAGCGGGAGCACGTCGCTGATCGAGTCGCTGACGTCGAGCCGGCCGAGCTCCACCAGCCGGACGAGCTGGTCGAGGTGCTGCTTGCTGTAGCCGAGGTGGCCGAGCAGTGTCTGCGACTGCAGCGAGAAGAACACCCCAGGGCCCAGGGTCGTCGGCTCGAACGACATGCCGACCATGACGAGCCGGCCGCCGGCCGCGAGGCACTGCTCGCCTTGCTGGAGCACTGCCGGCGAACCGACCACGTCGAGGGCCACGTCGAGACCGTCGCCGCCGGTCACGGCCCGCACCTGCTGCACGGCGTCGGCCGACGACGGGTCGATGGCGACGTCGGCACCTGCCCGCAGCGCGCGCTCGCGTGCCGGCTCCCGTGGGTCGAGCGCAACGATGGGAGCCGCCCCGAGCAGCCGGGCGAGCTTGACCGCGTGGATGCCGAGCCCGCCGACACCCCACACACCGACCGACTCCGCCGGCCGCACCGTCGCCCGCTCGAGCAGGGCGGCGTAGGGCGTCGACACGGCGTCGGCCAGGATCGCGGCCTGCTCGATCGGCACCGAGTCGGGCACGAGGGTGAGGGCGGCGTACGGCGCCACGACGAACTCCGCCCATGCCCCGTCGTAGCTGAACCCCATGATCTCGATGGCCCGACAGGCGTCGGGGCGGCCACCGGCACAGGCGGAGCAGGTGAGGCACGGCCGCCCGGCGGCCATCACGACCCGCTGACCGGGCTGCCAGAACGGCACGCTGTCGCCGATGCGCTCGATCACCCCTGCCGGCTCGTGACCGGGGGTGACCACAGGCAGCGGGCCGGGCAGGCTGCCGTCGATGAGATGCACGTCCGACAGGCAGACGCCACAGGCCTGGACGCGGACGAGCGCCTCGTGCGGCTGCAACGCCGGCACCGGGACGTCGGTCAGCGTGAGCTCCCGGGTGGCCGCGTCGAAGCGGGCGGCCCGCATCATCTCGGTCAACGGGCCCGCGCCGGCATGCGCTCGTCGACGGGGCGCAGCTCCTGGTAGTAGGCGTCGAGGTCGAACTCCTTCAGCCGCCGCGCGAACTTGAAGGTGTAGTCCGGCCAGATCGTCGGGTTGCGGCCGTTGCTGTCGAGGTACCAGCTGACGCAGCCGCCGGTGTTCCACACCGTGGGTTGGAGCTTGCGCTGCACGTCCTCGTTGTAGGCGATCTCGGCATCGCGCCGGACCTCCACCGTGCGGATGTCGCGCTCTCGCATCACCCGCATCGCGTCGGCGACGTAACCGATCTGGGCCTCGATCATGTAGACGAGCGACGTGTGCCCGATGCCGGTGTTGGGCCCGGCGAGCATGAACAGGTTGGGGAAGCCGGTGAACGTGGTGCCGTTGTAGGCCCCCATCCCGGTGTCGTCCCAGACCTGCCGGAGCGTGCGGCCGTCACGTCCGCGCAGCAGGTCGGCGAAGGAGTTGTTGGTGACGCGGAAGCCCGTGGCGAGGATGACGACGTCGACCTCGTGCAGCACACCGTCGACCGTGCGGATGCCGGTCGGCTCGAACCGCTCGATGCCGGACGTGACGAGAGTCGTGCGCTCTGAGGCGATCGCCGGGAGGTAGTCGTTGGACGGCGTCAGCCGTTTGCACCCCGGCACGAACGTCGGCGTCAGCTTCGCGCGGAGCTCCGGGTCTGCCACCTGCTCCTCCAGGTGGTCGACCGCCATCTTGCGGATCATCTTCGTGCGCACGGGGTTCTTGATGAGGGGCGGCACGAGGAGGAACTCCGCCGACCAGTAGTGCCAGGCACGGACCAGTCGCTGCGTCGCCGGCACCCGCCGGTAGAGAGCCTTCTCCCACTCCGGGATGGACCGGCCGCGGTGCGGCAGGATCCACGCCGGCGTGCGCTGGAAGACGTGCAGGTGGGCGGCGTCCTGGTGCACCCGCGGCACGATCTGCACGGCCGAGGCGCCGGTGCCGATCACCGCGACGCGCTTGCCGGTGACGTCGTACGACGGGTCCCACTCGGCGGAGTGCATCACCTGTCCGGCGAAGCTCTCGATCCCTTCGAAGTGCGGGATGGCCGGCTCGGAGAGGAAGCCGTGCGCGGCGATGACGACATCGCCGGTGATCGTCCCTTCCGACGTCTCCAGCACCCAGCGCTTCTCACCTTCGTCCCACGAGGCCGACTCGACCTTGCAGCCGAAGCGCACGCGGTCGATGACGCCGTGCTCCTCGGCCACCCGCCGCAGGTAGCGCCAGATCTCCGGCTGCAGCGAGTAGCTGTCGGACCAGTCGGGGTTGGGCGCGAACGAGAAGGAGTAGAGGTGCGAGGGCACGTCGCACCGGCAGCCGGGGTAGCGGTTGGCCCACCAGGTGCCGCCGACGTCGTCGGCCTTCTCCAGGAGAACGTGCTCGATGCCCTGCTCGGCCAGCTTGATCGAGGCGCCGATGCCGCCGAAGCCGGCGCCGATGACGACGACCTCGTGGTGCTCGGTCATGTCGACACCGGGAGCTGGGCCTTGGCGGCGAGGTCGAGCAGCGCGGCGTTGACGGCCTCCGGGCGCTCGAGCATCGCGCAGTGCCCGGCCCGGTCGAGCTCGAGCAGGCGTGAGCCGGGCACCGCGGCGGCGATGATCCGCGAGTCGGAAACCGGCGTCAGTCGGTCGGCGACGCCGACGATGACGAGCGTCGGCACGTCGGCCAGCGCCTCGAGTGCCTTCAGCTTGTCGTGCACGTCGAGATCGACCCAGAAGTCACCCACGACCTGCGCCTTGGTCGCCGCCGACATCGCCTCGGTGAACCGGGCCAGCCGCTTGTCGGACTTGCGGTGGAGGTTGAGGAAACCGCTGAGCCACACCGACACGGCCGACCCCGACCGTCGCGCCCGCTCGGCCTTCTCCGGGTCGGACACCATCAGTGCGAGTGACGACGACCACTGCTTGAGGAAGAGCGTCGCCAGCGGCCCGCGCAGCCCGAACGTGTGCTCCTCCGGCCGCTTCGCGCTGGTGTCGAGCAGCGCGACACCTTTGACCTGGCTGCCGAAGAGGTCGGCGTGCTCCGCGGCGAGCGCCATGATGGTCATGCCACCCATCGAGTGCCCTACGAGGACGACGTCGCGTCCGCTGCAGGTCGCCTGCAGGACGGCGTAGAGGTCACGGCCGACCTGCTCGATCGTGCGGTGCTCGCGGGGTCCCGTGCCGGACTCGCCGTGGTCACGGTGGTCCATCAGGACGAGGCGGTGTCGCTCGGCGAGCATCCGCTGGTAGTGCCACGACCGGCTGGAGAACGTCCACCCGTGGAGGAAGACGAGCGTGGGCCCGGGATGGTTGTCGCCGAGGATCTCCACGGCGAGCTCGGTGCCGTCGTCGGAGGGCACGCGCATCGTCGGCGTCCAGCGCAGGTGGTTCGGGTCGGGCCACGACATGGGCAACCCCCGGCGACTTCTACTGTGGGACTGACGGGCGGCGTCGATCACATCATGCTTCGGAGGTTCCCGGATGAGAACCGACCTGGTGACCACTGCCACGGGCGCCAGCCTGCAACGGTTGACCGAGCAGGCGTGGGAGCGCTTCGGCGGAGCGTCGACGCTGCACTTCGAGGGCGAGACGTGGACCGGTGACCAGCTGGGCGCCCGCACCAGGCGGCTGTCACAGGGCTTCCGCGACGCCGGTTTGCAGGTGGGTGACCGGGTCGTCGTGTGCATGACGAACTGTCCCGAGGTGGGGCTCACCTACAGCGCTGTCTGGCGGGCCGGAGCGGCGACGACACCCGTGCTGTTCCTGCTCAGCGAGGACGAGCTTCGCCACGTGCTGACCGACAGCGGGGCGGCGTACGTCGTGACGACGCCGGAGTTCCTGCCGAAGGTCGCCGCGGCAGCTGCCGGAGTCGGGACATGTCGCGGCATCGTTCTGCTCGGCGACAGCGGCGGCATCGACACGTCGGTGCCGTTGCTCGACTTCACCGAGCTCGAGCAGGCGTCCGAGGGTGACCTCGTCGACCGTGACCCGGCGGAGCTCGCCGCACTGCTCTACACGGGCGGCACCACCGGGCGCGCGAAAGGCGTGATGCTCAGCCACGACGCGCTGTCGTCCGCGGCCTGGGCCGCCGTCGCGGCCGGCGACGACAACGAGGAGCCGACGAGGTCGTCGTTGCTGCCCCTTCCGCTGTCGCACGTCTACGGCCTGACCGTCACCATCATGGGACTGCACGCGACCGAGCCGGGGACGTCGGTGCTGATGCGATGGTTCGACCCCGCAGGGTGGCTGCAGCTTGCGGACAAGCACCGCACCGAGATCAGCGCGCTGGTGCCGTCGATGTTCCAGATGCTGCTCACACAGCCGATCGAGGACTACGACCTGTCGTCGTTGCGGCGGGTCGCCAGTGGCGGCGCGTCGTTGCCCCGCGAGGTGGCGGAGGAGTTCCAGAAGCGGCTGCCCGGCGTGGAGATCACCGAGGGCTACGGGTGCACGGAGTCGGGCGCGATCATCTCGACCTCGCCGCCCGGGCACACCCGGCCCGGCAGCGTCGGCAAACCGCCGTCACCCATAGAAGTGCGGATCGAGAAGGCCGACGGCACCGATGCGGCGCCCGGCGAGGACGGCGAGATCTGCGTGCGCGGGCCCAACCTCATGACGGCGTACTGGAACGCGCCGGAGGAGACGGCGCTGGCGCTTCGGGACGGGTGGCTGCACACCGGCGACATCGGCCACTTCGACGGCGACGGGTTCCTGTTCGTCGTCGACCGGATCAAGGACCTCATCATCCGTGGCGGCATCAACGTCTACCCGCGCGACGTCGAGGAGGCTTTGCTCGAGCACCCCGACATCGTCGGCGCCGGCGTCGTCGGGCGGCCCGACCCGAAGATGGGCGAGGAGGTCGTGGCGTTCGTCCAGCTGCGACCCGGTGCGACACTGACGGCCGAGGATGTCGTCGCCTACGCGAAGCAGCACCTGTCGGCCGCGAAGTACCCCCGCGACGTCCGGATCGTCGACGCGCTCCCGCTGACGAGCGTCTTCAAGCTCGACCGCAAGCAGCTGCGCACCCTCCTCTGACCCGCCCTCGACAGAGGCCGAAGGGCTCGTCCGTTCGGGTGAGGGCGTAGCCCTGAACGGCTGTGGACGGGTGGACGCACAGCCGAGTGCCGGGCCCTTCCCTTCTGGTCACAATTGGGTTCCGGCGCGACGCCGGCTCACATGACGGGGGCGGCAATGGCGCCGACATTCGGTGCGGTGACGGTGTTGATCGCCGACACCGACAGCAGTCGCGCGATGCTCGCCGACGTGCTGTCCGAGTTCGACGACTGCCGCGTCGTCGCCGTCGCGGCCGACGCGGAGCACGCGATCGACCTCGCCGCCGAGCACGGCCCGCAGGTGGCGCTGCTGCACGTCGACGTCCCGGGCGGCGGGGGAGTGCACGCCACCCGGGGCATCCGCGCGGTCTCGCCGCACACACGGGTCCTGGCGCTCGGCGCGGCCGACGACCACGAGACGGTGCGCGCGATGCTCAGCGCCGGCGCCCGTGGCCACCTCCCGCGGTACGCCGGCACCCAGGAGCTGCTGCGGTCGGTCCGGCAGTGCGCAGCCCTAGGTGCGCCGGTCGCCGACCGGGTCTCCCACTCGATCGTGGCCGAGATCAACTCCGAGATCCAGGCGCGCCTCAGCCACGACCGGTGGCGCGACGCCAAGCGGGAGCGGATCACCCGGCTGATCGAGGCCGGCGGGCCGCAGGTCGTCGTGCAGCCGATCCGCCGGCTGGTCTCCAGCGAGGTGATCGGCTACGAGTCGCTCAGCCGGTTCGGGCACGGCAGCCTCGGCACGGCCGAGTGGTTCGAGGAGGCGCATGCCTGCGGGCTGGGTGCCGAGCTCGAGCTCGCCGCGCTGCGGTCGGCGGTCACCGACGCCTGGCCGGCGATCGCCGGCCGCGGCGACGCCTACCTCGCGGTCAACGTGTCGCCGAGCACGCTGGCGCACCCGGCGGCGGTCGCGCTGCTCGGTGAGCTGCCGCCCGAGCGGGTGGTCGTCGAGCTCACCGAGCACGAGCTGATCACCGAAGCCGACCAGCTCGGCGCCCTGGGCCGGCTGCGCTCGGCAGGCATGCGGATCGCCGTCGACGACGTCGGCGCGGGGTTCGCCGGGCTGCAGCGCCTGCTGACCCTGCGCCCGGACATCATCAAGCTCGACCGCGGTGTCGTCGGCACGATCGAGACCGACCCGTCACGGCGCGCGCTCACGCGGGCGCTCGCGGGCTTCGCCGACGAGCTCGGCATCGCTCTCGTCGCCGAGGGCATCGAGCGCTGGAGCCAGACGCTCTCGCTGTGCGAGCTCGGCGTCGCGCTCGGGCAGGGCTACCTGCTGGGCACGCCGGAGCCCGCGGCGGACGCCGCAGCCGACCGGGCTCCGCGCTCGCGCTAGACCAACGGCCGCGGCGGAGCCGTGCGCTCGCGGGCGAACCGGCCGAGACCTCGAACGGCGGCCGCGCCGTAACCGGCCACGACGACCGGCGCTACGGCCGTAGCGGTGGCCGAATCGCCGGCGGACCGCCGGCCGCCGCCGATCAACCGTGGCTGTCGCTGCATCGTCGTGTTGCCGCTGGCGATGACGGCCATCGCCACGAGCACGAGCAACGCCAGCGCGATGTTGTGCGCCGTGTTGTCGACTTTAGGCACCGCTGCCGCTGCCGGCGCGAGTGCGCCGGGCGCCGTCGAGGTGGCCGGTGGTGCGACCTGCGGCGCCGCGCCGTCGACCGCTGTCGTCGTGTCTGCCGGCGGCGCGTCGACCAGCGTCGGCGGCACCTGTGCACCACCGGCCGACCCGCCGGACGTGGACGTCGTACCACCGCCGGAGGTCGCCGGCGTGTTGCCCGGCTGTGTGCCCCCGCCACCGCCACCGCTGCCCGAGCCCGTGCCGAGGGGCAGCTCGCTGGTGATGGTGAGTGACGACGCGTCCGGCTTGGCGATGTCGGCGACGAACGGCGGCGTCGCGTCGACCGGCAGCTGCGTCCCGACGCCGGCCGGCGCGTCGTGCGTCATGTACGGCACGATCGCGAGGCTCAGCTCGCCCGGAGTCGTCTCGCTGCCACCGTCGACGAGGAACGTGACCGTCGCGCCGTCGGCGGACACGCTGCCGGTGTAGCTGCGAGTGGAGCAGTCGTAGGCGGGTGCGGCGTCGGACGGCTGGTTGCCGCCTTCCTTCCAGGAGCTGGTCTTGGTGGGGCAGGCGACGAGCACCGGGGTGCCCTGCGACGCGACCTTCAGCTCGAGCGTCGCCGTCGCGTCGACCGGCATCGAGTAGAGGACCGCGCCGAACGCGAGCACCTGCCCGGGCGCGACCGCGATGTGCAGGCCGCCGTCGGCCGCCGTCGGTGCGGGGGCCGACTGGCCGCCGCCGGAGACGGTGTTCCACCAGGCGGTGCGCACGGGGGCGTCGGCCGACGCCGCCGACGGCCAGGTCGCCATCACGAGCGCGCTCGCGGCGGTGAGCAGGCCGGCAGCCGTTGCCCGGCGCCAACGACGACGTTCGCTCATCGTGCCCCCACTTTCTGCCGGGTCGGCGGTGTCACCGCACCGGTGCGCTTGATGGCAGCCGGGTCACCCCCGAGGTACGCCGTCACGACCCGCTCGTCGGCGAGCACGCGGTCCGGCGGGCCTTGGGTGAGCACGGCGCCCAGGTCGAGCGCGAGGATCGAGTCGGACAGCGACGTGATCAACGGCATGTCGTGCTCGATGACGAGCAGCGCGCAGCCGGTCTCCTGCTGGATCCGGCGCAGCAGCGGCCCGAGCGCCTCGGTCTCGCGCTGCGCGATGCCACTGGACGGTTCGTCGAGCAGCAGCACCTTCGGGTCGTGCGCGATCGACATGGCGAGATCGACGATGCGACGCGACCCGGTGGACAGCTCCGCGACGAACTTGTCCCGGAAGGCGCCCAGGCCCATCAGCTCGATGAGGTCGTCGACGGTGTAGGCGACGTCGGCCTCGGACTCCCGCATCGCGGGCGTGCCGAACAGCGCGGAGACGTGGTCGCGCACCTCGATGTGCCGCTCGAGGCCGAGCGCGATGTTCTCGGCGACCGTCAGCGACGGGAAGATCTTCGCGTCCTGGAACGACCGGCCCAGCCCGGCGACCGACCGGCGCTCGGCCGGCCAGTCGGTGACGTCGCGGGTGCCGACGATGATGCGTCCGCGCTGCGTCGGCAGGTGGCCGGAGATGATGTCGAAGATCGTGGTCTTGCCTGCACCGTTGGGTCCGATCAGGCCGAGGATCTCGCCCTCGTGCAACGTGAAGGACACGTCGTTGACCGCCGCGATCCCGCCGAAGTGATGGCTCAGGTTGCGAACGGTCAAGGCAGCCGGCCGGCTCACCGTTTCGGCCTCCGCGGCGACACGCTCCTTGGTGCGCGCCTTGCTCTTGCCGAGCGACTTCGTCGCCCGGTCGAGGAACACCGACCGCAGCACGTCGTCGCGGGCGAGCAGGTCCTCGGTCGGGCCGCTGAACCGCACCTCGCCCTTCTCCATGAAGTAGGCGCGCGTGGCGATCGTCAGCGCGACGTTGACCGACTGCTCGACGAGCACGACGGTCGCGCCCTCGGCGTGGATCGCCCGCACGCTGTCGAGCAGGCGCTCGACGATGACGGGCGCGAGACCGAGCGACAGCTCGTCGATGACCAGCAGCCGCGGCCGCGCGACGAACGCCATGCCGAGCGCGAGCTGCTGCTGCTCGCCGCCGGACAGGTCACCGGCCAGCTGGTCCCAGCGTTCGGTCAGGCGCGGGAACATCTCGAGCACGCGCTGGGTGCGCTCCTGGATCTCCTCGGCGGTCTGCCGCGCGTAGAGCCAGCAGCCCGCCTTGAAGTGCTCCGCGACGGTCAGGGTCGGGAACACCGCCTTGCCCCCGGGCACCTGCACGATGCCGAGGGCGGTCGTCTCCTGCGGCGTGGCCTTGCTGATGTCGACGCCGGCGAAGGTGATCCGCCCGGCCGTCGGGCGGACCAGCCCCGAGACGGCCTTCAGCAGCGTCGACTTGCCCGCGCCGTTGGTGCCGAGCAGCGCGACGATCTCGCCCTCGTGGACGTCGAGGTCGACGCCGAAGAGCACCTGCACCTTGTCGTAGCAGACGTCGACACCGCGGCAGGTGAGCAGCGGACCCTGGCCGTCGTACGACGCCGGTTGCGGGTAGGCCTCGGCGTTGCTGGTCCGGCGGTTGGCGAACGGCAGTCTCATCGGACCAGCTCCCGTCCGGCAGGTGCCGCCGCCGCGGGCTCGGGCGACGGGTCGGGGACCTCGATCGGCAACGTCTCCGGCACGGCCACGTCCTTCTCCTCGACCAGGCGGTCGGCAACCATGGAGGGCACGTGGATGTCGTGCCGGGCGGCGAGCTTGCGCAGCCACTTGTCGCGTTCCTGGAAGACCCAGCCGGCCAGGCCGCCGGGGTTGGTGTAGAGGTTCAGGATCAGCAGCGGGCCGGTCAGCAGGAGCGGCATGACCGCCGAGAACGTGTGACCCAGGTGGTGCCAGGCGAGCGGGCCGAACAGCACCGTCGCCTCGAACGCGATGACGCTGAGCGTGCCACCCATCAACGAACCGAGACCGCCGACCGCCGCGGCGAGGAAGACGCCGATGCTGGTCGGGACGTCGTAGGTGCCGGGGATGACGTTGTGCTGCTGGTAGGCCATCAGCACGCCGGCGACCCCCGCGAAGCCGCCGGAGATCGCGAACGCCGCCAGCCGGGTCCGCGCGGGTGCGATGGAGTACGACGACGCCGCGCGCTGGTTGTCGCGCAGCGCGATGAGCACCCGCCCGCTGTGCTGCCGGCGGAACGACGCGGCGGCGAGCAGGCAGAGCAGCAGCAGCGCGAGCGCGAGGAAGTAGAAGGTGCGCTCCCCGGTCTCGCTGTCACCGAGCACGAACTTGCCGTAGAGCATCGGGCGCTGGATGTCCGGGTGCAGCGGGTTGGGCAGCAGGTGCCGTCCGATCCAGAAGTGCGAGTTGAGCACGTAGTACTGCATCGCGTAGCCGAACGCCAGCGTCGTCACCGCGAGGAAAAGTCCCTGGATCCGCACCGCGGGCAGGCCGATGACCACCGCGGTCAACGCGCCTGCCGCGATGCCGATCGCGAGAGCGACGAAGAAGTCGATGTTGTGGTTGCCGGCCAGACCGCCGGCAGCCGCGGCCGCGATGCCGACGAGTCCGAACTGGCCGAGGCTGATCTGGCCGGCCCAGCCGGTGAGGATCACCAGCGAGACGCCGACGATGCCGAAGATCGGCAGCAGCTGGAGGTGGCTCATGTCGCTGGGGTCGACGAGGTAGGGAAGGCCGACGCCCAAGCCGAGACCGACGACCAGCAGGCCGGTGCGCATCCGGACGACCTCGGGCAGCGCCCGCAGCTCGGTCGGGATCGGCCGGAACACCGCGATGGTCTGCCAGCTCGACGCGTTCTGGTCGACCGCGCGCGAGCGAGACTTCCGCTGCGTGAACAGCGCGGCGTAGATGATGACGACCATCAGCGCGTAGGAGTAGGACTCGTTGCCGGTCTTGAGGTTGGAGCCGACGATGAGCAGCCCGATGCCGATGCCGGTCAGCAGCGTGACCCAGACGTTCTCCATCTTCGCGACGACCGCGGCCGCCATGCCGTAGAGCAGGGTGTTGAAGCCGAGTGTCGCGTCGGCGGGCACGCCGTAGAGCGGTGCGATGGAGAAGATCGCCATGGCGGAGAGCAGCCCCGCGAACGCCCACGCGATCGTCGTCGCGCGGGCCACCGGGATGCCGAGCAGCGCCGCCCGGTCGGCGTTCTCCGACGAGGCGCGCAGCGCGATGCCGAGCCGTGTCTTCTTGAGGAAGAACATCAGCAGGCCGGTCAGCCCGAGCACCACCGCGAAGGCGAAGATCTGGTTGCCCGTGACGATCGGCTCGCCGCGCGAGTTGTTGACCATGACGTCCTGCCAGGGCGTCGTCACGCGGGGCACGCTCGACGCCTTCTCGCCGAACCAGACCGGGATGAAGAAGCCGAGAGCGGCGTAGGACTGCGCGATGCCGATCGTGACGACGGTGACGATCAGGCGCGAGGTGTTCTTGAACCGGCGCAGCACGAGCACGTCGGTGAGCGCGCCGAACAGGACGCCGCCGACGATGGCGATCGGCATCGACAGCAGGTAGCTCACGTGGTCGGCCGTCGACAGCAGCACCGCGGTGATGGCGGGCACCGCTCCGACCGCGGCGGCGGCGAAGTTGATGACCCGGCTCGTCCGGTAGGTGAGGACGATGCCCACGCCGATGATCCCGTAGAGGCCGCCCAGCGAGACGCCGCTGACGACCGCCTGCGGCGAGAGGTGGAAGACCGACTGCACGATCAGGAAGAACAGCGCCCCGAGCACGAGCCGGCGGACGACCGTCGGCCCGAGCCTGGTCGACGACGCCAGCGAGCTCAGCCGGTCACCGGCCGCGCCGAGAGACGGACGGGGCAACGAGTCGAACGCGCTCATGAGCGCCTCTTGTCGGCGGTCGGAGCCGGCGGCTGCTTCAGCGTCGGGAAGTGCCCGAGGGTGAAGCGGCTGCCCTCGATGTCGACGTAGTGCCCCTTCTTCCCGTTGTAGGGGCTCGTCGCGTTGGCGTTCCAGTAGACGACCCGCACGTCCTGCGTCCAGCACCACGAGCCGTTGCGGAAGCCACGCAGCGGGTGCCCGGTCGCGCCGCCGCCACGGAACGGGATGTGCACGGCAGCGGCCTGCATGCGCGCCGGAGTGAGCGTCGGCCCGGTGCCCTGGATGAGGGTGCCGAGCATGGAGTACTGCTCCCAGAAGATGTCGAGGTTGGCCACCGACGTCGGCAGCGACTTGCTCCCGGTCGCGAGCTGGTAGACGTGGACGGCCGCACTCTGCGCGGCTGACGTCTGCGGCAGGTCACCGCCGAGCCCGATCGCGCCGTCCCAACCACACCCGTTGCCGTGCTTCGGGCACGACAGCGTGTCGTCGGAATGGCTGGAGCTGGAGTAGGTCTGCGCGATCGAGTCCCAGTCCATCGTCTGGTCGCTCGCCAGGATGCCCTCGGGCCAGTAGTTGTTGTTGCCGTAGGCGTTCTGGCCGAACTGCGGGGCGACCGGGTCGCACAGGCACAGCACGCTCGTCGCCGGGTTGGTCGGCGTGTTCATCGCCTGCTCGCTCTGCTGCGACTGGGTCGTCGCGGTGTTGATGTCCTGCGCGTAGAAGTACTCGTGGGTGACCTCTTCGCCGCAGCCGCGCTTCAGCGCCGGGTAGAGCACCTTCTTCACGGTGTTCTCGTTGTCCGGGTCGTTGGTGCTGACGACGCCGAGCACCCGTGGCTTGTTGCGGAAGTCCTCGGCGGCGTTCTGGTCACCGGCGAAGATCGCGGTGCGTCCCGAGTTGCCCTGGCTCGTCATCTGGTGACACCACCAGTCGGCGAAGTTCAGCTCGATCTGCGTGGCGCTCATGCCGCCGTCGAACGAGTACGGCGCGTTGGCGTTGTGGAAGTCGTCGGAGAAGCCGCCGCCACCGAAGTTGACGACGTGCAGCCGGGACAGCTCGGCGAAGCACTGTGAGCAGACGGTCGTCGACCAGAAGACGGCGTACGGGTGGTAGGTCTGGACGATCTTGTCCATGTCACCGATCAAGCACGGGTAGTCGGGCGGGACCGTCCGGCAGTTGCCCTGCACGGTGTCGATGTGCAGCGTGCGGCCGTAGAGCTGGTAGTGCGAGCTGATGAACTTCGCGTAGGCCTCGTTCCACTGCTTCGCCTGGCTCGCGTCGTAGTAGAGGCCCTGTGCCTTCAAGATGGCGTCGACCTCGGCGCCGTAGTCGGCGACGTAGTTGACGACCTCGATCTGCTTGCTGGTGACGCCCTGATAGGTCGCGCCGCCGTTGTTGGGCCACGGCGCGCCCGGAAGGCCGGCGACGCACGGTGGGGCGTAGTAGTCGATGCCCGGGTCGAACTGCCGGCCACCGACGCAGTGCTTGGTGTCGCCACCGGCCGCACCGGTCGGGGCGCCCCCGGCGACCGTCGCGCCGGTGGTGCTGCCGCCCGCGGTGCCGCCGGCGGCCGCCCCGCCCGCCGCTCCCGGGGCCGCCGCCGGCCCACCCGGCCCGCCGACTGCGCCGGGCACGCCACTCGTCGTCCCTGGCACGACGCCGTTCTGCGAGGTCGCATACGGCGACCCCGTCGCTCCCAGCGCGGCGTTGCTCGCCACGGGTGCCGTCGACGGAGCGGCCAGCACGAGCACGAGCTGGACCACCGCCACCAGGACGATCGGGCCGAACTTCCCGAGGAGCGGGTTGCTGGGCACGTGCGGCCTCCTGAGGATGCGGGCAAGTGTGACCTGGGTCACAAGTTCGCCCAATGCATCACGAAACCTTCCGGCGCCGCCAGGGAGGTTCCGGAGGCGTGCTCCGCTGCTAGTCGGCGAGCAGTCGGTAGGTGATCGCGGGGGCCTGGAAGCCTTTCAGCGCCTGCGCCGGCAGCCGCTCGACCCGTTGGTCGGCTCCGAGCTGGTCGACCACGGTGCCGGTGACGACCACCGCGCCCGGGAGCGCGAGCGCCACCAGCCGGGCGGCCCGGTTGACGACCTCGCCGAAGTAGTCGCCGGAGCGGCTGAGCACCGGACCGATGTCGGCCCCGACCCGCACCGGTGGCAGGTCGGCGTCGGCAATCCTGCGGCTGATCTCCAACGCGGCCGCACTTCCGGCTCCCGCGGTGTCGGTGACGAACATCGCCCCGTCGCCGATCAGCTTCACGAGCCGGCCGCCCTGCTGTGCGACCGCCGCGGCGACGATCCGCTCGAAGTCGCCGAGCAGCCGGCTCAGCTCGGCCGGCGTCATCGTGCGCGACAGCGCGGTGTAGCCGACCAGGTCGGCGAACCCGACCAGCAGCGTGCGGCGGGCAGCGGCGTTGTCCTCGTCGGGGGCCCACGCGCCCGCCGCCACCCGGAGCAGGTGCGCCTCGAACGTCGCCGCGACGAGGGCCTCCAGCGACGGCAGGCTGGCGCGGACCAGGTCGACGTAACGCTCGACGACGTCGGCGTACGACGTCCCGGCGGCGAGCTCAGGAACCTCCCACTCGACCCGGAAGGCGTCGACGACGGCTTCGGCCAGCTGCGCTGCGGTGCCGCCGATGACCCTGGCCACCCCGAGGCCGGTGTCGGCGCCCAGCCACTCGCGGCCGGCCAGTGCGATCACCGGCAACGACTCGGCCAGGCGGGCCGGCACCCCGCCGGGCAGTGCGCCGGACACCCCCAGGCCGAGCGCCCGCCAGTGCTCGGCGAACTCCTCGGCGGTGAGACCGGCAGCGGCGGCGGCCTCACCGGCTGTCACCGGCGGGGCGCCGCCGCGCAACGCCGCCGCGACCGCCAGCGCGGCCGGGCTGCCGTTGCCGAACGCCTCGGCGATCTCGGCATCGGTCGCGCCCAGCCGGTGCAGCAGCGCCTCGAGCCGGGAGCGGTCGTCGGCGGGCAGCCAGGGCGTGCCGTCGTCCGTCACCTGCCCATCGTGCCGCACACCTGTGGTTACAGAACGTGACATTGCTGGCATACTGCCCTCGGGGTGGCCGGGGGGTCACTGGTCTGGAGTCGTCATGGGCGTGCGGTCGCGGGGAGACCGCGAGAACCTGCGCGTGACCGGTGCCGAGTCCGAGCCCGTCAGGACGATCGAGCTCGACAGCACCATCGACCTCAACGCGTTGCACAACGTGACCGAGCTGCTCCGCAGCTGGGGACGGCACTGGACCGCCGTCAGCACCCTGCAGCGGCGCCTTCCGCTGGCGGTCCAGCGCCGGCTGCAGTCGCTCGATGCCGACCCCGAGGCGGCCCTCGAGCAGACCCGGCACCTCTTTGCCTACGAGTTCCCGCCCGACGTCGTCGCGGCGATGCGGACCCGGATCGACGCGGCGCTCGAGGCGATCGAGTCGCTGCGTCCGGGCGCCGACGGCGACGAGGTGCTGCGCGGCCGCAGCATGGACGCGGCGCGGTTCGCCGTCACGGTGCGCGACGTCATCACCGCCGGCGACCTGCTCGAGGTCCACCTCCAGCCGATCGTCGCGCTCGACGCCTACGACGCCGCGCCGGCGGGCTACGAGGCGCTGGCGCGGTTCCAGACCACGCCCTACGAGACGCCGGACGTCTGGCTCGGCCGGGCCGCGCAGGCGGGGCTGCTCCAGGAGCTCGAGCTGACCTGTGCGCGGGCGGCGCTGGCGCTCGTCCCGTTCCTGCCGGAGAGCGCCTTCCTCACCGTCAACGTGTCGGCCGAGACGCTGGTGTCGCCGGCGTTCGCGCGGGTGCTCGACCACGTCCCCGCCGACCGCGTCGTGGTCGAGGTCACCGAGCACGCCATCGTCCGCGAGTACGACGCCCTGCTGCGGGCTCTCGGTGGCCTGCGCGAACGCGGTGTGCGGCTCGCCGTCGACGACGCGGGCGCGGGCTTCGCCAGCTTCCGGCACGTGCTGGAGCTGAGCCCGGAGATCATCAAGCTCGACATCCACCTGACCCGCGGCGTGCACAACGACACGAGCCGGCAGGCCCTGGTCCGCTCGCTCGTGTCGTTCGCGGGCGACGTCGGTTCCACACTCGTCGCGGAGGGCATCGAGACCCCCGAGGACCTCGCGACGCTGCGCGAGGCGCAGGTGGCGTTCGGCCAGGGCTACCTGTTCGCGCGACCCGGCCCGGCGCAGCGGATCCTCGGGCTCGCCGGCTGACGCGGCCGGTCAGCGGCAGCCGTGCTCGATGCTCGTGCGGGTGTCGTGGCGGTCGGCTGATCCGCCGTCGCTGCCCTTGCCGCCGTTGACGACGTCGCCTCGGTGCCCGTCGCTGACGTCGAGGCATGGGTCGGCGCCGTCCCCGCCGTAGACCTTGTCGGTGCCGCTGCCGCCGTCGAGCCGGTCGGCACCGTCGTCGCCGTAGACGCGGTCGCCGCCGTCGCCGCCCATGACCAGGTCGTTGCCGGCCCGCCCGTGCAGAACGTCGGCACCGCCGTTGCCGCAGAGGATGTCCGCGCCCGGGCCGCCGGACATCGTGTCGGCACCGCCGCCGCCGATCCGCACCACGCCGGTCGGAGCGCCCGCGTCGTGCTCGAAGGCGCCGATGTCCACGGTGCGGCCGGCGAGCCGGTTGTGCTGCGCAGCGTCGGTCGCGACGACGCCGCCGGGAGGACACGCCGCGCCGTGGTCGATCGCCGGCGACGTGCTGTGCAGGGTGAGGTCTCCGTGGGCCTCGTCGACGAAGCGCGGGTCGCGGACGAGGTTGCCGGTCCCGGCGGACAGGCCGGCGAGCTGGTTCTTGCCGGAACGGAAGTAGAGGTTGTGGCCGACATGCCCCTGCGGCCTCACCGCGGACGGCCCGCGGAAGACGGTGACGCCGGACCCGGGCGCCCGGCTGATGATGTTGTCCGAGAGGTCGACTGCGAGGCGACCACCGGCGTCGACGTCGTCGAGGACGAGCACGCCATAGGCCTTGGTTCGGTCGATCGTGTTGCCGACCATGGTGACGTGATGACGGCCGGCGCCGTCGTAACGCAGTCCGATCCCGGCGGCCGAGCCGCAGCTGCAGTGGTCGACGTCCCAGATCGTGTTGTTGGCGAGCAGCGCGTCGGTGTCTCCCCCGTCGACCTGGAAGTAGATGCCAGTGCTGTCCGTGGAGGCGTCATGGCCGGAGATGGCCGTGCGCAGGACGCTCAGGTCGAAGCGCCCGCTCGCCGGGTTGACCCGCATGTCCATCGACGACTGGTTGCCGTTGTTGCGGATCTCGCTGTTCGCGAGCCGGAACGACCCGCCGATGCTCGCGTCCACCGAGACGACGGAGTTGTTGACGTTCTCGCCGAGAATGCGCAGCCGGTCACCGACGAACGTCGAGCCCGGCGTCGTCGAGTAGGCGACCCCCAGGCTCGACATGGTCAGGCCACGCACGGTCACGGCGATGCCGGAGGTGGCCGGCACCGCGACGTACGGGAGCGTGGGGGAGTAGCCGGGCCCGGCCGTCAACGTGAGCGACTTGTCGATCGTGACGCCGAACTGCACGGGTTGGTTGGTCACGACGACGACCGTGTCGCCGGGCTGGGCGACGTTGGAGACACATTGGTAGAGGTACGTCGTGTTGCACGTACCGGGGAACGTCCACGCCGTCCCCGTGACCACTGACGACGCCGAGCCGACCCCGACGGCGAGGGCGGCGAGCGTGGTGATGATGACGGTGAGCATGCGGCAGAGCCGGCCGACGGCCATGGTTCCCCCCGACGTCGCGTGCGACGGTGCGTGAGGTCACGATCGGGCCGCTCGGGCGGCCCGTCAACCCGAACGGCGAAGGACTGCCTAGGAGGCGACGATCGCGTGCTTGCAGCTGTCGTCGTGCTCGCACTTGAAGGTGCGGCGGTAACTCATCGGCGGCACGCCCACCACCTTGGTGAAGTGCTGGCGCAGGTTGGGTGCGGAGCCGAAGCCCGCCAGTGAGGCGATCCGCTCGACCGGCTCGTCGGTCGCCTCGAGCAGGTGCTGCGCACGACGCACGCGCTGCATGAGCAGCCACTGCAACGGCGTGGTGCCGGTGGCGGCCTGGAACCGCCGCATCAACGTGCGCACGCTGACGTGTGCGACGTCGGCGAGGTCGCCGATGGTGATCTGCTCCTCCAGGTGGGCGAGCGCCCAGTCGAGCACCGGGCCGAGCGTGTCGGCCTCGACCTTGGGCAAGGGCGCGTCGACGTACTGCGCCTGACCGCCGTCGCGGTGCGGCGGGACGACCATGCGCCGCGCGACCGCGTTGGCCACCTCGCTGCCCAGGTCGAGGCGCACCAGGTGCAGGCACAGGTCGATGCCGGCGGCGGTTCCCGCGGAGGTGAACAGGCGCCCGTCCTCGACGTAGAGCACGTTGGGGTCGACGCTCACCTGCGGATAGCGGCGGGCGAACTCCTCTGCATGCGCCCAGTGCGTGGTGGCGTGCCGTCCGTCGAGCAGGCCCGCCTCGGCGAGGACGAAGGCACCGGTGCAGATCGAGGCGATGCGTGCGCCGTTGTCGTAGGCCGTCCGCAGCGCCTCGAGCAGCGGGCCGTGATCCTCCGGCCGCTCACCTGCCGCGGGCACGACGACGGTGTCGGCACAGACGAGGTCGTCGACGCCGTAGGGCGTGTCGAGCACGAGTCCCGCCTGGGTGCGGATCTCGCCGGGCTCGGCCGCGCAGAGCTTGAAGTCGTACCAGTCGTCGGTGAGGTAGGTCCGGTCGGTCCCGAACACCTCGATGGTGGTCGCGAGCTCGAACGGGGCGGTTCCGGAGACCACGGCGACGGCGACGGTAGGCATGGCAAGAATCTAGCGCATGCTGTCAATAGCGCCACTCGTGTGCGGGGCGGGATCGGCGCAGAGTTGCTGCATGGAGGTGGTCGACATGCAGTCGCCCTATCTGACCCAGGTGCTCACCGAGGCACACATCGAGGAGCTGCACCGGGCCGCCGCGAGGTCGGCCCGCGGGCGGGCTCGGCGCCGTCCGGCGTCGTCTCTGCCGCGGCTCCGGGCCTGGTGGGCCGGGCAGCTGCGGCGTCCGGCCGGGACAGCCTCCCGCTCCGCGGTGCTGCCCGGTCGCCCGGTCGCCCCTGTCGTTGCGTGCACGCTGGTGGGGAGGTGAACGAGATGGCGTTCGTCTGGTGGACGCTGGCTATGGTGGCCGTCGCGGCGCTGGCGCTGATGTTCTCCGCCGACAGCCGGCCAGGCGCAGAGGAGCCGCCGCAGGCCTGGATCGGACGGAGGTAGCGCGTGTCCCGTCGCGGCTGGCTGCTGTTCGCCGCGATGTGCCTCATCTGGGGCGTGCCCTACCTGTTGATCCGGGTCGCCGTGCGCGACATGAGCCCACCGACCGTGGTGTTCCTGCGGACGGCGCTCGCGGCACTTGTGCTGTTGCCGCTCGTCGTCCGGCGCGGTGGGTTCGGCGACCTGCTCTCGCGGTGGCGGCCGTTGCTCGCCTACACCGCCGTCGAGGTCGCTGTCCCGTGGTGGCTGCTCACGGAAGCCGAACGGCACCTGTCGAGCGCGCTCGCCGGCCTGCTGCTGGCGGCGGTGCCGCTGTTCGGCATCGTGCTCTCCCGGTTCACCGTCGCGCCGGAGATCGTCGACCGATGGCGGGTGCTCGGGCTGCTGCTGGGCGCGGCCGGCGTCGGCGCGCTGGTCGGGCTGCAGCTCGGCCACATAAGCGTGCTCGCCGTCGGCGCGGTGCTGCTGACCGCTGTCGGCTACGCCGCCGGCCCGCTCGTGCTGACGCACCGGCTGGCGGACCTGCCCGCGGTCAACGTCGTGGCCGCCTCACTCGTACTCAGCGCCATCGCCTGGGCTCCCGCCGCTGCGCTGTCCTGGCCGCACTCGGTGTCGGCCAAGTCAGCGGCGTCCGTCGTCGCGCTCGCCCTCGTCTGCACGGCGGTCGCGTTCCTTGTCTTCTTCGCGCTGATCGCCGAGGTGGGTCCGTCCCGCGCGACGGTCATCACGTTCGTCAACCCCGCGGTCGCGGTCGGCCTCGGGGTCGTGGTGCTCGACGAGCGGTTCACCGTCGGCATGGCCGTCGGCTTCCCCTTGGTGCTCGCCGGCTCGGTGCTCGCGACGCGAGTCAGCTCGGCACGCGACGCACGACCAGGATGGCCAGGTCGTCGCGTAGCTCGGTATCGACGAACGAACGCGCTGCATCCTCCGCACGCTCCGCGATCGCCTCAGCGTCGCGGCCGGCCGACGCCGCCAGCACCTGCCGCAGACCGCTCTGGCCGAACATCCGACGGCCGTCCCGCCGCTCGGTGACGCCGTCGGTGTAGAGGACGAGCGCGTCGCCCGGATCGAGGGTGAGCGAGTCCTCGGCGATGTCGAGGACGTCGTCCGGCAGCACGCCGAGCAGGTCGCCCGGGGTGCCCACCAGGTCGGTGCTGCCGTCGGCCCGCATCAGCACCGGCTCGGGGTGGCCGGCCAGGGCCACCTCGGCCGTGACCACGTCGCCGTCGGCATGGAAGCGGGCGAGCGCCACGGTGCAGAACCGCGAGCTGCTCGGATGGTCGACCAGCGCGCGGTTGAGCCGGCGCAGCGCATCGGTGAGCGGCGCTCCGTCGAGCAGCAGGAAGCGCAGCAGGTCACGGCTGGTGCCGGTGACAGCGGCCGCCTCGGCGCCCTTCCCGCAGACGTCGCCGATCGCGAACACCGCGGAGCCGTCCGGCAGCTCGAAGGCGTCGTAGAAGTCGCCGCCGACCGACAGGCCGGGTGACGCGGAGTGGTAGCGCGCCGCGAGGTCGAGCCCCTTCAGAGCGGGAAGGGCGGAGGGAAGCAGTGACGCCTGGAGGGCGTTGGCCGCCGCCACCTGCTCCTCGTGCAACCGGGCGTTGTCGACCGCGATGGCCGTCCGCCGCCCGAGCTCGAGCGCCGCCATGAAGCCGACGGCGTCGAGCGGCGTCGTACGGCCGAGGGCGAGGACACCGAGCGTGCGCCCGCGGGAGACCAGGGGGAGGACGGCGACATGGCTGCGCTGGCCGCCGACGGGGATCGTCGACGGCAGCCGCTGGGTGGTTCCGGCGGCGGCGCCGGTGATCGCCGCGCGCACCTCCTTGTCGTTGTCGAGCAGCTCCTGCACGGCGTCGATGCGGTCCTCGCGCCGGTGGGTCGCCGTCACCCGCCGCGGCCGGCCGCGGTCGTCGACGGCGAACGCCGCGCACCAGTCGGCGAGCCGTGGCACGACGATCTGGCTCGCGAGGGTCAGCGTCAGCGCGACGTTCATCGAGCCGGCCAGCAGCTCGGTCGCCTCGGCGAGGTAGTCGAGCTCGGCCTCGCGCTGCTGCTCGGCGCGGGTGACGCCGTGCTCGGCGGCGAGCAGCGAGAGCCGCTCGGCCGCGAGCTCGAGGAAGCACTCGTCGTCGTCCGTCGCCGGCCGGCGCAGGTGCACGGTCAGCGTGCCGAGCCGGCGGTCGTCGACGATCAGGTCACGCAGGTAGGAGTGGGCGCCGACCTCGACGCCGCTGCGGACGAGCGCGTCGGAGGCGCCGTGCATCGTCAGGTCGCCGCCGATGCCGTCGACGGCGTCGACGATCCGCTGCAGCAGCTCGCCGGCCTGCTGCTCGAAGGTCATCGCACGGCGCAACGCGGGTCGCAGCAACAGGGTGCGCAGCCGCTTCTCCGCCGACCGCACCAGCTCGGCGCGATCGACGGACGGCGTCTCGCCTCCCGCTGTCCGTTGCACGGGGGCGCCGGTCGCCACCGGCTCGGCGGACAGCCGGAACCACACGCACTTGCGCCCGCCGCGGTGCTCGGTGCCCCACGCCTCGGCGAGCCGGTCGACCAGGACGAATCCCCGGCCGCCCTCGTCGAGCTCCGAGCCGCCGCCGGCGCGCATCACCAACGGACCGGTGTCGGCGTCGCGGACCCGGATCAGTACGCCGTCCGGACCGGAGTCGACCTCGACGTCCACCGGGCTGGCCGCGTGGACGACCGCGTTGGTCACCAGCTCGCTGACCAGCAGCTCGGCGACGTCGCGCAGGTCGGCGAGCTCGTCACCCGGCAGCTGCGCGGCGACGAACCGGCGCGCCTGCTGCGGTGCCGCCGGATCCGGGTCGAAGCTCTCTGAGGCGGTCATGACCGCTGTCCGTTATGTCCTCTCCGTGATTGTGCCGTCACGCTGTGCACCTGCTGGTCCATACTGACTAGATCGCGCTCGACCCAGGGAACGGCCGTTCGCCTCGAGGGGGCACCATGACCACGACCGCTGCCAACCGCAACCGCCGGACCTCTGCGCGCGCGGTGGTGGAGATGCCCGCTGATCATCTCGCCGAGCTTGCCGCGGCCCTGACGGCTTTCCGCAACGGCGACTTCACGGTGCGGTTGGGGCGTCGTGACGGGCTCCTGGGCGATGTGGTCGACAGGTTCAACGAGGTTGCGGACCTGCAAGAGCGTCGTACCCGTGAACTCGTACGGGTGAGTCATGTTATCGGCCGTGAAGGCCGCATGACGGAGCGGCTGAGCGAGCTCGCCGACAAGGGTGACTGGGCAACGTCGGCGACCGCGGTCAACAACATGATCGACGACCTGGTCCGGCCGACGACCGAGGTCGCGCGTGTCATCGAGGCCGTCGCCGAGGGCGACCTGTCGCAGCACATGGCGCTGGAGATCGCCGGCCAGCCGGTGAAGGGCGAGTTCGAGCGGATCGGCACCACGGTCAACAAGATGGTCGACCAGCTGTCGTCGTTCGCCGACGAGGTGACGCGTGTCGCGCGTGAGGTCGGCACCGAGGGCAAGCTCGGCGGTCAGGCGCAGGTGCGCGGTGTGTCCGGCGTGTGGCGCGACCTGACCTCCAACGTCAACTCCATGGCCGCCAACCTGACGACCCAGGTCCGCAACATCGCCCAGGTGACGACCGCTGTCGCGCAGGGCGACCTGTCGCAGAAGATCACGGTCGACGCCAAGGGCGAGATCCTCGAGCTGAAGAACACCGTCAACACGATGGTCGACCAGCTGTCGTCGTTCGCCGACGAGGTCACCCGTGTCGCCCGCGAGGTCGGCACCGAGGGTCGCCTGGGTGGTCAGGCCGAGGTGCGCGGCGTGTCCGGCACCTGGCGTGACCTGACCGACTCCGTCAACTCGATGGCAGCCAACCTCACCGACCAGGTCCGCAACATCGCGCAGGTCGCGACCGCCGTCGCCAAGGGTGACCTGTCGCAGAAGATCACCGTCGAGGCCAAGGGTGAGGTCGCCGCGCTCGCCGAGACGATGAACGCGATGGTCGACCAGCTCTCGTCGTTCGCCGACGAGGTCACGCGTGTCGCGCGTGAGGTCGGCACCGAGGGTCAGCTCGGCGGCCAGGCAGACGTACCCGGTGTCGCCGGCACCTGGAAGGACCTCACCGACGCGGTGAACTCCATGGCCGGCAACCTGACCAGCCAGGTCCGCAACATCGCCCAGATCGTCACCGCCGTCGCCCGAGGCGACCTGTCACAGAAGATCACCGTCGACGCCAAGGGCGAGGTCGCCGCACTCGCCGACACCATCAACTCGCTGACCGACACCCTGCGGGTGTTCGCCGAGCAGGTGACCACCGTCGCCCGCGAGGTCGGCACCGAAGGAAAGCTCCTTTCCAGCACATTGGGATCCTAAGCTTAGAATTCCACGTGGACAAGTTGTCGCGGCCGCTTCTATAGTGTCACCTAAATACTAGTGACTCCAGCGTAACTGGACTGGCCACAGTTAGGCCGCAAATGTAATCACACTGGCTCACCTTCGGGTGGGCCTTTCTGCGTTCGCGAGTGGACCCGATAAGCTCATGGAGCGGCGTAACCGTCGCACAGGAAGGACAGAGAAAGCGCGGATCTGGGAAGTGACGGACAGAACGGTCAGGACCTGGATTGGGGAGGCGGTTGCCGCCGCTGCTGCTGACGGTGTGACGTTCTCTGTTCCGGTCACACCACATACGTTCCGCCATTCCTATGCGATGCACATGCTGTATGCCGGTATACCGCTGAAAGTTCTGCAAAGCCTGATGGGACATAAGTCCATCAGTTCAACGGAAGTCTACACGAAGGTTTTTGCGCTGGATGTGGCTGCCCGGCACCGGGTGCAGTTTGCGATGCCGGAGTCTGATGCGGTTGCGATGCTGAAACAATTATCCTGAGAATAAATGCCTTGGCCTTTATATGGAAATGTGGAACTGAGTGGATATGCTGTTTTTGTCTGTTAAACAGAGAAGCTGGCTGTTATCCACTGAGAAGCGAACGAAACAGTCGGGAAAATCTCCCATTATCGTAGAGATCCGCATTATTAATCTCAGGAGCCTGTGTAGCGTTTATAGGAAGTAGTGTTCTGTCATGATGCCTGCAAGCGGTAACGAAAACGATTTGAATATGCCTTCAGGAACAATAGAAATCTTCGTGCGGTGTTACGTTGAAGTGGAGCGGATTATGTCAGCAATGGACAGAACAACCTAATGAACACAGAACCATGATGTGGTCTGTCCTTTTACAGCCAGTAGTGCTCGCCGCAGTCGAGCGACAGGGCGAAGCCCTCGGCTGGTTGCCCTCGCCGCTGGGCTGGCGGCCGTCTATGGCCCTGCAAACGCGCCAGAAACGCCGTCGAAGCCGTGTGCGAGACACCGCGGCCGGCCGCCGGCGTTGTGGATACCTCGCGGAAAACTTGGCCCTCACTGACAGATGAGGGGCGGACGTTGACACTTGAGGGGCCGACTCACCCGGCGCGGCGTTGACAGATGAGGGGCAGGCTCGATTTCGGCCGGCGACGTGGAGCTGGCCAGCCTCGCAAATCGGCGAAAACGCCTGATTTTACGCGAGTTTCCCACAGATGATGTGGACAAGCCTGGGGATAAGTGCCCTGCGGTATTGACACTTGAGGGGCGCGACTACTGACAGATGAGGGGCGCGATCCTTGACACTTGAGGGGCAGAGTGCTGACAGATGAGGGGCGCACCTATTGACATTTGAGGGGCTGTCCACAGGCAGAAAATCCAGCATTTGCAAGGGTTTCCGCCCGTTTTTCGGCCACCGCTAACCTGTCTTTTAACCTGCTTTTAAACCAATATTTATAAACCTTGTTTTTAACCAGGGCTGCGCCCTGTGCGCGTGACCGCGCACGCCGAAGGGGGGTGCCCCCCCTTCTCGAACCCTCCCGGTCGAGTGAGCGAGGAAGCACCAGGGAACAGCACTTATATATTCTGCTTACACACGATGCCTGAAAAAACTTCCCTTGGGGTTATCCACTTATCCACGGGGATATTTTTATAATTATTTTTTTTATAGTTTTTAGATCTTCTTTTTTAGAGCGCCTTGTAGGCCTTTATCCATGCTGGTTCTAGAGAAGGTGTTGTGACAAATTGCCCTTTCAGTGTGACAAATCACCCTCAAATGACAGTCCTGTCTGTGACAAATTGCCCTTAACCCTGTGACAAATTGCCCTCAGAAGAAGCTGTTTTTTCACAAAGTTATCCCTGCTTATTGACTCTTTTTTATTTAGTGTGACAATCTAAAAACTTGTCACACTTCACATGGATCTGTCATGGCGGAAACAGCGGTTATCAATCACAAGAAACGTAAAAATAGCCCGCGAATCGTCCAGTCAAACGACCTCACTGAGGCGGCATATAGTCTCTCCCGGGATCAAAAACGTATGCTGTATCTGTTCGTTGACCAGATCAGAAAATCTGATGGCACCCTACAGGAACATGACGGTATCTGCGAGATCCATGTTGCTAAATATGCTGAAATATTCGGATTGACCTCTGCGGAAGCCAGTAAGGATATACGGCAGGCATTGAAGAGTTTCGCGGGGAAGGAAGTGGTTTTTTATCGCCCTGAAGAGGATGCCGGCGATGAAAAAGGCTATGAATCTTTTCCTTGGTTTATCAAACGTGCGCACAGTCCATCCAGAGGGCTTTACAGTGTACATATCAACCCATATCTCATTCCCTTCTTTATCGGGTTACAGAACCGGTTTACGCAGTTTCGGCTTAGTGAAACAAAAGAAATCACCAATCCGTATGCCATGCGTTTATACGAATCCCTGTGTCAGTATCGTAAGCCGGATGGCTCAGGCATCGTCTCTCTGAAAATCGACTGGATCATAGAGCGTTACCAGCTGCCTCAAAGTTACCAGCGTATGCCTGACTTCCGCCGCCGCTTCCTGCAGGTCTGTGTTAATGAGATCAACAGCAGAACTCCAATGCGCCTCTCATACATTGAGAAAAAGAAAGGCCGCCAGACGACTCATATCGTATTTTCCTTCCGCGATATCACTTCCATGACGACAGGATAGTCTGAGGGTTATCTGTCACAGATTTGAGGGTGGTTCGTCACATTTGTTCTGACCTACTGAGGGTAATTTGTCACAGTTTTGCTGTTTCCTTCAGCCTGCATGGATTTTCTCATACTTTTTGAACTGTAATTTTTAAGGAAGCCAAATTTGAGGGCAGTTTGTCACAGTTGATTTCCTTCTCTTTCCCTTCGTCATGTGACTTGATATCGGGGGTTAGTTCGTCATCATTGATGAGGGTTGATTATCACAGTTTATTACTCTGAATTGGCTATCCGCGTGTGTACCTCTACCTGGAGTTTTTCCCACGGTGGATATTTCTTCTTGCGCTGAGCGTAAGAGCTATCTGACAGAACAGTTCTTCTTTGCTTCCTCGCCAGTTCGCTCGCTATGCTCGGTTACACGGCTGCGGCGAGCGCTAGTGATAATAAGTGACTGAGGTATGTGCTCTTCTTATCTCCTTTTGTAGTGTTGCTCTTATTTTAAACAACTTTGCGGTTTTTTGATGACTTTGCGATTTTGTTGTTGCTTTGCAGTAAATTGCAAGATTTAATAAAAAAACGCAAAGCAATGATTAAAGGATGTTCAGAATGAAACTCATGGAAACACTTAACCAGTGCATAAACGCTGGTCATGAAATGACGAAGGCTATCGCCATTGCACAGTTTAATGATGACAGCCCGGAAGCGAGGAAAATAACCCGGCGCTGGAGAATAGGTGAAGCAGCGGATTTAGTTGGGGTTTCTTCTCAGGCTATCAGAGATGCCGAGAAAGCAGGGCGACTACCGCACCCGGATATGGAAATTCGAGGACGGGTTGAGCAACGTGTTGGTTATACAATTGAACAAATTAATCATATGCGTGATGTGTTTGGTACGCGATTGCGACGTGCTGAAGACGTATTTCCACCGGTGATCGGGGTTGCTGCCCATAAAGGAGGCGTTTACAAAACCTCAGTTTCTGTTCATCTTGCTCAGGATCTGGCTCTGAAGGGGCTACGTGTTTTGCTCGTGGAAGGTAACGACCCCCAGGGAACAGCCTCAATGTATCACGGATGGGTACCAGATCTTCATATTCATGCAGAAGACACTCTCCTGCCTTTCTATCTTGGGGAAAAGGACGATGTCACTTATGCAATAAAGCCCACTTGCTGGCCGGGGCTTGACATTATTCCTTCCTGTCTGGCTCTGCACCGTATTGAAACTGAGTTAATGGGCAAATTTGATGAAGGTAAACTGCCCACCGATCCACACCTGATGCTCCGACTGGCCATTGAAACTGTTGCTCATGACTATGATGTCATAGTTATTGACAGCGCGCCTAACCTGGGTATCGGCACGATTAATGTCGTATGTGCTGCTGATGTGCTGATTGTTCCCACGCCTGCTGAGTTGTTTGACTACACCTCCGCACTGCAGTTTTTCGATATGCTTCGTGATCTGCTCAAGAACGTTGATCTTAAAGGGTTCGAGCCTGATGTACGTATTTTGCTTACCAAATACAGCAATAGTAATGGCTCTCAGTCCCCGTGGATGGAGGAGCAAATTCGGGATGCCTGGGGAAGCATGGTTCTAAAAAATGTTGTACGTGAAACGGATGAAGTTGGTAAAGGTCAGATCCGGATGAGAACTGTTTTTGAACAGGCCATTGATCAACGCTCTTCAACTGGTGCCTGGAGAAATGCTCTTTCTATTTGGGAACCTGTCTGCAATGAAATTTTCGATCGTCTGATTAAACCACGCTGGGAGATTAGATAATGAAGCGTGCGCCTGTTATTCCAAAACATACGCTCAATACTCAACCGGTTGAAGATACTTCGTTATCGACACCAGCTGCCCCGATGGTGGATTCGTTAATTGCGCGCGTAGGAGTAATGGCTCGCGGTAATGCCATTACTTTGCCTGTATGTGGTCGGGATGTGAAGTTTACTCTTGAAGTGCTCCGGGGTGATAGTGTTGAGAAGACCTCTCGGGTATGGTCAGGTAATGAACGTGACCAGGAGCTGCTTACTGAGGACGCACTGGATGATCTCATCCCTTCTTTTCTACTGACTGGTCAACAGACACCGGCGTTCGGTCGAAGAGTATCTGGTGTCATAGAAATTGCCGATGGGAGTCGCCGTCGTAAAGCTGCTGCACTTACCGAAAGTGATTATCGTGTTCTGGTTGGCGAGCTGGATGATGAGCAGATGGCTGCATTATCCAGATTGGGTAACGATTATCGCCCAACAAGTGCTTATGAACGTGGTCAGCGTTATGCAAGCCGATTGCAGAATGAATTTGCTGGAAATATTTCTGCGCTGGCTGATGCGGAAAATATTTCACGTAAGATTATTACCCGCTGTATCAACACCGCCAAATTGCCTAAATCAGTTGTTGCTCTTTTTTCTCACCCCGGTGAACTATCTGCCCGGTCAGGTGATGCACTTCAAAAAGCCTTTACAGATAAAGAGGAATTACTTAAGCAGCAGGCATCTAACCTTCATGAGCAGAAAAAAGCTGGGGTGATATTTGAAGCTGAAGAAGTTATCACTCTTTTAACTTCTGTGCTTAAAACGTCATCTGCATCAAGAACTAGTTTAAGCTCACGACATCAGTTTGCTCCTGGAGCGACAGTATTGTATAAGGGCGATAAAATGGTGCTTAACCTGGACAGGTCTCGTGTTCCAACTGAGTGTATAGAGAAAATTGAGGCCATTCTTAAGGAACTTGAAAAGCCAGCACCCTGATGCGACCACGTTTTAGTCTACGTTTATCTGTCTTTACTTAATGTCCTTTGTTACAGGCCAGAAAGCATAACTGGCCTGAATATTCTCTCTCGGCCGCCGCCGCCTTTTCCTCAATCGCTCTTCGTTCGTCTGGAAGGCAGTACACCTTGATAGGTGGGCTGCCCTTCCTGGTTGGCTTGGTTTCATCAGCCATCCGCTTGCCCTCATCTGTTACGCCGGCGGTAGCCGGCCAGCCTCGCAGAGCAGGATTCCCGTTGAGCACCGCCAGGTGCGAATAAGGGACAGTGAAGAAGGAACACCCGCTCGCGGGTGGGCCTACTTCACCTATCCTGCCCGGCTGACGCCGTTGGATACACCAAGGAAAGTCTACACGAACCCTTTGGCAAAATCCTGTATATCGTGCGAAAAAGGATGGATATACCGAAAAAATCGCTATAATGACCCCGAAGCAGGGTTATGCAGCGGAAAAGATCCGTCGACCTGCAGCTCACGGTAACTGATGCCGTATTTGCAGTACCAGCGTACGGCCCACAGAATGATGTCACGCTGAAAATGCCGGCCTTTGAATGGGTTCATGTGCAGCTCCATCAGCAAAAGGGGATGATAAGTTTATCACCACCGACTATTTGCAACAGTGCCGTTGATCGTGCTATGATCGACTGATGTCATCAGCGGTGGAGTGCAATGTCGTGCAATACGAATGGCGAAAAGCCGAGCTCATCGGTCAGCTTCTCAACCTTGGGGTTACCCCCGGCGGTGTGCTGCTGGTCCACAGCTCCTTCCGTAGCGTCCGGCCCCTCGAAGATGGGCCACTTGGACTGATCGAGGCCCTGCGTGCTGCGCTGGGTCCGGGAGGGACGCTCGTCATGCCCTCGTGGTCAGGTCTGGACGACGAGCCGTTCGATCCTGCCACGTCGCCCGTTACACCGGACCTTGGAGTTGTCTCTGACACATTCTGGCGCCTGCCAAATGTAAAGCGCAGCGCCCATCCATTTGCCTTTGCGGCAGCGGGGCCACAGGCAGAGCAGATCATCTCTGATCCATTGCCCCTGCCACCTCACTCGCCTGCAAGCCCGGTCGCCCGTGTCCATGAACTCGATGGGCAGGTACTTCTCCTCGGCGTGGGACACGATGCCAACACGACGCTGCATCTTGCCGAGTTGATGGCAAAGGTTCCCTATGGGGTGCCGAGACACTGCACCATTCTTCAGGATGGCAAGTTGGTACGCGTCGATTATCTCGAGAATGACCACTGCTGTGAGCGCTTTGCCTTGGCGGACAGGTGGCTCAAGGAGAAGAGCCTTCAGAAGGAAGGTCCAGTCGGTCATGCCTTTGCTCGGTTGATCCGCTCCCGCGACATTGTGGCGACAGCCCTGGGTCAACTGGGCCGAGATCCGTTGATCTTCCTGCATCCGCCAGAGGCGGGATGCGAAGAATGCGATGCCGCTCGCCAGTGGCTGAGCTCATGAGCGGAGAACGAGATGACGTTGGAGGGGCAAGGTCGCGCTGATTGCTGGGGCAACACGTGGAGCGGATCGGGGATTGTCTTTCTTCAGCTCGCTGATGATATGCTGACGCTCAATGCCGTTTGGCCTCCGACTAACGAAAATCCCGCATTTGGACGGCTGATCCGATTGGCACGGCGGACGGCGAATGGCGGAGCAGACGCTCGTCCGGGGGCAATGAGATATGAAAAAGCCTGAACTCACCGCGACGTCCCGAAGGCGTGGCGCGGCTTCCCCGTGCCGGAGCAATCGCCCTGGGTGGGTTACACGACGCCCCTCTATGGCCCGTACTGACGGACACACCGAAGCCCCGGCGGCAACCCTCAGCGGATGCCCCGGGGCTTCACGTTTTCCCAGGTCAGAAGCGGTTTTCGGGAGTAGTGCCCCAACTGGGGTAACCTTTCGGCTCACCCGGCGCGTACTCGACCTCACCCATCTGGTCCATGTGGATGAACGGGTCGAGGTCGGTGAGGTCGACCCCGGCAAACGCCCGGCGGACCGGGAAGCCCTCGCCCTCGAACCCTCGCGGGGCGTTCGTGACCGAACGCACCGGGCGCGCAGGTGCCGCCGGGTCCGCAGCAGGGAGCCGGTCGAGCACGGTGACGTCGGGAACGGTTACTGCAGGCATGGTGTGACCTCCTGGCTACGACAAGGTCGTTGCGTCGTCAACTATTCCGGCTGCGGCTACGGTGGCACCGCCCTGACCGGAGGGGGACAGGTGGCTTCGGACCGTCCGATCTTCGTCGTGGGGTGCGGCCGTTCGGGGACGACGCTCCTGCGGGTGATGCTGCACGCCCACCCGCGGATCGCGCTGCCACCGGAGACGTCGCTGTCGGTCGACGCCTACCGCCGTCGCCGGTCCTTCGGCGACCTGCGCGCGGCGGACAACCGTGCGGCGCTGGCCCGCTGGATCGTCGAGCGGCGCGAGTCGCGGCCGTTGCGGCTCGACGCGGACGCGCTCGTCGAGGAGATCGTCGCCGGGCCCCCCTCGGTCGGCTCGGCGGTCGGCATCACCCTGGCCGCCTACGCCCGCCGCTACGGGAAGGCGCGGTGGGGGGAGAAGCAGCCCAACTACATCCGGCACGTGCCGACGCTGCGCCAGCTGTTTCCTGACGCGCAGTTCGTGCACATCGTGCGCGACGGCCGCGACGTCGTCGCCTCGCTTCGGCGGATGGACTGTCGCGGGCGGCGTCCCGTACCTGGTCGCGCACAAGGACCCCTACGACG
>JADMIO010809319.1_pt1 | contig 41977 bp, 27 predicted proteins | sample 8958161 | NCBI WGS metagenome assembly JADMIO01 (sample SAMN16585339, study PRJNA669376) | soil metagenome | isolation source: Crop rotation soil | place: USA: Cullars Rotation, Alabama | collected 2011 | reverse complement strand
CGCGCGCACGCTCGAGCGCCTGGCGACGCGCCTCGACGCCGGCCGGCGCTGGCCCTACGCCGCCGCGTCCACGTTCGGCTACGGCGATCCCGGGCAGGGCAAGAGCTCGCTGCTCGGCTTCCGTCCAGGCGACGCCTGCCCTCGCCTCGGCAAGCAGGACATGGACGCCTTCGGCGCCAACATCGCCCGCGCCCACCGCGCCGCGGCGGCCTACTTCGGCGGCATCGCGCCCGTCATCACCGTGAGCGGCGGCGCGGTCCACTCGCCGCTCACCGAGGCGTTCTTGCTCGACTACATCGCCACCTGCAAGCTCGGCGTGCGCGCCGACGCCGTGCTGCTCGATCCCTGCGCCGACCACACCCACACGAACCTGCGCAACACCGGCTCGCTGCTGCTCGGGCTCGCCGCGCGCGAGGGCCTCGTCGTCACCGACGACGGCATGCAGTGGGGCTACCTCCAGGAGTGGACGATCTTCAACCTCCTCGGCGGCAGCATCGATCAGCGCTCGCTGCGCGACTTCGGCTACCTGCTCGGGAGCTTCCGCCAGGCCAGCGCGGGGCGGGCGGGCGGGTTCTGGTTCACGCCGTACCGCTTCTGGGCCGAGCCCAAGGAAGGGCTCGGCGGCCTCGCGTGCAGCCCCCGTTGATGTTTTGACGTACGGAACATTCCTACGCGCGAAATGGAACGGCGGAGCTGCCATGTCGTTGACGTACGGAACATTCCTACGCGCGAATGCACGACTCCCCGCATCGTCGGAGCGGCCGGGGGAGAGTAGAAAAGGTTCAGGACGGCGCGGGTCCGGGGGGACGCGTCACAAAAAAAGGCCGTCCGAGCCCCCGGGGTACGCTGCTCGACACCAGGTCGACTTCTCAGCGAGCCGCCGGCGGCTCCTGTTTTGTCAGCGGTAACGCGGCTGGGTCGGCGCCGGCTTCTGCGGCTCGGTCGGGTGGACGACGAGCTCGCGCAGGCGGGCGACGTTGGTGGTCGCGCCGAGCACCACGAGCACGCTGCCGACCTCGAGCAGGGCGCTCGGCTCGGGGTTGTAGATGAACTTCTTGTCGACCCGGAGCGCGACCACGAGCAGCTTCGTCTCCGCCCGGATCGGCACCTCGCGCAGCGTCCGGCCCACGAACCAGGAGCCGTCGGGGATGATCACCTCCTCCAGCCGCAGCACGTCCTCGTGGTTGCGCAGCATCTGATCGACGAACTCCACCACCGTCGGCCGCACCAGCTCGCTCGCCAGCCGCCGGCCGCCCATCATGTTCGGGCTCACCGTGGTGTTGGCGCCGGCGCGGATCATCTTCGGGGCGGCGTCGGAGCCGATCACCTTGCTCACGATCCTCGCCTCGGCGTTGAGGCTGCGCGCCGACAGCGTGACGAACAGGTTATCCTTGTCCTCGGTGAGCGCCGCGACCACGCCCATCGCCCTCGTGATCCCGGCCTGCATCAGCGAGGCGTCGTCGGTGGCGTTGCCGACGACGTAGAGCATGTCGCCGCCGACGTAGTCGGCCGAGATGCGCTCCAGCACCTCGCGGCTCCGGTCGATGGCCACGAACGGCGTCCTGGTCGCGACCAGCTCCTCGATGACGTGCATCCCGGTCGCGCCCGCGCCGGCGACGATGACGTGCTTGGTGAGCGCGTTGATCTTGCTCTGCATGCGCCGTAACCGAAACCTCTCCCCGAGCACGCCCTGGACCAGGAGCGCGGTCAGGCTCGATTGAAAGTAGGTGACCGTCCCGAGCCCGGCCATGATGATGCCCACCGTGATCACGCGGGCGAAGCGCACCTCTTCCATCTGGCGCAGCTCGGTGAAGCCGGCCGTCGAGACGGCGTTGATCGCGAGGTACACCGTCTCGGAGAACGACCACCGCCCGCCGCCGGCCTCGTAGAGCAGCGCGCCGCCGACCAGGATCACCCCCGCGAGCAGCGTGAGCGGCGGCAAGATTCGAATCTTCCGTTCCTCCGGCGGGCTCGGGCGCTCCACAGCCGACCACCCTACCCCAACCGCGCACCGGCTGGGAATCGTGCGTCATGCGTGGTAACTAGGCCGCCCATGAAGCGAGTTCTCATCACGGGCGGCAGCGGGTTCGTCGGGCGCAAGCTCGCGGAGGCGCTGCTCGAGCGGGGCGATCGGGTCACCGTGCTCTCGCGCAACGTGAAGAAGGCCAAGAGCGAGCTGCCGAGCGCCGTGCGCTGCGCCGCCTGGAACCCCGAGAAGGCCGGCGCCGTGGAGCCCTGGTTCGAGGAGCTGTCGATCGTCGACGCCGTCGTCAACCTCGCCGGCGAGACCGTGGCGACCCGCTGGAGCGAAGCCAAGAAGCAGCGGATCGAGAAGAGCCGGGTGGACTCGACGCGCCAGCTCGTGGAGGCCATCGGCAAGGCCAAGCAGAAGCCCTCGGTGCTCGTCAGCGCCTCGGCCACCGGCTACTACGGGTCGCAGCCCGCCGACAAGGAGCTCGACGAGGGCGCGGAGGCAGGCACGGATTTCCTGGCCGGCGTCTGCAAGCGCTGGGAGGAGGCCGCGATGGCCGCCGAGGCGCACGGCGTCCGTGTGGCGACGGTCCGCATCGGCGTCGTGCTCGGCGAGGGCGGCGGCGCGCTCGACAAGATGGTGCTGCCGTTCAAGCTGTTCGCCGGCGGGCCGATGGGCGACGGCGACCAGGTGATCCCGTGGGTGCACCGCGACGACGTGGTCGGCATGCTGCTCTTCGCGATCGACGACGAGCGGGTCAGGGGCCCGATCAACGCCGTCTCGCCGAACCCGGCCAGCTCGAAGGAGATCGCCAAGGCGATCGGGATGGTGATGAACCGGTCGTCGTGGATCCCGGTGCCCGCGTTCGTGCTGAACCTGGCGATGGGCGAGGCCGCGACCATCGTGCTCACGGGGCAGCGCGTGCTGCCGCGCCGCGCCGTCGAGCTCGGCTACGAGTTCCGCCGCGCCCGCCTGGTGCCGGCGCTGGAGTCGATCCTCGCTCCGGAGTAAACCATCATGAGTACGCTCGAGGTCTTCAAGAAGCTCCCGCTCGGCGGGGTCGATCGGCGCGCCCTGGTGGGCGCGCTCGCCAAGGACGGGCTCCGCGTCGCGACCGAGCTGTGCGCCCGGCAGCGCGCCGTAAGACATGTCGCTCGGCACGCCAGTCTTTTGCATCGCCGGGTAAATCTCCGGGCCGGTGCCCCGACACCTGCCTTTCGACTTCGCGCACCGTGCGTCCTTGCGATGCCTCCAGCCAATCACGCTCCGTGGCGCGCGTCGCAACGCGCGTCAGCTCCCGCACGCTCGACCAACTGACGTTTCCTTCGCGCAACGCCGCCGCCAGTTGCGGCATACCTTCCAACGCTTGGGCCACGCGCAGCTTCTCCAACGTGAGCCGCGGTGAGTAGCCAAACAACCGCTCGATGTACTCGACGAAGCTGCCATATCCTAACCGCTCGTGGACGCGCGCCCGCTCGGCGGCACGCAATTTTTCCCCTTCTTCGAAGTCGAGCCCCGCGCGCGCCCGTGCCAGTCGAGTCAAAGCTTCATGCGCTGCCTGCCAGCCCGAACCTTGCCGTAAAGCCGTATCGAACATCGGTCCTCCTCGTGTTCTGCGACGGCAATAGCTCTATCATGCGAAATTTCGACCGCCGCGTTGGCCCTCCATCGCGCGTTCGTGCGTTCGGATGAGTTTTCGCTCCAATCCGCCACGAAAGCTCGCTGTCGCGGCGACTACCGATGGCAGGGAGTGTTACTTGACGCGAGTCTCGTCCACGCGCCTCCTGGCGCGCCAAAGCCGTCAAGAGCATCGACGCGATCACTAGCTTTTTTCGTCGATCTCAAGAGCAGGCCTCGCGAGCACGCGACGACGTCGACTCCGCTCCGATACCCACGTGGGGGAACCGTGACCGGGTCGTGACGCCGGCACTCCAAGATGCGAGATTCCGACCTTTGCACAGCCGCATCACCGCGCCTTGGCGCAGCAGGATCGGTTCTCTGTTCGAATTGCTGCCAGCGACCGGATCATATTGCTGATCCTCGCGGCGTCGCTCGTCCCAAATGAACCAGACCCATGCCCGATCAAGATGCGGCAGGGCGACGGCCTCATCCGACTCTGCAAAACGGAAGCTTCTGCAATTCAAGCCGCAGCTTGGCAGCCCCAAGATGTGACGAACCTGATCCTCACCCCACGAAAAGGCGGGCGTTGCGGAAGAGGCGCATCCATGGCGCGTCTTCCGTCCACGCGCGCGGGTGCCACGAATACTGGACGGCGCGGAAGACGCGCTCGGGGTGCGGCATGATCAGGGTCGCGCGGCCGTCTTCGCTGGTGATGGCGGCGATACCGGAGGGTGAGCCGTTCGGGTTTTCGGGGTAGCGGGTCGCGATTTCGCCGTGCGAGTCGACGAACCTGACCGCGACGCGGCCGGAGCTTTCGAAGCTGCTGCGGGCCGCGTCGTCGGCGAACTCGGCGCGGCCTTCGCCGTGCGCGACCGCGATCGGCAATAGCGACCCTTCCATGCCAGTCAGCAAGACCGAACGGCTTTTTTCGACGCGCACCAGGCTGAGGCGGGCTTCGAATTGTTCGGAGCGGTTGCGAACGAAGCGTGGGAAGCCGCCGGCGCCGGGGATCAGCTCGGCCAGGTTCGAGACCATCTGGCAGCCGTTGCACACGCCCAGCGTGAACGTCGACGAACGCGCGAAGAATTCGGACAGCTCGGCGCGCGTGCGGCCGTGGAACAAGATCGATTTGGCCCAGCCGCCGCCCGCGCCCAAGACGTCGCCGTAGCTGAAGCCGCCGCACGCGGCGAGCCCTTGAAAATCCTTCAAGCTCACGCGCCCCTCGAGCAAATCGCTCATGTGCACGTCGATCGCCGCGAAGCCGGCGCGGTCGAAGGCGGCCGCCATCTCGAGCTGTCCGTTCACGCCTTGCTCGCGCAAAATCGCGATGCGCGGTCGGCTCGCGCCGCTCTTGGCGATGAACGGCGCCGCGACGTCGTCGTCGAGCGTGAACGTGGCCTTGACCGACAAGCCTACGTTGTTCGCGTCGACCCGCAACGCCTGCTCTTCGTCGGCGCACACCGCGTCGTCGCGCAGACGCTGCAAGGCGTGGGTCGTTTCGGACCAAATGCCGCGCAGCACGCTGCGCTTCTCTTGCAACAGCACCTGGCCGTTTTGCGTCACTTCGACGCGGTCCTCGTCGAGCACGGTGCCCACGCTGTGCACGCACTCATTCAGCCGCGCCAACGCCAACATTTCGCGGACGCGCTCGACGTCTTCCGTGCGGACCTGAATCACCGCGCCCAGCTCTTCCGAGAACATGGCCGCCAGCGTGTCGGGCCCGAGCGCGTCCAGCCGCACCGAAAGGCCTGCCGACGCCGCAAACGCCATCTCCAACAGCGTGACGATCAAGCCGCCGTCGGAGCGGTCGTGATACGCGAGCAGCAAGCCGGCGGCGTTCAGCTGCTGAATCGCGTCGAAAAATCCGCGCAAAAGGGCGGGGTCGTCGAGATCCGGCGGGGCTTCGCCGACGCTGCCGTGCACCTGCAACACCGCCGAGCCGCCGAGCCGGTTCTGGCCGCGGCCCAGATCGATCAGCAAAAGCTCGCTCGGACCGTCTTCGCGCGACAGCTCCGGCGTCAACGCGCGCCGCACGTCCGTGACCGGGGCGAACGCGCTCACGATCAGCGACAGCGGGGCCGTCACCGAGCGCTCTTCGCCGTTCTCACGCCAAACGGTGCGCATCGACATCGAATCTTTGCCGACCGGGATCGCGATGCCCAACGCCGGGCACAGCTCCGCACCAACGGCTTGCACGGCTTCGTAAAGGCGCGCGTCCTCGCCGGGGTGACCGGCGGGCGCCATCCAGTTGGCGCTCAGCTTGACGTGCGACAAATTGGCGATCGGCGCGGCCGCGATGTTGGTGATGGCTTCGGCGACGGCCATGCGCGCCGAAGCGGCGGCGTTCAACAACGCGAGCGGCGTGCGCTCGCCCATCGCCATGGCTTCGCCCGTGTAGGTCTGAAAGCCCGTCGCGGTGAGGGCTGCATCGGCGACCGGCACCTGCCACGGCCCCACCATCTGGTCACGCGAGCATAGCCCGCCGACCGTGCGATCCCCGATCGTGATCAAGAAGGTTTTGTCGGCCACCGTGGGCAGCCGCAACACGCGCAACAAGGCTTCGTTCAGCTCGATGCGCGAGTGCTGCAGCGAATCCGGCGCAAAGTCTCCGCGGTCGGCGGTGCGGGTCATCTTGGGCGGCTTGCCCAACAAGACCTCCAGCGGCATGTCGATCGGCTGCTCGGAAAAATGCGTGTCGTCGAGCTGCAAGCGCCGCTCGGTCGTCGCGGTACCGACGACCGCGTACGGACAACGCTCTCGCCGGCACAACGCTTCGAATTTCTCCAAAGACTCGGCTGCGATCGCCAGCACGTAGCGCTCTTGCGCCTCGTTGCACCAAATTTCCAACGGCGACATGCCCGGCTCGTCGCTCGGAATGGCGCGCAGTGAAAACGTCGCGCCGCGCCCGCTGTCGTTCACCAGCTCAGGCAGGGCGTTCGAAAGGCCACCGGCACCGACGTCGTGAATCGAGACGATCGGGTTATTGGCGCCGAGCGCCCAGCAGCTGTCGATCACTTCCTGGCAGCGCCGTTCCATCTCCGCGTTGTCACGCTGCACCGAGGCAAAATCCAAATCTTCTTCGGAGGCGCCCGACGCCATCGACGAGGCGGCGCCGCCGCCCAGACCGATCAACATGGCCGGTCCACCCAGCACTACGATCCTCGCGCCCGGCTCGATTTCGAGCTTCTTCACGTGCTCGCGGCGAATGTTGCCCAGGCCACCCGCCAACATGATCGGCTTGTGATACCCGCGCACCTCACGACCCGCCGGACCGGGCGCCGACACCTCGAAGGTGCGGAAGTAGCCGCACAAATTCGGTCGCCCGAACTCGTTGTTGAACGCCGCGCCGCCGATCGGTCCCTCGAGCATGATGTCGAGCGCGGACGCGATGCGCGACGGCTTGCCATAGTCGTGCTCCCAGGGACGCACGGCCCCCGGCAAGCGCAGGTTCGAAACCGAAAAGCCGGTCAGGCCCGCCTTTGGCTTGCCGCCGCGGCCCGTCGCGCCTTCGTCGCGGATTTCTCCGCCCGAGCCGGTAGCGGCGCCGGGGTAGGGGGAAATGGCCGTCGGGTGGTTGTGCGTCTCCACCTTCATCAAGATGTCGACGGGCTCGGTCGAATAGCCGTACTGGCCGGTCACGCCGTCGGGCATGAAGCGCGCGGCGATGTGGCCTTCGATGACCGCCGCGTTGTCGTGGTACGCCGAAAGTACGCCGCCCGGGCTCGTCTCGGTGCTTTGCTTGATCAGCTTGAATAGCGATTTTTCGCGCTTTTCGCCGTCGACCACGAAGTCGGCGTTGAAGATCTTGTGGCGGCAGTGCTCGCTGTTGGCCTGCGCGAACATCATCAGCTCGACGTCGGTCGGGTTGCGACCGAGCGCCTGGTAGCTCTTCATCAAGTAATCGATCTCGTCGTCGGCTAGCGCCAAACCGAGGCGCTTGTTCGCGACTTCTAGCGCGCTGCGCCCCGGCGCCAGATCGATACGCGACAACGGGCGCGGCTCCGCGCGCACGAACAGCTTCGCGCCCTCTTGGGCGGTCTCCAGCACCGACTCGGTCATGCGGTCGTGCAACGCCGCGCGCAGATCTTTCTCGTCCGTCACCGTGCCCGCAATCGTCCACACGATGCCGCGCTCGATGCGCCGCACGTCGCCCAAGCCACAATTTCGCGCAATGTCCGTCGCCTTCGATGACCATGGCGAAATCGTTCCCAGCCGCGGCACCACGTACTTTTCGCGCCCCATCACGTCGCTCAGCGCCAACCGCGGCCCGTATTCGAGCAGCCGCCCGAGCACGCTGCTCGCTTCGTCGCTCAAAGGCGCCGCCACGTCGACGAAATGCACGAAGCGCGCGCCCAGCTCCGTGACGCCCGGGTTTGCCCGAACCAGACGCGCCTGCTTTCGCGCGAGACGGGCCGGATTGAACGCAGGCGGACCGAGAAGAATGAGCATGCGGGGCGGAGCCTGGTCCGTGGAAGGAGCCGCCGCAAGCCGGAAGCTGGTTGCCGAATTCTTTAGTTCTTATCGTGAGTTATGGCCCGGAACCCGAATCCTTGGTCTCCGCCGACTCCGCTTCGCGCCCCTCGAGACCGCGCCGGAGCCGCCCCGCGCCCCGAAAAGTGAGCTCGGTAGCGCTCAGGATTCGTCGCGTCTTTGGCTGCGGCGCCGCTGGGCCCTCGCAAAACCCTGATCGCGCCGCCGCACCATGCAGTTGCTAAAAAACGCGCCCTCTTTCTGCATTTGGGGCTGCGGGTTGGCAGCCCAAAATGTGGCGCTAGCGCTCGTGCGGGCGTGGCAGGCCGTGTCGCTTCAGGGTGGCGAGGAGCGTGCGGATGGGCGCGTCGAGCGTCGAGCGGTTGCGAAAGACGCCGCTCCAGGTTCGGGGGAAGCCGCGTCGGGTCAGCGGCACGGCCTCGATATCGCCGCGTTGGGCGCGCGCGCCGAAGGCGAAGCGGGGCAAGATGCTGACGCCCATACCGGCTTGCACCAGGTCGAGCACGGCTTCGGTGACGGGCAGCCGCAGCAGGTGTTTGACGCGGCCGTGCGGGCCGAACAGCATTTCTTTCATATGGTCGCGCACCAACGTGGAGACGTTGTTTTGAATCAGCGTCTCTTCCGACAAATCGGTGCCTTCGACGTATTTTTTGCGGCCGAGCGCGTGGCCGCGCGGCACCGCCAGCATCAGCTCGTCTTTGAACAGCGTGACGTGCTGATACGCGCCTTTGCGCGGGGCGAGCACGCATAGGACCAAGTCGGAGTGGTCGTCGCGGAGCTGCTCGTTGGCGTCGCCAACGACGTCGCCTTGCAACACCAGCTCGACCTCGGGGTGCTCCGTCATCAGCGCTTGCAGGGCGCCGGGCAGCCAGTGGTAGGCGGTGTAGCACTGCGTTGCCACGCGCAGCTTGGGTCGCTCGCGAAACGAACCGCGCCGAAGCTCGAGCTCGGCTTGCAAGAGCGGTAGCAGCACCTGTTGGGCCAGCTCGACCAGCTTAATGCCTGCGGCGGTGATGGACAGCCGCCGCCCTTCGCGCCGAAATAGCGCGACGCCCAGCCGCTCTTCCAAGCCGCGCAGCTGGTGGCTCACGGCGGACTGGCTCAAATGCAGATGCTTGGCGGCTTGGGTCGCGCCGCCCGCCTGCGCGATCGCCTGCACCAGCCGCAGATCGCGTGTCTCCAAGGTGCCAGCGCTCATGCTCATGAGTAAACATGATGGATTGTATGAAATCAATGCGCTTTATGCATGAGCGAACGCGCGTTAAACACCGCGTCATGACGTTCGACCCCAAGCTCTATTTTTCTCCCGGCGCGGTTTCGATGGCGACTCACATTGCCCTCGAGGAGGTGGGCGTGCCCTACACGCTCGAGCCCATCTTGATCAAAGAGGGGCAGCAGCTCAGCGAGCGCTACCGCCGTGTGCACCCGCTCGGGCGTCTACCGGCGCTCGAAATAGAGCCGGGCGTGGTCTTGACCGAAACCCCCGCTCTGTTGTCCTACCTCGCCGAGTTGGCGCCTCAGCTTCGGCTATTGCCGGAAAGCGGCCTGGCTCGGGCGCGGGCCAACGAATGGATGAGCCTGCTCGCCAGCGCCGTGCACGTGACGTTCATCAGTTTCTTCCGGCCTGATCGCTACACGTCGGACGAGGCGGCGCGCGCTGCGCTCAAGGTCGACGGCAAGCAGCGCTTCTTCGATCTTCTCCGCTATGTAGAGGGCCGTCTGCCCGAGCCCGGCTTCGTGCTTGGCGAGAGCTACTCGCTGGTCGACGCCTATTTGACGGTATTTTTCTTGTGGGCGCGCCGCTTCGAGCTGCCGGTGCAAGAGCTGCCGCGCTACGGGCGCCTAGTCGGGACCGTTTTGCCGCGTCCCGCCGTTCGCCGCGCCCTGGAACAAGAAGGTTTCGGCCATCTTTATGCAGCGTCGACATAGCCGGCGCCGTTGTCCGGCGTTTTCATTTCTGATCCGTCGATTTTCGACAGAATTAATTTCGCCGGACACTGACCAGGCATGCGGGAAGTGGCTGGCGGCTTCGGTAAAGCGGAGCTCTATTTAGCGATCGCGGCGCTGCTCGGCAGCGTGGCATGCACTGGCTCGGTCAGCGGCGACTCGGCACCAGGCGCCACCGGCGACGGCGGCCCTGGCCCCGGCCCCGGCCTCACTGGCGGCAAACCTGGCCGCGGCGAGACGCATCGCCTGAACGCCACCGAGTACAACAACAGCGTCGGGGACGTGCTCGGCACGACGCTCAAGCCCGCCAACGCCAACTGGCGCGGCGGCGAAATCGAAGGCTTCGACAACGTGGCCTCGGTGCTCGGCATCGACGCTACACAGTTCGGTCTGTATTTGGACGCCGCCGAGCAGCTGGCAAACGACGTCTTCAAGTCGCCGACGCTCAAGGCCAAGTACGTCACCTGCACCACCGCCGACGACGCCTGCGTCAAAGACGTCATCTCGAAGGCGGGCTTGCACATCTTCCGTCGTCCGCTGCGGGCCGGCGAAATCGCCACGTACCAAAAGGTTTACGTGGGCGCCAAGGCGTCCGGGCAAGATCACGACGGCTCGCTCAGGGCCGTGTACTGGTCGCTGCTTTCCAGCGCCGAATTTCTCTATCGCATGGAGCTCCCGGTCGCTGGGCCCGGCTCCGGCCAGCGGCTGCTCGACGGCTTCGAGCTGGCTTCGCGCCTGTCGTACCTGCTGTGGAGCAGCGCTCCCGACGACGCGTTGCTGACGGCTGCCGCCAACAACGCGCTCGGCAAAGACGCGGAAGTTCAGGCCGCGGTCGATCACCTGCTCGGCGACGTCAAATCCACGCGCTTCACCGAGAGCTTCGCCGGTCAGTTCCTGGGCGCGCGCAAAGTGTCGACGCACGCCGTCTCGCCCGAGCGCTTCCCGATGTGGACACCCGCCGTGGCGAACGCCGCCATGAACGAGATGTACATGTATTTCGAGGATTTTCTGCGCAACGACGTGCCCTGGACGGAGTTTCTCAAGCGCGACGTGAACTTCGTCAACGCACCGCTGGCGAGCGTGTACGGCTTTGCCAACGTCACGGGCACGGATCTCACGCGGGTCACGAACACCACCGACAAGCGTTACGGCTTGTTCGGCCTGAGCGGCTTCTTGGCGTTGTCCTCGATGGACCGCCGCACGTCGCCCACGTTGCGCGGCAAATGGGTGCTCGGCAACTTGCTCTGTCAAGAGCCGCCGCCGCCGCCCGCCAACGTGCCCAAGCTCGAAGTCGGCGGTAAGGATCTGGACAACGGCAACGTCCGCACCATCCTCGAAGCCCACCGCGTGCGGCCGGATTGCGCGGCTTGCCACGCCTTGTTCGATCCGTTCGGCTTGGCGCTCGAGAAGTACGACGCCATCGGCCGCTACCGCGAAACGTACGGTGACGGCTCGGCCGTCAACGCCACCGCCACCTGGAACGGCGCGGAGTTCTCGGATCTGGAAGGCGCCGCCAACGCCGTCAGCAACTCCCCCGCGTTCAAGAGCTGCCTCACTCACAAGCTGTTCATCTACGGCTTGGGTCGCAGCCCCGCCGGCGACGACGCGGCTTGGATTCAGAAGCTCGAAGAGCAGTGGGCCAGCGGGGATTTGACCCTCAAACGACTGATTTCCAGCCTGACCCAGTCAGTGCCCTTCCGTTACTCAGGAGACGTCAAGTGAGCAATTTCGCAGGCCGTGCCTTTTCGCGCCGCAATCTTTTGCGCGGCGCGGGTGTCGCGCTCACGTTGCCGTGGCTCGAGTCGCTCGCGCCGCGCCTTGCCGGCGCGCAAGCGGTCGCTCCCCGGCTGCGGTTCTTGCCGATCTTTTTGCCCAACGGTGCGGCCGAGGTGTGGACGCCCGGGGGTGCCGGCGGTGCCTGGCAGCTCGGCCCCATTTTGGAGCCGTTCGCCGAGCTGAAGGCGAAGATGCAAGTGCTCAGCAACCTCGAGAACGGCTCGTCGTTCAACGCCAACGGTGGCGCCAGCGTCGAGCCTAGCCATGGCCGACAGCCGGGCGCGTGGCTCACGTGCACCGATCCCGAGACGGTCGCCAAGCGCCTGGGCGTCATGGAGGCCAACGGCGTCTCCGTCGATCAGATCATGGCGGCGCACCAGGTGTTCGCCGGCAAGACCAAGCTGCCGTCGCTGCAGCTCGGCTTGTCGACCGTCTACGCTTCTTGTGACAACAAGCAGTGCTCCAACAGCCGTAGCGTGTCGTGGCGCACGGAGACGCAACCCACGTACAAGCAGGTCGATCCGCTGGCCGTCTTCAACGCCCTCACCGGCGGCGCCCCCGCGCCCGATCCAGGCGGCATGCCCGTGGACGACACGGCCGCCAAGGCGCGAATCGCGCTGAAAAAGAGCGTATTGGACGGCGTGCTCGAGAACGCCACCAATACCCGCGCGCTGCTCAGCTCGGCCGATCAGAAGCGCATGGACGAGTTCCTCGACTCGGTGCGGCAGGTTGAAGTGCAGGTCACGGGCGTTTCGGCCGGCATGGGCGGCATGGGCGCAGGTCCCGGTCCGGCTCCGAGCGGGTGTCAGATGACGGCGAAACCGACGATGGCCACCGTCACGCCCGACGGCATCAAGCAAACGACCGGCACCTACAACAAGGGCGCGCACGCCGACGCCATGAACGCGCTGATCGTGATGGCGTTTCAGTGCGACATCACGCGCATCATCAGTTACATGCTGGAGGACGAACGCTCCGAGTTCACCTACGATCACGTGCCGCGCCGCAAGTTTTCGGCCACCGCGTCGACCGCCGACACCGGCATGTGCGGCAACTACCACGGCAGTCAGCACGGCTCGCAAGACGAGTTCGCCACCATCTCGTGGTGGAACGCCGGCAAAGTCGCCGAGCTCTGCCGCAAGCTGGACGCCATCAAAGAAGAGAACGGCCTCAGCATCCTCGACAACAGCGTGGTGCTGTTCGGCGGCTGCATGCACGGCTCCGATCACTCTTGCGATCGCCTACCGACCGCGCTCATCGGCGGCGGCGGCGGCAAGCTGCACACCGACCAACACGTAAAATACCCCGGCCCCACGCCGCTACGGAACCTGCACTTCACGCTGATGAACGACGTCTTCGGCCTCGGCGCCACCGACTTCGGCAACAGCCCCGGCGGCAAACCCGTTGGGAAATTGCCGGAAATTCTCAAAGTCTGAGCGACCGGGGGCTGCCGAGACGCAGCCCGAATTGCAGAAGCTGGCGTGGCGGCGCTCGGTGCATTTGTGCGGTCGAGACGGTGACGGGTGGACGCCTGCGGCGGGAGAGGTGGACGCCTGCGGCGGGAGAGGTGGACGCCTGCGGCGGGAGAGGTGGACGCCCTGCGGGCGAGGAGGTGAGCGCCTGTGGCGAGTCGGCCCGGTGCATTTGGACAATCCACGGATTGGCTTGCTCGGGGGAATTTGATTTTGGCGGTGTGCTCGCCGCCGTCGAGGCCGAGCCACGGTGCCGGTGCTCGCTGCGCTCGCAGCCCGACTGCAGCTGCGCGCACTGCGGGTGGGGTGGGTGTGGCTCGCAAGCCAGCGAGACCAACGCACTGGGAGTTTCACGATGCCGTTTCAAGTCGAAGAGCTGAGCCTCGAATTGATTGAAGCCCTTGCCCCCCTCATTCCGCGCCTCAAACAACGCGACAAAGACCTCGCGGGTCAGCTGCGGCGGGCGGCAAGCAGCGTAGGTTTAAACTGTGCGGAGGCCGCGTTCTCGGATCCGGGTAATCGCAGGGCGCGACTGTTTACGGCAGCGGGAAGCGCGAGCGAGACGAGGCATGCGTTGCGGCAAGCTGTCGCTTGGCGCAGCATTACGGCGGCAGACGCGGAGCGCGCGTTGGCGTTGCTGCAACGAATCATCGCGATTCTTTGGCGGATGACGCGCGGGTGAGCGTGCGGAGGCCGGGTTCAATTCCCGGCGCCGGCTGCTCCACGATTTGAACGGGCTGCGCAGCCCTTCAAATCCAATTTTTCGATTCAGCGGGCTGCGTAGCCCTCCGAAATCCATTTGCCCGATGTGAACGGCCTGCACAGCCCGGCGAAAACGTTTTCGGCGCCGGCGGAGCGGTGCGCAGCCCGGTTCCGAACGCTGTCGGCGGAACTATTTTAAGTAGCACTCAAAGCTGACGCTCGAACGCCCCATTCGGCGGGCTGCGCAGCCCTCGGGCGTCGGAAATTTCGTTGGCGCCGGGCTGCGTAGCCCTCGGGCGTCGGAAATTTCGTTGGCGCCGGGCTGCGTAGCCCTCGCGCATCGATCGCAGCGATTTCGCGGGCTGCGCAGCCCTCGTCGGGGGGCGGAGCGGAAGAAAATCGCGTCGGGGAAATAATCGACGCAACTGCGCGGCGAGGCCGACCGAGTGGGGAAGTGCCGGGCAGCTTTGCTTGGCAGAAAGAAGTGTCTATCAAATGGAAAACAACAATAATGGTTTGGGGAATGAGGCGCGGTTGAGCGCTGGGTTCGAGCGCGTGAAGGGCGACCTGGCTGCTTTGGCGCCGGAGCAGCTGCAGCAGGTGAGCTTGGACATCACGGCCGCGTTTGCGACCGTGATGGGCGTCTTGCCGGAGGTGCAGGCGCTGCGCGAGCGCATCGTGAAGGAGCTACCGACGTTCAACATCGCGCGCTTCGACAAGCTGGGCGACTACGCGCTGGCGCTCGGTTTTGCGCAGTCCAAGTACCTTTCGGCGACTCAGCCGCCGGATGATCTGGAGCCGTTGGCGGAGCAACTGTCGAAGTACCGCGAGCTTTTGCTGGCGGAGGTGACGACGCTGACGCATCACGGTGTCGTCAGCTCGGCGCAGCTCGCCAACTTGAAGGGGGCCAACGGCAAGAAGAACGTGGCCACGGACGTGTGGGTACTTTCGCGGCTCATGCTCGACAACTGGGAAAAGATCCAAGGGCGCTCGCTGAGCACGGTGGAGGATTTGGAGAATGCGGCCAATACGGCGACTCGCGTGCTCGAGATCATCGGCCGCCGCGAGCAGGGTCCGGCCGTGGTCGCGGAAGCCAGCGAGCGCCGGCTGCGTGCCTACACGCAGCTCTTGCTCGCCTACGAAGACGCGCAGCTAGCCGTCGCCTACTTGCGCGGGACTAAGTACGACGCGGACACCATCATCCCCAATCTGCACCCGGGCCGCCGTGGCTCGGCACGCAAGAAGCAGGATGAGCCGACTGAGGTGCCGGACGGCTCAGTCCCGGCGGCGGAGCCCACCACGACGGCGCCCGCGCCCAGCGCGCCTGCCGCGCCTGCAACCAACAATAGCGCGCTGATCGCTAAGGACGGGCCCTTCGCCCATTGATGCTGAGCCAAGGACGGAAAGGAGAAGACAATGAAACCGGCATTGAATCTGGGAGCGTGGCGATACTTGAACGGCGCCGAGGGCGGCCCAGACTTGATTCTGCCGGCTGAGCATCTGGTAACGCACGGTGTGGTGGTGGGCATGACCGGCAGCGGCAAGACGGGGCTCGTGACCGTCATGATCGAAGAAGCGGCCAAGGCCGGCGTGCCCACCATCGTCATCGACGTGAAGGGGGATTTACCCAACTTGCTGTTGGCGTTCCCCGACTTCGACCCCGCCCACCTCGAGCCATGGGTCGAAGTGGATCGCGATGCGAACGCGCCCGACGACGTTGCGGTCCGGGCGCGCGCGGTGGCCGAAGAGCGCCGTGCTGCGCTCGGCGCGTGTCGCATCGGTGAAGCCGAGCTCGCCGCCTACGCGGGCGGCGCCCACGTACGGGTGCTCACACCGGGCGGCTCCGCGGGTGAGCCGCTGCACATGCTTTCTTCGTTGGAACGCCGCTCTGCACGCTGGGATTACGATCCTGAATCGGCGCGCGATGCGCTTTCGGCGGCAGTTTCGTTGGTGTTACGACTGCTCGGGCGCGAGCCCGACCCGGCCAAGAGCCGCGAGCACGTGCTGCTCAGCGTGCTGGCCGAGCGTCGACTAGCGGCCGGAGAGTCGGCGGACCTGCGCGTGCTGATGAAAGACGTGCTCGAGCCGCCCATCGAAGAAATCGGCGCGCTCTCGGTGAATGCGTTCATGAAGGTGGCGGAGCGCAAGGCGCTGGCGGCAGCCATGAACAGTCTGCTCGCCTCCCCTACCTTTGCCAGCTGGCGCCAGGGCGCGACGCTCGACGTCGCCGAATGGGTGACGCCAAAAGCGGGCAAGACGCCCATTGTCATCATCAGCGTCGCCCATCTGGATGACGACGAGCGCGCGCTGGTGCTGGGGGTGCTGCTCGAGGAAGTTCTGTCATGGGTGCGCACCCTGCCTGGGTCGCAACGACTGCGAGCCTTGCTGGTGTTCGACGAGGTGTACGGCTTCTTGCCGCCCCACCCCGCCAATCCACCGACCAAGCGCCCCGTGGTGGCGTTGATGAAGCAAGCGCGCGCCTTCGGCGTCGGCGTCATCGTCGCCACGCAGAATCCCATGGATCTGGACTACCGCGCGCTTTCCAATGCCGGCCTGTGGTGCCTGGGGCGCCTGCAAACTGACGCCGACCGCGCGCGTGTGCTCGACGGCTTGGCGGCGGCGCGCGGCGCCGACTCCGCCGACGCCAGCGCGCTCAGCGACACCTTGAAGCGACTCGCGCCACGCTGGTTCGTGGTCCGCAACACCCACGCGGCTTCTCCGCCTATCCTGGTGAAGCCTCGGTGCGCGATGACCTTCATGCGCGGACCGATGACGCGCGTCGAGATTCGCCGGGCGCGCAAGGTGCCGGAGCCCGCTGGGCGTGATGCACCGTCACCCGTAGCGCCGACGTATGGGGCCATCAAGACCGTAGGGCCATTCGCAACCTCGGCTCCCTTGCCCCAGGAACCGAAGTAAAGACGGAAGTCTCGGAGCTCGCGCGCGATCTTGTGCCACTCTGCGCGGCATGCGGCTGTCTTGGGTTGTGGGGCTGTTGTCGTTCACTTTCGCTTGCTCATCGGTCGAGAACAATCGGCCGGTTGAGGTCGTCGGTAGCTCGCGGCAGGCGCTCATGGCGCAGCCGTTGCGACAGTTAGGGGAGCCATTGCGCGACCGTGTGCCGGACGCGCTGCCCGAGGCGGTGGGCTGTAACGCTTCGGGGCAGTGCTTGGTGGTTTGGATGCAGCGCGCGGAGGGAGTGCAGCAGGTAGTGGAGTCGACCCAGGGGACGGTGCTCGTGCTGCTTGCGCAGCGGTTCGATGCATCGGGGCCCGTCGACGCGCGGCCGAGTCCGCTTGCGAATGGCATCAGCTTGGAAGACGCGCGCGTTGGAGTGGGCCCGGCGGGTGAGTTCTTGGTCGCGTGGGCGAAGGACTATCAGGTGTTTGCGCAGCGCATCGCGGCCGATGGGAGCGGCCCCGTCGACGCGGAGCCGGTGGCGTTGACGAGCGCAGGCAATGCCCTCGAGAACTATCGACCAGTCGAAGTGGTCCATGCCGAGGGCACCTATGCGGTGTTCCTCGAAGACGACGAGGGTTTGTTGGGGCTGGCGCGACTGCGCGCGGGGCAGCTGCTAGCCGAGCCGGCACGCGATGAGTTTTACATTTGGCAAGGCCAGGTGGCTCGAGGCCCAGGGACCGAGGTGGGTATGGTCAACGGGCGCACGTTCCGTCGGCTAGACGTGGCGACGGGCAGCTTTTTGGACCACGCCGACATTTCGTTCTCGCAGCGGCGCGAGGGGCAAAGCGCGGGGCTAACTTACAACGGCACTGACTACGTCGTTGCCTGGCCGGCGAGCGACGGCAAAATCTACGCTAACCTCATTGGCCGAAACGGTGACGTGAGCGAGCCGGGGGACGACTTGGTGCCCGCCGGCCACGTGGTGGGCGAGGGCGCGAGCATCCCGTACCCGCTGAAGTTGTTCTTCGACGGGACGCACAGCGTGGCATTCTATCAATACACGCACCCGGGACCGCTCGGCAGCTTGGCGCTCGACGAACAGGGCGCGCGCGCCAATGGCAACGTCGCATCGGCGTGGGACCAGGTCGTGGTCGATGGGCGTGTCGGTGCGGACCAGACAACGTTCTTGTCCGAGCACGCGGGCTTCGTGTCGTACCGCGCGCAGCCGATCGCACAGGAAGAAGACGCGCGGGCCACAGGGCGATTTCTTACGGCAAGCGCTTCAGGTAAGCCAGCGGTGGGCGCGCCGCGGCAGCTCGGCACACAGACACGCGGGCAGCTTGCAAGCGCGTCGGCCAGCAATGGTCGTGATTTCTTGGTTGCATACCGCGACTCGGCGGCGGATGTGCACGTGCGAGTGGTGGACGGCGGCACCGGCAAGCCCGTCGGGGCCGCAACGAGCGCGGGCGCGTATCCAACCAACTCGTACGATGCGCTCACTCTGATTTGGACTGGCAAAGTATACTTGCTGCAGGTCGGCGAGGCTTTCCGCGTGGTGTCGTGCGATGGCACGCGCGTCGGTCCCGAGCGGCATTTCCCTGGCAATGCAAGCGTGGCGTGCAACGGCGAGGTCTGCGCGCTGGCTTACGACACGGGGACCCAGCTGGTAGTTGGCCGCGTGGACGCCGCCAATGGGCACTTGCTCGACACGCTGCAGCCCGTGGCCACCACCGGATTCGGCTCGTTCTTTGCCGTGGCCGCCAACACCTCGCCGGCAGCCGAAGAGCGGACCTTCTTGGTTGCCTGGTCGACGCCGCTTGCCACGGTTCGGGGCTCGTTCGTATCGGCGGCGAGCGGCGCCGTCACCGCGTCCCAAGAGCTGATGAAGACTCCCTTCGCGCTCGGCGCGGTGAGCGTAGCGACGGACGGCAACGACTTCATGGTGTCGAACCGCGACTTGGCCGTGGTGGTGAGCGCGGAGCTGCAGTCAACGGTGTCCGGCGCGCAGACGCTGAGCGGTCGCTTGCTCTGGCACGATGGCGCACGCTACGCCGGGCTGCGCAACGAGTACCTCGATCGCATCTATTTTTTGGCGCCTGACGGCGCACGCGAGCTCATGGAGCAAGAGGATTTCGACGCGCAGCCTTTAGCGGTGCTCGAGTCAGCGGCCGGCACACGCTTCGGTCGCTCGCTCGTGACCGAGCATAGGTTCGACTCCGCCGAGCAGGCCTACGTGATCGCGGGTCGGTTGCTGGACAGCGAAGGCACCGCCGCGCTGCCACAACGTCCGGACTCGCCCTGCAACTTCACGGGGGACGGCGGCGCAAGTGGCGAAGGTGCCGGCGGCAGTAGTGGTGCTGGTGGAGAGAACGTCGAAGGCGGCGAGGGCGGCATCGCGCCGACTCCCCACGGCGGGACCACCTCGGCCGGTACCGCCGGTACTGCCGGTACCAGCATGCAACCTTCGGAACCAAGCAGCGAAGGCCAAGCCGGCGCTGCGACCGACCTGCCTGCTGCGGGCACGAACAGCGGCGGGCGCGCACCCGGCGTCGACTCAGCCGGAAAAGCCAGCGCGCCGGAGCCGGGCGGAGCCGCTGGGGCAAACGACGCGCAAAGTCCTGCGCCACCTAACCCCGCAGATGGCTGCGGCTGCTCCGTGCCAACCGACTCGAACCACGCAGGGCTTTCGTTAGTTGCGACCGCGCTCCTCGTATTGCTTCAACGCCGACGCCGGGGCTCACGGTGATGAGTGGCGAGCACGCAGTCGAAGAAATCGCTGGTCTTTGAGAGCACCGCCCCAAAGTAAGCGCGAGCCGCACTAAGCCGCCGGCCGTCACTACAGCCGCCTACGCGAAGTCTGCCGGGACTTATCGCAAGCTGGACGTGTACACCCGCAAGCACCCCTTCACCGCATGCGCAATTGGCGCAGCAGCGTACCGTTCGCGTAGACCGTCGTAGCCAGTGGTGGCTTTCCGGGTCACCGAATGCCGTCAAAGAACCGGCTGCATTCAGGCTCACGCCACCGACAGCATGCCTTCGCGGATGACGAAGTCGACGACGGCCTGAAGGCCTTCGTTTTGGCGAATGCTCGTGAAGACGAAAGGGCGTTCGCCGCGCATTTTCTTGGCGTCGCGATCCATGACTTCCAGCGATGCGCCGACGTGGGGAGCGAGATCGGTCTTGTTGATGACGAGCAGATCGCTCTTGGTGATGCCGGGGCCGCCTTTGAGCGGGATTTTATCGCCGCCCGCGACGTCGATGACGTAGAGGGTGAGGTCGACCAGCTCGGGGCTGAAGGTCGCGGCCAGGTTGTCGCCGCCGCTCTCGACGATGATCAAGTCGAGGTTCGGGTAGCGCTCGTTCAGGCGATCGATCGCCTCCAGGTTGATCGAGGCGTCTTCGCGGATGGCAGTGTGGGGACAGCCGCCCGTCTCGACGCCGACGATGCGCTCGATCGGCAGGGCGCCGCTGCGCATCAAGAACTGCGCGTCTTCTTTGGTGTAGATGTCGTTGGTCACGACGGCCATGTCGCAGCGCGAGCGCAAGAGCTTGCACAGCGCGTCGACCAACGCGGTTTTGCCGGAGCCGACCGGGCCTGCGATACCAATGCGAAGCGGACCTTTGCGATTCATGTAAAGCTCTCCTAGGAACGAAATAGCCGCGAATATTGGGTCTCGTGCAGGGCCGATAACAGCAATTGTCCCGGCGTCGTCGAGCTCAGCTCGTCGTCGGGGCGTCCGAGCGCGACATCGATACCGGCATCCGCTCGTTCGATCAAGAGGCCCAGCGCGCGCTGGGCGTCGCTCTGTCCGAGCGGGATGAGCCGAGTAGCGGCGCCGACCTGCGCTTCGGCCCAGGCAAAAATGTACGAAAGCGCCGCCTGAGCCGCGGGCGCCGACCAAGCGACGCTGGCCAACGCAAAACCGCTCGCCAGCGTGACGCGCGGATCCGCGATCCAAGGCGTCGCGGCTTCGACCCCTTCACGCGACAGCAAGCGCGCCAGCGCCGAGCCGACCTGGCGTTCTTCGGCCCGCAGCTCGGCGCTGCCGCGCGCCGCGAACAAATAGTCGTTCCAACGCCGCGCACTGTCGGCATCGCCCGCCGAAAAAGCGCGATGCAGGCGCGCAAACACCGGCACATCCAAGCTCAACACCGACCGTTCGAGCATGCCCGAAATCCAAGCCAACGCCGAGTCGCGGTCCTTGACGTCACCCAAGGCCACGGCTTGCTCCAGCCCCTGCGAGTACGCAAAAGCCCCAATCGGCAGCGCCGCGCTCGAAAGCTGAAACAACCGCATCAACGGCGCTCCAGAAACTCCCGTCATGCTCTCGCTCGCAACTGCCAACTGCCAACTGCCAACTGCCAACTAGTCATGATGATGATGTCCATCACCGTGCGAATGCCCATGATGGTGCTCATCACCGTGCTCGTGCTCGTGCTCGTGACCATGACGATGCCCGCCCGACGCATAGCCGCCGCCTTCCGGCTCGAACGGCCGCTCCACGACATGAACGTGCAGCCCCAGCTCGTGCATCAACCCGTCCAGCACATGGTCATGCTGGTACGACAGCCGACCTGGCTCGACCTGCAGCGGCACGTGGCGATTACCCAGGTGGTACGCCGCTCGCGCCAAAAGGTGCAGATCAGCCGTCGAAACCGTGGAAAGCTGCTCGGCCCGCGCCCGCACCTCGACCACGAGCTCGCCGTCTTTGGTCGCCAGCCGCTGGCCATGTTTGAGCGATAGTCCACGCTCCAACAAAAGGCCGACCTCTCGCCCACCGTCCAGGCGCGCCCGCAGACGCGCGCGGCGCCGCAGCTCGAACACCAACGTGAGGGAATCCGTCGCTTTCCGCGGGTCGGCAGCGTCGAGCACGACTTCCAACATTTGCATCGGCGCCTCCATCAGAACAAGAAGTAACGCTGGGCCAGCGGCAGCTCGCGCGCGGGTTCACACACCAAGAGCTCGCCGTCGGCTCGGACCTCGTACGTCTGCGAATCGACTTCCATGTGCGGCGTGTAATCGTTGCAGATCATGTCACGCTTGCGGATGCCGCGTGTGTTTCTGACCGGCACCAGGCGACGGGTCAACCCTAGCTCGCGACCGACGCCGCGCTCGGCCGCCGCGCCCGAGACGAAGTGCACGCAGGTCGCGGAGCGCGCGGCGCCGAACGCGCCGAACATCGGCCGAAAGTGCACCGGCTGCGGCGTCGGAATGGACGCGTTGGCGTCGCCCATCGGAGCCGCCACGATGAAGCCGCCCTTGATGATCATGGATGGTTTGGTGCCGAAGAAGGCCGGCTTCCACAAAACCAAGTCGGCCAATTTGCCCACTTCGACCGAGCCAATCTCGCGGCTCATGCCGTGGGTGATGGCCGGATTGATGGTGTATTTGCTGATGTAACGCTTGGCGCGAAAATTGTCGTTCTGTGACGAATCTTCGGGCAAGGCTCCGCGCTGCACCTTCATTTTGTGAGCCGTCTGCCAGGTGCGGGTGATGACCTCACCGATGCGGCCCATGGCCTGCGAGTCGCTCGACATCATGCTGAACGCGCCCTTGTCGTGCAAGATGTCTTCGGCCGCGATCGTCTCGCGGCGAATGCGCGACTCGGCAAACGCCACGTCTTCGGCGATGCTCGGGTCCAGGTGGTGGCACACCATCAACATGTCGAGGTGCTCGTCTACGGTGTTGATCGTGTAGGGGCGCGTCGGGTTGGTGGAAGACGGCAGCACGTTGGGCGCGCCACACGCCTTGATGATATCGGGCGCGTGCCCGCCACCAGCGCCCTCGGTGTGGAACGTGTGGATGGTGCGACCTTTGAAGGCGGCCAGCGTGTCCTCGACGAAGCCGGACTCGTTCAAGGTATCGGTGTGGATGGCGACTTGGACGTCGTAGTCCTCGGCCACGCGCAGACAATTGTCGATCGCCTGCGGCGTCGTGCCCCAGTCCTCGTGGAGCTTGAGGCCCACGCAGCCGGCCGCAACTTGCTCGACCAAGGCCTCGGGCAAGCTAGCGTTGCCCTTGCCCAGCAATCCAAAATTCAGTGGAAACGACTCGAGCGACTGCAGCATGCGCGCGATGTTCCAAGGCCCAGGCGTGCACGTGGTGGCGCTGGTGCCCGCCGCCGGCCCGGTGCCGCCGCCGACCATGGTGGTCACGCCGGACATCAGCGCTTCTTCGCATTGCTGCGGGCAGATGAAATGAATGTGCGTGTCGATGCCACCGGCGGTCACGATCTGACCTTCGGCGGCGATCACCTCCGTGCCGGGCCCGATCACGATCTGCACGTTGGGCTGCACGTCGGGGTTGCCGGCTTTGCCGATGGCCGAGATGCGCCCGGCGATGATGCCGATGTCGGCTTTGACGACGCCCCAGTAGTCCAGAATCAGCGCGTTCGTGATGACGGTGTCGACGGCGCTGTGCGAAGCCGCCTGGCCCTGCCCCATGCCGTCGCGGATCACCTTGCCGCCACCGAACTTCACTTCTTCGCCGTAGACGGTGTGGTCGCGCTCGACTTCGATCAATAGCTCGGTGTCGCCCAGCCGCACGCGATCACCGCGCGTGGGGCCGTACATTTCCGCGTACGCGCGGCGGTCGATGCTCTTCACGATGCGTCCTCCGGCGGCGGCAAGAACGAGGTTCTGACGTCGAGCTCACCCATGATTTGTCCGCGAAAACCGTAGATTTTTCGCGCGCCGGCGAGCGCGCACAGCTCGACGGTGCGAGTCTGACCAGGCTCGAACCGGACCGCAGTGCCAGCCGGAATGTTGAGGCGGAAACCGCGCGCGGCAGGGCGGTCGAAGCTCAAGGCTTGGTTGGTCTCGAAGAAGTGGTAGTGCGAGCCAACCTGGATGGGGCGGTCACCGGTGTTCGAAACCTCGAGCGTGACCGTCTCGCGCCCCACGTTGAGCTCGATCGGCGGCCCGTCCGCGACCAGGACCTCACCCGGAATGCGGCGCCCGGAAGACGGAATCGGTTGATGCACCGTGACCAGCTTGGTGCCATCGGGAAACGTCGCCTCGACCTGCACTTCCGGAATGAGCTCGGCGACCCCTTCCATCACATCGGCTTCGCTCAACAATTGCGTGCCGTGCGACATCAGCTCGGCGACGGTTCTGCCGTCCCGCGCGCCCTCCATGATGGCCGCGCTGATGTATGCGACGGCCTCGGGGTAGTTCAGCTTCAGGCCACGAGCCTTCCTGCGCTCCGCCAGCAACGCAGCCGTGAACAAAAGCAGCTTGTCCTTTTCGCGCGGTAAAAGCTCCATGCTCCTTTCCGGATAGGCGCAGACCGTGCGTCGAGCAAACGGAAAACCCTCACTCACCCGCAATCTCGGCGGAAGCGCACGTCCCGACCAAGGCGAAACCACGCCGCAACACGCCGATCATCGCCACGCAACGGCGGGTGGGGGCAGGCCGTGTTCAGCCGCCCAGCTGGGCGGCGCCGCGCTAACGAGAGCTCGGCCTCCCTGCCAGAGGACGAACGTCGGTCGGCGAGCTACCGCAGAACGACGCGCGCTACGCGCTCTGGCTGCGGCGCTGGCCGCGGCCGGTAATGGCTTGGAGCTCGTCGATGCGCTTGGAAGCATCCGCTTTGCTCAAGGTGTCATCGAACTCTTCGCCAGCTTCTTCGCTCAGCGTTTTGAGATACGAGGCCTGAGCTTGGGTCATTCGCTCGTCTCCCGTGACCCAATCGTCCGGGTCCTTCTTCAGATTGCCGGTGGCCGCGTCATCGGGAAGCTTCTTGGGATTGTCGGTAGTCATGCTGATCATGCGTCTAGCAAAAGACGTGCGAGAGCCGCCTGTCATCAAATCGCGAGGTGCGGGCAAGGCCGAACGTCGCGGCCGCGCTCAGTGTGACAGCGCGCCCCGTGGCGGCGGGCTGCTTCTTGCGCGACGAGCCACGGCCGCTACGAAGCCCACGCAGCGGCGATGGAGCTGCCATAGGTATGAATCTGTCGACGCCCGGCCGTCGTTGCGAGCGCCCGCCCCTTCAGGGAAGAGGTGGCACGGCGGGTGCTTTGGAAGCCGCCATGAGCAAGCTTTTGCGAGGCGTGGCTGCGGGTTGGGGCGCCAAGAAGCTCGGCGGTGGCTGCCTCAGCACGATCGTCGTCTTCGTAATCCTCTGGTACCTACTCGGCCACGTTGGGATCTTCCGCTGAATCGCACGTCGAGACCGAAGGCCGGCACGGAAGTTTCTGCGATTGGGGCTGCGATTTGGCAGCCCCATGCCCGCAACTCCGTAGCTACGTTGCCCAAATGCGCGGCGTGATTGGCTCACGGCCGATGATGACGGGGCGGAGCACGCGCCAGACGCGGATCAGGCTCTCGCGCAAACCTCGACTTGATCATCGTCGAGAGCGGCGGCGACAACCTGGCCGCGACCTTCAGCCCCGAGCTGGTCGACCTCACCCTCTACGTCATCGACGTCGCGGGCGGCGATAAAATCCCGCTCAAAGGCGGCCCCGGCATCACCAAGAGCGATCTGCTCGTCATCAACAAGACCGATCTCGCTCCCCACGTCGGCGCATCGCTGGAAGTCATGGATCGCGACGCCAAGAAAATGCGCGGCGAACGCCCTTTCGTCTTCACGAGCATTCGCCAAAACGAAGGCCTTCAGGCCGTCGTCGACTTCGTCATCCGCGAAGGCATGCTGTCGGTGGCGTAATCGATAGCGGATCGTCGGTCTTGGGCTGACGCGCCGCAGGTCTCTCGCAAAAACTGCCGTGGCGTGGCGTCGCGACGCCAAGCTGTGCGACTACTTTGGGCTGCTGTCCTACTCCTTAGGGTTACTGTCGACTGTTGTGTCGACCGCGGCATGGGCCTTTTTGCGGTGATGCACAGCATCAAGCCCGTACCTTACGAGCTGCCAAGCTGAGCGTGGTTGAAACCTCGTGCCATCATCTCGACATAGAAGGCTTCACCGAACAACTCCCCGGCGCGGAAACGCCCATTGAGTTCAGCGAAAGCCCGTGCCGCATTTTCAACTCTTAGGGAGCTCAACCGTCGTCGTCGCCCGAGCCGCCGTCATCGCCACAGCCAGCCGGCCTCGCCGACGCCGCCGCCCTCGCGATGGCATTCGCGCTCGCATCCTGCTCCGCGAACATATCCTGGCCAAGCGCCTGCACCTGGCCCCAGTAGATTTGCAGCGAGATTTGTGCGGCGAGGGCCGCCAAGCCGAGCGCGGGACTGGCGGGCGCCATGTTGTTGTTAGCGGCGACGCCAGGTGCAAGCCCTTCGAGGAACTGAATCCCCTCCGCGATCGCCTCCGCCGCGCTGCGCCCGCTCGGATCCCTCCACCTAAGCGGATTCTGTCCCGGCCAGCTCCACAGCGTGCCGCCGCGGCTGATGAAACCGTACTCATCGGGCTGCAGAAACGCCCCCAGCTCCGTGCTGAAGATCCGCGCCCTGAAGTCGTAGAGCCCGGGAGCGATGAGCAGCCGTCCTTGCCACCGGAAGGGCTGGAACGGCGCAACGCCGCGCAAGGTGGGGTCTGGGGAGCCGCCGGGGTCGCTCGGGCCGAGCGATTTGCCGAAGGCGGTGTAGGCGTAGCCGCCGAGGTCGCCGCGGTAGGTGGGGTCGGGAGTGGTGAGGAGGTCTTGCCCCGGCGTGGAGGCGGCGGACGTTACCGAGGGTGCGCCTGCCCCTGGTCGCCGTGTCGGCAATGCACGGCCCGTGCGTGCTCGCTTCGCTGCGCGCGCCGGGGGCCCCCAAACGCCGGCTTCGCCGGTCGTGGGGGACCCGCAAAGGACTTTCGGCCTCGTGCCGGAGGGCCGTCGCGCCAACTAGTAACTCCGTGGGTTTACTGTTGACGGTTGGGTCGACCGCGGCATGAGCCGTCGCGGTGATGCACAACATCACCAGCGCCAGAACCAGCCCGAGCGCGCGCGAACGACTACCTCCTCGGTGCAGCCAGGCCGTAGCGAGCATCAGCCGGTCGCGCACCCCGCGGAACCGCCAGGAATAACGTCTCGAACGGCCAACACCATCGCAGTGCCACCGCGCGCCGGGATGGCGCTAATCATTTGCCCGTCGTCACACCCGGCTCTACGACCTTGTCGGTCCTGAATTGCGACGTCAGCTCGGCAATCTTCCCAAATTTCTACGATGTCAGTTTTGCAAAGCTCTACGACTTCAATTCGGCCCCTAACAAGTAGATTTGCAGCGGGGTTTGTGCGGCGAGAGCCGCTGCTCAACGCGCAGTTCGCCTCATGCGTCGTCTCGTCGCTGGCGGCTACGCACTGCACGGCGAGGCGCGCGTGGGCCCCTGGCTCCCACGCAGGCCGCTTCAACGGCCTCCTAGGCCGTGAGTATCGCCGAAATGTCCGCGCTCAATCCCGTCTCCTCTTCAGATGAAGTCACCGCGAGCTCGTACGCGGCCTCAAGCACCTCGGCCGCGCCGTTCCCTTTCTTGGTGAAAGCCAGCGACGCCAGGCAACGAGCGATCGCAAATTGGTCCATCACGTCCTCGCTCGCGATTCCGTCGTTCGCATCCAGTGCATTCAGATATTGCTCATCTGCCGCTTCAACGAGCGCCTGCAACCGAGCAAATGCGTCGGACGACTCTACTGAGAGATCCACATCGTAGCCTCGCCGTAGCAACTGATTGTGGGCGCGCCTTGCGATCATGGCTTGGCAGCGCGCCCGTGCGTCCGCACTGGCAATGCGAACACTGGTAACTATCGATCGCCAACCGGGACGTGTTTCTATTCGGTGAGTCATCGCCTCAAGGACCAAGTTTGAGCGGGCCGAGGGGGATGCCTCCGGCGCCATAGGTAGCGTTCATGCAGCCAGGGCAAATCGGACGCGTCGCTGCCGTTTCAATCAGCGTCCAGCCCCGTGACTGCGCAAATGCGGCAATGTCTGCCTCAGCGTGCCCAAGGCCCGGAGCCAGGACCTCTCCCTCGAGGAGTGAGACACCGGGCCTCAGATAACCATTAGGCTCACTCGTACCGATGAGCCTGATCAAGTTGCCTTCGGCATCCCTGGCCAATCCGGCCCCCATCGTAATCCGCCCTTGCTGAGCCTTCGGAATCATCTCCGCCAGCTGAGCCGCTCTACCCTCAGCCCAGCCTGCTCCCCTTGCGGGACTCCCACTAATCCCCACCTCCGCGTCAGCACAGCCCTTGACGAGCTGGGTGCTCGCGGCGCCAGCGAGGCCGAGCCAGCGCAAAAGTGCCGCTGGTGACGCACTAAGCCTCGTCAGAAAGCCGGAGATGCCTAGGCTGATGCCGCCGCCCGCAGCTTCAACACCCAAGGCGCCGAGCAACGCGCCCGCAGCGAAGCCCTGATTCATCCCTCGTTGAAAAGCGGGGTCTCCCCAATCCTGCCCCGCGCCAATCGCTCGATCCGTGGACTGGCCGTCGAAGCCGATGCGCCCGCTCGGATCTCTCCACCGAAAGGGATTCTGTCCCGGCCAGCTCCACAGCGTACCGCCGCGGCTGATGAAACCGTACTCATCGGGCTGTAGAAACGCCCCCAGCTCCGTGCTGAAGACACGCGCCCTGAAGTCGTAAAGCCCGGGAGCGATGAGCAGCCGTGCTTGCCAGCGGAAGGGCTGGAACGGCGCAACGCCGCGCACGGTGGGCTCTGCGGAGCCGCCCGGGTCGCTCGGGCCGAGGGATTTGCCGAAGGCGGTGTAGGCGTAGCCGCCGAGGTCGCCGCGATAGGTGGGGTCGGGGGTGGTGAGGAGGTCTTGGCCGGCGTGGAGGCGGCGGACGTTTCCGAGGGTGTCGAGCTCGAAGTAGTAGGTGAGGTTGAGGGATTTGTCGATTTGCCAGAGGGGGCGATCGAGGCCGTCGTAGATGACGCCTTGTTGGATGCCCTTGGAGACTTCGCGCTGGGTGGGGGTGTCGAAGGAGGTGACGTAGAAGGCGGCGATGTTGTTTTCGGCGCCGTCGTAGAGGTAGGCGCGTGACGACTGGCGGGCTTCGGAGAATTCGGAGTTGACCTGCCAGGTCGCTTCGCCGACGTTGCGAGAGAGGGCGTCGTAGCCGAAGCGGCGTTCGATGTTGCCCTGCACCATCGCTTGCAGCAGGTGCTGAATGCCGAAGTACTTGAGCTTGTTGCCGTCGAGGTCGGAGACGCGCCCGGCGCCGTCGAGCGGGATGGCGGCGCCGCCCATCGTGGCGGGTATGCCGGCGCTGGCCGTGCCGCTGCCGTCGAGGCGTGGTCTCTTGTCGTCGACAACCTGACTGTCGTAGATGCTGAAGCTGCCTAGGGCGTTGTAGGCGTAGGTTTCGATATGGGCCGGCGTGGTGCTGCCGGGCGGTACGAAGCGCTGGACCTCGGTGACGCGGTCGAGGGCGTCGTAGCTGATCTCGAGCCGCATCTCGGGATCAGTCAGCGTTTTGGGGTTGCCGGTGGCGTCGTAACTGGCGGTGTAACAACGCTGGGGCGAGCCGTCCGCGTAGGCATAGCAACGGGAGGTGAGGCGTCCGAGCGCGTCGAACACTTGTTGACGGTTGTGACCTTCGGGGTAGTCGAGGCGGGTGTTGCGCCCGAGCTTGTCGTAGTGGTAGCCGAAGTTGCCGACGTCGACCGTCGTGCCGTTGGCTCGCGTCGTCGTCAGGCTTCGTTGTGAAACCAGGCCGCGGGCGTCGTAAGTGAAGGTCTGTCGCCCCGCGAGCCCGCTGATGGTCTCGATTTGACCGTTGGGCTTGTACCCGATGCTGCTGGCGGGCGGATGGGCCAGCGGGGAGGTGACATGAGTCTGGCTCCCGGTGAGGCGCCCGCCCGCGTCACGAGGTAGCGATTGATCCTCGGACGTGGTGCTGCCGAGCATGTTCGACAGGTTGGTGATGTCGAAGTCCGCGTTGCGATCGACGCTCGCGTAGGTATAGCGATTCGACTGGTATTTGTCGTAAGTCTCGATGGTCTTGAGCAGCGAGAAGGGGCTGCCGAAGGTGTCGTAGGTCCGGTTCTCTTCCAAGAACGGGATTTGGGATGGCCCCGGCTGGGTCGACTCGAAGGGGACGGTCGTTCGATCGTTGCGGAAGACGAGCCGATTGGCGTCGTCGTGCCGGAGCCATAGCGCCAATCTGAACGTCGCGTCGCGATACAGCTCGACGCGATCTGGATTGGCGCCGACGCGCAGGCCGTTGACACCTACTTGGTACTGCCCATCCGCGAGCGCTGCCGTGAGGCTGGTCGGTCCAGGCGAGCTATTCGCGCTCTGAACGTAGAGGGTCGGCCCCGACCAGCCGCCGGCCGTCGGTTGAGAGTATGCGTACACGCCTATCCGATTGGCAGGGTCGGAGATGGTTGTGACCCGGCCGAGTTGGTCGTGTGTAAATGTGGTTGGGCGGCCCTTGCGATCGCGAATCCTAGTGAGATCCCCTTGGGGCGTCCAAGTCAGAAGCTCGGTTTCACCGAGCGGATTCGTCGTCAGGGTCGGACGACTGTCGGCGTCGTACGCGAACGACCACTTTTGACCCGGCTCGAGATCGGGCGTGATGAGCGAGGTCAGCTGATTGGCTTGGGAGCACGCGCAGCCGGCGCTCTCGTAGCCCAGCAATGTCGCGTTGCCTTCCGCGTCGGTGACCGAGGTGACGCGGTTACCGTTGTCATAAGCGTAGGCAACGGTCGTCGTACCGTCGTCGGTCAGGATCGGATTGCCCGCGGCGTCGTAGTGCACGTCCGACGTCAGTCCCAGGGTGTCGATCGTGCTCGTCAGCTGTCCGCGGTCGTTGTAGCCCAGCGTCGTCGTGACACCGTGCTGGGTGACCGAAGTCGGCTGTCCGTCGACGCTCCGGAAGCCGCCGACGAGCAAGCGCCTACCGCTGGGAGGCAGCTGAGGAGCTTGATCGAACCGCTCAATCAGGTGGCCGGCGGGGTCGTAGCGGTAGTTCCAGTCGACGTCGGTGCCCGCGAAATTTCGCGCTGTGACGCGGCCATTCAGATTGTAGGTGTCGGTGAAGAATCGCCCAACGCCTCCAGAGAGGTCCTTCACTACGCCGAACGCGCGCCCGTGGGTGTCGAAGGACGTGACTGGCCCGACGAGCGTCCCGTTGACGAGCGTGTGGCTCACGCGCTGCAACCGGTTGCCGGTGTTGGCATAGAAGGAGCCGCCCGCCAGCTCCGAAGCCAACACGTTTTCCACCGAGTAGTTGGCGCCGTCGGCGGTGTACGTGTCCTTTACGGTCACGCCTTCGGGATTGATCTCATAGGTGTGCGTGACACCGCGGGCGTCGGTCAGCGATGCTTCGTAGTAGGTGCGCCCGTTGCCGCCGTACTTGGCACCTTGCGAAAGCGCTGAGTGAAGCTGAGTGGTCGCTCCGCCGGGCTTCGTGGCGCTTTGCAAAGTGCCGTCGGCGGCATAGGTATAGCTCGACGACTCCCCATTGGGCTGGGTCGCCGAGACCATGCGATAGGCCTCGTAGTCGTAGCGGCGTGCCTCGCCGTTGGGGAACGTGACTTCGCGCAGGTTGCCGTCGTCGTCGATCACCACCGAGGTAGTACGACCGGCTGCGTCGCGGACCGAAGTGAGCTTACCGCGGCCGTCGTAATCGAAAACGGTGCGACCACCGGCAGCGTCCTGGACGTAGTCGATGCGATCGGCGTCTTTGTAGGCGACGCTGAAGATCGGCTCGCCGCTTCGCCAGCGCTGAGCGACCATGCGGGCTTCGGTCTTGGCCGCGTTCAGCCACTCGTAGGTTTCGATGACGTCCGCCGAAGTGTCCACAACCTCGGCGCCATTTTCGCTGAACGTGATGGTGCGCGTTGGGTCGAACTGACTGCTGAGCGGCGTTGACACGACGACCGGCGTTCCACTCGGGACTACGACGAAGAATTGGCTGCCCGAGAGCGCGCCCAGCGAGCCGAGCTGAAACGACACGTTCACGGACTTGTTTTGGGCGTTGGAGTCCGTGGCGGTGTAGCGCGCGGTCTGCTCGACGGGGTCATAGACGACCAGCGTGCCGAGCGTGTCGTCCGAGCTGACCACGTAGAGAGAGCCGTCGGGCGCGGTCGACAAGAAGGCGGGCGCGCGAACAGCCAGTGATAGCGCGGGAAAGCTGCGCCCGATGCCCCCGGCGGAGCTGTCCTCGCCACTTCCCAGCACGCGTGTCACGGGACTGTTAGGCCCCACTTCGCCGAGCGCGTCGGGCATGAGCTTGTACACCGCGTGTCGGCGGTCGTCTGCGACGTAGAGACCCCCGTCGGGCGCTGCCGCAAGGCCGCGTGCGTGCAAGAACAAGAAGTCTTTGGCCGTGGCCGTCCCGCGCGGATCGAACCGCAGATCGCCTGTTTCAGCGGGTGTGAGATCCAACACGCTGAGCGTCGGATCGGTCAGATCGATGCGATGGATGACCCGCCCGTCGACGCCGGAGGCCAACGGCAAGGTGCCATCTGTGAAGTAGACGAAGCGGCCAATGCCCGCCACGGCCGCCGGTCGATTCGTCGTGAAGTTGAAGATCGTTCTCGCTGGACCGCTGGCAGGGATATCGAAGATCGCAACCGGCGTGGCCACCAGGAAGTGTCGCTGGCCGTTGAGGTAGCTGATCTTCAGGTCGCGAGGTGCCCAGCTGCCGAAGCTCGCCCCCGCGACCAGCGTGGTGGCGCCGGTGTCGGGGTTGACCTTCGAAATCCCGGCCTGACCGGCCGAGCGAGCGACGAACAGCTCCCCCGTGGTGGAATCGACCGCGGCGGCTCCGTTCCAAGAATCACCGGGCACCCCCAGCGATTGCGGCAGTGGGTAGGGCCGGAAGGTCTCGCGCTCGCCGCCGCCGTGAATGATGTCGGCGCTCAGTCGATCGGGCGTTCGATACAGGTTGCGATGCTGCCCGACGCTCCAGCCCGAGCCATACGGCGAGCCGCGTCGATGTACTGCCAGCTCGTAGCTCGGGAACTCCACCTGTGGGCCAGGCTCTTGGTTCGTCCGAACCGCGCTGCCCTGCTGGAAGCCGCCGGTCGGAGCGGGCGCGGGCGCTGCAACACCGAAGCCCATGCCGGTTGCAGCACACGTGCCGCCGCCCGCGCGTACGGTGCGCGAAACCGAAGCCTTGATGTAGCCGGACCGCATCGGCGACCCGTCTTCGCCATTGGGCAAGGCGAGGCTCACGACGTCGGTATCCTGGGCCCCAGACGGCAGACTCTCGTCGCTCGTAATGTCTCGCCCGAGTAAGGACAACGTGCGATTCACCTGCGTTGGGAGCACGACGCCGCCGAATGTGCAGGGACCACCGCCGCCGCAACCCGCGCCCGCGCCACCACCACCGCCCGCCGGTAGACACTGAAAATGCACCTTGGGCGGAGCCAGGCTGATCACTAGGGGAGCAGGCCCGCCGCCGGGCTGAACCACACCGCCCGCGCTTCTGCCGATGCTCACGGAGCCGCTGAGCGAGCTGTCGTAATTGAATGAAACGCCGTAGTCGTTGCCGGAGGCGCCGTAGCGGGGCAGGTCGAAGCTCTGCTTCAGCGCGCCGTTGCTGATTCCCACCGAGCTACCCACACACTTTGTGTCGCCCGAGCGATGGGGATCGGCGCCATCCTCGACGACCGCGACGAGCTCGCCGATCGCGCCTGCGTTGCAATCCTTCGGCGAGAAATGCGTGACTTGCGCCGAAAAACGCGTGCCATCCCAAACCGCAAAACCGGTGTGATCCCACTCCGCGGTATCGGGATCGACGGTCCCAAATGGGATCCGCAGCGAGGTGGGTAGGTTGAGCGTGTTCTTGATGCGCAGACGTGCGGGGGCCGCGAACTCGGTGCCCGATGGCTCGAGCTCGACACCGTAGGTGGTGAGCGTGGTATTCGGCAGCGGGGTGGGAAACTGATTCCGCGCCAGAATCGGCGTGATCGTGATCGGCGTCGGCGACGACAGCGCGCCCGGCGGGACCTCCAGCACGTAGAGATTTCTGGAGTCGGTCGCGGTTCCGCCGGCGGGGCCGATCACGGTGACTTGCGGGTCGCGGTCCAGGACGATGACCTTGCCGAGGTCCGCGGCGTCGCCCGGCCGAACGTAGGCGATGCGCACGATGGTGGCGAAGTCCGGCCCCTCGATACGCACTAGTAGCTTGGTCGGCGGTGTGCGCTCGAGCACCGACTCGGGGAAATCCGAAAGTCGGGCACGGAAGGCGCCGCCGCTCGACACCTCGACGAGGACGTCGTCGCGCTCGGGCGAATCCAGCGTGTCTTCGAAGACGCTCAGCGTGAAGCTCGTGACGGCGGCGCCGTCGGCGCGCACGAGCCGGCCCAGCACCGACGCGCGCGTTTCGAACGGCACCCCGGGTGTGATGCCGGCGCCGCAATTGGGGATCGGCGTGTGCGTCGGGCCGCTCGCGGGGTCGCAATCGTCTTCGGTGCAGGCGTTGCCGTCGTCGATGGCGATCGGCGGCCCTTGCATGCAAACGCCCGCCGCGCTGCATTCCTCGACGCCGTTGCAGGCGTCGGCGTCGGTGCACGACGTCCCGGCCGGCAAGGGAGTGTGCTGAATACCCAGGACGGGATCGCAGCTGTCGGTGGTGCACGGGTTTTCGTCGCTCAACGGGGGCGCAGCTCCGCCCGCGCACGCACCCGCGCCGTTGCAGGTTTCGTGGCCATTGCAGCTGCTCTGATCGTCGCAGGCCGTGCCTGCCGCAGCGGGCGTGTGCATGACCCCCTGCACGGCATCGCACGAGTCGATGGTGCAAGGGTTCTGATCGTCCAGGGGGGGCCCGGAGCCGGGTGAACATTGGCCTGCGCCGTTGCAGAGCTCGGCGCCATTGCACGCGTTGGCATCAGCGCAGCTGGTGCCCGCCGCGAGCGGCGTGTGCGCGACGCCGGTAGCGGCGTCGCAAGCATCGGCCGTGCACGGATTGCCGTCATCGATGACCGGCGCGGTCGACGCGGTACAAGTGCCCGTCGTGCAGATTTCGCGGCCGTTGCAGACGGTGCCATCGTCGCAGGCGGCGCCATCAGGCTTGGGCGCTGAGCTGCAGACGCCGGTGCTAGTGTCGCAGGTGCCTGCCATGTGGCACGCGTCGGGAGCGGTACAAGCGACCGGCGAGCCTCCGCTGCAAGCTCCGCTGACGCAGCTGTCGCTTTGGGTGCAAGCATTGCCGTCGCTGCAACTGGCGCCATTCGGTTTCGCTGGATTGGAGCACGCGCCGGTCTGCGGGCTGCAGACGCCGGCGTCGTGGCACTGGTCGAGCGGCGCGCAGGTCTTCGTAGTGGCGGCGACACACGAGCCGCTCTGGCAGGTATCGGCCAGCGTACAGGCGTTGCCGTCGTCGCAAGCGGTGCCGCTTGGCTTTTCAGGCGCGGAGCACGCGCCGCTCAAGGGATCACAAACGCCCGCCTCGTGGCATTGGTCGAGCGCCGTGCAGGCCTTGATGGAGCCAGTGACGCATGCGCCGTTTTGGCACGAGTCGGCAACCGTGCAGGCATTGCCATCGTTGCAGGAGGTCGCGTTCGCCAGGGGCGTATGACTCACGCCACTGACCGGATCGCAAGCGTCGGCGGTGCACGGATTGCCGTCGTCTACGGTCGGCGCCAGCTGCACCTGACACACCCCCAGCGCGTCGCATTGAGCCGCGCCGTTACAAACGTTGGCGTCAGCGTCGCAGCTCGTGCCCTGAGCCAGCACGACGTGCGAAACGCCAGAAATCGGGTCGCAAGCATCGGCGGTGCAGGGATTGCCGTCGTCGAGGCTCGGCGCGCTACCGGTCTGACACGCCCCAGATCCATCGCAATGCGCGATGCCGTTGCAGACGTTGCCGTCGTTCTCACACACGACGCCGCTAGCCACCGGCAGGTGCTGGACACCACTTATCGGATCGCAAGCGTCCGTCGTGCAAGCGTTGCCGTCGTCGATGGGCGGTGCCGGGCCAATCTCGCACACGGCTGTCGCGCTGCAGGTGCCGCTGCCGTCGCACACCGTTGCATTGTCATCACAAGGTATCCCCGTGGTGCGGGGGACGGACTGCGGGCTGCCGTTGACGCACACGTCGTCGGTGCAGGGGTTTCCGTCGGAGACCGGGGTACAAGTAGATTCTGCCGGCCCGAACGTGAAGCGATCGAGCTGATAACCGGCGGGCTCGTGAGGAGAAGCGTTGACGACCACCCGGAGGCGGAGGTCCTGGTAGTCGCCGTTCAGCTTGGTCTTGAGCGTGGCTGGAATTGGCAGCTCAACGCGTTTGAACTGACCGAGCGGGAAGCCCGTTAGCTCGACTTGCCCGACGAATTGGTTGAAAATACCTACCGACGGCGCGTCGAGGAACAGCGCCGTGGTGCCGTGCCACCAACGATTGAGCGGCGCAGCCGGGATGCGGATGTCGTAGCCGACGAGGCTTGGGGCGTCGCTTTCACGTGCAAGCTTGCGGCTTTCCACTTGCATCCAGCCGCCGCCGTTGAGCTCGAGCGAGAACGCTCCTTCCGTGTGGAGCGGGCTCAGCGAGAGAACGGGGTTCGACTGGAGAGGTGACCAGTCGGAGAGCGACTCGAAACCGAAAGTCCGCGTGGCTATCGGAGAAAGCGGTTGTTCGAGCGAGCCGATGCGTTCCCGTGCTGGCTCGGGTGAGCAGCCGACTGCTGCAAGTGCGGCCAACGCGAGCCCCGCGGCGCAGCTGAATCGTGCCCAAGTGACGTGACCCATTACTTCCCCAATCCCCATGTCAGTCTTGCCTCTGTGCATCGCAGTACCGGAACCGTGCCAGCGCGTCAATCCGAGACGCCACGCAACTGAACACCGCGTCACCGCTTCGCTCCACAAATGATCTCCCCTTCGGCGCTACCTTCAAACGTGCATCTGCTTGGAGCGCGTCGAGCTCGTCTTGGATCCGATGCAACGCGGTGAGCCCGCGCAACCCTCTTTCTAGTTTCACTATGGATGGCATCTCGATGACTCCCGTCGCCGGAGTGGAGACTCGGCCGGCAGTGTCCTATCGGCCTCGAGATGAGCCAGTTGCTAAAAACTACGTCGCCCAGATGCGCGGCGTCACCGCGTCGCGCGCGACGATGGCGGGTCGCAGGACCCGCCAGGCGCGGATCAGGCTCTCGCGCACGCCTTCCACGTTGGGACCGAGGGCGCGCACGACGAGCAAGTCTTGCAGGGAGCTGACACTGCACAGACCCTGCGCTGGCTCGCCGATGGCTTCGCGTACTTTTTCGACGAGGCTCGGTTCGATCGGCCCCTGTGCTGGCACCGCGTACAGGTTGGCGACCACGGGCTGGCCGCGGAGCGCGAAAGCGCCGTCGAGCAACCCATCGCCTTGGCCTAGGTCGAAGGACTCGATGGCTAACGGCGTGTCGCCGCGATAGAGCTCGAAGCGCGAGACGACGCGCCCGGCCGCGAAGGCTTCGCCGCGCGCTGGCATGCCATAACAAGCGATGTCCCAGCCAATGAACGCCGCGTCGGCCGCCAGCTGGACGTGGGTCGTGAGCTTGGCCTGCGCGGCCGAAAACGCCAGCGTTTCGCTGGGTAGCCACTCGAGCCGTGCGCCTTGGCCCAACTGCAAGCGGTTCGACACCTCGGCGCGCGCGCCCGCGGAGCGATACAGCTTCTGCGCCGCCGGTGTGGTCAACAGTACCTGAGCTTTTGCGCCTAGCTCGACGCTCGTCTGCAAGCGGTCGCCGCCGACCACGCCACCGGGTGGGTGCAAGAGATAGATGTGCGGCCACTCGTTTCCCTCGGGCTTGAGCACCCGTTGAATGCGCAGCGGGCCTTCGTGAGAAGAGCGTGACAGCTGGGTGCCATGCTCGCTACGGGTTAGCTCGAGCGAGAGCCGTCCGAGCCAGCCCGCGCCCTCCGTCACCCGAGCACGTCCGCGAACGTGTAGCGCTTGGCGGGCTTGCCGGCGAGGAACCGCGCCGCGACCAGCGCGCCGTTGGCGAACAAATCGCGGTTCGACGCGCGATGGGTGAGCTCGAGCCGCTCGCCTTGGCCGAACAGGTACACGGTGTGATCACCGATGACGTCGCCGCCGCGCAGGCCGTAGACGGCCATTTCCTCATCCGTGCGCGCGCCCACGTCGCCGCTGCGGCCGTGGATTTCGCGCAATTCGGGGCGGGCGTTGCGCGCGGCGTCGGCCAGACGCTTGGCCGTGCCGGACGGCGAATCCACCTTTTTACGGTGATGAATCTCGGTAATTTCGACGTCGTAGGCGAGGCCCAGCTTCTTGACGGCTTGCTCGACCAGCTCCGCCAAAACCTGCACGCCCAAGCTCATGTTCGGTGCCCACATGACCGGCACGCTCTGCGCCGTGCGATCCAAAGCCTTCTTGACGGTGTCGTCGATATTGGTGGTGCCGCTGACGACGGCGACCTTTTGTCGCGCCGCTACCGCGAGCAACCCGGTGACGGCCGCCGCATTGGAAAAGTCGATCACGACGTCGGCCCCGAGTAGGCCCGAGGCGATGTCGGGCGTCGTAACGACCCCGAGTTGGCCAAAGCCCGCCAGCTCGCCGATGTCTTTACCCACACCCGGATCTTGATCGGAGCAGATGCCGCCGACGATTTCCAGATCGGGAGCGGCGTGGGCCAGGCGCGCGATGGCCAGGCCCATACGGCCGGTGGCGCCGAAGATGGCGAGTCTCACGGAGCCTCGTAGGTCTTGATCAGTTGGGCGACGTTGGCGCGGCACGCTTCGGTAGCTTCGGTCATCGGCAAGCGAACGCTTGCGCTCATCATGCCCTTGAGCGCCAGCGCCGCCTTGATCGGAGCCGGGCTGGGCTCGGTAAAGAGCCCGCGGTGCAAGGGAAACAGCCGCGAATTCTTGCGCTCGGCGTCAGCCCACTTGCCGTTGAGCGCGTCGGCCACCACCTCGCCCACTTGGCGGGGATACAGGTTGCTCGTGACGCTGATGACGCCTCGTGCGCCCACGGCCATCATCGGCAACGTCAGCGGGTCGTCGCCAGAAAGGTCGACGATGCGTCCACGTGCCTTGTGCATCAGCTCCTGGCAAAACAACACGTTGCCCGAGGCGTCCTTGATACCCACCACGTTGGGGCAAGCGTCCAACACGCGCAGCAGCGTGTCGACCGACAGATCGACGATGTGGCGACCCGGCACGTTGTACACGACGACGGGGCCCGAAACGGCCTTGGCGATCTCGGTGATGTGACGGAACAGGCCTTCCTGCGAGGGCTTGTTGTAATACGGCATCACGATCATCACGCCGTCAGCGCCGGCTTCGAAGGCCGCCTTGGATGCTTCGATGCTCTTCTTGGTGTTGAACGAGCCAGTGCCGGCCAGCACCGGTACGCGCCCCTTCGAGAACTTCACGGTGCGCGCGATGAGCTCGCGTTGCTCGGCGTCAGTCAGCGTGGGGGACTCGCCCGTCGTGCCGCACGGCACCAGCCCACTGATGCCGCCGTCGATCTGCTGGGCGAGAAGCTTCTCGTACGCCTCGAAGTCGATGTTCGAACCGTCAGCGGAAAACGGCGTCACCAGCGCCGTGTAAACACCTTGAAGCAGAAGCGACATGGCAGCGTGTTTGTCGCGTAAGCGCACGGGATGCAAGGAGGTACGCCGCCCGCCAGCTCGAAAGTGGCGCGAAAAACGCGGCAATTGCACCCAAAGGAGCCCCAAAAGCCACGCCGTTGCGCTCTTGACCGCGCGTCGCCCCTCGGTACTATCGAAATCCCCCCTGTCATGACGTCTATTTTCCCCGGTAGGCGGACCGCCATCTCGATCCCGTCGGAGCGGCCGCTGGCTTCAGGCCCGCCCTGCCTGGTCATCATCTCGGGCGGCGACATGGGCAGGCGCTACGAGCTGGGCAAGCAAGAGGTGTCGATTGGCCGTGGCGACAACTGCACGATCTGCGTGTCGACCGACCAGGTGAGCCGCAAGCACGCCACCGTGCAGCAGGTCTTGGGTCGCTACTACGTCGTCGACATGCGCTCGACGAACGGCACGTTCGTCAACGAGCAAAAGGTCGAGCGCGCCAAGCTGATGGATGGCGATCAGATCCGCGTCGGCAAGACGGTGCTCAAGTACACCGAGAGCCACGTCGAGCAGCGTTACTTCGAGCACGCCTTCAACCTGGCGAGCATGGATGCGCTGACGGGCGCCTTCAACAAGCGCTACTTCGACGACACGTTCGGCAAAGAGATTCAGCGCGCGCAGCAGACGAGCACGCCGTTGTCGCTCGTGCTGTTCGACATCGATCATTTCAAGAAGATCAACGACAGCTTCGGGCATCCTGCGGGCGACGCGGTGCTCAAGAACGTGTCCGCGGCCGTCGCGGCGCACCTGCGCGAAGGCGACGCGTTGTTTCGAGTCGGAGGCGAAGAGTTCGCGCTATTGCTGGCCGCCACCCCGCGCGACATGGCACGACTGGCGGCCGAGGCCGTGCGTCAGCTGATAGGCTCGCTGGTTACCGATTTCATGGGCACGCGCATCAGCGCGACCTTGAGCTTGGGCGTCGCCGAGCTTGGCCCTAACGAGGCGCCGGCCGCGCTGTATCAGCGCGCCGACGAGCTTTTGTACGCGGCGAAGCGCGGCGGGCGCGATCGCGTCGGCGTATAGCCGCCGCCTGCACGCCCGCGGCACCGCGAGCGCTCACTTCGGCGGTTGCAGCAAGCAGCAGCCCTGCGAGCAGTAGCTACCGAGCGTGCAGCCGGGCAGCCCGGGACCGCACACTTGCTCGCCGCCGTCGCAGCTGTAGCTGGGGCCACCGCCGGTTCCGCCGGTTGCCGCGCCGCCCGCGCCCGCGCCGCCCGCGCCGGTGGGGCCGCAGTCTTCGGGAAGATCGGCGATGGTCTTGCCGGGGCACAGCTCGCAACGCCCGCAGGTGTTGCCGCAGGCGTCGCTCTTCACGCAGCGCGGACAAGCGTCTTCGTCGTCGACGTTGTCGACCGAGCAGGTGCCGGCCGCTTGGATATCGACGCTGCCACCACCGGGCAGCGCGACCGTGCAGCAGCCGAAGCAATCGCACCCGTTCGGGGTGAGCGGTGCGCAGAACTTGATGCAAGCCGCGGTGAGCGAGCAGTCTTTGTCGGTCGGATCTAGCTCGCCGTTGATGCAACCGGTCGAATACCGACAGCCGTCATCGCCGGCGCCCGAGTTGCCGTCGAAGAAGCAATCTTGCCACTTCGGGTCGCGGTTATCGCCCGGAATCCCGGTGGCGAAGCTGGTCTCGTCGTTGTCCCACGGCCCCGTGCATTCGGGATCGAAGCCGTCGATCAAGCCATCGCCGTCGTCGTCTTTTCCGTTCGAGCAAGCGGTGTCGCCGATGGGCGTGTTGCCGCCGAAGTTGTTGGTGGTGCCGCCCGTAACGTTCGTAGTGCCGCCCGTGTTGAGGGTACCGCCGGTGGCGACGCTACCGTCACCACCAAGGGCCTGGCCATCACCCCCGAGGTTGAGGCTCGCGCCTACGCCGGTGGCGCCAGTGTTGGAGGTGTTACCGGTGTCGCTGCTAGACCCACACGCCCAAGCCAAGGTGATGGGCAAAATCAGCGCGAGGCACGTTTTAGAGAGATTGTTCATGTAGGTCTCGTCTCCTGCCGAGACCCTTCAGTGGGCCCCGGCAGGTCTTTTTTATGACTGGCTCACTCCCAAGTGCAGCCAGAGTGCAAAGCGCACGTTGCTTCGTCGAAGGTGCTGCAGGCGGTGGGCGTCCCGGCACAGGGAATCCAATTGCAGCCGTCGTCGCAAGCGATGGCGTTGAGTCGGTCAGCGCAGGCCGTGGGCGTGCCGCTGCAGCTGGCGCCATTGGTGCAGCCTTGAGCTTGTGCGCACGCTGGGGTGCTGAGGTGAGTGTCGCACGCGGCTGGAGTACCACCGCACTTGGTGGCGGCGGCCGCACAGCCCGCAATCGTGAGGCAGGCAATTTCAGTCTGCGCGGCGCAAGCCGGTGGCGTGCCCTTACAGCTTGCCGCGACGCCGCCTTCTCCCCCTCCGCCAGCGGCACCAGCCGCACCAGCACCGCCGGGCGCACCGCCCATGGCGGCACCCGCGTTGCCTGTCATGTCGCCGCCCATGGCCGTGTCGCCACCCATGCCGGTGTCGCCAGCAACGGGGGCGTTGCCGCCCACGACGACGGTCTCACCGCCCATGCCCATGCCGCCCATGCCCATGCCGGCCATGCTCGTGGCGGTGCCGGCGGTGGTGGTCGTGCCTGCGCTGCCCGTCTTGCCTGCGGTCGTGTTGGCGCCCATGCCGCCGTCGCCGATCGCAGGGAAAG